>JADEYI010000211.1_pt1 | contig 104447 bp, 99 predicted proteins | sample 8542331 | NCBI WGS metagenome assembly JADEYI01 (sample SAMN16510988, study PRJNA670497) | mine drainage metagenome | isolation source: biofilm near Copperflume 1 | place: Germany: Marsberg coppermine Kilianstollen | collected 2018-02
TGTTGTCGCGCGAGTCGAGGTCGCCGTTGTGGACGGCCAGGTAGGCCCAGTCGAGGAGCTTGACGAAGGACGCCGTGTCGCGCTTCTCGTTGTAGTCCGTGACGAGGTGCCGCGCCTCGCGGAGGAGGGTCTTCGTCCCTTCGCTCTGGACGTCCTTGGCCGCCTTCGTCAGGTGGAAGTCCGGCGTCGGGACGAGGAGGTCCGCGGCGCCCTCGTCGGCGACCGCGTCGTTAACCATCGTCGTCGCCTCGGCCCCGAGCGGGAGCCGATGCTGGGTCTTCGCCGTCCGCGTCTTGCGCTCGGTATCGTGGAGCGTCCATTCGTGGAGCGAGACGATCCCCTTCCACGGGGCGTCCACGAGGAACTCGCCGAGCTCGATCGCCTTGGCGAGGACGACCTCCTCCTCCGCCGTCAGGAGGGCGACCTTGCCGATCTCCTTGAGGTACATCCGGACCGGGTCGTCGATCCCGATCATGTCCGCGGAGAGCGCCTCGAGCTCCTCCGCCGTGGGCTCCCCAAGCTCCTTCGCGTCGAGCTTCGCCGGGGCGTCGACGAGGGCCACGACGATCGGGTCGGCCTCCCCGATCACCTCGACGGCGAGATCCGGGGCGTCGACGATTCCCTCGGGCGCACGCGGGTCGAGGTCGTCGTCGTCCTCGTCGAGCTCCACGACTGGGGTCTTGATGACCCGCATGTTCGCGAGCCGGGCGGCCTCGAGATCCGCCTTCGCCCGGCGGGGACGGCTGAGGACGGCCTCGACGAGGAGCTTGTCGGTGGGATCGACGGTCATGCTCTGCCTCCAGCGGATCGGGTGAGGAGATGGGTGAGCTCGGCTCGGCGATCGAGCGAGCGGCGTGCCTCGTGGTACTGCCGTTCCTGGTCGAGAAGGCGATGCATCGCCTCGCGGTCGCCGCGGAGCTCCGCGTCCGCCTGCTCCGCCTGTGTGTAGGCGATCCGTTCCTCGAGCTGATCGGCCTCCAGGGTGAGGAGGCACTTGTCGATGGCGTAGGCGATCCGCTCGGCCGGCAGCTGGGCCGGATCCGGGCCGGAGCGCGCGTACAGCGCGATCGCGAGCGCCCGCGTCTCGGGATCGAGCGCGTCGAGGAGGGCGCCCCGGACGAACCGGGCGGGCATCGCCTCCATGCCCTCGTCGCCATCGAGACCGCGCTGATGGAGAATCGCCCGATGGAGCTCCCGGGCCACCGTGCTCGGCAGGTCCAGGCCGGCGTCCCGGAGGGCGATCGCGACCCGCGGCTGCTCGTCCGGGACGAGGAGCATGAGTCGGAGCAGCTCCTGCTCGACCGGCGTGATCGAGCGCACGACCTCGTCCGGGCTCACCTGCTCCTGGGCGGCGCGGACCGCCTCGAGCGTGAGGCGAACGCCGCCGTGGTCGGGGGCATCGCCCGCCCTGCCGGGTCCGGCCATCCGTCCCGGTTCGCCTCGCGGCGCCTGGTGGAGCGCTTCGAGGAGCGTCCGCTCGTCGACGGTGGATCGGCGGGCGAGGAGCTGGAGGTACGTGTCGCGGACGGTGGGGTTGCCGACCCGGCGGAGCGTCGGCAGCACCGCGGCGACGAGCCGGTCGCGACCCTCCGGGGTCCGAACGTCGAACCGCGAGGCGTGATGATCGATGAGGTAGGCGAGGATCGGGTCCGGCGTCCGGACCGCCTCGCGCCACAGGTCCGGCGTCTCGCGGATCACCTCATCCGGGTCCTTGCCCTCCGGCAGCCGGACGACGCCGACATCCGTGAGCCCGAGTCCGGCCTCGCCGGCCTGGACCTCGCTGATGAGGGCGTTGAGCTCGGTCACCCCGAAGGTCCCCGCGCTCTGGCCGGCCGGGTCGACGTCGTAGGCGAGGGCGATCCGCTTCGCATAGCGGGTGAGGAGGGCGACCTGGCCGGGCGTGAGCGCCGTCCCGAGGCTCGCCACGACCGTGTCGAAGCCCGCCTGGTGCGCCATGAGCGCGTCCGTGTACCCCTCGACGATGACCGCCTGGCCACCCTTCCGGATGGGGCCCTTCGCCCGGTCGATGAGATAGAGCGTCCGGCTCTTGTCGAAGAGCGGCGTCGCCGGCGAGTTCAGGTACTTGGGGCCATGGTCCGCCGTGTCGCCGTCCGCGACGAGGTACCGGCCACCGAGGCCCACCGCTCCCCCGCTGGCGTCACGGATCGGGAAGACGATCCGCTCGCGGAAGCGGTCGTAGGCGCCGCGCCGGCCCTCGCGCGCCGTCGTGAGGCCCACCTCCGCGAGCTCGCCGGGCTTGACGCCGCGCTTGATCTCGAGCTGCCGACTCATCGTGTCCCAGCCGCCCGGCGCCCAGCCGAGCTGGAAGCGCGAGATGGTCTCGTCCGTGAAGCCCCGGCCCCGCAGATAGTCGAGGGCGGGCTGGCCGAGCTTCGAGCCCGTCAGCACCGCGTGATAGAAGGCGATCGCCGTCTCGAGGACCTCGTGGAGCCTGGCCCGACGGGCATCATCGCGGGAGGTCCGCTCGTCGAGCTCCACGCCGGCCTTCGCGGCGAGCGTCCGGAGCGCCTCCGGGAAGCCCACTCCGTCCCGCTGCATGACGAAGCTGAAGACGTCCCCGCCGAGGCCACAGCCGAAGCACTTCCAGCTCTCGCGGGCGGGTGTCACGACGAACGACGGCGTCTTCTCGCCGTGGAACGGGCAGAGGCCCTTGAACGTCTGGCCGGCCTTCCGCAGCGTCACCGTCTCGCCGACGACGTCCGCGACCTGGAGCCGGCTCTTCACTTCCGCCGCAACGCCGACCGCCGTGGTGGGACCTCCCGCTGTCTGCCTGGTGGTACCGACGACGAAGGCCGGAGGTTCGATGTTCCGGTCCCGTGAGGCTCGTCGGCAGCGCCTGCCGGACATGGCTGCGGGCCTGTCAAGTCTTGACAGGCCCTCTTGGAACGAATCCTACCACTTGACACGGGATCTGTATACCCCGTGGGAGTATTGACATGTCAATGGCTGGCGGTGTCTGAGCCGATCGTCTCGATCCGCCGGCCGATGGTGATCCCGGCGGTGGCGGGACCGCCCGTTCCTGACAGGTGGTCACCAGGCGCACGCTGGTCAGCCGGATCGCGACACACGTTCTCCAGGCGGTCCGATGGCAGGAGTTGACCGCGCTCTGCGCGTCGTCTCACGCTCAGCGCTCGGTCCCGACCCCGGATCGACCCGATGCTCGCGGACGAGTGCGCGCCTGGCGGTCGTTTGACGGAATCGAGATCCTGCGGCCCGGCGGTCAGGCGGCCGGGTTGGCGTTCGTCGCCCCGAGGTCCGCCCGCGCGTGGCTCTGGCCATCGTCGTGCGGCTCGCTACCATCGAAGCTCGCGACGCGGTTCCGACTTCCGCGCTTGGCCCGTCGGCGACGGCCGCCTGGTAGCGGCTGAGGGCCGTCGGATCCGCCGACAGCGTTCTCTTCGACGCTCAACTCAGCCCGCGGCACGACGGGTCGACGACCCGACGCACGTCCCGTGGCGATCGCGTCAGGCGCCCGGCGAGTCCAGAACGCTTCGCACGGCCTCGGCGAGCCCTGGCCCGGTGTACGGCTTCGGCAGGAATGCGGAGGACGTCCAACAGGGCTCTCGACGAAGCGTGCGGATCCATGCGGAACGTGCCTATGCTCTGCGACGTGAGCAACGCAGCGGAACGCTCCTCGAATCTCCCGCTCACGGCAGGCGATCTCGTGGGCGCGTGGCGCCTGCAGCGATGGGACACCGCCTTCGACGATGGATCGGTCGGCTTCGTCATGGGCGCGGAACCGGTGGGCCTGATCGTCTACACGATCGAGGGAACGATCATCACGACGATCTCCGCCGCCGACCGGCCGGCGATCGACGGCAACGACGTGGTCCACGAGGTTGCGATCAGCCTCTTCCCGAACTGGGTCGGCGGGACGCAGCGGCGCCACGTTTCGCTCTCCGACGACGGGCGTGTCCTCACGCTCAGCACCGACCCGCTGGTCGCGGGCGGTCGACGAGGCGTGCAGCCGCTCGTCTGGGAGCGGATCGCGACCGGCTGAGGGCCTGATCCGGCGGCGGCCGACCACCTCAGCGGGCGATGGTCCGCTCGATCCGGCGATCGGGGACGGACCAGATCACGGCGACGGCCAGGTACTGCCCGAACGCGGCGATGATGGCGCGCACGAGCATGGAGTCGGCGAGGGCCGGGTCGACCGGTGACGATCCTCGCCGCTACCATCGCCCCGCACAGCTGCCAGCCTCTGGAGGGACCGTGGAGATCGGCGTCTATACCTTCGGCGAGCTCGCGCCGGATCCGGTCACCGGCCGGACGAGCCCGGGCGAGCGGATTCGCGACCTCGTCGAGGAGATCGTCCTCGCCGATGAGGTCGGCCTCGACGTCTTCGGCGTCGGCGAGCACCACCGGCCGGACTTCGCGGTCTCCGCGCCAGCCGTGGTCCTCGCGGCGGCGGCGGAACGGACGAGCCGGATCCGGCTGACGAGCGCCGTCAGTGTCATCAGCTCGGACGATCCCGTCCGAGTCTTCGAGGAGTTCGCGACGCTCGACCTCCTGTCCGGCGGACGGGCGGAGATCATGGCCGGCCGCGGGTCGTTCATCGAGTCGTTCCCGCTGTTCGGCTACGACCTCCGCGACTACGACGCGCTGTTCGCCGAGAAGCTCGACCTGCTCCTCCGGATCCGCGCCGCCGAGCGCGTGTCGTGGTCGGGAGGCCACCGGGCGGCGATCGACGACCGGGGCGTCTATCCACGACCGATCCAGGATCCGCTCCCGGTCTGGATCGCGGTCGGTGGCACGCCGGAGTCCGCCTGGCGGGCGGGATCACTCGGGCTGCCGATGGCCCTCGCGATCATCGGCGGGCTGCCGGAGCGGTTCGCTCCGTTCGCCGAGATCCACCGTCAGGCAGCCCGCGAGGCGGGGCACGTCCCCCCGCCTGCCCTGAGCATCAACTCCCACGGCTACCTCGCGGACACGACCGAGCGCGCCGCCGAGGAGGCCTATCCACCCCTCGCGACGCTGATGGATCGGATCGCCCGCGAGCGAGGCTTTGCACCGCTGGACCGCGCCTCGTACGACGCATCGCGGACGCTCCGTGGCGCGAACTTCGTCGGAAGTCCGCAGGAGGTGATCGACAAGATCCTCTTCCAGCACGACATCTTCCACCACGATCGCTTCCTGCTCCAGATGATCGGCGGCGGGATGCCGCACGCCCAGGTGATGCGGTCGATCGAACTCCTCGGGACCATCGTCGCGCCCGCGGTGCGGACGGCGCTCGGGACTGCACCGGCGGGCTGATCGGGGTCCGGTCTACCGGTGTCGACGACGACGCCGACCGGATCCGGCGAGACCGAGAGCGATGCCCGAGAGGGCCGCGACGAGGATCGCACCGGCGATCGTGAAGGCGAGGGCGATGAGCCCGCCGACGATCGAGACAAGGGTGCGCGCGACTCGCGGATGGTGGTGGGCGAGCCATTCATACGCGAGGCCGGTGAGTCCGGATGTCGCCCCGGCGAGCAGCGCAGAACCGGCGTTCGATCCCCCGGCCGCGGCCAGCAGGCCGACGACAAGGCCGAGGAGCGCGGCGAGGATGTAGTCGACGGTCGTCGCCGGCGAGGGACCGACGGTCGCATCGGTGCCGGTGACCGGTTCGGCGACGTGCTGGACGTGGCCGGTCGCCGGCGCGGTCGCCGTCGCCTCAGCGTTCCGCGGAGGATCCGCCGCGGGTGCGATCGTCCTCGTCGCGAACAGCCCCGTGCCCGGGATGCCGACCGTCTGGCGGATCCCGCGCCGGCCGACGGTCACCTTCGCGCCGCGCGGGCCCACGGACAGGCTCGGCCCCGACTTCGAAAGGTTTACCGTGACGCCCGGTGCGACCCGGATCCGCCGCCACAGGCGCGTGTGCCACCCCGCCATGTCTCCCCTCCGACCACTGGTCGGGCCACCGTACCACCGACCCGCCGAGCGCGCGGGCTGGCGCGCGGGCCGTCGCGCGATCGCGATCAGGCCGGGACGGTGGACGCCGTGGACCCCGTGTTCGCCGTCGTGGCAGCGTCCGTGCGCTCCTCCGCCCGTGGCACGAGACGGTCGAGACGGGCGACGACCGGCGTGGCCCCGAGCTCGACGAGGATCGGCCGCGCCTCGGCGGCGGCGGCCCGGACCGCCGACTCCCCCGGACCGACGAGTGCGGCCATGTCGAGAGCGGTGATCGCGACGTCGAAGCGGAGGCCGAGGTCGCGGTAGACGGCGAGCGCCGAGCGGTAGTCCGCGACCGCCTCGTCGGACCAACCATCGAGTGCGGCTCGACCTGCCTGCAGCGCGGCGAGGTCCGCATCGCACGCACCGCCGAGGCTGGGCTCGAGGGTCGCAAGCACCCGGTCGACGAGGGCCCGGTCGCCGGCGTGGAGCGCCGCCCGACCGACCCAGAACCGGGCGTTGGGATTCGCGAACGCGTGCTCGAGGAGACGCAGGCCGTAGGCGACCGCGGCCGGGTAATCCTCGCCGGCGAAGGCCGCCTCGAGAGCCCAGAGGCAGCCATTAACGAGCGACTGCGGGTCGCCCGCCTCCTCCGCCTCGCGGATGAGGCCCTCGGGGCGTCCCCGCAGATCCTCGCCGCGCCACGCCCCCTGCCACGATCCCATGTCATTCACCCACTGAATCGTGGGTTCATCGCGGATCGTTCCCGCGAGTTCCGCGGCGGCTTCACGGATGAACGACCAGTCGCCGGTCCGCTGGGCGCCGAAGAGGTTGCTGGCCTGATACGGGGCGAAGGCGCTGAAGCCGTATCTGCGCGCCGTCGCGATCCCATCCTTCGTCCATTCGAGGGACAGCCGTGGGTCGACGTCCATCTGCAACGCGGCGAGGTTCACACCCGCCCGCAGCGCCGCCACGTGCAGCGAGTGGGCGCGCGCGTCGAGATACGCGCCGTTGAGGATCGCGATCCCCTCACGATACGGACCAAGATTCACGAGGGACGATCCCTTCGTGATGAGCGCCATCGCCACGACCTCGTCGAGCCGGCGCGGCTCGGCCAGCGCCAGGGCGCGGTCCGACCATTCCACGGCCACCGCATCTCCCTCGGACCGGAAGGCCGCCCGCGCATAGACCTCCGAGAAGACGGCGACCGCGACGGCGGCCGACGGCTGGTCGGCGAGCGCCTCCGCCTCGCCGCGAGCCGCCTCGACGGTGGCGAGCGCCCGGGAAATCCTCGCCGCGGACAGCTGCGTCTGGGCGAGGAGGGCAGTCGCGTGGAGGGCTGCGGCGCGGTCGCCGAGATCGCGCGATGCTCCCGCAGCGGCCGCGAGGGTCCGTTCCGCGTCGTCGAACCGCGTCGCGAGCGCCTCGATGCCGCCCATCCGTTGCAGGAGCTCCGCCCGCTCAGCCGGTCCGGGCGCGACGTCGACGGCCGCCCGGAGCCAGTCGATGGCTTGGCCGAGCGCGCCGAGCGCCTCCGCCCGGTCCGCCGCGGCGCGGAGCGACACCCGGGCCTGCGCCGCGGCGGCCTCACCCTCCGGTCCGTCCGGCGCGGCGCGGTACGCCGCGAGGTAGTGGGTCGCGAGCGCGCCGGCGAGCTCGTCGTCCTCGAGCGACTCGAAGTGGCGAGCCGCGGCGAGATGGCGGGACCGTCGCTCCCGCTTCGCGAGCGTGCCGTAGGCGACCTCGCGAAGGAGCGCCTGGACGAAGGCGTACTGGCCGCGCGTCGGGGCGCGGGGATCCGTCTCGATGACGAGCAGTTCGCGACGCGCGAGAGCGGCGAGGCGCTGGGCGAGGGTCGCGACATCCTCTCCGGTAACCGCGGCGAGCGCGGCGACGGTGAATGACTGGCCGAGCACGGCCGCGTCCTGGACCAGGACTCGATCGGGGGCCGGAAGGGCGTCGAGTCGGGCCGCGACGAGCGCGTGAAGCGTCGCGGGCACGTCGAGGTCGCCGAGGTCGGCCATCGGCCGGTAGGCGCCGTCGCCGAGGGCGAGACGACCGTCGGCAACCAGCATCCGCACGGTCTCGACCAGGTAGAGCGGGATGCCGTCCGCCCGGGCGAGGATGCGCGCCGTCGCGATCTCCGGCAGGCCGGGCACGAGGGCACCGAGCAACTCGCGCATCGAGGTTTCGTGGAGCGGCTCGAGGCGCATCGCGATCGCACCCCGGCGGTCCGTCCCCCAGCCCGGACGGCGGTCGAGGAGCTCCGGACGGGCGAGCGTCACGACGAAGATCGGGTGGGCGCCGCTCCAGTCGAGCAGATGCTCGATGAAGTCGAGGAGTCCATCGTCGGACCATTGGAGATCCTCGAAGACGAGGGCCACCGTCCCGTCCGCCGCGATCCGCTCGAAGAGCGTCCGCCAGGCGGCGAACAGCTCCTGCCGGCCGCCGGGCGGCGTGCCCTCGAGACCGAGGAGCGTGAACAGGCGCGGCTCGATCCAGCGCCGCTCGTCGGCATCGGGGATGTGCCGCGCGAGCATCGTCGCCACCGCCGCGCGGGTCGTCGGCTCGTCGTCGCCTTCGGCGAGTCCGGCCCGTCGCCGGATCATCTCGCCGAGCGCCCAGAACGTCACGCCTTCGCCGTACGCCGGCGAACGCCCGCGGTGCCACCAGACGGGCTCGACGACGCCGTCAAGGTACTTCTCGAGTTCCCAGGCGAGGCGGCTCTTGCCGATGCCGGCCTGACCGACGAGCGAGACGAGGCGGGCGCGGCGCTCGCGACCTGTGGCGTGGAACTGCTCCTTGAGGAGGCGAAGCTCGTCCGCGCGGCCCACGAACGGCGGCTCGAGGAGGTCGGTCCGACCGGTCCCGCGGCGCTCGGCGACGACGCGGAGCGCGCGGAAGGCCGGCACCGGGAGAGCCTTGCCCTTGAGAACGGCCTCGCCGAGCGGTTCGAACGCGATCGCCGCCCCGGCCGCCTGTCGCGTCGCGTCGCCGACGACGACGGAGCCGGGCAGGGCGATCGACTGCAGGCGGGATGCGGTGTTGACGAGATCCCCGGCGACCATGCCCTGGTTGGTCGCGCCGATCGTGACGGCGGCCTCGCCGGTGAGGATGCCGGCCCGAACGAGGAGATCCAGCCCGGCACGCACCCCGAGGGCTCCGACGCCGTCGACGAGATCGAGGGCGGCCCGCACGGCGCGCTCGGCGTCGTCCTCGTGGGCCGTGGGTGTCCCCCAGACCGCCATGACCGCGTCACCGATGAACTTCTCGACCGTGCCGCCGTATCGCCCGACGATCTCCGTCGCGAGATCGAAATACGCGGTCAGCGTCTCGCGGACCTCCTCGGCATCGCGGCCCTCCGCGAACGAGGTGAAGCCGACGAGGTCGGCGAAGAGGATGGAGACGAGTCGTCGCTCGGCGGTCGGCGGCGGCGCCCCCTCGGGCACCGCTCGGGGATCCGCGCTCCCGAGCGCCGTGGCGCACTCCTCGCAGAACCTCGCCCCGGGCGGGTTCGCCGCGCCGCAGGCCGGGCACGTGATCGAGAGGCGCGCGGCACACTCGGTGCAGAACTTCGCGCCGACCCGATTCTCCGTGCCGCAGCTCGAGCAGATCATGCGGCCTGTCTCTCCCTCAGCGGCGGTCGCGATGGAACACGCCGAGGTGGCGTCGCTCAGGCGGCGACGACCTGGTCGCGGCCGGCTCGCTTGGCCATGAACAATCCGACGTCGGCGGCGCTGAGGAGCGCCTCGCGGGTGGGATCCGACGAGTCGAGCTCGGCACAGCCCGCGGAGACGGTCGCCCGAAGCTGCTGGCCGTCCGGACCGAGGATCGGACGGCCAGCGAGATCGGCCCGCACGTCCTCCGCCGCCGTGAGCGCTCCATCGCGGTCCGCGCCCTCGAGGATCGCGACGAACTCCTCGCCACCATAGCGGGCGACGAGATCGGCCGACCGGAACCGCGTCTTGAGGATGCCGGCAAACGCCCGGAGAACCGCGTCGCCGGCCTGATGGCCGTGCTTGTTGTTGAACCGCCCGAAGTGGTCGAGGTCGAACATGATCGCCGCGACCGGTCGTCGTCCCTCGCGATCGCGCGACCAGCGAGCGATGATGTGATCGAGGCTCGCGTCGAAGTGGCGGCGGTTGTAGAGGCCCGTCAGCGGGTCGCGGATGGCGAGCGCCCGGATTTCCTCGACGAGCGCCGCGTTCGCCAGGGCGAGTGCCGCCTGTGCACCGAGCAAATCGAGGATCTCGCATTCGGTCGGCGAAAAGGCACTGAAGTTCGCCTGTCTGCGGGCGACAGTGATCGCGCCGATGACCACCCCGTCATGGACGAGCGGCACCGCCGCCGACGAGATCGTGTCCTCCGGGATCCTGTCGCGGAGGTCACCCGCGTAGTCCGCCCGACCAAGGGCGTCCGAGACGACGAGTTGTTTCGTTGCGATGGCCCTTCCCACACCACCCTCGTTCGGCCGGATCTCCGAGCCGATCGCACCCTCGCCGAGACCGCGGACCGCCCGGAGGACGTACCGTCCGGTCGCGGGCTCGAACACCGTGAGCCCGACGATCTCCGCGGGGATGACTTCCGCCACGGCGTCGACGAGCGTCGGCCACAGTCGCTCGGAGTCGAGGACCCCGCCGGCAGTCCTGGCGAAGCCAGTGAGCGAGGCGAACAACCGCGCTCGATCGGCGAGGTTCTGCTGGTCCCGGCCGATGATGAGCGCCGTCGAAAGTCGATGGGCGAGCGTCTCCGCGAGGTGGAGGTCCGCCGCGTCGAGGGGAGCCTCGGCCGGCGCCTCGATCGAGAGGACGCCGAGCGTGACGCCCTCCGCTTTGAGCGGCATCGCGATCTCGCTCCGGACGGCACGATGACCGGCGACGTAGTCCGGGTCCTCGGCGACGTTCGTCAGGAGGATCGGTTCGCCGGACCGGAAGGCGCGGCCGACGACGCCGCGACTCGGGTCGAAGTCGTCGTCGAGCGCCTCGTACCCGCGCCGGGCGCGGAGGCGGAGGCGGCCGTCGTCGGCGAGGAACAGGGCGAGGAACGAGTAGCCCATGTGCTCGGCGAGCGACCTGAGGACGACGTCGAGCGTGTCGGCCGTCGGTCCGGTCCTGGCGAGGAGGTCGCCGGCCTCTTCGATCCCCGCCAGCGCCGCTTCCTCGCGGCGCTGGTCCGTGACATCAACCCCGGCGCTGATGACGTGGCTCAGCGTGCCGTCGGCGGCGAAGAAGCAGGAATTCGACCAGGAGATGAGTCGGATGGCTCCGTCGCGGGTGACCCAGTGGTTCTCGTTCGGGGCCGGAGGCTCCCCCGCCCGGAGGCGACCGATCGCGGCTTTCACCGTGCCGGCCTCCGAGGCCGGCACGAGGTACTCCCAGAACGGGCAGTCCGGCAGCTCGGCGCGGCGATAGCCGGACGATATCTCGCACGCCCGGTTGAAGCGGACGAACCGGCCATCCGGAGCGATGACGCACAGCAGCGAGCCGGCGACGTCGATGACGGCGTCGAGGAAGCCCCGTTCATCCTCGAGGATCGCACGGCGGGCGAGCTCCGACGGGCGATCGCGCTCGTCACGCATCGTTCGCCACGCCCCCGTCCGATCGATGTTCACCCGGGACCGCCTCGTCATCCTGGCACATGGCCGTACCGATCGCCGGAATCACGCTCGCGACGACAGACCCGGATCGTAGCCGCCGCACGACGAGATCCCATCCGCCGGAGGTCATCGCCGGGGCGCGCGATAGTCATCGCGGATCCACCCGTTCAGCGGAGAGGGCCGGTTCCTCCGTTGCGCCGGCGCGCGATGGTATGAGACCTCCGACCCGCCGGCCATCGTCTGTCAGGTCGGTGCCACGCAGCTCCGCTATCGGCTGCGGGCGATCGACGATCTCCACGCGATGCTCAGGACCCGCGGCGACTGGATGCCACTCGGCGCTGCGGACGAGCAGAAGGCGGCGGCGGAAGGCACCGTGGAGGCCTGGGGGCGGGCCGTGGACAACCCGGTCGGCGGCTGGTACGGCCTGAAGAAGGGACTCCGCGGCCGGTTCGGCATGTATCTCCCGCCGCTCCTCGAGGCACTCGGCCTTGCGGACGTCACCCACGACCCGAAGAACAACCGGATGCGCGCCCGCTGAGACCGCCGCCGGGGTTGGCGCGAACGGCGGTCCGGTCGCGGCGGCGAGTGCTCCCCCTTCGGCTTCTCCGCGATGTGGGCTTCCTACGCGATGCCGGCGGCGGGCACGGCCGGCTCGTAGTCCGCGTGGCTGAGGACCCGACCCGTCCGGGTCCGGCCGACGGCATGCGCGGCGACGCTTCCGACCACGACGACGCCGAGGTTGAGGACGAAGGCGACGAGGCCGATGTAGAGCTTCGTCCCCCCGGCGCCACCCACCGGATAGCTGGAGAGCGAGCTGCTGAAGCCATTGGCGAGGAGCCAGTACGTCCCCGTCGCCATGCCGACCGCCCAGCCGACCATCACGGCGCGGCGGTCGAGCCACGGGACGTAGAGGGCGAGGAAGACCGCGGGCAGGGTCTGGAGGATCCAGGCGCCGCCCGCGAGCTGGAGCGTGATCGCGTATTGGGTCAACCCGGGAATGAGGATGAAACCGACGGCCCCGACCTTCACGACGAGCGAGGCGATCTTGGCGACCTGCGCCTCTTCGCGGGGCGTCACGTCGGGACGGATGTACTCGCGGTAGATGTTGCGGCAGAACAGGTTGGCGGCCGCGATCGACATGATCGAGGCGGGAACCAGGGCGCCGATCGCGATCGCCGCCAGGGCGAAGCCGGCGAACCAGCTCGGGAAGGCGAACTGGAAGAGCTGCGGCACCACGCTGTTCGCTCCGTACGGCGCGACGGGCTTGATCCCGGCGGCGATGGCCATGTAGCCGAGGAGGGCGATGAGGCCGAGCAGGAACGAATAGGCCGGCAGGAACGCCGCGTTGCGCTTGATCACATGCTGGCTCTTCGAGGCGAAGGTCCCGGTGATGGCGTGCGGATAGAGGAAGAGCGCCAGAGCCGATCCGAGGGCCAGGGTCGAGTAGCCCGCGAAAAGCGAGGGCGGGAGCGTCAGCTTGGCGGCCGGGACCGCGGCGAAGACGGCGCCGAAGCCCCCGAGCTTGGCCGGGATGACGACGATCGCCGCGATCACGGTGATCCAGATGAGCGTGTCCTTGACGATCGCGATGAGCGCCGGGGCGCGCAGCCCGCTGACGTAGGTGAAGACGGCGAGCACGAGGAAGGCGATGATGAGGGCCGCCTCGATGTTGATCCCGAGCGCCTGGATCACCACGGCGATGCCGAGGATCTGGAGGGCGATGTACGGCATCGTGGCGAGGATCCCGGTCAGGGCGATGAGCAGCGCGAGCGTCCGGCTGTCGAAGCGATCCTTGACGAAGTCCGAGGCCGTCACGTAGCCCCGGTTGCGGGCGACCTGCCAGAGGCGCGGCATGATGAGGAAGACAAGCGGGTAGACGATGATCGTGTAGGGCAGCGCGAAGAGACCGAGCGCGCCCGAGCCGAAGACGAGCGCCGGCACGGCGACGAAGGTGTACGCCGTGTACAGGTCGCCGCCGAGCAGGAACCAGGTGACGATCGTCCCGAAGCGACGGCCGGCGAGCCCCCACTCCTCGATCAGGCTCGCCGCGGTCGTCAATGGGGTCGCGGCCGTCATGTTCATCGCCGTCGCGCCCGTCGCCTGGGCACCGGCCGTCCTCCTCGCCGTGGGCTCGATCGCCGGCGGTCAGCTCGGCGCGCGGATCGGTCGTCGCCTGCCGTCGACCGTCCTGCGCACGGTCATCGTCGTCGTCGGTCTGACCGTCGCCATCCGCCTCCTCCTCGGCTGAGGCCCCGCGGCGTCAGCCGATCGCCTCGAGGACGAGGATCCGGGCCCAGAAGTCGCCCTCGGCCGCGAGCGCGTGGCGGTCCACGTCGAGGATCAGGCCGGCCTGCTCGAGATCGTCGCCGCCGCGCGTCCCGCTGTTCGCCCGGCTCGTCGCGTCGTCGATCTCCGGCCAGGCCCGGACCCGATAGCTGGACGCGGGATCGAGGCCCCGCAGGCGGATCCTCCGCGGCCCGGGATTCGGATGGCTGAGGACGCGGTAGAGCCCGACGATCGCCCGGCCCCGATCCGGGGCGACTGCCATCCAGGCCACGAGGTTGCCGTCGCCGTCGAACGGTCCTTGGAGCCGGATGAACCGCCCGCGCTGGAGCACGTCCCGGTTCGCGACGTAGAACGCGATCTGGTCCGCCACCTCGCGCCGCTCGGCGTCCGTCCACGCGGTCGCGTCGAGCTCATACCCGAAGACACCGAAGAACGCCGTCGCGGCGCGGGTCGCGAGGGGTGTGATCCGACCCGTCTGGTGGTTCGGAACGGCCGACACGTGGGCCCCCATGGAGCTGAGCGGATAGAGCGTGGAGGCGCCCCACTGGATCGCGAGACGCTCGACCGCGTCCGTGTCGTCGCTCGTCCAGCCCTGCGGCGCGAACGCGAGCATCCCCGCGTCGAACCGGCCGCCACCGCCGGCGCACGACTCGACGAGGATGTCCGGGAACGCTGCCGTCAGCCGCCGGTACAACTCGTAGACGCCGAGCATGTAGCGATGGAAGAACTCGCCCTGGCGGTCCGGCGGCAGGCTCCCGCCGTACGGTTCGGTGATGTTCCGGTTCATGTCCCACTTGACGTACGAGATCGGTGCGCTCGAGAGCACGTCACCGAGGACGCCGGACAGGTGGTCGACGATCTCGGGACGACTCATGTCGAGGACGTACTGCTGGCGGCTTTCTGTCCGGTCGCGTCCGGGGATGGCGATCGCCCAGCCCGGGTGCGTCTCGAAGAGGCGGCTGCGGGCGCTGATCATCTCCGGCTCGATCCACAGGCCGAAGCCGAGCCCGAGCGCCTCGATGCGGCGGGCGAGGCCGTCGATCCCGTTCGGCAGCTTGCGGCGGTCCACGAACCAGTCCCCGAGCGAGGTCGTGTCGTCGTCGCGGGCCCCGAACCAGCCGTCGTCGAGGACGAAGAGCTCGACGCCCACCTCACGAGCGACGGCGGCGATGGCGACGAGCCGCTCCTCGTCGAAGTCGAAGTACGTGCCCTCCCAGTTGTTGATGAGGACCGGCCGATCGCGGTCGCGCCACACGCCACGAGCCAGGCGCGACCGGTAGAGCCGGTGGTACGCGTCGCTCATGCCGCCGAGACCGGCAGCCGAGTACACGACGATGGCCTCCGGTGCGGCGAACTCCTCGCCCGGGCCGAGTGTCCAGGTGAAGGTCTCAGGATCGATCCCGAGCCGGAGGCGGGTCGTCCCGTACAGGTGGACCTCCGCCTCGGCGAGGAAGTTCCCGGAGTAGACGAGGCTCAGGCCGATCGCCTCGCCGCACGATTCGGTCGTCGCCGGCCGGGCCACCACGAGCGATGGGTCGTGCTCGTGGCCGGATGCGCCTCGGCGGCTCGAGACGGACTGCCGGCCGGGGGCGAGCGGCCGGCGGATCACGTGGCGCTCGCGCGCCCAGGCCCCGCTCAGGGTGAGGAGTATCCAGTCCGAGTCCGGCAGGTCGAGGCTTGCGCTCATGACGGTCCGCAGGCGGAGCGGAGCGGCGCCGTCATTGCGGACGTGCAGGCTCCTCGCGATCGCCGGCTCGTCCCGGAAGATCGTCGTGAGGAGCCGGACCACGGTCGCACTCGGTTCGTCGCGGAGGACGAGCTCGAGCGTCTCGGCCTCGTCGTCCGCCTCGACGTACGTCGACGGCAGGCCCGGGATCGGCGGCTTGCCCGGCAGGATCCGGTGCTCGACATAGCGCAGGTCGAGGACGGTCGAGCCGTCCGGACCCTCGATCGCGAGGGCCGGCACGCGGAAATCGCCGCGGCCCGACGTCGGGAGCTCGAGGGCGATCGGGTCGTCGAGGCGATTCGTGAAGCCGGCGAAGTCGCGACGGCCAAGGTGCCCGTACGTCCGGCCCGCGGCAAGGGCGGGACCGAGATGGAGATGCTCGAGCATCCCGTTGTCGAGGATCCGCAGGAGGTAGCTGATCCGATCGTTCCGCAGGTGGAACTGGCGGAGCCCGGCGTCCCACTCGATCGTCATCGCGATCCGTCCCCGACCGGCCGGAGCTCCCACGCCCAGCGATACGTGCCCGGCCCGACGAGATACTCCGGCAGTGTGTCGGGGCCGCAGCTGGCGGTGCCGAGGCCACGATGGGCGGCGTCGAGATGGACGACCGTCTCGGCCCGCTCGACGACGTCCTCGACGTGATCGGCCGAGGCCAGGTCGACGGCCCGATGATGGCTCGCCGAGACCTGGCGCGGTCCGTCGAGCACCATCCGGACACCCCGGCCGGCCGCGTCCGTGAGGGCGACCCAGCGGACGTCCGCGTGGCCGCCGTTCTCCTGCGGGCGGATGTACGGCACATACTCGCCCGCGACCGTCGAACGCCAGCGCCCGACGATCCCAGAACGGCGACGATCCGGATACGTCTCGTGGGGGCCCGCTCCGAACCACTCGAGCGCCTCGAGGCCCGGCGCGAACTCGAGGACGGTCCCGACGCGCGGGAGATCGGCGAGCTCGGGCGGGATCTCTGCCGTCTCCTCGACCCGGATCCCGCCGTCGTCGAGCGGGCTGCATCGCTGCTCGTGGCGGATGACGCTCCCGCCGGCGGTCACGACCTCCGAACGGACGCGCATCGCGGCACCGTCCCGCTCGATCGCGACGAGGCGCCGCTCGAGCCGATCGAGGCCGAGGGCCGTCCAGCGCGCCGCCATGCCGCCGATCCGGTCGTTGTCCGTGGGCGCCCGCCAGAGGCTCAACGCCGGCGGCACCGCCAGGCGGGGGTGGACGAGTCTGCCGTCGGGATCGAGCGCGACCGGCGGGAGGTCGGTTGGCGGTTGCTCGGAGCGCGGGCGGCCGGTGGGCCGGGAATCGGCCGCCGGCGCGTCGTCCGACGGAGCGGCCTTCGTCGTGGACAGCCCGATCCCGTCGAGGTGGAGCTGGGCGACGGCGATCTCCGTCCCGGCCGGCGCCCACGGTTCGGGTCGCGCGGTCGAGAACCGCACCGTGAGCCAGGCCTCGGTGCCCTCGGCGTGCCGGTCCCACCCCGACCAGCCGGCCAGATCCGCGACGTCTCGTTCGCCCGGGCCGAGGGGAGGCAGGGCGATCTCGCCCTCGATGACCGTCGATCCGTCGACCGCCAGCGCGTACCGCGCGACGAGCCACGAGAGATCGCGGAAGTCGGCGCGATTGTGGATCGCGATCCGGCCGAACCGGACGGTCTCGGCCGTGACCCCGATGCGGACGGGAGCCGCGAGATGGCGGTGTTCGACCAGGGCCGGCTTGGGCGTGCGGTCCGGGAAGACGAGGCCGTCGAGGCAGAAGTTGCCGTCGTTCGGTCGGTCGCCGAAGTCGCCGCCGTAGGCGGCCCGGACCCGGCCGTCCGGCAGGCGCTGATCGAGGCCGTGGTCCCAGAACTCCCAGATGAAGCCGCCCTGGAGGCCCGGCGTCGACTCGATGGCGTCCCAGTACTCGGCGAGCGTGCCGTTGCTGTTGCCCATCGCGTGGGAGTACTCGCACATGATGAGCGGGTGGCGCTGCGTCCCGGAGCGCGCATGGGCGAGGAGCGCGTCGATCGGCGGATACATCGGGCAGGTGATGTCGCTCACACCCTGGTCGCTCGCCCAGTCGAAGCGGATGGCGCCCTCGTAGTGCAGCGGTCGCGACGGGTCCGCCCGGCGCACCCAGCCCGCCGCGGCGTCGTGGTTGGCCCCATGGCCGGACTCGTTGCCGAGCGACCAGAGGATGACGGATGGGTGATTCCGATCGCGCGTCACCATCCGGCTCACCCGATCCACCCATGCGCCAAGGTAGCGCGGGTCGTCGCACAGCGTGCCCCAGAAGGCGTGCGATTCGATGTCCGCCTCGGCGATCGCCCACAGGCCGAGCTCGTCGCACAGGTCGAGGAACGCTGGGTCGTTCGGGTAGTGCGAGGTCCTCACTGCGTTGAACCCGAACCGCTTCATGAGAACCAGGTCGGCGCGCATCGCCTCGACCGACACGGTCCGGCCGGTGTGGCGATCGAAATCGTGGCGGTTCACGCCGCGGATGAGCACGCGGCGCCCATTGAGGAGGAGGTCGAGACCGCGGATCTCGACGCGCCGGAATCCGGTCCGGATGGACGTCTTCTCCACGACCGCGCCGTCCGGCCCGCGGAGGGTGAGGATCAGCGTGTACAGGGTCGGGAGCTCGCCGGACCACGGGGCGACATCGGGGACCTCGGCGATCCAGCGGAGCGAGCCGTCGAGCGGCGGGGCGAGCCGTTCGTGGACGGCGTCGAACGTCGCCCGGTCTTCGGCGCCGAGGACCTCACCCCACGCGCGGCGAGCGACGACGAGCCGTTCGGCCGGCGTCGCCCGCTCGGGCGCACCATGATCGACGACCGTCGGCTCCGAGCGCGGGAGCGCGAGGACCTCCCGTCCGTCCGGATCGATGAGACGACCTTCGAGCGACCAGCCGGGCTCCGCTCGTTCGCCCGGGAAACCGACGACGGCACGGACGTCGATCGTGCCCGTCGCGAGATCGTCGGCGAGGCCGGTCGTCACCGCGAGGTCGGCGAGGTGGACCGGCGCGGTGGCGTAGAGGAAGACCGAGCGGGTGATACCGCCGTGCCACCACTGGTCCTGATCCTCGATGAACGTCGCGTCGGACCACTTCACCACCCGGAGCCGGAGGGTGTTCCGACCCGGCCGGACGTGATCCGACACGTCGAACTCCGCGGCGAGATGCGAATCCTTGCTCAGGCCGACGTCGCGGCCGTTGAGCGTGACGATGAGGAGGCTCTCCGCGGCACCGACGTGGAGGACGATCCGGCGTCCCGGCCAGCTCGCGGGAAGGTCGAATGTCCGCTCGTGGATCCCCGTCGGGTTGTCCTGCGGGACGGTCGGCGGCAGGTCCGGGAACGGCATCTGGACGTTCGTGTAGTGCGGGAGGTCGCCGCTGTCCTGCATCGTCCACACTCCCGGGACGGTGATCTCGCCCCAGTCCGGTCCCGGCGCGGCGTCGGGTCGTCGCACGAGCTGGAATGCCCAGCGGCCGTCGAGGTCCAGGCGATCGAGATGGGGCACGGCGTGCATCGGGAGGCGATGGAGGCCGCTGACCTCCGGGGCGGCCCATGGGCGTCCCGCGAGGAGGTCCACCGTCTCGGCGTCGGAGCGCCGCACCTCGATCGACATGCGTCTCGACCTCGTGCCTGCTCAGGGAGTTGTCGGGCCCGCACGGTCGGCGGCCCTCGGCGTTCAGGATATCGCCGCCGAGGCGGAGGCACGGCGTAGAGTGGCGGCCACAGTCATCCCCCACGGAAGGTGCGACGAGCGATGTCCAGGCCACGCCTCGCGGTCGCCGCCCTCCTCGCCATCGTCGGGATCGTCTGGTTCGGTCAGGGCATCGGCGCGATCGGCGGAAGCGTGATGACCGGGAGCTCGTTCTGGGAGTTCATCGGCCTCGCCTGCCTCGTCGGCGCCGGCGTCATCGCATGGCGCGCCCGCCGCCCGCCTCCACCTCGCTGATCGGCACGGCCGCTCCGGGGATGAGCCGGAGCGCGAAGACGGCAGCGAGCAGACTCGCCGCGACGGCGACCCCGACGGTCCCCTCGAACGACGCGGCGACGAGCCACCCGGCGAGCACGGAACCGATCGGCGAGCCGAGATAGTTGATCGACATCGAGACGGCGAACGCCCGACCGGTCCAGGCCGGATCCGTCCGGCGCTGGCGGAGGGTGAACATCGCGACGTCGATCGGCCCGTTCGCCACGCCGATGACGAGCAGGGCGACGATGACCGTCCACAGGCCGCCGGGCAGCAGGAGCACGCCGAAGGCGGCGGCGAAGGCGAACATCGGCAGCCCGATGAGCAGGCGCTCGCGACCGCGAGTGTCGATCCGGCCCATGAGCGACGCCGCGACGACTCCACCGAGCCCCTCGATCGCGAAGACGGCCCCGACGACGAGCTCACCGAGCCCGAGGCGCTGCAGGACGATCACCGGGACCATGATCGTCGTCATGCCACCGGCGAGGTTGAGCGTCGAGATCGCGGCCCCGAGACCGCGAAGCGTCGGATTCCCGAGCGTGTAGCGGAGGCCGAGCCAGGCGTCCCGGAGCAGGCTTCCCGTCGTTGCGACGACCGACTCCGGCTCCCGGATCCCGATCATGACCACGGCGGCGATCCCGAAGGCGAGGCCGATGACGATGAGCGCCCTCGGTCCGCCGAGCGTCGCCACGAGACCGGCCGCGACCGGCGGTCCGACGATCGAGGCGACGACGAAGCCGGCCGAATCGACCGCGTTCATCCGTTCCCAGAGGTGCCGCGGAACGATGATCGGGAAGAGGCTCCGCACCCCCGTCGCGCTCAGTGGGCCGGTGAGCGACGAGACGGCCGCGATGAGGACGAGGAGCGCGGCTGGCAGGGCATTCGCGAGGGCGAGCGCGCCGATGAGCACGAGCGAGCCCATCGCGGCCACGTAGTCGATGACCACGAGGCGGCCCCGCCCGTGCCGGTCGAGGAGGGCGCCGGCGATCGGACTTACGAGGAGGCCCGGGACGACGCTCGCGAACGTCACCACGCCGGCGAGGATCGTCGAGTGGTACGCGGCGAGCGTGAAGAGCACCGTCGCGACGCCGAGCATCGAGCCGGCGATCCGCGCGATCTGCATCGCGAGGAGGACGCGCCCGAGGGAGGGGACCCCGAGCAGCGCCCGATAGGACCGCTCGCCCGGAGTGTCCGCCGGTGGGGCGATCGGCGGCGGTACTCCGCCGATCGTCACGCGACCGGTCGCCGGGACCGGCCCGATTCAGCCCGCTGGCTTCTGCTCATCGTGGCCCCCGAACTCCTTCCGCATCGCCGACAGGAGTCGGTTCGCGAATTCAGCTTCGCCGCGAGATTCGAAGCGGTCGAAGAGGGCAGCCGAGAGGACGTGGATCGGGACCCCCTCGTCGATCGCGGCGAGCATCGTCCAGCGGCCCTCGCCCGAATCCGAGACCCGACCGCTGAAGCCCTCCAGCGTCGGCGAGACGGACAGTGCCTGGGCGGTGAGGTCGAGAAGCCACGAGGCGACGACGCTGCCCCGCCGCCACACCTCCGCGACGGCGGGGATGTCGATGTCGTAGCGGTAGAGCTCCGGCTCGCGGAGCGGCGTCGTCTCCGCGTTGACCGCGCGATCCACCTTCCCGACGTTCGCATGGGCGAGGACGTTGAGGCCCTCCGCGTAGGCAGCCATGATCCCGTACTCGATCCCGTTGTGGACCATCTTCACGAAATGGCCCGCGCCCGCCGGCCCGCAGTGGAGATAGCCCTCCTCCGCCGGCGACGGGGTCCCCGTGCGACCCGGCGTTCGCCCGGCCGAGGCGACCCCGGGCGCGATGGTCCGCAGGAGCGGATCGATCCGGTCGATGGTCTCGTCCTCGCCGCCGATCATGAGGCAGAACCCGCGCTCGAGCCCGAAGACACCACCGCTCGTCCCGATGTCGACGTAGTGGATGCCCCGCTCGGCGAGCGCCCTGGCCCGGCGGATGTCGTCGTGGTAGTAGCTGTTGCCACCATCGATGATCGTGTCGCCGGGCGACATCCGCGCTGCGAGCTGGTCGATCATGCCTTGGGTGGCGGCGGCCGGGACCATGATCCAGGCAACCCGCGGCAGGCTGAGTTTCGCGATGAAGTCGTCGAGGTCCGCGGCGCCGATCGCCCCTTCGGTGGCGAGGCCGGCGACGGTCGCCGGGGTCCGCGTCCAGACGACGCACTCGTGGCCACCGCGCATCAGCCGGCGGACGATGTTCGCGCCCATCCGCCCCAGCCCAACCATCCCGAGCTGCATCTCATCTCCTGTCCGTGGTCACGGCTCGTCGCCGCGACGTCCGATCCGGCGATCCAGGGGCGCCGCTCGCCCGCCGTGGTGAGGTCGTCTCACAGGATACGGTGCGCCGCGGAGTCGATGGTCCGGTAGCATCGGAGGGGTCACCATCGGGAGGCGCGGATCCTCCGCCCCTCCGGCCATGCCGCACGAGGTGTTTGTGCCAGCCGTCGATCCCGCGTCCGCCCGGAGCGCCCCGCTGGGCGCAGCCGACCTCCTCCGATCGGTCGGCCTCATGGCGGACGGGCCCGTCACCTGGGGCCGGCCGGTGCCGTCCGGCCGACCGGGCGTCTACGTCGTCGAGTGGCCAGAAGCTCGAGCGACGGCCCCGATCGAGCTGACGACGATCGGCAAGTGGATCGAGCGTCGGCAGGACCTCCGCCTCGACGGTCGGCGACCGACGTCGCGCGAGGTCGCCGCGCGGCTCCACGACTTCTGGTTGCCGGGGCAGGTCGTCCTGTTCATCGGCATGGCGACCGGATCGATCGGGGGCCGTGTCCGGGCCCTCGTCCAGACACCGCTCGGCGATCGGCGCCCATATCCGGGAGGCCAGTGGCTCAGGACGCTGACGGGTCTCGAGCGGACGCGCGTGTGGTGGGCCGCCTCCGATGCTCCCGAGGAGTACGAGGATGCGCTCTTCACCGCGTTCGCCGCGGCGGTCGACGCATCCCCCGACGCGGCGCCGCGACTGCCGGACCGTTCGCTCGTGCTGCCGTTCGCCAACCTCCAGGATGCGACCGGGCGGCGGCGGACCCATGGGTTGAGCGGGACGATCGAGCCGAAGCCACCGGCGGTTCCGGCGCCCGGCACGACCATCCGGGAGCTGCCGGGTGGTTCGGCCGACGGCGCCGAGGAGTCCGCCGTGGGACGGCCGCTCGAGCGCCGCGCTCCGAGCGCGCCGCGCCCGATGCCGGCGGACCGTCCGGCCGGCACGGGCTCGCGACGCGCCGCTTCCGTCGATGTCGCGACGCTCAACGACACGCTCCAGCGGATCGCCTGTCGGAGCCTGCTCCGCGAGCTGGCCGTCGCCGACGCAGCGGCCGAACTCGTCGCGGCCGGGTTCTTCCGCGGGACGAAAGCACAGCCGGTCGCCGTCCTCCGCGACCTCCTCAAGCAGGGGCTCGTCGAAGGTGCTCACCAGGACCCGGACCGGCGCTGGTCGATCCGCTGCGCACGCGGGTGATCCCGGCCGGGAACGACGCGGCGCCGACTTGACGCTGCCCTCCGCGCCGTCCCACACTCGGGTCCGCGCCGGCGGGGTGGGACGCGCGGCGAATCCGAGCGGTCGCGTCCAGCCCGTCATCGTTCCGAGCGAGGTGTCGGTGGAGCCCGTATGGGCCTGATCGTCCGTGGTGCGCGGGTCCATCCGACCCGCGACTCCGACTCGGGTCCGATGGACGTGCTCGTCGAGGGCGATCGGATCGCCGCGATCCGGCCCGCCGGGCAGCTGCCCTCCCCCACGGGTCCCGACGCCGTCGAGCTCGATGCGGCCGGGCGGCTCCTCTCGCCACCGCTCGTCGATCCCCACGTCCACCTCGACGCGGTCCTCACCGTCGGGCAGCCGCGCCACAACGAGTCCGGCACCCTCATCGAGGGGATCCTCACCTGGGCCGAGCGCAAGCCGTCGCTCACGCGGGAGGACGTGAAGTCGCGCGCCCGCCAGGCCATCCTCTGGGAGGTCGCCCAGGGGACCGGCCTCATCCGGTCCCACGTCGACGTCTGCGACCCGGGCCTCACCGCCCTCCGCGCCCTCCTCGAGCTTCGCGAGGAGTTGCGCGACGTCGTCGACCTCCGCCTCATCGCGTTCCCCCAGGACGGGATCCTCTCGTTCCCGGACGGGAAGGAGCTCATGCGCGAGGCGCTGCGGCTCGGCTGCGACGTCATCGGCGGCATCCCCCACTACGAGCTGACGCGCGAGGACGGGGTGGACGAGGTCCACTTCCTCTTCGACCTGGCGCGCGAGACGGGCCGGCCGATCGACCTCCACTGCGACGAGACGGATGACGAGCAGTCCCGCTTCCTCGAGGTGGTCGCGGCCCGCACGATCCGAGACGGCATGGGCGGGCGGGTCGTGGCCGGCCATACGACGGCGATGGCGAGCTACAACGACGCGTACGCCTTCAAGCTCATCCAGATCCTCCGCCGGGCCGGCGTGACGATCGTCGCCAACCCGCTCGACAACATCGTCCTCCAGGGCCGCTTCGACACGTATCCGAAGCGGCGTGGGATGACGCGGGTCAAGGAGCTCGACGCGGCCGGCATCAACGTCGCCTGCGGCCACGACTCGATCATGGACCCGTGGTATCCGCTCGGACGAGGGTCGATGCTCGACGCGCTCTCGATGCTCGTCCACGTCGGCCAGATGACCGGCCGGGCGGAGCTGTTCCGAGCGTACGAGATGGTGACGACGAACGCCGCCCGGGCGGCCGAGGTTCCGTATGGGGTGAAGGAGGGTCTGCCGGCCAACTTCGTGGTGTTCGATTGCGAGGACGAAGCAGAGGCGATCCGGCTCCGGCCGGCCGCCCGATGGGTCGTGCGCCTGGGACGGGTCGTCGCGGAGACGGAACCCGCCCGCAGCGTGATCCATCGCACCGCCGGCAGCGAGACCGTCACGTATGTCCCGGACCGGGACGCAGGAGGAGGATCTTCACGATGACCGCGATCGGGATCGGGCGCGACACGATGCCCAGGGGCGAGGGCGACATGACGATCGAGGGCCACGGCATCGAGCCGATCCCGGAATCGGCCCGCTACGGCTCCGTCTATCGGCTGTTCACGGTCTGGTTCACGCCGAACCTCGTCCCGGCGGCGTTCGCCCTCGGGGCACTCGCGTCCGTGCTCGGCCTCGGGTGGTGGTCCGGACTCCTCGCCATCCTCGTCGGCAACGTCATCGGCGGCGGCGTCGTTGCCATCCTCGGCACGATGGGCCCACGACTTGGGCTCGCCCAGATCCCGATCAGCCGCCTCTCGTTCGGCAAGAGCATCGTCGTGCCCGGCATCATCAACTGGCTGAGCACGATCGCCTGGGACGCGATCAACGCCTTCTTCGGCGCCTACGCGATCTCCGTGGTCACGGGCGGGGCGATCCCCTTCCCGGTCGGGCTGCTCATCGTCGTGGTCTGCCAGGCGGGCCTGAGCGTCGTGGGCTACGAAGCGATCCACACGTTCGAGAAGTACGCCGCGATCGGCCTCGCGATCCTCTTCGCGATCGTCACCATCGCCCTCCTGCCGAAGGCGAACTTCTCGTTCACCGGCTCCGCGGAGACGCTCGGCACGTTCGTCCTCATGACGACGATCGTCGGCAGTTTCAACCTCGGCTGGGCCCTCTACGCGTCGGACTACTCGCGGTATCTGCCGAAGGCGACGCCGTCCTTCCGGGTGGCGATCATGGCCTTCCTCGGGATCGCGATCTCAGCCGTCTGGATCGAGGCACTCGGGCTGGCCGTCGTCGGAGCGATCACGGACGCGACCGCCGATCCGGTCCACCAGATCAACACGCTTCTCGGCGGGGGCGTCATCGGCGCCATCGCGATGATCGCGATCTTCTTCGGCACGGTCGCCGTCAACGCCATGAATGATTACTCGGGATCGCTGTCGCTCCTCGCCGCCGGCATCAAGGTGTGGCGGCCGGTGTCCGCGCTGATCGTCGGCGTCCTCAGCTACATCGCGACGCTGTGGCTCTACTCGGCGAACTTCAACCAGACCTTCGAGAGCTACCTCCTCATCATCACCTACTGGATCGGCCCGTGGGCGGCGATCGTCCTCGTCGACTGGCGCCTCCGTCGCGGCTCGACCGCGGGCGCGGCCCACGTCTCGGATTTCTCGCTCCTCCCGAGTGGGCGGAATGCGATTCTCGCCCTCGTCATCGGGTTCCTTGTGTCGGTGCCATTCATGGATCAGTACCCACTGTTCGAAGGATTCGCTTCGACGGCTCTTGGCGGAGCGGACATCGCCTACGTCATCGGCTTCATCGTAGCGGGCGCCTCGTACTGGGCCCTCGAACGAAGCTCACCGACGTCCGTGCCTGCCTGACGCTCGACCCCGCTCGACCCCGCTCGACCCCGCCGGGCAGGGTCCAGGCCGGAAAAACAGTTCACGCATGAACGATTCACGGATGAACGACTTCCGGCGGGGCGGTCCGAGCGCGGCGGGGCGGTCCAGGGGCGGCGCGGAGGTCCAGGGCCTCGGGCGCGCGCACCCGAGGCACAATTGGTGGACGTTCGCCCTGCGATGATGCCGCCATGCGCGACGCCGCCCGGATCCTCGTCGTCGACGACGACCCTCGCCTCGGCGCCTCGATCGGGCGTGCCCTCCGCTACGAGGGCCACACGGTCGAGCTCGCCGGGGATGGCCCGACGGCGCTTGACGCCGCCCGCGACCGACTGCCCGATCTCGTCGTGCTCGACGTCATGCTCCCGGGCATCGACGGGATCGAGGTCTGCCGGCGGCTCAGGGCCGCGTCGGACGTGCCGATCCTCATGCTCACCGCCCGCGACGCGGTCGGCGACCGGGTGATCGGCCTCGATGCCGGGGCGGACGACTACCTCGTCAAGCCGTTCGCCTACGAGGAGCTCGTCGCCCGGGTCAGGACGCTCCTCCGCCGCCGCATCCCCGCCCACCGCGAGATCCTCCGCTGCGCCGACCTCATCATGGATGTGGGCGCCCACGAAGTGCGGCGCGGCGATCGCCCGATCGCACTGTCCGCCCTCCAGTTTCGCCTCCTCGAGCACTTCCTCCACCACCCCCGCCTCGTCCTCGGCCGGGACCGCCTGCTCGACGCCATCTGGGGCCTCGATGCGGACACCGCCTCGAACGTCGTCGACGTCTACGTCGGCTACGTGCGCGAACGACTCGAAGCTGCCGGAGAGCCGAGGCTCCTCCACACCGTGCGGGGTGTGGGATATGTCCTTCGGGAGCCGTGATGCGGATCCGGCGGCGACTCGTCCTCTATGCGATCGGGGTCGCGGCGGCGGGGATGACCCTGTTCAGCGTGCTCCTCATCGCCCTCGCCGCCCAGGGCGTCGTCAGCGACCAGGACCGGACCCTGGCCGCCCTCGCGGACCGCGAGGGCGGCGTCGTCGCGGGGATGGATCCGGGGACGCTGGCGAGCCGGCAGCCGCTCGTCGTCGAGGACCTCGCGACGTCGATCGATCCGTTCGTGCTCGTTCTCCACGACGACGGGACCTCGCTCTACGCCACGGCCCTCCTCGGCGGCGCACCGCCGCACATCCCGGCCGCTGTCCTGGTCGAGGCGATCTCCCTCGGCGACTCGATCGCGACGATCCGACCGGCCCCCACGATCGAGCTCCGCATCCACGCTCATCGCTGGACGGGAGTCGGGAACAAGGGAGTCGTCGTCGCCGGTCAGTCCACCCGCTTCACGGCAGACCAGCTGGCCGGTCTCCGGGCGTTCCTCATCTTCGCCGCGATCATCACGATCGTGGCGGTCGCGCTCGTCAGCTGGCTCGTGACGGGCAGGGCACTCCGACCGCTCCGCTCGCTCGCCGCGACGGCAGCGTCGATCGGCGCGACCGCCGACCTCGCCACCCGCCTGCCGGGGGTGCGGACCCGGGACGAAGTCGGGGTCCTGACGGCGAGCTTCAACGGGATGCTCGACCGGCTGGCGGATGCGCAGGCCCGGCTGGCGGCCGCGCTCGATGGACAGCGCCGATTCGTGGCCGACGCGTCCCACGAGCTGCGGACGCCGCTCGCGACGATCCGAACGAACGCCGGGTTCCTCGTCGAGCACCCTGACGCCACGGCTCCGGATCGCACCGAAGCGCTCGGTGACATCCTTGCCGAGGCTGACCGGATGGCGCGTCTCGTGGACGAACTGCTCGCTCTTGCCCGATCGGACGCCGGCGCCCCGATCGAGCGTGGGCCGGTCGATCTCGCCGCCGTCGCGGCCGACGTCGTGCGCTCGGCGCGGCGGGCGGACCGGGAGGTCCGGCTCGAGGATCGGGGACCGGTCGTCGTCGGGGGCGATCGAGATGCGCTCGCGCGACTGGTCTGGATCCTCGTCGACAATGCGATCCGCCACGGAGCCGGGACGATCTCCGTCGCCACGTCCTCCGATGACGGGTCGGCCCGCCTGACCGTGGCGGACGAGGGACCAGGCATCGCGCGCGGCGATGAGGAACGGATCTTCGATCGTTTCCACCGCTCCGATCCCGCCCGGGCCGGTGGTGGCGCCGGGCTCGGCCTCGCCATCGGGCGAGGCATCGTCGAGGCCCACGGCGGCCGGATCCGAGCGGTGAACCGCCCGACGGGTGGCACGATCTTCACGGTGGAGCTGCCATCCAGCTGAGGGAATCTCTCATCGAACGCTCATCGTCCGCTTGGGCGTCACTCATCCGCCGGCCGGATGCTGGGCCCCATGACCGACACTCCACGACCGCTCCGTCCGGCTCCACCCGACGACATCGTCGAGCTCGTCCGGATCATCGTCCTCCTCCAGGCGGCGACACTCACCCTGGCGACGCTCGAGACGACGGTCTGGTTCGTCGCATTCGGGCCGACCGTGGGTCCCTCCCTCGCGCTCACGGCGATGTCCGCGATGCTCACGTATGCGACGGCCGTCGGACTCCGTCGGCATGCGCGGTGGGCGCGGCGCGTCACCCTCGTCGCGGAGTCCCTGGTGTTCGCCGGCGGGTCGATCGACGCTGTCCTCGCCCTCGTCGTCGCGGGCGGACCGCCGCCGCTCGTGGTGGCGCTCACGAGGATCGCGGTCCCGGTCCTCGTCATCGTCCTCCTCCGACGACCGACCGCCCGGGCGGCGTTCGGCCGTCTCCCTGCGACGGCCACGCCATGATCCCCAACCCGCTCTACCACATCGAGGGCGACCACATCGCCGGCCTCGCCGCGCTCGCGGTCCTCATCGCGGCGGCGCTGCTCGTGGCCGGACTCGCGCGGAGCGGATACGGTCCGGCCCGGCGCATCCGCGACCGCCACGCCGCCCTGCCGCCCGTCGATCGGCTCCTCGTCTGGTGCCTCACCATCTCGGCCGCCGTCCATCTCGGCCTGTTCGCGCATCGCGGTCCGTTCGGACTCGCGTTCGTCGTCGACGGGATCCTCCTCGGTGGGGTGGCCCTCCGGATCCTCGCCGGCCGTCCGTCGCGACGCGCGGCCCGCCTGGTCCTGCTCGGATCGCTCGCCGCGTGGTGGGTGACGGTCCTCGCCGGCGAACCCCCGGATCAGCTCGGCATCGCGACGAAGCTCATCGAGCTCGCCGCCATCGCCATCGTCCTGCGCCCACGCCGCGGCCGCCGAGTCAGGGGAGCGCTCGCGGGGGTCGTCACGACCATCCTCGTCCTCATCACCGGGATCGCGGGCTGGGCGGGCGCCTTCGTGGCCGCCGAGCCGCAGGCGCAGCCCGTCGCGAACGTCAGCGGATCGCCCGGCACGGGATCGTCCGTCGTGGACGGCGGACATGGTCACGGCGCGGTCCCCGGTCCGACGGTCGTCATGGACATCCGGGCCGCGGGGACCGGGGAGGCGAGCGCCGCGGAGCAGGCCGCCGCCGATCGCTTCTACGCCGCGACGAAGGCGGCGGTGGCCCGGTTCGCCGATCCGGCGGTGGCCCGGGCGGCAGGATACCGACTCGACGGCGTGACCGGCGTCGACTTCCATGCCGTGAACAACGCCTACGAGGGCGACGGCCTCGTCCTCGATCCGGCCCGACCGGAGATGCTCGTGTACGCGGCGTCACGGCGGGGTCCGGTCCTGCTCGGAGCCGTCTTCGTCATGCCGGGCCTGCACGAATCCGGACCGGCGGTCGGCGGCCCGCTCACGACGTGGCACGCCCACGAGGACATCTGCCTGTCGATCCTGCCGCCTGGCCTGTCGGGCGCCCTCTCGCCCCTGGGCGACTGTCCCGTCGGCTCGGTGACGCTCCCGATGACGGCCGAGATGCTCCACGTCTGGGTCGCGCCTGGCACGCCCATCCGGTTCGGCGACCTGCCCGAGGCATGGCGGCGTGCCTACGTCGCCCGGCTGGGAGCGTGATTCGTCCTCGCCCCGCCCCGCCCCGCCCCACCCCACCCCGGATCGGATCGTTCATCGGTGAACCATCCACGGATGAGCGATTTCGGCGGCCGCGAGCTCGGGCGGCCCGATCCCTCAGCGGTCGCGCTCGGCCGCGTTCGTGAGTGTCGCCTGGGCCGCGGCGAGCCGGGCGACCGGGACCCGGAACGGCGAGCACGACACGTAGTCGAGCCCGATCCGTTCGCACTTGGCGATCGAATCCGGATCCCCGCCGTGCTCGCCACAGATCCCGAGCTCGAGCGACGGCTTCGTCGACCGGCCTCGCTCCACGGCGATCCGCATGAGCCCGGCGACCGCGTCGTCGAGCGTCTGGAACGGATTGACCGGGAGGATCCTGTCCTCGACGTACTTGAGCAGGAAGCCGCCCTCGGCGTCGTCGCGGCTGAAGCCGAACGTCATCTGGGTCAGGTCGTTGGTGCCGAAGCTGAAGAAGTCGGCCTCGCGCGCGATCTCGTCGGCGGTGAGCGCACCGCGCGGCACCTCGATCATCGTCCCGAATTTGTAGTCGACGGTGACGCCAGCGCTCGACTCCACCGCTGCGGCCTCCGCCTCGAGGATGCGGCGCGTGGCGGCGAGCTCGTTCACGTGCCCGACGAGCGGGATCATGATCTTCGCGATCGGATGCCCGCCGGCCCTGGTCACGGCAATCTGCGCGTTGAGGATCGCCCGGGTCTGCGTCTTCACGAAGTCCGGGATCATGAGGCCGAGCCGGCAGCCGCGAAGGCCGAGCATCGGGTTCTGCTCGTGCATTGAGCGGATCGTGGCGAGGAGGTCGCGGTCCTCGCGACTCGCCGCATCGCCCTCCCTCGTCACCTTGACGAGTTGCTCCTCGAGGTTCGGCAGGAACTCGTGGAGCGGCGGATCGATGAGCCGGATCACGACCGGGAGGCCGTCCATCGCACGGAAGATCCCCTCGAAGTCGCCCTGCTGGAGGACCTCGAGCTTCGCCATCGCCGTGTCGAACCGGGCGACCGCATCCGCTTCGTCGGCGTCGAGCGCTTCGCCGGCGGCGGCCTTCGCCTTCGACCTCGTCGCCTGGTTGGCGACGAGGATCGCGCTGCGGACGATCTCGAGCCGGTCGCCCTCGCGGAACATGTGCTCGGTCCGGCAGAGGCCGATCCCCTGGGCGCCGTAGCGACGGGCCTGGGCCGCTTCCTCCGGCTTGTCGGCATTCGTCCAGACACCCATCCGACGGATCGCGTCCGCCCAGCCGAGGATGGTCTGGAGTTCCTCCTGGTCCTCGTACCGGGCTGAGACGGTCGGCAGGGCGCCGAGGAAGACCTCACCGGTCGAGCCATCGACGCTGATCGAGTCGCCCTCGGCGAAGGTCGCGCCCGACTCCGAGCTCCGAGCGGCCTTCGACCCATAGTCGACGACGAGCTCGGCACAACCGGCGACGCACGGCTTGCCGATCTGGCGGGCGACGACCGCCGCATGGCTCGTGGCACCGCCGCGGGCGGTGAGGATCCCCTCGGCCACCGCCATCCCGTGGAAGTCGTCCGGCGAGGTCTCGACCCGGACGAGGACGACCCGCTCGCCACGCCCGACCCACGCCACCGCGTCGTCGGCGGAGAAGACCACCCGCCCGACGGCCGCCCCCGGTGACGCATTGAGGCCCTTCGCGATCCGCGTCGCCGCCTGGCGAGCCGCCGGATCGAACTGATCGCGCAGGAGCTGATCCACCTGGGCCGGCTCGATCCTCGCGACTGCCTCCTCGGTCGAGATCAGGCCCTCCTCGACCATGTCGAGGGCGATCCGCACGGCGGCCGCCGCGGTCCGCTTCGCATCGCGGGTCTGGAGCATGTACAGCCGGCCGCGCTCGATCGTGAACTCGAGATCCTGGACGTTCCGGTAGTGCCGCTCGAGCTGGCGTCCGATGCGATCGAATTCGGCATAGACCTCGGGCATGACCTCGCGCATCGCGGCGATCTTCATCGGAGTCCGGATGCCGGCCACGACGTCCTCGCCCTGGGCGTTGGTGAGGAACTCGCCGTAGAGCTCCTTCTCGCCGGTGTTGGGGTCCCGGGTGAAGGCGACCCCCGTGCCCGAGTCGTCGCCCATGTTGCCGAAGACCATGGTCACGACGTTGACGGCCGTGCCGAGGTCGTCGGCGATCTTGTTGTACTTCCGGTAATCCCGGGCCCGCTGACCGAACCAGCTCGCGAACACGGCCTTGATGGCGAGGTCGAGCTGCTCCCGGGGGTCGGTCGGGAAATCCCGCCCCGCCTCGGCCCGGACGATGGCGAGGAATTCGCCGACGAGGTCGCGGAGCGCCTCCGGCGTGAGCTCCGGGTCCGTCGCGACCCCGAGGTCGCGCTTCTTCACCTCGAGGGCGTGCTCGAACCGGTCGCCCGGGACGTCCATGACGATCCGCCCGAACATCTGGATGAACCGCCGATACGCGTCCCAGCCGAACCGCTCGTTCCGGGTCAGGGCGATGAGCCCTTCGAGCGTCGCCTCGTTGAGCCCGAGATTGAGGACCGTGTCCATCATCCCCGGCATCGAGAACTTCGCGCCGGAGCGGACGCTCACGAGGAGCGGGTCGGCCGCGTCGCCGAACCCTTTCCCGGTCGCTCGCTCGACCTCTCCGAGCGCCTCGAGGATGTCTTCCCACAGCCCGTCCGGCAGCTGCTCACCGGTCGCGAAATAGTCGTTGCACGCCTCCGTCGTGATCGTGAAGCCGGGCGGTGTCGGCAAGCCCGCCCGGGTCATCTCGGCGAGACCCGCGCCCTTGCCGCCGAGCAGATCCTTCATCGTGCCGCTGCCTTCCGCCTGACCGTCGCGCCACGCGTAGATGTAGCGCTTCGCGGCCCGATGCGCGCGGTCGGCAGGCGAGGCGACGGTGTCGGTCATGGGAGGGCTCCTCGAACGAGTGAGCGGCGCTCACGGCACCGCCGGGAGGTCGATCCGGTACCGGCCGATTGTACGACGGGCGCCTCGGACGACTCCCGGCGGGCGTTCCGTCCGACCCTTCGTCCCCCCGGCCGGGTACGATGCCGCGGACAGTGAATCGGAGACCCCACACCCCATGACCGAGACCCTCGATGGGCGCGCCATCGATCCTGCGGCGGCCCAGTACAACGCGACGCTCATCGCGCGCACGGACGAGACGGACAGCCTCGCCTACTTCGCGGTTCGCTTCGACGGCGAGCCGACACCGTTCGAGCCCGGCCAGTACATGACGATCGGGGTCGTCGCGGACGGGCGCCTCGTGCAGCGGCCGTACTCGGTGGCCTCGGATCCGGCGGTCGCCGGGACGGACGGCTACGAGTTCTACGTCCGCCTCGTCCAGGGCGGCGCGTTCACGCCGCTCCTGTGGCGGCTGCCGCTCGGACACCGGATGCGGATGATCGGCCCGAAGGGCAGGTTCACCCTGGAGCCCGCCGACGACCGGACCCACCTCTTCATCTCGTCGGGCACCGGCAACGCCCCGTTCGTCTCGATGATGCGACGGCTCGGCGCTGCCGGCCGGCCGCGCCGAGCGATCTTCCTCAACGGCGTGTCGCATGCCGACGAGCTCGGCTACCGGACGCTCGTCGAAGGCTGGCAGGCGTCCGGCGCCTACCCGGTGACGTACGTGCCAGCCGTCTCGCGCCCGGCCGATCCGCGCAATGCCGGCTGGACGGGCCGGACTGGCCGGGTCGAGACGATCATCGCTACCGTGTGCGATGAGCTCGGCCTCACCCCGGACAACGCCATCGCCTACATCTGCGGCAATCCGGACATGATCGTCGCCGCCGAGGCGACGCTCCTCGAGCGGGGCTTCCCGGAGGCGCAGGTAAAGAAGGAACTGTACTGGCCCAAAGGAAAGGAACCGACCGGAAACGGACCGATCGGCAGGTGACCTCCCGTGAGCCGGCGTACACCGGTTCGGCGCGTCGGCGACGCGCCGACGCCGCCCTCCCTACGGTCGGGCGGCCGCCAGGCGGTCGAGGATGAGGCGCTTCACGCCTTCGACCGACACCCGCTCCTGGGTCATCGAGTCGCGATCGCGCACGGTCACTGCTTCGTCCTCCAGCGAGTCGACGTCCACGGTCACGCACCACGGCGTGCCGATCTCGTCCTGACGGCGGTAGAGCTTGCCGATCGCCGCCGTGTCGTCGTAGACCGCCATGACGTCGCGGGCCAGGTCGTCCCGGAGCCGGTGGCAGAGCTCGACGATCTCCGGGCGCTTCTTGAGCAGTGGGAGGACCGCCACCTTGTACGGGGCGAGCTCCGGATGGAGGGCCAGCGAGACGCGCTTCTCACCCCGCACCTCGTCCTCGCGATAGGCGTCGACGAGAAAGGTGAACGCCGCCCGGTCCGCTCCGGCCGCCGTCTCGACGATCCACGGGATGAAGTGCTCCTCGGTCGCCGGATCGAAGTATTCGAGGTTCTCCCCGGAAGCCTCGGCGTGACGCGACAGGTCGAAGTCGCCTCGATTGTGGACGCCCTCGAGCTCCTTCCAGCCGAAGGGGAAGCGGTACTCGACGTCGACGGCCTTCTTCGCGTAGTGGGCGAGCTCGTCGCTGGCGTGCTCCCGCAGGCGGAGCCGCGCCGGCGCGACGCCGTAGGCCTCGTACCAGGCGCGGCGCCGGGGCAGCCACTCCTCGAACGCCGTCGTGGCGGCCTCCCCGGGACGAACGAAGTACTGCATCTCCATCTGCTCGAATTCGCGCATCCTGAAGACGAAGTTGCCGGGGCTGATCTCGTTCCGGAAGCTCTTGCCGACCTGGGCGATCCCGAACGGGATCTTCTTCCGCGAGCTCTCCCGGACGTTCTTGAAGTTCACGTAGCTGCCCTGCGCGGTCTCGGGCCGGAAGTAGACGATCGAGGCGTCGTCCTGGAGCGGCCCCATCCACGTCTGGAACATAAGGTTGAAGCGGCGCGGTGCGGAGAGCGGGCCGCCGTCGTTCGGGCAGCGCAAGCCGAGCCGCTCGACGACCGTCGGGTCCATCACGTCGGTGGCGGTCAGCGACTCCGCGCCCGGGAGCTCGTCGAGTCGATAGCGTCGGTGGCACGTGGCGCACTCCACGAGCGGGTCGCTGAAGCTGCCGACGTGGCCGGACGTCACCCAGACCCGGGGATGCATGAGGATCCCCGCGTCGAGGCCGACGATGTCGTCACGCTCCTGGACCATGGCCCGCCACCAGGCGCGCTTGACGTTGTTCTTCAACTCGACGCCGAGCGGTCCGTAGTCCCAGACCGCGTTGATGCCGCCGTAGATCTCGCTGCTCGGGAAGACGAAGCCGCGGCGCTTCGAGAGCGAGACGATCGTGTCGAGGTTCGCGATTGCAGGGGGGACGTCGTCGGGGTCGGTCGGCAGGGTGGGCACGGGGACTCCGGTAGGGCGGCCGGCCGTGGCAGGGGCGGTCGCGCTGGTGGGCGGGACCCGATGCTACCAGACGGCCGGCTCAGCTCCCGGCGCGGACCTCGTCGAGGAAGGCGAGCGACCGCGCTTCGCGCTCGAGGACGTGGGCGATGTACGTCCGCATCGCCGACTCCGCCTCGCGTTCGAGCTCCGGAGCGAGGCGCAGGTCGGCGAGGGCCTCGGCATCGAGACGCTGGTAGGCGCGAAGGAGCTTGAGGCACTCGAGGGTGAGGTTCGTCCGCGCCGCTGGTGGGCCGGGGTCGCAGGCGCACAGGACGCCGCCGAGCGGCGGCACCCAGCGGAACGTGTCGGTCGGTTCGAGGAACCGGTCGCATTCGACGCACCGCTCGAGCTCGGGCCGGACCCCGAGCTCCGCCGCGAGCCGCATCTCGTACCAGCGGGCCACCCGACCGGGCGCCATCCCGGCGTCGAGGAGCTCATAGGCCCGGTGGAGCAGCGCGTACAGCGGCTCGGCGGCATGCCGTTCCTCGAGGCTGCGGTCCGCGAGCTCGGCGAGGTACCAGGCGGTGGCTGCCGGCTCGAGCGAGTCGCGAAGGCGGAGCCAGGCCTGGCCCACGACCACCTGGGTGACCACGTCGAACGTCCGCCCACGCGCGAGCTGGACGCGGAGCTCGGCGAACGGCTCGAGGCTCCCGCCGATCCGGCTCTTCTGGCGTCGGACGCCCTTGGCGATCGCCTTGAGCTTGCCATGCTCGGGGGTGATGAGGGTGAGGACGCGGTCGGCCTCGCCGAGGTCGAACCTCGAGAGGACGATCGCATCGGTGACGTAGGTCCGACGCCCGGGCACCGCTCGACGGTACCACGGCGCGTCGCCGCCAACCGGCTACCCGGACCTCGCATGTTTGTCGGGAGCCCGGTACACTCCAGCCGATGACCGAGCCCATGACGCTCACCGACCTCGACATCGGCGAGCTCATCGCCGCCACGGAGACGGAGATCCGGAGCCTCGTCCGCGACCGGGACGGGTCGACGGCCGGCGTGTACGAGATGGTCCGCTACCATCTCGGCCTCGACGGGAGCGGATCGCGCGGCGGGAAGCGGATGCGGCCCGTCCTCGGCCTGCTCGCCTACGCCTCCATCGCCGGCGATTACGAGCGGGCCCTGCCGGGCGCGGCGGCGGTTGAGCTCGGCCACAACTTCAGCCTCGTCCACGACGACATCGAGGATGCGGATGCCGAGCGACGCCACCGCCCGACGCTGTGGACGATCCACGGCATCCCCCAGGCGATCAATGCCGGTGACATGCTCTTCACGCTCTCGCGGATCGCGCTCCACCGGCTCACGGACCTCGGCTTCAGCGACGCGAAGGTCCTCCGCCTCATGCGCCTCTACGACGAGACGTGTCTCGCCCTCTGCGAGGGCCAGTATCTCGACATCTGGGCCTCCGAGCACGACGACGTCATGTCCGTCGAGGGCTACTTCGACATGATCGGGCGGAAGACGGCGGCCCTCATCGCCGCCTCGGTGGAGGCGGGCGCCCTCCTCGCCACGGACGACGAGTCCGTCATCGCCCGCTACCGCGGCTTCGGCTGGGCCCTCGGTCTGGCCTTCCAGCTCAACGACGACGTCCTCGGCATCTGGGGTACCGAGCGGACGACCGGCAAGGTGGCCTCCGATCTGGCCCGCCACAAGAAGACGCTGCCGGTCATCTACGCCTTCGAGCACGCGACGCCGGGCGACCGGGCCCGGCTGGAGGCGCTCCATGCGATCCCGGCACCGACGCCGGCCGAGGTCGCCGAGGTGGTCGCGATCCTCGAGCGGACCGGCGCGGATGCGTTCACTCGCCGGGAGGCGCGCCGCTGCCGGGACGAGGCACTCGCCGAGCTCGATGCCGCCGGCGTCGTCCGGCCGGAGGCCCGCGCGGCGCTCGAACGGATCGTGGTCTCGGTCATCGCCGCCTGAGCCGGGCCGGGCGGTCCGGTCCGCTCCGCCCGGCGGATCCTCAGCGGTCGCCCTCGTCGTCGAGCATGTCGTCGTGGGCCCGCGGCGGGCGGACGACGAGGACCTTGCCGACCCGCCGTCCATCGGTCGATTCGACGGTGAGGGTCAGACCGTCCACGTCGACCGTGTCGCCGGGCCGCGGGATCCGGCCGATGCGGTGGAAGACGAGACCGCCGACGGTGTCGTATTCGTCGTCGTCCTCGAGGGCGATCGGCGTCCCGAACAGCTCGCTCAGGTCGTCGACGGACGCCCGCCCGTCGACCCGCGCCTCGTCGTCCGAGATCCGGACGACCATCGGCTCCTCGACGTCGTACTCGTCCTGGATCTCGCCGACGATCTCCTCGAGGAGGTCCTCGATCGTCACGAGGCCCGCGGTCCCGCCGTACTCGTCGAGGACCACCGCGAGGTGGACCTTCCGCCGCTGGAACTCGTGGAGGAGGTCGTCCACGGACATCGACTCCGGGACGAAGACCGGCGTCCGGAGGAGCGTCCGGATCGGCGGCGGCGACACGGCGTCGCGCTTGAGGAAGGCGAGGAGATCCTTCGCGTAGAGGATCCCGATGACCTCGTCGACGGAGGATTCGTAGACCGGCAGCCGCGAATGCCCCTCGTCCACGACGAGGGAGATCGCCTCCTCGAACGTCGCGTCGGCGGGCAGGCCGACGATCGCGGTCCGCGGCACCATCACCTCGTGGATGCGGCCCTGGCCGAGCCCGATGACGGCGTTGATCATCTGCTCCTCCTCGGCCTCGAGGACACCCTGCTCGCCGCCGCGCTCGACGATGAGCCTGAGCTCCTCGGCGCTGATCCGGACGTCGCTCGAGACGTCCGCGCCGAGGAGCCGGGCGATCGGTGCGGTGACGCCGGTGAGGAGGGCCACGATCGGCTGGAGCAGGCGGCCGATGAGATCGATCGGGCCGGCCACGGCGAGGGCGACCCGCTCCGTGTGGGCGAGCGCGAAGCTCTTCGGCACGAGCTCGCCGATGACGATCGTGAAGAGGGCCAGCAGGAGGGTGACGATGACGAGGGCGATCCCGTCGGCGCTCTCTCTGAGGGCCGGGATCCCGCGGAGCGCGCCGGCGAGAAGGTTGGCGAGGCTCACGGCCGCGTACGCCGAGGCGAGGAAGCCGATGAACGTCACCCCGATCTGGACGACGGCGAGGAACCGGCCGGGTGCCTCGAGCAGGCCACGGACGCGGCGCGCAGGACGGCTTCCCTCATCGACGAGCTGCTCGATCCGGCTCCGACGGATCGAGACGAGGGCGATCTCGGAGGCGACGAAGAAGGCCTCGACGAGGGTGAGGACGACGATGACGAGGAGTTCCGGGATCGGAGCGCTCATCGACCGTCCGGTCCCGACGTCTCGTCGCTGGCGGCCGTCCGGACTCGGGCCGGCACGCCGACCACGAGCGCATCGGCCGGGACATCCCGGGTGACGACGGCGCCCGCGCCGGTCTTCGCCCGGTCGCCGATCTCGACCGGGGCGACGAGCATCGTGTCGACGCCGAGGAAGACGTCCTCGCCGATCGTCGTCCGGTGCTTCGCCCGGCCGTCGTAGTTCGCGGTGATCGTCCCGGCACCCACGTTCGTCCGGGCGCCCACGTCGGCGTCGCCGAGATAGCTCATGTGATGCTGCCGGACGCCCGGTCCGAGGCGACTGTTCTTGACCTCGGCGAAGTTGCCGAGTTGCGTGCCGCGCTCGACATGGGAGCCCGGTCGAAGGTGGCTCATCGGGCCGATGGAGACGTCGTCGCCGATCTCCGAGCCCTCGACGACGCTCGCCCAGATGAAGCAGCGGCGCCCGATGGTCGAGTCGACGATCTGCGATCCGGCGCCGATGACAGTCCCCTCCCCGATCCGCGTGCGGCCGCGGAGGATGACGTTCGGCTCGAGCCGAACGTCAGACTCGAGTTCCACGGTCGGTTCGATATACGCCGTTGACGGGTCGGCCATCGAGATCCCGGCGAGGAGATGGCCCTCGTTGATCTCCGCCCGGAGGTCACCCTCCGCTTCCGCGAGCTGGAGCCGATCGTTGATCCCGAGCAGCCGGCCGTCGTCGGCGACGACGACCGAGGTCACGATCACGCCGTCATCGCGGGCGATTCGGACGAGGTCCGTCAGGTACACCTCGCCCGTCGCGACCGAGGGCCGCAGATCGCTGATCCGTCGCCGCAGCCAGGCGGCGTCAAAGGCGTAGATGCCGGCGTTGATCTCGGTGATGCCAAGTTCTTCGTCGGATGCGTCCTTCGCCTCGACGATGCCGCGGATCGTCCCGTCCGGCCCGCGGACGATCCGGCCGAGCGAGCCGGGTTCGTCGACCAGAACGGTCGTCAGGGCGATCGCGGCGCCGCTCGCCCGCCGCTCTTCGAGGAGCGCCGTCCCGAGCTCCGGGTGGATCCGCGGCACGTCGCCGATGAGGACGAGGATCTCGGCGGTGTCGGCCGGCACCGCGGCGAGACCGGCCCGCAGCGCGTCGCCGGTCCCGATCGGGGCATCCTGGAGCGCGACATCCGCCTCGCCGGCGACCGCCTCCCGAACGGCGGCCGTCGCCGGCGAGTAGACGACGATCGGCCGTCGCCCACCCGTCGCCGCGCGGGCCGCGTCGAGGACGAAGGCGAGCATCGGCCGGCCGAGGAGCGGGTGGAGCACCTTCGGGAGCCGGGACCGCATCCGCGTGCCGAGCCCGGCGGCGAGGACGATGGCGACCGCGTTGGCCGGGACGGCCGCCTGAGGGGTCGTCACGGTCCGGGTCCGCCGGCCGATCCGATGATCGGGACGACCGGCGTCGGCGTCCCGATCCCGGTCCGGCGATCGTGGAGCTGCAGTCATCGATCGGTCGGCCGATGGTACCGGCTCGACCGCGGCCCTGTCCATCCTGGCCCTCTGCGGAGCACACCGGGCCGGAGCGGTTCGCTCATCGGGCCCGGCGGACGGCGACCGCCTCGATCTCGATTCGGCCGCCTTTCGGGAGGGCGCCGACGGCGAACGTGGAGCGCGCCGGCGGCGGGTCCGGCATGTGGGTCGCGTACACGGCATTGACGGCCGCGAAGTCGGCGATGTCGGCGAGGAAGACGGTGGTCTTCACGACGTCCTCCCACGTGCAGCCGGCGGCCTCGAGCACGGCGGCGAGATTGCGGAGGGCGCGATCGGCCTGGGCCTCCACGCCCGTGGCGAGCTCGCCGCTCAGCGGATCGAGGCCGAGCTGGCCGGAACAGAAGACGAGGCCGTCGGTCGCGATGGCCTGGCTGTACGGTCCGATCGCCGCCGGGGCGCCGACGGTCCTCATGGCGTCGCGGGTCATGGTGCCTCCCGAGGTCGCACTCCCGAACCGAGGGCCGTTGCGATAATCGTCGGCGGTCCGTCGCCGGCGAGCGGCAGTCGACCGCCCGAGATCGCCGCCCGGACGTCCTCGGCCGCGGCGTCCGCCGCGTTCCATGAAGGATAGAGGGCCCAGAGCGTGGGACCGGAGCCCGATTGTCCGACGGGCCGGCCAAGGAGCCGGATGAGCGCGCGGCGGACGTCGCGGAGGCCGGGCACCAACGCCTGCGTCGCCGCGGCGAGGTCGTTCGTCGAGGCGAGGACCGCGGCACGGTCGACGAGTGCCCGGACCGACAGGCCGCGTTCCATCTCGGCAGCGAGATGGACGGACGCTGCGCGGCTCGCTCCGGGGTCGGCCGGCCGGGCCCCGTCCGCGAACGCGCGGTAGACGGCCTCCGTCGGGACGGCGACGTCCGGCGTGACGAGGAGGACGCCGGTCGGCTCGCCGTCAGCGATGGTCCCTCGGAGGCGCGTGACCCGCTCGCCGCGTCCCTCGATGAGGACCGCGCCACCGACGAGGAAGAGCGGCACGTCCGCGCCGAGGCGGACGGCGATCTCGGCTCGCCGACGGTCGTCGATCTCGGCCGACCACGCCGTGAACGCGCCATCGAGGGCAGCTGCGGCGTCGCTGCTTCCGCCGCCCAGCCCGGCAGCGACCGGGATGCGCTTGTCGAGGCGGACGGCGAGCGGTGGCGCGACAGCCGGACCGACCGCGCGGCGCGCCTCGTCCAGGGCACGCAGGACGAGGTTGTCCATCACCGGTCCGGAATCCCGACCGACGACGTGGAGCGAATCCATTCCTCCGGCCGCCGGGGCGAACGTGAGTACGTCGGCGAGCCGGAGGGGCACGACGACCGAGTGGAGGTCGTGGTAGCCGTCCGCCCGCCGGCCGACGATGGCAAGCGTCAGGTTGAGCTTCGCCGGGGCGAGCCGGACGACCGGACCGGATCCGACCGCGCCCGTCATCGGTCGCCCGCCACCGCGCCGACCGTCATCGTTCCGCTCGCCGGCCGCGCGCGTCGGGACCGATCGGGCCAAGCGCCTTCCGAAGGGCGAGCCACTCGCCGACGGCGAGGGTCTGCGGCCGTCGATCCGGGTCGATCGCCGCGGCGGCGAGTGCCCCGGCGACCCGCTCGGGAGCGATCGGCAGCTGACGGACGAGGACGTTGTGGAGCATCTTGCGGCGTTCGCGGAAGGCTGCCTGGACGAGCCGCCAGAGGGCGTCCACATCCGCCGGCTCGAGGGTGTCGGCGGCTGTGCCGGTGTGCGGTTCGACGACGACGACCGCCGACTCGACGGTGGGTGCCGGTTCGAAGGCCGCTGGCGGGACACGGAATGCGATGCGCACGCGGGCGTGGTACTGGACGAACACGGAGAGGTAGCTCATCGCCCCGGGCGGTGCGGCGATCCGTTCGGCGACCTCCCGCTGGAGCATGAGGATGGCCCGCTCCGGGCGCGGCGCAGCCTCGAGGAGTCGGTGCAGGATCGGGCTCGTCACGTGATAGGGAAGATTCGCGACGACGTCGAACGGTGGTTCAAGGAGCGTGGCGAGCGGCTCATCGAGCGCGTCGCCCTCGATGAGCCGCAGACCTCCGGCGGCACCGGGATCCGAGCCGGCCCGCTCGATCGCCGCCGCGAAGATCGTCCTGAGCCGCGCGGCGAGGCCGGCGTCGAGCTCGATCGCGGTGACCGCAGCGCCGGCTTCGAGGAGGCCGCCCGTGAGGACGCCGAGGCCTGGCCCGATCTCGAGGATCCGTCGTCCGGTTCGGGGCGCCGCCTCAGCGAGGATGGCCTCGAGCACGTCGACATCGGCAAGGAAGTTCTGCGACAGGCCACGCCGCGCCGCGAGCCCGGCGGAGCGGAGCGCTCGCCGGACCGCACCCGGATCGAGGCGCGGCGCTCGCGGCGGCGTGGTCACGGCGTCACCCTCAGCGACGGGCAAGCGGCAGCGACGGGCGGGCGTCGAGATCGAGCCCGGCGCGCTCGCCGGCGGCGAACCGGCGGCCGCCGGCGGCGCCGATCATCGCCCCGTTGTCCGTGCAGAGGGCCGGACGCGGGACGAGGAGCGGCAGCCCTCGAGCCGCCGCCTCGTCGGCGAGGCGACCGCGGAGGACGCCGTTGGCCGCAACGCCGCCCCCGAGGACGATGGATCGGGCGCCCGTGGCCACCGCCGCCCGGATGGTCTTCGTGACGAGCACGTCGACGACGGAATCCTGGAATCCGAAGGCCAGCTCGGCGGTCCGTTCCTCGGAGAGCGCCGCCGCCGGATCGTCGGGCCGAAGCCCCTCGTCCATCCGAGCCCCCTCGACGATCCGCCGGGCGGCCGTCTTGAGGCCGCTGAAGCTCAGGTCGTACGAGTCACCGAGCCACGCCCGCGGAAACACCGCGTCCCGTCGCGTGGCCCTCGCGGCAGCCCGCTCGATGGCCGGACCGCCCGGGTAGCCCAGTCCGAGGAGACGGCCGACCTTGTCGAAGGCCTCCCCGGCCGCGTCGTCGACGGTCGTGCCGAGGAGCCGGTAGGCGAGGTGGTCCTGCATCTCGGCGAGGAACGTGTGGCCGCCGGACACGACGAGCGCGACGAGCGGGAACACCGGCTCGTCCGGATCCGTGCCCCGATCGGCGAGCCAGGCCGCGTAGACATGACCCTCGAGATGATTGACCCCGACGAGCGGCAGCCGGTGCGCCCATGCGAGTGCCTTCGCGAAGTTGATCCCGACGAGAAGCGAGCCGGCGAGACCCGGGCCATAGGTCACGGCCACGCCGTCCACATCCCCCCAGGTCACGCCGGCGTCCGCCCAGGCGGCTTCGAGGACGGGCACGATCCATCGGACGTGGGCGCGAGCGGCCACCTCGGGGACGATCCCTCCCGTCGCGGCATGGAGGGCCACCTGACTCGCGACGACGTTGGCGTGGATCGTCCGGCCACCCTCGACGAGGGCGATCCCCGTCTCGTCGCAGCTGCTCTCGACCGCGAGGAGCAGGGGTCCGCTCACCGTGCGCCATCCGGGTCGGCGACGTCGAGTGCGTCGAGCGCCTCGACCGCCGCGCGGCGGTCGGCGAGTCGGCGCCGCATCGGGGGGTCGAGGAGCGGTTCGGTGGTCATGATGAGGGCGTCCTCGCGATCATCCGTGTAATACCGCGGCCGGACGCCGACCGGCCGGAAGCCGAACTTCTCGTAGAGCCGGCGGGCCGCCAGGTTGGAGAGGCGCACCTCGAGCGTCGCCTCGCGTGCGCCGCGCTCGATCGCGAGGTCGAGGATGGCGAGGAGGAGCCGCTCGCCATGGTGGCGACGCCGCCATGAAGGGTGGACCGCGAACGTCGTCACGTGCGCCTCGTCGACCATGAGCCAGACCCCGGCATAGGCGACGACCCGGTCGTCGAGCCGGAGGACCCGGTAGTGGGCGAGGCGGTTCGACTCGAGCTCGGTCCGGTACGCGTGCGGGGGCCACGGTGTCGTGAAGCTCAACTGCTCGATGTCCGCCACTGCCGGGAGGTCGTCGACCTCCATCGGCGCGACCCGATACCTCACCGGCGGTCGCGCGACCATTCCACCTCCCCGCCCTCGCGGCGCACACCGCGCGGTCGCGTCACGTACTCGGGCACCACCGCGGCCGCATCGTCGCTCGCGCCGGCCGCGAGCCTCGCTGCACCGATCCGGAGGAGCGACTCGCCGAGGCGGGCACAGGCGTGCCGGCCGAGCTCGAGCGCTGTGTCAGGAGCGCGGCCATCGAGGTCGACGGCGACGAGGATCGTCCCGACCGGAAGATCGATTGACTCGTCCGGTCCGAGCTCCCGGGCGCGCCCGTCATGGACGAGCAGGCGCCCCTGCGGGCCGGCGGGCTGGAGGAGCGCGGCCGGCGATCCGGCGATCGTGGCGAGGAGGGCGGTCGAGGTCGAGACGGCGACGAGCGGCACGCCGAGGCCGATCGCGAGGCCCTTCGCCGTGGCGAGGCCCACGCGGAGCCCGGTGAACGTACCCGGTCCGGTCCCCACGACGACGGCCGCGATCGTCGCTCGATCGACGTCGTTCGCGGTGAGGAGCCGCTCGAGCGACGGCAGGAGCGTCTCGCCGTGGCGGTGGCCGGCGGCCCACGCCGCCCCATCGAGCATCCTCCCGTCCGGATCGCCGAGCGCGAGCACGGCCCGGCTCGTCGCCGTGTCGATCGCGAGGATCGGTCCACCGCGTGGGCGGACCGCAGCGGGCGTCGCTCCGGGGACGATCATCGGGCGGCTTCGACGAACCGGGCGTGGCGAGCATCCGACGGGATGAGCTCGACCCGTCGCGACCCGTCAGCCACGTCGTCGATGCGGACGTCGAGGCGCGACGGCGGGAGCGCCGTCCCGAGGCGTTCGGCCCACTCGACGACCGTGACACCGGACGACTGGCGCTCATCGAGGAGGCCTCCGTCGACGACATCCGCCGCATCGCCGAGCCGGTAGAGGTCGAGATGGAAGAGCGGCAGCCGCCCTTCGTACTCGGCCATGAGGATGAAGCTCGGCGAGATGACCGTCTCGGCGACGCCGAGACCGAGCCCGACACCCTTGGCGAGGACCGTCTTGCCCGCTCCCAGGTCGCCGTACAGGCAGAGCAGGTCGCCCGGCTCGGCGATCCGGGCGAGCGAGCGCCCGAGGCGCTCCATCGCCGCGGCGTCGCGGACGGAGACGATCCGTCGGTCAGGCATACCGCTCGAGATCGGCGAGCGGCACGGCGGCCCGCGATCCGTCCGCGAACCGGACGATGCCCGCCTCGAGATGGATCCCGGCCCGGAATCGGCGGATCCCGGCCAGGCCGGCCCATCGACCGGACCGCCCGGCGAGCGGGCCGTGCGTGACGCGCACTGCAAGCGGATCGAGCCGTGGCACGAGCGCCGCGCCGGCGCCAAGGAGCAGCATCGGGGGGTCGGCGACGATCGCCGCGTCGCGACCGCCGGCCGCGGCGAGGATGGCGCGGACCGGTTCCGAGATCGGACGGCGGAGCGGCCCGTCGAGCACGAGCACGGCGAACGGCGGAGACCGATGGACCCCCGCCAGCTGCCGTCGTTCGGATGCCGCGAGATCGTGGAGGTCCTTCTCTGACATGCCGCCCACGACGATCCCCCGGACTCCCATCGCTCGGGCTCGGGTGAGCGCCTCCGCGTCGACCCGTCCACCGACGATGAGGATCGCCCCGGCCCGCCCGACGTCGATGGCTCCGGCACGAAGGTCGCTGTCCCGCGGGTCGATCGCCTCGAGCCGCCCGCGCGCCGGGCCTCCCGCCGCGGTCGTCCCCGGTACGCCGAGACCAGCGGCGACGAACTCGATGCCGATCCCCGGTCGGACCGATCCGACGACACCGGCGACGGGCGCGATCAGCTCGTCCGTCGCCGTCCCGCGAGCGACCCACCAGCCGCCATCGACCTCGAGCACCCGCTCGCCGTCGCCAGCGGCGGGGTCGGAGCGCCACATCCCCGATCGGAGATCGCCGTCCTCCGGCACGCGTCGCGGTCGGACGCGCCCGCGCCGTCCACGGTCCACGACGGCCACCGTCGCGTCACGGAAGCGCACGGCGAGGGGCGCACCCGCGGCGACGGCGAGTCCCGGCTCGACGAGGATCCTGTCCCCGACTCCGAGCGGCAGGCGGATGGAGGGCTCCTCCACGACGAGCGGGCGCACCGCGACGAACTCGAGGCCGACCTCCCCATCTCGCCCGACGGCACCGTCGACGACCCGCGACGACGCTCGCCGCGCCCTCGTCACGCCTCGGCCCCGGACCACAGGGCGCGCTGCCACGCGGCGAGCAGCTCACGGCGGTGCTCGAGGCGATCGGGCAGCCGGAGCGGCACGTCGCGGAGGTCGACGAGCAGCCCGCCGAGGCCGCCGGCGACCTCGACGGAGAAGCGCCGGCCGCGGGTGCCGAGGCGCACCGGATCGCGGAACTCGAACTCCGCCGAGGCGACGTGCCCCGGCGGCAGATCGACGAGCTGGAGACCGCCGGGCACGAGGTCGAGCTCGGCGAGACCCGTGCCGGATCGCACGCTCAGCCGGCCGGCGCTCCGGCCGGCGTGGAGACCGGCCGGCGCGACGACACTCCCGAGCGGGACGAGAAGATCGTCGACGAGGTCCTCGACGACCCGTCGACGCTCGAGGTCGTCGTCGATCGTCCCGAGCGGGCCGAGGAGCCGGGCGTGATCGAGGGCCAGGCCGCTCGCGCCCGGCCTCCGGATCGTGTCGGCGATCGCGAGGGCCACGGCCGGACCCGGGGCCATCGAGAAGACGCCGCCCGTCGCGATGATGAGATCGGGCGGATCGGCAGGGAACCGGTCCGCGGTGGCGGCACCGAGCCGGCTCAGCGCCGCCCGGGCCGCCGCCATCCGAAGCTCCGCGCCATCGCCATCCGCGTCCGACCACGGCGTTCGCCCGAGATCCCCGAGTCGATCCCGGAGGCGGACCCGATCGAACGGCATCGTCGCCCAGGCGAGGACCTCGTCCACGTCGGCGTCGCCGAGCGACCGGGGAACGAGGCCTGCCGACGGGACGACCACGAGGTGCGACGACGAAGCGATCTCGGGCGACCCGTCGTCGCGATGGGCCGCTGGACGGGCCGCGACCCGCAGGCCGGAGCCCATCCCGAGGCCGAGCGTCTCGATCCGGATCCCGAGGACCTCGGCGAGGGTCTGGGTCGTGCGGGCGATCCCGGTCGCGGCGTCGCCCGCATGGCTGCGGAGGCGCTCGAGGAACACGACGAGGGGATCGGGCGGTCGACCGCCGTTCCGCTCGCTGCGGGATCCGCGCCCCGATCCAGCGTCGACGGCCGGCGGCGCGTAGAGCAGTTCCGCGCCACCGCTGCGGCGCTCGATCGGGGCGAGCGCGAGCGGGCCGGAAAGGACGACCGTCGCGTCCGGCCGACGGTCCACGATCCCGGCGACGAGCGCCTCGAGGATCGCCGCACGGTCGCGCTCGGGGCCCGGGACCGGATCGGCCGTGCCGGCGAGGAGGGTGGTCACCCCAGGTGACAGGCCGCAGCGGAAGACGGCGAGCAGGTCGTCGCGCTCCAGGCTCGCGCTCGTCACCCGCCAGCCAGCGACCGTCGCCGCCCGCTCGAGCCGGAGGCGCGTCGCCTCGGTCGCCGCGAGCACCGCGATCGTCTCGGCCGCGCCGCTCCGGGCGGTGATCCGGGGCAACCGGGCGAGGCCGTCCGGGTCGTCGACCCCGAGCGTGGATCCGAGCGCCCGATCGGCGGCGGCGACCCGCGCGGCGAGCCGACGGACGACCGCGTCGACGGGTTGCGACGCCGGCCCGGCGAGCGAGCCGAGCAGCCGCCAGCGGTCGTCGATCCGCCCGATGAGCGAGGCGTTCGACGTGGCGGTGCCCACGTGGAGGGCGATGAACGCTCGGGGATCGCTCGTCACCCGCCCATGCTACCCGTAGCGACCGGCCACCACCCGGCGCGAGCGGCCGCGGCCGCCCTCAGGCATCCCAGGCCGACTCTTCGTCGAGCTCCTCGAGCCGATCGATGAGCTGTTCGATCCCGTCATCGTCGGCGAGGATCTCGCTCGCCATCACGAGGTCGCCGCCGAACAGCCCATGGACCCCCGGATCGAAGAACAGCATCGCATCCGCACCGAGCGGCCGGTACGGCCGGCTCGCATGGAGGAAGTGGACGGCCGACGCGGTGAGGCCGCGGAGCTGGATCTCGCGGGCGACGCGCTCGACGAGATCCTCCCGGGCGTCGGCGCTGGGATCGCGCGACATGGTCATCCGACGGCCGCGGCGGAGCGATGTGCCGCGCCCCGCGCGATCGCCGACTCGAACGCCTGATAGGTGGCCGCCCCGCGGAGGGCGAAGACGAGGCGCTCCAGGTCCGGCAGGCTCGGGATCGTCTCCCGCACGGTCTCCACCGTCACCCGCGCGGCCTCATCGAGTGGGAACCCGCCGACGCCGGTGCCGAGCGCCGGGAAGGCGATGCTCGCGATCTCCAGCTGTCGGGCCCGGTCGAGGGCGCTCCGGACCGCCGCGGCGATGGCCTCGGAACTGGTCCGCCGGTTCGCGTCGATCGACACGGCATGGATGACGAACCGGGCCGCGAGCGTCCCGCCTGTGGTGACGACGGCGCTCCCGAGCGGCATCGGGCCCTGTCGGACCGCGGCGAACTCGATGGCGTCGCCGCCGCGGCGCTTGAGCGCCCCACCGACCCCGGTCGACATCCACAGTGAGGGGCTGGCGGCGTTCACGATCGCGTCGACCTCGAGGTCGCAGATGTCCCCGTTCCAGAGCTCGATCCGGGCTGCCACTGGTAGACCTCCTCCGTGAGCGTCCTGATGCCCACGGGCACGGCCGCCGCATGGTACACCCGGGGCAACCGGCCAGCCATCTGGGCCATCACCTCCCAGGTGATCGTGGTGCGGGTGTGCGCCAGCTCCACCGCCCGGATCTCTGCATCTCCCTGCCGGCCGAGGAGCACGAACTCGTCGTCCACGGTGACCGGGGACCCCGGAACGTCCGTCACGTCAGCGACGACGGCATCCATCGCCACCGTCCCGACGAGCGGCACCCGCCGGCCGCGGACGAGCGCGGCTGCCCGGTTGGACAGGACGCGGGGCCAGCCATCGCCGTAGCCGATCGGCAGCGTCGCGACCCGGGACGGACGGGCCGTCACGAAGCTCGGACCGTAGCTCACCCCATGGCCGGCTGGCAGGTCCGCAACCCGGACCGGACGCGTATGGAGGGACATGACCGGCGCGAGCGCCGTCGCGAGTTCGAGGCGCCCGGCCGCCGGTTCGAGGCCGTCCGGCACGAGGCCGTACAGCCCGAGCCCCAGGCGGACGCGTTCGTGGAGCGGCGCTGACGCCGCAAGGAGGGCACCCGTCGCCACGAGATGACGGGCCACCGGCGGCGCCTCACCGCGTGCGCCGGCCGACGCATCGGCGAAGCGCCGCACGGCGAGCGTCGTCGAGACCGCGTCCTCGGGGGCCGCCAGGTGGGACCACAGGCCGCCCAGGGTGATTCCGGGGGTCGCCCCGATGCGATCGACGACGCGAGCGACCGCCTCGACGGCGACCCCGCCCCGTCCGAGGCCGGTCTCGACCTCGACATGGAGGACGAGCGGCGGACGACCGGCCGCCGCCGGCGACGCCATGGCGTCGCAGAGGCGGGCGAGGAGCGCTTCGTCGGCGACCGTGACCGCGAGTCCGAGGTCCGCCGCGGCCGGGCCGCCGTCCGGCGGGATCGGGTAGAGGACGAGGATCGGACGCTCGATGCCCGCGGCTCGGAGGAGCTGTCCCTCGTCGAGCGTGGCCACGCAGAATCCGTCCGCCCCGCATCGCTCGAGCCAGCTCGCGACGGCGACCGCCCCATGGCCGTAGGCGTCCGCCTTGACGACCGGTTCGATCCGGACGCCCGCCGGCACCGCCGCCCGGACCGCCGCGAGGTTGGCGGCGAGACGGTCGAGGTCGATCTCGAGCCATGCCGTCCGCGGCAGCCCGGGCAGGGCGGCCCGACGAAGCGCGTCCTCGATCCGCTCGTTCAGCTCGACGGTCCGTCCGGCCCGTCGGCGACCGCGGGCGACGCCGGTGACGCTGCCGCGTCGCGATCCCGGACGAATCCGAACCGACCCGCTCGACCTCGGCGTTCGGCGATCACCGCGAGGCGCCGTCTCGCGAGCGCGATCTCGAACGGCAGGTCGGCGGCGAGGAGTCCAGCATCGCCGAGGCGCTCACTGACCGACTCGCCGGCCATCCCGTGAAGGTGGACGCCGAGGCGCGCCGCGTCATAGGGCGTCAGCCCCTGGGCGAGGAGCGCGCCGATCGTCCCGGCGAGCACGTCGCCGGTCCCGCCCGTCGCCATCGCCGGGTTCATGAAACGGGCGATCGCGGTCGCCCCGTCGGGCGCCGCCACGACGGTCCGGGCGCCCTTAAGGACGACGGTCTGGCCCCACTCGACGGCGGCCGCCGACGCGGCGGCGACGCGGGCGTCGTCGTCACCGATGAGATCGCCGTCGAGAGACGGATCGTGGCCGGCTCCGGCGCGAAGGCGGGCGAACTCGCCGACATGCGGCGTGAGGACGGCCTGTCGCGTGACGGCCGTCCACCACGAATCGGTCGACGCGAGGGCCCGCAGCGCTTCCGCGTCGAGGACGATCGGGGGCGGGGTCGATCGATCCGACGGGCGAGTCTCGATGCCGACGTCGCCGCTCGCTGCCACGAGGTCGGCGATGAACTGCCGGGTAGACAGGCCCGGCCGGAGTCCGGGACCGACGACGATCGCGTCGTGCTCATGGTCGAGGACGCGGGCGAAGGCCGCCTCGGCATCGAGCTCCTCGAGATCGTCCTCGGGCAGGGCGAGCGTCGTCGCCTCGACGACCTTCGCGGCGAAGAGCGGCTGGAGCGATCCCGGCACGGCGAGGGTCACGAGGCCCGCCCCCGCGCGCCCGGCCGCGACACAGACGAGGAGGGCGGCCCCGGCGTAATCGAGCGAGCCGGCGACCACGAGCAGGCGCCCGAACGATCCCTTGTGGGCCCGCTCCGGCCGGACCGGCACGAGCTGCGCCGCGACGCCGTCGTCGAGCGCCGCTGCGCCGGCCGCGCCGGTCGCCGCGGGCGCGGTCGACGCGCCGACGTCGGCGGCCCCCGGACCACGACCGAATCCGAGCGGCCGATCAGTCACGGGCGGCCGCCTCGCCGACGGTCCGGAGCCGCTCGAGTCGGGCGAGGATCCGCCGTTCGCGTTCGTCGAGCCGCTCCTCGATGTCCGGCGGGAAGACGTACGCGCCACCCGTCGCCCGGACGCCGAACGCGATGGCCACGGCGTAGTCGGACTCGTGGCTGATCGACACCGCGATCCGCGCCATGCCGAGCTGCTCGGCCCGGGCGGCCGCCCGGCCGTGAAGGCGGACCGACGGCTGGCCGGTCGGCAGGCGTTCGATCTCGATGTCTCGCCACCCGATGCCGCGGACACCGAGACCGAGGACCTTCGAGACCGCCTCCTTCGCCGCCCAGCGGCCGGCCATGGTCTCCGGCCGACCCCGCACGTGACGCTGTTCACCCGGCGTGAGGACACGGTTCGTGAACCGCTCGCCGAACCGGGCGAGGGTGGTCGCGATCCGATCGACCCGGATGATGTCGATGCCGAGCTCGGTCGTCCCCGGCGGCACGGGCGGCGTCGGCACCGGTCCCCTACTCGACCGTCACCGACTTGGCGAGGTTGCGCGGCTGATCGACGTCCGTGCCCCGGGCGACCGCCATGTGGTAGGCGAACAGCTGCAGCGGGATCACGGCGAGGACGGGAGCGAGCGCCTCGTGGGTGTCCGGGACCCAGCAGACGTCGTCCGCGAAGCGCTCGATCTGGGTGTCGCCCTCCGTCGCGACCGCGATGACCTTCGCATCGCGCGCGCGGCCCTCCATCACGTTGCTGATGAGCTTGTCGTACGTCGACGAACGGGTCGCCACCGCGACGAGCGGACACTCGGCGTCGAGGAGACTGATCGGTCCGTGCTTGAGCTCGCCGGCCGCGTAGCCCTCCGCGTGGACGTAACTCACTTCCTTGAGCTTGAGCGCGCCCTCGAGCGCGGCCGGGTACGTCTGACCGCGGCCGACGAACATGAAGCCCCGGGAGTTCACGTAGCGACGGGCGAGGAGGGCGGATCCGGTGGCGTGTTCGAGGGCCCGTTCCGCCGCTGCCGGGAGGGCGCGGAGCGCCAAGCCCAGGGCGAGCTCGGTCTCGTCGGCGAGGCTTCCCCGGGCCTTGGCGATGGCCGCGGCGAGGATGACGAGCGTCGTCACCTGGGTGACGAACGTCTTGCTCGCCGCGACCGCGATCTCCGGGCCTGCCTGGAGGAACAGGACGGCATCCGCTTCGCGGGTGATCGCCGAGCCCACGGTGTTCGTCACGGCGACGATCGGGCAGCCGCGTTCGCGGGCGAGGCGGGTCGGGGCGATCGTGTCGGCGGTCTCCCCCGACTGGGTGACAGCGATGACGAGCGTCCGGCCGTCGAGCGGCGGCGGCGCGTAGCGGAACTCGGAACCCACGGTGGCGCGGGCGGGAAGACCGGTCCAGTCCTGGAGGGCGGCCGCTCCGACGAGCGCCGCGTAGTACGCACTGCCGCAGGCGACGAGCTCGATCCGCTCGATCGCGCCGAGGATCCCGGCGACGGGACCGAGCTCGTCGACGCGGATGCGGCCGTCCCGGCCGACGCGCCCGGTGATCGTGGCCCGCAGGGCGTCCGGCTGCTCGTTGATCTCCTTGAGCATGAAATGGGCGTAGCCGCCCTTCTCGGCCGCCTCGAGCGACCACCCGATCGTCGTGGTGACACGCTCGCGCGGGACGCCGTCCACCCCGCCGATCGAGACGCCGCCCGGTCGCAGGTCGGCGATGTCGCCCTCCTCGAGGAAGATGACCCGGTCCGTGTGGGCGAGGATGGCGGCGACGTCGCTCGCGAGGAACGATTCGCCGTCGCCGAGACCCACGACGAGCGGGACGTTCATGCGGGCCCCGACGAGGCGGTCCGGTTCGCCGCGGTGCATCACCGCGAGGGCGTACGTGCCCTCGATGTGGCCGAGAGCGAGCCGCGTGGCGGCGGCGATGTCGCCGCTGTAGGCCTCCTCGATGAGATGGGCGATCGCCTCCGTGTCGGTCTCGGACGTCAGCGTGTGACCGCGGGCCTCGAGCCCGTCGCGGAGCTCGCGGAAGTTCTCGATGATGCCGTTGTGGATGACGGTGATCGCGCCGCTGCAATCCTGGTGTGGGTGGGCATTCAGATCGTTCGGCCGACCATGCGTCGCCCAGCGGGTGTGGGCCAGGCCGATCGCCGCGTGGGGCGTCCGGTCCGCGATGGCGGTCGCGAGATTGGCGAGCTTGCCCGCCCGCTTCTCGACGAACAGGTCGCCCCGTTCGTCGACGAGCGCGATGCCCGCCGAGTCGTAGCCGCGGTACTCGAGCCGCCGCAGGCCATCCATGAGGATCGGTCCCGCCTCGCGGGGTCCGGTGTAGCCGACGATGCCGCACATATTGGTGTGTCTCCTCGCGACCCCGCTGAGGCGCGCCCCTGGGGCCCGGTCAGTCTAGACGGTCTCCGGCGAGTGCCGCCAGCGCGTCGGCGAGCTCCGCGACGAGCTCCGGATCCGTGCCTTCGACCATGACCCGCAGCGCCGGCTCCGTGCCCGACGGCCGGACGAGGATCCGACCCCCCGGACCGAGCCGCGCCCTGGCGTTGCGGATCGCTCCCTGGAATACCGGATCCCCCTCCCACTGGTCGCGATGACGCGCGGGCACCGCGCGCTGTTGCTGCGGGAGCAGCGGGATCCTCGCGGCGAGCTCGCGGAGCGACGCGCCGGTCCGGGTCATGACGCGGAGCACCTCGAGGGCGGTGACGATCCCGTCGCCCGAGGTCGTCTGCTCGAGGACGATGACGTGGCCGCTCTTCTCGCCTCCGAGCGTGGCGCCGCTCACCTGCATCCCCTCGAGGATGTACTTGTCGCCGACGGGCGTCCGGACGACCTGCCCGCCGGCCGCCTCGACGACGGCCTGGAGGCCGCCGTTGGAGAGGACCGAGACCACGAGGGCGCCCCCGGGAAGCGCACCGCGGACGAGGCGGTCGAGGGCGAGGATCCCGAGGACCTGATCGCCGTCCACGATCGCGCCCGTCGAGTCCACCGCGATGAGCCGGTCGGCGTCGCCGTCGAGGGCGAAGCCGACATCGGCGCCGCGGCCGACGACCGCCTCGGCGAGCGACCCGGGTGCCGTGGCACCGGACCGCACGTTGATGTTGACCCCATCCGGGTCGTTGTGGATGACCTCCACCCTTGCACCCGTTGCGGCGAGGATCTCCGGGCCGAGGGCGCCGCCCGAACCGTTCGCGCAGTCGAGGACGATCCGGACGTCCGTCGGGATCTCCCCCGCGAGGGCAAGCCGAGCCGCGCGATACCGATCCACGAAGGCGCGCGCCCGATGGACCCGGCCGAGCTCGGCGTTGGGGGCGCCGCCGAGCTCCTCGGAGCGCCAGATGAGCGCCTCGAGCTCGTCCTCGATATCGTCGTCGAGCTTGAGGCCCCGTCCGTCGAGGACCTTGAGACCGTTGTCGTCGGCCGGGTTGTGCGACGCGGAGACCATGATCCCGGCCGCGAACTCGGCCTGGCCGGCGATGAAGGCGAGACCCGGCGTCGGGACCACGCCGACGTCATGGACGTCCACTCCGAGGCTCGTCGCGCCGGCCGCGATCGCCGCGACGAACATGTCGCCGGAGCGCCGGGTGTCCTGGCCGACGACGATCGCGCCGCCCGCACCCACGAGCCGGTGGGCCGTCGCCCGGCCGAGCGCGTAGGCGAGGGTCGGTCGGAGGTCGACGTTGACCACCCCGCGGATGCCGTCCGTGCCGAACAGGCGGGCCACCGTCAGGGCCCCGAGGGTGAGGGGGACGGCGAGAGGAGCGGTCCGATCGTCACGCCGATCGTCGGCGGACTGACTGCCACCACCGTGAGACCGGCGGGCAACGTCGCCTTGAGGGGAACGTCATGCACACCGGGAGCGAGTCCGTTGACGTCCGCGATCAGGACGAGCGCGTCGCCCTGGATCGTCGCCAGGTCGGCGGCCGACCCGCCGATGGTCACGAGCACCTGGGCCGTCGACAGCGTGTAGACGCGGTCCTGGCGGGCTCCCGCGAGGACCGGTCCGACGCTGAACGTGCGGGTCCCGGTCGCCGCGCTGACGCGGGCCGTGATCGAGATGGTCGACGTCCCGAGGACGGCGACGCCCGGCGGCAGGACGAGGCCGACCGCCCCCGTCACGTCGGACGCCGCGCCGGTGACAGAGAGAGGTTGGGTATCAAGCTTCGTGAGTGCCTTGAGGGTCACGATGTCGCCCTCCACCGTCACCACGAGAGGCGCCACGTCGACCGAGGTGAGGGTATAGCCGGTCGCCGGCGTCCCGGTGACGATCGGGTTCACCGGCAGGGACCGACTCTGCAGCTGGCTCCCGACGAGGATCCGGACGCGAACGCTCGACGGGTTGAGGTGGACCTGGCTGACGGCGATCCCACGGGCGTCGATCGCCTCGAGGTCGACCTGCTGGTCGATCGACACGCCCGACGGGTCGATCCGGACGCGAGCCACGGCCGCGACGACCTGGCTCACGTTCGACTGCGTTCCGGAGACCGTCACCTGGGTCACGTCGACGATCGGCGGGCGGACCTCGAGTCCCGATGGCGCCGTCCCGCTGTCGACCTGGACCGGGACGACCTTCTCGCGGAGCGGATCGAGCCGCACGGAGATGAGCCGCGGCGTCCAGTCGAGGACCTGGACCTGCGGGTCAGGCGAGGTGACATTCACCGCGACGACGAAGTCGTTCGAGGAATCGGGGGAGGCCGTCGAGAGGTCGATCCAGGCGGAGAACATGTCGCCCGAGATCCGATTCGCGACATCGACGGGGGCGAAGTAGCGGATGCTCGTCACGTACCGGATCCCGCCGAGGAGGACTGCCGAGGCCGGCTGGTTGCGGACCTCGATCGCCACCTGGCCACGCCAGTCGTTCGAGTTCTGCGACAGGACGAGCACGACGTAGAGGAGCGCAGCCAGGCCGATCGCCGCGAGCTTCAGCGGCCAGTTGTGGAGGACGAGACGGAACGTCCGCCTCACCGGTGCGCCCGTGCCGCAGCGACCGCCCGAGCCTCCTCGTCGGCGTCGCGGTCGGCCGGCTCGACCCGATCGGTCCGCTCCTCCCGCGCGGCCCGGCGGTCGCGGCGGCGTCCGACCGCCCGACCCAGATCACGGAGGCGAGACGCCCGGCCGCCGAGCCCCGCATCGCCCGGACCCACGGCCCGCAGGTCGAAGATCGATCGACGGCCGGCGCTCGGGTCGAGGAGGGCGGTGAGGGCCCGGGCGAGCTGTCCCTCGGACAGGTTCCGGACGATCCGGGCCCGCTCGACGAGGCTCACCTGGTGGTTCTCCTCGGACACGACGACGACGACCGCATCCGTCTGCTCCGTGATCCCGAGGGCCGCCCGATGCCGCGTCCCGAACCGCTCCGTGTGGACCGACGTCTCGGCGAGCGGGAGGAGCGCGCCGGCGGCGAGGATCCCGTCGTCGCGGATGATCACCGCGCCGTCGTGGAGGGCGCTCCGGGGCATGAAGATCGACTGGAGCAGGTCCACCGAGAGGTCCCCGTGGACCATGACGCCGCTCTCGGCGACCTCCTCGAGTCCGGTCTCGCGCTCAAGGACGATGAGGGCGCCGTGGCCGTCCGTCGACATGAGCGAGGCCGCATGGGCGACGGTCGTCGCGACGTGTTCGGCGGTCCGTCGCTCGCTCGGCGAGACGAGCCAGGCGAACGATCCCACCCGGCCGATCCGCTCGAGGGCGCGGCGAAGCTCGGGCTGGAACACGACGACGAGCGCGAACAGCCCGACGACGCCGCCGGTCTGGAGGATCTGCGAGAGGAGGCGCAGCTCGAACGCCTGCGCCGCGGCATAGACGGCGAAGAGGACGCTGACACCGATGACGAGGCGGACCGCGCGCGTGCCGCGGATGAGGCTGAAGAGCCAGTAGATGAGGAGGGACGTGATCGCGATGTCGACCACCGTCGACAGTCGGACCTGGTCAAGGATCGACTGGAGGAGCTGCGGCATCGTCCGCGCAGTCTACATCGCACCATCCGGCCGCCCGGCGTCCGGCGTCAGGCGCAGAGGGCGGTGAGCCGTGGATCGTCGGGGAACCATGCCTCGACGACCTGGCAGAGGCGCGCCCGCGCGGCCGGGTCGACGTCAAGGTCGAGCAGACGGCCGAGCAGGGCGAGCTTGTCGGCGGCGAGGCCGCTCCATCCCCTGGCGAGGTAAATCTCGGCGAGCTCGAGGTGGAGCGACGGGTCCGCCGGGACGACCGCGAGCGCCTGGTGGCAGAGGTCGAGCGCCGCCGCGTAGTGGCCGGCCGCGACATGCACGCGGGCGGCATCGAGGAAGGGCCGTCCAGCGGCCATGGACACGGCCGACTCGGGCGCAGCGGCCACGGACACCTCGGACGCGAGGGCAGCGGACTCGAGCGCAGCGCCCGCCGCGGTGGCACGTCCGTCGAGACGGAGGGTCGCCGCGGCGATCGTCGCATCGTCGGCCGGGCCGGCATCCTCCGGAGCGAGGGGCAGCGGGTCGGATCCGATGACCGGGGCGACGGCATCTTCGGCCTCCGCCGCGCGATCCGGAGGGTGCGCTGCGGCGACCCCGCCGAGGACGCGAACCGCCCGCGCCACCGCCGCGTCCGCGTCGCTGCCGCCGGACGACCCCCGGAGACGGCCGAGCAGGCCCTCCACCTGGCGGCGACGCTCCTTCGACTCCGCCTGCTCGAGGGCGCGGCCCGCGGTGGCGCACGCCTCGGCGAGCCGGCCGGCCGCCTCCTGGACGTCCGCGAGTCGATCGTAAGCGTCCGCCGCCGCGATGCGCCTGCCCATCCAGGCGAGCGTCTCGGCGCGGCCGGCGAGTGAGGCTTCATCACGCGGCGCCACGGCAAGGGCGGCGTCGAATGCGGCGAGTGCCTCCGCGGATCGGCCGGCTCGGGCAAGGACGGCGCCGCGACTCGCGTGCGGAAGGGGACGATGCGAGGCGAGCGCGCTCGCCTCCGTGTACGCCGCAAGGGCCTCCTCGGTCCGGCCACGGAGCGTCGCCTCGTGGCCCCGTCGGAGCGCGTCCTTGTACCGCTCGAAGAGCGGCTCACTCATGCGGCGCCTCGAGCAGCTCGGCGAGCAGGCCCTTCTGGGCATGGAGCCGGTTCTCCGATTGCGCCCAGACGAGACTCCGTGGACCGTCCATCACCGCATCCGTGATCTCGTCGCCGCGGTGGGCCGGCAGGCAATGCATCGCGACCGATTCCGGACCGGCCGTATCGAGGAGCGCGTCGTCCACTCGGTAGTCGGCGAACGCGACGCGACGCGCGGCCACCTGTGACTCCTGGCCCATCGACGTCCACGCGTCCGTGTAGACGACCGCAGCGCCGCGCACGATCGCCCGGGGATCGCGGTCGAGGACGATGCGGGCGCCGGACGTCTCCGCCATCCGGCGGGCGCGGGCCACGATCGCCGCATCCGGGCCGTATCCGTCCGGATGGGCGAGCCGGATCTCCATCCCGAACAACGCTCCGGCAAGGACCAGGGAGTGGAACACGTTGTTCCCGTCCCCGACGAACGCGACGATCACGCCGTCGAGGCTCCCGAAACGCTCCCTGAGGGTGAGCAGGTCGGCGAGGACCTGGCACGGATGCTCGCGGCTCGTCAGGGCGTTGATGACCGGGATCGCGGCACGGTCCGCGAGTTCGGCGATGACCTCGTGTTCGCCGATGCGGGCCATGATCCCGTCGACGAACCGCTCGAGGTTCCGGGCGACGTCGCCGACCGACTCGCGCTCGCCGAGACCGACGTCCGCAGCGGCAAGGTAGATGCCATGGCCCCCGAGCTGGGTCATCCCGGCTTCGAAGGTCACGCGCGTCCGGAGACTCGGATGCTGGAACAGCATCGCCAGTGATCGACCGGCGAGCGGCGGCTCGAGGTGCCCGTGGCGGGCGAGGAATTCCCGCTTCAACGCAGCGGCGCGGTCGAGGATCCGGTCGAGCTCCGGACGGGTGAAGTCGCCGATACCGACGAAGTCGCGGCCGCGAAGGGGCGACCGGGACGACGTCCCGGGTGGATCGACGGCCGCCATCTGCGGGCCCTCGATCCGGACGGTCAGCGCTTCGTGTACTGCGGCGCCTTGCGGGCCCGCTTGAGGCCGTACTTCTTGCGTTCCTTCATCCGCGGATCGCGAGTGAGGAGGCCGGCCTGGCGGAGGGGCAGCCGATTGCCGTCGGGATCGAGCTGGAGGAGCGCCCGGGCGATGCCGTGGCGGATCGCCCCCGCCTGGCCGGTGACGCCGCCGCCCTCGACCTTGATCATCGCGTTGAAGCGACCCTCCGTGCCGGTGACCCGGAAGGGCATCCGCAGATCCGCCTCGTTGAACGCGTTGCCGAAGTGCTCGTCGAGCGATCGGCCGTTGACGACGATCGCTCCTTCGCCGGGGAGAAGCCGGACGCGGGCGGTCGCCGTCTTCCGACGACCCGTTCCAAAGTAGAAGGCAGGTGTGATCATCGGTACGTGCTCCTCCTCAGGCGAGCGGCTCAGGCCGCTGGGCCTGATGCGGGTGGTCCGTCCCGGCATAGATCTTCAGCTTGCGGAGCTGCTGGGCGCCGAGTCGATTGCGCGGCAGCATTCCCTTGACGGCGCGGCGGATGACCTCTTCCGGTCGGCGGGCGAGGAGATGGCCGAGCGTCTCCTCCTTGTAGCCCTGCGGATGTCCGCTGTGCCGCGCGTAGATCTTCGATTCGAGCTTGTCGCGCGTAACCGCGATCCGGGCCGCGTTGAGGACGATCACGTGGTCGCCCGAGTCGAGGTTCGGCGTGTAGGTCGGCTTGTTCTTGCCCTCGAGGACACGGGCGATGCGCGACGCGAGCCGGCCGAGCGTCTCGTCCGTCGCGTCGACGACGAACCAGCGTCGCTCGATCTCGCTCTCGCGGAGCGTGTACGTCTTGACGTTCATCGGTCTCCGTGTTCTCCGTGTGCTCCGTGCTGTCCGCCGGTCCGCCGTCCCATGACGACGCGCCGGAGACAGAGTCCCTTCGCCGGGGCCATCGCCCCGTCGAGTGCCGGTCGGCCCGCGACGAGTGCCGCGGCGACCGCCGATCCATCCATCTCACCCCGGCCGACCTCGAGGAGGACGGCCACGATCCGCCGGACCATGCCGCGGAGGAAGGCGTCCGCCGCGACGTCCACCGTCACGACCGACCCCGTCCGCCGCACCCGGACCCGGTGAAGGGTCCGGACCGGTCCCCGGTCCACCGCCCCGAAGGCGGAGAAGTCGTGCCGGCCCACGAGGGCCTGCCCGGCTCGCTCCATCGCGACGGCATCGAGCGGGCTCCGCACCCCGAGCGCCTGTCGCTCGCGGAGCGGACTGCGCGGCCCGTTCCACACGGTGTAGCGGTATTCCCGATACCGCGCCGCAAAGCGAGGATGGAACGCCACCGACGCTCGTCGCAACCCGTGGATCGCGACGTCCGCCGGGAGCAGCGCATCGAGCGCCCGGCCGAGTTCCGCCACCGAGAGCCGCCCGTCGTAGGTGAAGGCGATCACCTGTCCACTGGCGTGCACTCCGGCGTCGGTCCGACCGGCTCCGTCGACCCGCAGCCTCCGACCGTCCGCGAGGCGGGCGAGGGCGGCTTCGAGCTCCCCTTGGACCGTCCTGGCTCCAGGCTGGGCCTGGAACCCGGCGAAGTCCGTACCGTCATATTCCACCCGCGCTCGGCAGCGCACGGGCGCGTCCTCTCGGACGCTCGACGTGGCGTCAGACCAGCTCGATCTGGACGATCTCTGCCGCATCTCCGACGCGCTGTCCGATCCGGACCAGGCGGGTGTACCCGGACGTCCGGTCCGCATATTTCGGGGCGATCTCGTCGAACAGCTTGCCGACGACGAGCGGCTCGTTCGGGAAGGCGGCGATCACGGCTCGTCGGGCGGCGAGGTCGCCACGCTTGGCGAGGGTGATCATCCGCTCCACCCGGCCGCGGATCTCCTTCGCCTTCGCCTCGGTGGTCCTGACGCGTTCGTAGCGCAGGACCGAGACGGTGAGATTCCGATACAGGGCCAGACGCGGCCCCTGCTTCCGGGAGAGCTTTCGACCGTCGATGCGATGGGCCATCGATCAGGCCTCCTCGTCCTCGAGCGGCGCATCCGCCTCGGGCTCGTCGAAGCCGTCGGCATCCGTCTCCGGCACGACGAAGCCGCGCATCCGGAGCCGCTCCTTCATCTCGTCGAGCGACTTCTTCCCGAAGTTCCGCATCCGCAACAGGTCGTCGTCGGACAGCTGGAGCAGCTGGCCCACCTTCACGATGTTGTTCCGCTTGAGCGAGTTGTAGGCGCGCATCGGCAGATCGAGCTCTTCGATCGGCATGTCGAGCATGTTCGGGGGCAGGGCCGGCACGCCGCTCCCCGCCGTCCCGCCGGCGAGCGCCGGCATGCCCACGGTGACGAAGTGCTGGAACTCGTCCACGAGGCGGGCGGCGGCGCGTGAGAGCGCCTCCTCCGGGCCGATCGTGCCGTCGGTCTCGATCTCGATCGTCAGCTTGTCGTGATTCGTGTCCTGACCGACGCGGACACTGTCGATCCAGTAGTTGACCTTGCGGACCGGGGTGAAGATCGCATCGACCGCGATGACGCCGATCGGCAGCGCCTCGGCGCGCTCCGCGCCGATGTAGCCGATGCCGCGCTCCACGGTCAGGTCCATCTCGATCGTCAGGTCGTCCTTGTCGATCGTCATGAGCAGCTGCTCGGGATTGACGATCTCGACGTCCGCCGACTCGGTGATGTCCGCCGCGGTGACCGGGCCGGCGCCGCTCTTGATGAGGCGCAGCTGGACCGGGTGGCTGGCGAAGCTCTTGAGACGGAGCTTCTTCACGTTGAGGACGATCTGCGTCACGTCTTCCTTGACGCCGGGGATCGTCGAGAATTCCTGGTAGACGTCGCGGATCTGGACGGAGGTGACCGCCGCTCCCTCGAGCGACGAGAGGAGGACGCGGCGCAGGGCGTTACCGATGGTGACCCCATACCCCGCCTCGAGCGGGCCGGCCTCGTACTTGGCGTAGAAGCCCACTTCCTCGACGGATTCGATCTGTGGGGTCTCGAGTTCGATCATGATCGGGCGATTACCTCGAGTAGTACTCGACCACGAGCTGCTCGTTGAGGTCGAGCGGCATCTGGTCGCGGCGTGGCAGGTCGGCGATGGAGCCGGCGAGCGTCGCGGCATCCACCGCGAGCCATTCCGGTCCCTGGTGGGAGCGGAGCGTTTCCTTGGCGGTCTTGAACGGATCGCGCCCGACGCGCGACTCCCGGACGGCGATCCGGTCTCCCGAGGACAGCTGATACGACGGGATGTTCGTCGGCCGACCGTTGACCGCGAAGTGACCGTGGTTCACGAGCTGACGGGCCTGGGCCCGCGAGCTGGCGAAGCCCATCCGGTAGACGACGTTATCGAGCCGGAGCTCGAGCATCCGGAGGAGGTTCTCGCCGGTGACGCCGGGCCGGGCCTCGGCCGCATCGAAGTAGTTCTTGAATTGGCGCTCGAGCACGGAGTAGACGCGCCGGACCTTCTGCTTCTCGCGCAGCTGGAGGCCGAACTCGCCGACCTTCCGGCGCCGCACGCCGTGCTGACCGGGTGGGGTCGGGCGGCGTTCGAAGGCGCACTTCTTCGTATAGCAGCGACTGCCCTTGAGGAAGAGCTTGGCGCCCTCCCGACGGCAGAGGCGGCAGACGGAACCGGTGTAACGGGCCATGTGATCCTTGACCTGTGGTCCTGACGGGGCTCAGACGCGCCGGCGCTTGGGAGCGCGGCAACCGTTGTGCGGGATGGGCGTCACGTCGGTGATGGCGGAGACTTCCAGTCCGGCGGCCTGGAGCGACCGGATGGCCTGCTCGCGGCCGGCGCCGGGTCCCTTGACGAACACCTCCACCTGGCGCATCCCGTTCTCCATCGCCCGCTTCGCAGCGCCATCCGCGGACAGCGCTGCCGCGTAGGGCGTGCTCTTCCGCGATCCCTTGAAGCCGGCCACGCCAGCGGAGCCCCAGCTGATGACGGCCCCGGAGAGGTCGGTGATGGTGATGAGCGTGTTGTTGAAGGTCGCCTGGATGTGGACGTGCCCCTGCGGGACGTTCTTCCGCTCCTTGCGCCGGACCTTCAGTGCCCGCTTGCGTTCGGCCATACGGTGGGTCAGTCCTCGCTATTTCTTGCGCCGGACGCCGACGGTCTTCTTCGGACCGCGCCGTGCCCGCGCATTCGTCTTCGTCCGCTGGCCACGCACCGGGAGGTTGCGTCGATGGCGCATGCCTCGATACGAGCCGATCTCGATGAGTCGCTTGATGTTGAGCGCCACTTCCCGACGGAGGTCACCTTCGACCTTGTAACGCCGATCGATGAGCTCGCGGAGGCGGTTGACCTGTTCGTCGGTGAGGTCGCGGACCCGGGTGTCCGGGTTGATGTTGCTCTGGGCGAGGATCCGCTGGCTCGTGGGCAGCCCGATGCCGAAGATGTACGTGAGGGCGACCTCGACGCGCTTCTCGCGCGGGATGTCCACACCGGCGATTCGTGCCATCGGTTACCCCTGCCGCTGCTTGTGTTTCGGGTTGCTGCAGATGACCATCACCGTCCCGTGGCGACGAATCACCTTGCACTTGTCGCAGCGGGCCTTGACGGAAGCTCTGACTTTCAACGGACCCTCGTGGCTGTGCGTCGCACGCGATCGTCGGTTACTTGAGGCGGTAGGTGATGCGTCCGCGAGTGAGGTCGTAGGGCGAGAGTTCGACCCTGACGCGGTCCCCCGGCAGGATCCTGATGAAGTTCATCCGGAGCTTGCCGCTGATGTGAGCCAGGACCCGGTGTCCGTTCTCGAGTTCGACGGCGAACATCGTGTTCGGAAGCGGCTCGATGACCGTTCCCTCGACTTCGATCGCGTCTTTCTTCGCCACGGGCGCCGTGTTTCCCTTTCTTCGTGACGAGTGCCGGTCGGTGGACCGGCACACGAACGTGCAGAGTATCAAACCAGCGCCGAATCGGCAACTGGCCTGGTCAGACGGTGGTGAGCACCTCGGCACCGCGGTCGGTGACCGCGATCGTGTGCTCGAAATGAGCGGCCAGCGAACCGTCCGCGGTGACGACCGTCCAGTCGTCCGGCAGGACCCGCGTGTCGTACCCGCCGAGGGTGAACATGGGCTCGATCGCCAGGCAGAGGCCCGCCTCGATCCGTCGTCCCGCCCAGCCCGTCCGGTAGTTCGGGACCTGCGGCTCCTCGTGCATCCGACGGCCGATGCCGTGGCCGACATAGTGGCGGATGACGCCGAGCCCGGCCGCTGCCGCGACATCCTCGACGGCCGCCCCGATGGCCTCGATGTGGCTGCCGGGGACTGCGGCGGCGATGCCGGCCATCATCGCCAGGCGGGTCGTCTCGATCAAGCGTCGGGTCGCCTCGGGCGGTCCGTCGCCGACGTAGAACGTGCGGGCCGCGTCGCCATGCCAGCCATCGACGATCGCGCCCGCGTCGACGGACACGACCATCCCTTCGCGGACCGCCCGTTCGGCCGGGATCCCGTGGACGATCTCCTCGTCGATGGAGATGCAGATGCTCGATGGGAACGGACGGCGGGGGTTCGCGCCCGGATAGCCCTTGAACGACGGCGTGGCCCCGGACGCCCGGATGTGGCGTTCGGCAAGGCGGTCGAGGTCCGCGGTCGAGACCCCGGGCCGGAGCTCCGATTCGACGAGCGCGAGGACTTCCGCGACGACCCGGCCGGCACGGCGCATGCGGGCGATGTCGGCGACGGACTTCACGGCGGACGGCCGTGGCCGGGCGAGCGCCATCAGGGAGTCCTCGAGAGCGCGTCCGTGACCTCGCGGATGAGCGCTTCGGTGACCTCGGCGACGGCCTGCCGTCCGTCGACGGTACCGAGCGCGCCGCGCTCGCGGTAGTAGGAGACGACGTCGCCCAGCGCGCCGAGCTGGAGCACGAGCCGCGAGCGGATGGTCTCCGCGCGGTCGTCGTCCCGCTGGTACAGGGGACTCTCGTCGATGTCGCAGACGCCGGGGACCCGCGGCGGTCGGCTCACCTCGTTGTAGACGTGGCCGGCGGCGCGGCAGAGCCAGCGGCCGGACATCCGCCGGACGAGCTCCTCCGCGGGGACCTCGATCGCGATCGCCCGATCCACCCGTCCGCCGCGCTCGGTGAGTGCCGCATCGAGGGCCTCCGCCTGATGCCGGTTGCGCGGGAACCCGTCGAGGATCGCACCGTCCGCCGCGTCGCGCTCGCGGAGCCGCTCGAGGAGCATCCGGATCGTGATCTCGTCCGGGACGAGCTCGCCGCGCTCCATGTAGCCGGCTGCCTCGAGTCCGACGGTCGTGCCATCGCGCACGGCCGTCCGGAAGAGGTCACCGGTCGCGACGTGCGGGACAGCGAGGCGGGCGGCGAGGATCGGGGCCTGGGTGCCCTTCCCGGCGCCGGGCGCGCCAAGGAGGACAACGACGGTCACCGGATGAAGCCCTCGTAGTTCCGCATCATGAGCTGGGCCTCGATCTGTTTCATCGTCTCGACGACGACGCTCACCACGATGAGCAGACCGGTTCCCCCGAGGCCGATCCCGCCGAGGCTCGGCACGATCGCGGCGACGACCTGCGGGGCGACCGCGACGATGCCGAGGAAGAGCGCTCCGGCGATCGTGATCCTGAACACGACCTTGGCGAGGTAATCCTGGGTCGGCCGCCCGGGCCGGATGCCGGGGATGAATCCGCCGTTCTTGCGCAGCTGCTCGGCCGTCTCGTCAGGCTTGAAGGTGAACGCCGTGTAGAAGTACGTGAAGCCGACGGTGAGGACGAAATACAGGATGAGGTACGGCGCGTTGTGGGTGTCGAGGAAGGACACGATGCCGCGCGAGATGCCCGCGATCAGGGGGACGGTGCTCGTCGAGAAATAGGACGCGAGCTGCTGTGGGAAGAGGAGGATGCTGATCGCGAAGATGATCGGGATGACGCCGGCCTGGTTCACCCGCAGCGGAAGGAACGTCGATCCGCCCTGATACATCCGCCGGCCACGGACACGGCTCGCGTACTGGATCGGGATCCGCCGCTGCCCCTCCTGGATGTAGATGATCGCGAACACGGCGGCGATGCCGATGACGAGGAAGACCGAGATCGCCGCGAGGTCCGGCGACTCGATGAAGGTCCGGATGGCGTTCGGGACGCGACCGACGATGCCGGCGAAGATGATGAAGCTGATCCCGTTGCCGATCCCCTTCTCGGTGATGAGCTCGCCGAGGAACATGAGAAGGATCGAACCCGCGGTGAGCGAGACGATCTGGGTGAGCGTCTGCCACGACGACAGCGAGAGGGGCGTCGTCAGGACGGTCCCCTGCGCGTTGAGCAGGGCGAGGAAGCCGTACGCCTGGAGCATCGCCATCGGGAGGCCGAGGTAGCGCGTGTACTGGTTGATCTTGTTCCGGCCGTACTCGCCTTCGCGGCTCAGCGCCTGGAGGGACGGGATGACGCCCGTCATGAGCTGCATGATGATCGAGGCGTTGATGTACGGGTTCAGCCCGAGCCCGACGATCGAGAACGAGGAGAGTCCGCCGCCGCTGAACAGGTCGAGCAGGCCGAACAGCGGGCTGCCGTTGAAGAAGCTCGCGAGCGCCGTCCGGTCGACGCCCGGGACGGGGACGTGGGCGAGGAACCGGAAGACGATGAGGATCCCGGCGACGTAGAGCAGGCGCCGCCGGATGTCGGGCGCGCGGAATGCGTTGAGCAGCGACTCGAACACGTCAGGCGTCTTCGCCGGGCAGGGTGGCGGAGGGCTCGACGTCGCCGGCCGATGCGGGCGCCGCGCCGGTGACCGACGCACGCGCCCGGTCGACACCGAGGGCCGCGAGCGGGCCCGACGAGATCTCGATGACCTGGACCGAGCCACCCGCCGCCTCGATCTTGGCGACAGCCGTCCGGCTGAACGCGTCGGCGACGACGAAGAGCGCCACGCCGATCTCGCCGTTGCCGAGGATCTTGAGCGGCTTGTCGAGGGTCCGCACCGCTCCGACGGCCCGCAGGATCTCCTGGTTGACCGTGATCGGGGCGGCCTTCCGCGACGCGGCCGGTTTCTTCGTCGCGGGGAGATCGCCCGCCTCGAGCGCGCCGAGCTCCACGAGCGCGGCGATCCGGCCGAGGTTGACGACCTCGTACTCGGTCTTGAATGGATTGCGGAAACCGCGCAGCTTCGGGATCCGCCGGTGAAGCGGGGTCTGGCCGCCTTCGAACCAGGGTGGGATCGAGCCGCCGGCGCGAGCCTTCTGGCCCTTCGTGCCGCGGCCGGCGGTCTTGCCACCACCCGCCGCGATGCCGCGTCCGACGCGGGTCCGGCGGGTGTGAGAGCCGGCCGCAGGACGAAGATCGTGGAGCTTCATGCCTTCTCCTTCGCCGCCCCGTCGGACGTCGTCTCCGGGAGCTCCTCCACCGTCACCATGAAGTGGACCTGGCGGACCATGCCCCGGGTCGCCGGATTGTCCGGGATCTCCACGGTGTCACCGATGCGATGCAGACCGAGGGCGCGGACGGTCGCGCGATTCCGCGAGATCTGGCTGATCGTGCTCTTCGTCTGGGTGACTCGAAGCCTAGCGGACACCGGCGGTCTCCCCCGTCGTGGCGGACGGCTGACCGGGGATGACGCTCCGCAGCCGGACGCCGCGGCGGGCGCCGAGCTCCTCCGCCGAATGGAGACTGCGGAGCGCCTCGATCGTCGCCCGCGTCACGTTCACCGGATTCGTGGAACCGTGGGTCTTGGCGAGGATGTCGCGGATCCCGGCGGCCCCGACGACCGCCCGGACGGAACCTCCGGCGATGACGCCGGTGCCCTGCGAGGCGGGCTTGAGAAGCACCCGGCTGGCCGAGTACTCGGTCCGAACCTCGTGGGGGATCGTCGTCCCGACCATCGGGATCCGGATGAGGTTCTTCTTCGCGTCCTCGACGCCCTTCCGGATCGCCTCCGGAACCTCACCCGCCTTGCCGAGCCCGACGCCGACATGACCGGCACCGTCGCCGACGACGACGATCGCGCTGAAGCTGAACCGCCGGCCGCCTTTGACGACCTTGGCGACGCGGTTGATCTGGACGACGCGCTCTTCGAGCGTCAGCTTGTTGGGGTCGATCCTGGGCACGTGGTCTGCTCCTTGCCGATCAGAAGTCGAGGCCGGCTTCGCGGGCGGCCTCGGCGAGCGACTTGATCCGCCCGTGGTACCGGAACCCGGCCCGATCGAAGACGACCCGCTCGACGCCGGCGGACTTCGCGCGTTCGGCGACGAGGCGGCCGACGACCTTCGCCTCCTCCGTCTTCGTCGAACCGGAACCGCGAAGCTCCTTCTCGACGGTGGAGGCGGCGGCGAGCGTCCGTCCGGACGCATCGTCGATCACCTGCGCGTAGATGTGGTTGAGACTGCGGAAGACCGCGAGACGCGGACGCTCGCCGGTTCCCGCCAGCGAGAGGCGGATCCGGTGGTGTCGCTTCTGTCGCGCGGCGCCGCGGCTGGCGACCTGCGTCATCGTCCTCGTTCCTTCATGGTGTTACTTCTTGCCGCCGATCTTGCCGGCCTTGCCGGCCTTGCGGCGGACGACCTCGCCGGTGTAGCGCACGCCCTTGCCCTTGTAGGGCTCGGGCTTGCGGGTGGATCGGACGGTCGCTGCGACCTGGCCGACAAGCTCCTTGTCGATGCCGACGACCGCGACTCGGGTCGGGTTCTCGACCTCGAAGCTGATCCCGGACGGCGGATCGATCTCGATCGGATGGCTGTAGCCGAGGTTCAGCAGCAGCCGTTCTCCGACCTTCTGGGCGCGATACCCGACGCCGGTGATCTCGAGGCCCTTGCGGTACCCGGTCGAGACCCCGATGACCATGTTCGCCACGAGTGTCCGGGTCAGACCGTGGAGCTGCTTGTGGACCTTCTGTTCGGTGGGCCGACTCACGAGGATCGTCCCATCCTCCTGGCGCACCGTCATGTCCGGGTGAAGGTCGCGGTGAAGCGATCCCTTCGGCCCGCTGACCGTGATCGAGCGGCCGTCGATGGCGACGTCCACCCCGGCCGGGACGGCGATTGGAAGGCGACCGATGCGTGACATGCCGCCCTACCAGACGTAGGCCAGGACTTCACCGCCGAGCTCGGCCTTGCGGGCCTGAGCGCCGGTCATGATCCCCTGGCTCGTGCTGATGATGACGATCCCGAGGCCGCCGAGGACCCGCGGGATGTCCGTCTTCCGGGCATAGACGCGGAGTCCCGGCTTGCTGATGCGTTTCAGGCCCGAGACGACCGGCGCCTTGCCGTCGACGTACTTGAGCGTGAGGTGGAGCGTCAGTGCAGCGCCCAGCTGCTCCTCGCGAACGTCGGCGATAAAGCCCTCGTCCTTGAGGATGCGGGCGATCTCGCGCTTCGTCCGGGAGGCCGGCACGACCACTTCCTGATGGCGGGCGCGCGAGGCGTTCCGGACCCTGGTCAGCATGTCCGCGATCGGATCGGAGATGTTCATCGGTCCCTACCAGCTCGACTTCGTCACGCCTGGCAGCTCGCCCACGAGCGCACGCTCGCGGAAGCAGATGCGGCACAGCGCGAACCGGCGCATGAACGCCCGCGGGCGTCCACACACCGTGCAGCGGTGATACGCCTGCACCGGGTGCTTCGGGGTCCGCTTCGCCTTGGCGATGAGTGATTTCTTGGCCATGGATCTCCCTCCCCGCGCCTAGCCGGCGAAGGGCATGCCGAGGAGCTCAAGCAGACGCTTGCCCTCCTCGTCGGTCTTCGCCGTCGTCACGATGCTGATCTCCAGCCCGCGGAGACGGTCCACCTTGTCGTAGTCGATCTCGGGAAAGGCGAGTTGCTCCCGGAACCCGAGCGAATAGTTGCCGCGCCCGTCGAAGGACTTCGAGGGGATCCCCCGGAAGTCGCGGATGCGTGGCAGGGCGAGCGACGTGAGGCGGTCGAAGAAATCCCACATCCGCTCTCCGCGCAGGGTGACCATCGCGCCGACCGGATTGCCGGCACGAAGCCGGAACTGGGCGATGGACCGGCGCGCCCGCGTCACCACCGGCCGCTGACCGGTGATCGTCGCGAGGTCGCCGGTCGCGGCATCGATGGCCTTGGCGTTCGTCAGTGCTTCGCCGAGGCCGACGTTCACGACGATCTTCGAGAGGTGCGGGACCTGCATCGCATTCACGTACGAGAACTGTTTCGTGAGCGCCGGTGCGATCTCCCGCGCGTAGCGCTCCCGGAGGCGGTGCGTCACGGCTTCACCTCCAGCGGCTGGCCGCAATGACGGCAGACGCGGACCCGACGCCCGGTGTCGAGGACGGCGTGGGCGACCCGGGTGGGCCTGTCGCAGTGGGAGCAGACGACCATGACTCGGCCGATCGGGATCGGCTGGGCGAGATCGAGGATGCCGCCCTGCTGGACCTTCGGCATGCGGTCGTTCTGGCCACTGCTCTGACGCGGCTTCGTGTGGCGCTTGGCGATGTTGAGCCCGGTCACGACGACCGACGCGTCTGCGAGTGCCTCGGCGGCCGGGCGATCCCGCCGCGTGCCGATCATCCTGCCGCGCGCCCGACCGGCGACCCGCTCGACGACGCCACGCTTGCCGGCATCCTTGCCGGACAGGACGACGACCGTGTCGCCGGTTCGGATCTCCGGCACCTTGGTCGTGCGCCGGGTGATGGCAGCGCGCATCACAGCACCTCCGGGGCGAGCGACACGATCTTCATGTAGTTCCTGTCGCGAAGCTCGCGGGCGACCGGGCCGAAGATCCGCGTCCCACGGGGGTTGCCCTGGTTGTTGATGAGGACCGCGGCGTTCTCGTCGAAGCGGATGTAGCTGCCGTCCGGTCGGCCGTACTCCTTCGCCGTGCGGACGATGACGGCCCGGACGACGTCGCCCTTCTTCACCGCGGCGTTCGGAATGGCCTGCTTGACACTCGCGACGATGACGTCGCCGACGCCTGCGGTGTTCTTCTGCGAACGGCCCATCACGCGGATGCACTGGATGGTCCGCGCACCGGTGTTGTCGGCGACCTTGAGGCGGGACTGCGGCTGGATCATGCCTCGGCCTCGCCCGCATCCGAGCCGTGCTCGCGCCCGGGGTGCGCCGCGCCGTGGATGGCCTCGCTGGTCGCGGACTCATCGGCGATGAGCTCGCCCCCATGCTCGCCGGCGCGGGCGATCACCTCGATGAGCCGCCAGCGTTTCGTCGCCGACAGCGGGCGGCTCTCCTCGATGAGGACCGTGTCCCCGACGTGGGCGTCGTTGAGCTCGTCGTGTGCCTTGAATTTCGTCGTCAAGCGGATGACCCGCTTGTAGAGCCGGTGGCGCGCCAGCCGTTCGACGGACACGACGATCGTCTTGTCCATCTTGTCGCTGACCACGCGTCCGACCTTCGTCTTCCGCTTGCCGTTCACGGTGATCGCTCCTGTCATCGCTGATCTCCTCCCGTCACGCCGTGCGGGCGCGACCGGCGCGCCGCTCCAGCTGCACGGTGAGGATCCGCGCGATGGTCCGTCGGGCCTGGGAGATGGTGCTGAAGTCCTTGAGCTGGCGGGTCGAGAGGGCGAACCGCGCCTGCCAGAGTTCCTGCTTCGCTTCGCGGAGGGCGGCCTCCAACTCGGTGTCCGTCAGGCCGCGGACCTTATCGATGTCCATCTGTCGCCTCCTGGGCGCCGGGGCGGACGACGACGCGCGTCGCGACGGGGAGCTTGTGACTCGCCAGCCGCATCGCCTCGATCGCCTCGTCCGGCGCGATGCCCGCCATCTCGAACAGGATCCGCCCAGGCTTGACGACGGCCACCCAGTGATCCGGGGCGCCCTTGCCCGAACCCATCCGGGTCTCGGCCGGTTTCTTCGTTGCCGGCTTGTCGGGAAAGATCCGGATCCAGATCTTGCCGCCGCGCTTCACCGACCGCGTCATCGCCCGGCGTGCCGCCTCGATCTGGCGGCTCGTGATCCAGGCGGGCTCCATCGTCGCAAGCCCGTAGTCGCCGAAGGCGACCGTGTGGCCCCCCTTGGCGATGCCGGACATCCGGCCACGCATGACCTTGCGGTGCTTGACCCGCCGCGGCATGAGCATCGGTCAGGCCCCCTGGGCAGCGACGGCCGCCGCCTGTGCCGCTGTGAGCTCGCGCGGGGTGCGCTCGGGCTGGATGTCGCCGCGATAGATCCAGACCTTCACACCGATCCGGCCGTACGTCGTGTGGGCATGGACCTGGCCGTAGCTGATGTCGGCACGGAGCGTGCCGAGCGGGATCCGCCCTTCGCGATCCCACTCTCGCCGACCCATCTCCGAACCGCCGAGGCGCCCGGCGACGGCGATCTTCACACCCTTCGCCCCGGCCTTCATCGTCCGTTGGATCGACTGCTTCATCGCCTTCTTGAAGGCGATGCGGCGGCTCAGCTGCTGGGCGATGTTCATGGCGACGAGGTAGGCGTCGAGCTCCGGCTGGCGGATCTCCTTGATCTCGAGCTTGACCTTGCGCTTGGTCAGCGCGCTGATCTGATTGCGGAGGATCTCGACGTTCGCTCCGCCCTTGCCGATGACGATGCCGGGCTTGGCGGTGTGGATCGTTACCGTGACGTGGTTGATGCCGCGCTCGATCTCGACGCCGCTGACGCTCGCGTTCGCGAGTCGCGTGCCGACGAGCTTGCGGACCGCGATGTCCTCCTGGAGGAGCGCGGTGTAGTCCTTGTCGGCGTACCACTTCGCGGTCCAGGTGCGCGAGACACCGAGCCGGAAGCCGTACGGGTGGACCTTGTGTCCCATGCGTCAGGCCTCCCGGTCCGCGACGACGACGGTAATGTGCGTCATCGGCTTGTGGATCGGGAACGCCCGACCCTGCGCCCGCGGGCGGAACCGCTTGATCGTCGGGCCCTCATCGGCATGGGCCTCGAAGACGAACAGGTCCTCGGCGGACAGGTTGTGGTTGTTCTCCGCGTTCGCCGTCGCGCTCTTGAGCACGGCGGCGATGTCACGGGCGGCATGCTGCGGCATGAACCGGAGGGCGGCCGCGGCCTCACCGACCGGCCGGCCGATGATCGCCTTCGTGACGAGTCCGGCCTTGCGGGTGGAGCCACGGAGATACCTGGCGGTGGCGGATACGCGCATCGGGTCGACCGCTCCTACTTCAGCGACGTCGAACGTTCGGTGTGCTTGCCATGCCCGCGGTAGGTGCGGGTCGGGCTGAACTCACCGAGTCGATGGCCGACCATGTTCTCGGACACGTAGACCGGAACATGCTTCTTGCCGTTGTAGACCGCGATCGTGTGGCCGATGAAGTCGGGGAAGATGACGGACGCTCGAGACCAGGTCTTGACGACCTTCTTCTCGCTGCGCTTGTTCATCTCCTCGACGCGCCCCTTCAGACGCGCCTCGACGAACCAGCCCTTCTTGACGGATCGTGACATCGCTGCTCGTCCTCGCCCTTACTTCCGATGCCGGCTGCGGACGATGAGCCGTCCGGTGGTCTTCGCCCGGCGGGTGCGATAGCCCATGGCGGGCTTGCCCCACGGTGTCTTCGGTGGCATGCCGGTGGGGCTCTTGCCCTCGCCGCCACCGTGCGGATGGTCGCGCGGGTTCATGACGACGCCGCGCACCTCAGGCCGTTGACCGAGGTGGCGGGCGCGACCCGCCTTGCCGAGATTCTGGTTCTCATGGTCGAGGTTGCTCACCTGCCCGACCGTCGCCATGCAGCGGAGCGAGAGGCGACGGACCTCGCCGGACGGCATCCGCACCTGGGCGAAGTCGCCCTCCTTGGCGAGGAGCTGCGCCGAGACCCCCGCCGATCGGACGATCTGACCGCCCTTGCCGGGCACGAGTTCGATGTTGTGGATGGTCGTGCCGAGCGGGATGTTGGCGATCGGGAGCGCGTTGCCGATCCGTGCCTCCGCCTCGGGCCCGGCCACGACGACGTCGCCGACCTTGAGTCCGTGCGGGAGCAGCATGTAGCGCTTCTCGCCGTCCCGATAGTGGAGGAGGCCGATCCGGGCGGACCGGTTCGGGTCGTACTCGATCGTGGCGAGGCGAGCGGGTACGCCGGCCTTGTCGCGCTTGAAGTCGATCTTCCGATAGTGCTGCTTCTCGCCGCCGCCGCGATGACGGACCGTCAGCCGGCCAGCGTTGTTCCGACCGGAACCGCGCGTCTGGGCCTCGAGGAGCGGCTTGTACGGTTCCCGGGTCGTGATCTCCTCGAACGTCGAGCGGGTCATCCCGCGGAGTCCCGGGGAGGTGGGCTTGTAGGTGCGGAGGGGCATCGTCAGACTCCCTCGAAGAATTCGATCTTCTGGCCGGCCGCCAGGGTGACGATCGCCTTCCGCCACGGCGTGGTGTGACCGACGATCCGACCGCGTCGCGTGCCGCGACGCTTCTCCTTCGCCTTCGTCGTCAGGACGTTCACCCCGACGACGGTCACGCTCTCCTTGCGGTACAGCTCCTCGATCGCGGCCTTGATCTGGATCTTGTTGGCGTCGCGATGGACCTCGAAGGTGTAGCGATGCTTCGGCTCACGGGTGGAGAGGTCGATCGACTTCTCGCTGATGACCGGCCGGATGACGATCTCGCTGGCGGTGAGCGTGCTCACGCGTACACCTCCGTCATCCGGGCGAGGGCCGGCTGTTCGATGAGGACCAGATCCGCCTTGAGGAGGTCGACGACGTTCAGGGAGTCGGCGAGGATGACCTCAACGGTCGGCACGTTGCGTGACGAGAGCTCGAGGCGCTCGTTCCGGCCCGGCGCGACGACGAGCACGCGGCCGCTCGCCCCGAGTGCGGCCAGCACGCCCACGAAGTCCCGCGTTCGCGGCGCCTCGAGACCGAACGTGTCGATGACGCGCACCGCGTCCGCTCCGAACTTGGCGGTGAGAGCACCGCGGAGCGCGAGGCGCTTCATCTTCCGGGGCAGCCGCTGCGCGTACGACCGCGGATGCGGCCCGAAGACGACACCGCCGCCTCGATAGTGCGGCGCGCTGATGTGCCCCTGGCGTGCCCGACCGGTGCCCTTCTGTCGGTACGGCTTCCGGCCGCCGCCGCGGACCTCGCCGCGGGTCTTGGAGTCGTGCGTCCCGAGGTGGCGCCCGGCGAGCTGCGCGGTGACGACCTGGTGGAGGACGGCCGCGTTCACCGGCGCCGCGAACAGCGCGTCGGCGAGGTCGACGGTTCCGATCGAGGCGCCCGTCCGGTCGTACAGGGTGGTCTGCGGCATCTCAGGCCTTCTTCACGAGGATGAGCGCGTTGCGGGCGCCGGGCAGTGAGCCCTTGACGAGGAGGAGGTTCCGATCCGCATCCGTGCGGATCACGCGGAGCTTCTTGCCGGTCGCCCGATGGTCGCCCATGTGGCCGGCCATCCGCATCCCCTTGTAGACACGACCGGGCGTCGTGCCCGGTCCGATCGAGCCGGGTTCGCGATGGTGGTCCGATCCGTGGGTCTTGGGACCACGCTTGAAGTGGTGGCGCTTGATGTGGCCGGCGAAGCCCTTGCCCTTCGAGACCCCGGTGACGTCGACGAGGTCTCCGGCGGCGAACACCTCGGCGACCCCGAGCTGCTGGCCGACTTCGTAGCCGTCGACGCTCGGCAGCCGGAACTCGCGGATCGTCGCGACCTGCGGCAGGCCCTTGAGCTGGCCCGCCTCCGGCTTCGTCAGTCGCCTGGCGGGTTCCGCGCCGACCTGGACGGCCGTGTAGCCGTCGCGCTCCGTCGTCCGGAGCCGGGTGACGACGTTCGGTTCGACGGCGAGGACGCTCACCGCGACCATCGTCCCGTCGTCCTGGAAGACCTGGGTCATGCCGACCTTGCGGCCGATCAATCCGATGCTCATCGCGGTGTCACATCTTGATCTCGATGTCGACGCCCGCTGCCAGCGAGAGTCGCATCAGGGCATCGACGGTCTTCGAGCTCGGATCGAGGATGTCGACGAGCCGCTTGTGGGTGCGGATCTCGAACTGTTCCCGACTGTCCTTGTCGATGAACGGCGAGCGGAGGACGGTGAACTTCTCGATGCGGGTCGGCAGCGGCACCGGACCGACGACGTCGGCACCGGTCCGCTGGGCCGTCTCGACGATCTGGGCCGCCGACTGATCGAGCAGCCGGTGATCGTAGGCCTTGAGGCGGATCCTGATCCGCTGCTTCGCCATCGTCCTACTCGATGATGCTGACGATGGCGCCGGCGCCGACGGTCCGGCCACCCTCGCGGATGGCGAAGCGCTGGCCGGTCTCGAGGGCGATCGGGGTGATGAGCTCGACGGTCATCTCGACGTTGTCGCCGGGCATGATCATCTCGGCGCCGTCGGGCAGGCCGATCGCCCCGGTGACGTCGGTCGTGCGGAGGTAGAACTGCGGCCGGTAGCCGTTGTAGAAGGGGGTGTGCCGCCCGCCCTCGTCCTTGGTGAGGACGTAGACCTGGGCGCTGAACTTCGTGTGAGGCTTGACCGAGCCCGCCTTGGCGAGGACCTGGCCGCGCTCGATCTCGTCGCGCTCGATGCCCCGGATGAGGCAGCCGACGTTGTCGCCGGCGCGGCCCTCGTCGAGCAGCTTCTTGAACATCTCGACGCCGGTGACGACGACCTTGCGGGTCGTCTTGACCCCGATGAGCTCGACCTCGTCGCCGACCTTGACGATGCCGCGCTCGATGCGCCCGGTCGCGACCGTGCCGCGACCCTTGATCCCGAAGACGTCCTCGACCGGCATGAGGAAGGGCCGGTCGATCGCCCGCTCGGGGGTCGGAATGTAGCTGTCGACGGCATCCATGAGGGCCGCGATCGGGGCATATGCCGGGTTCGCCGGATCGTCGGGCGCCTCGAGGGCCTTGAGGGCGCTGCCGCGCACGACGGGGATGTCGTCGCCCGGGAACTGGTACTTGCTGAGGAGCTCGCGGACCTCGAGCTCGACGAGGTCGAGCAGCTCGGGGTCGTCGACCGCGTCGACCTTGTTGAGGAAGACGACGATGTACGGGACCTCGACCTGGCGGGCGAGGAGGATGTGCTCGCGGGTCTGGGGCATCGGGCCATCGGTCGCGGCGACGACGAGGATCGCGCCGTCCATCTGGGCGGCACCGGTGATCATGTTCTTGATGTAGTCGGCATGGCCCGGGCAGTCGACGTGAGCGTAGTGGCGCTTGTCCGTCTCGTACTCGACGTGGGCGATCGCGATCGTGATCCCCCGCTCCCGCTCCTCGGGCGCGTTGTCGATCGTCTCGAACGCGCGGTACTCCGCCTCACCCTTGAGTGCGAGGTACTTCGTGATCGCCGCCGTCAGGGACGTCTTGCCATGGTCGATGTGACCGATCGTCCCGATGTTGACGTGCGGCTTGGTGCGCTCGAACTTCTTCTTCGCCATCGTGGCTGCTCCTGGCTCCTCTCCCGCGCGGGGACGTGCGGCCTAGACCTTCGACTTCTGGACGAGCTCGGAGGCGACCGACGGGGGCACCTCCGCGTAGTGGCTGAATTCCATCGACGAGCTCGCCCGACCCTGCGACATGCTCCGCAGGTCCGTGACGTAGCCGAACATCAGGGCGAGCGGGATGAACGCCCGGACGACCTGGGTGCCGCCCCGGCTCTCCATGCCGTCGATCTGGCCGCGGCGGCTGTTGAGGTCGCCGATCACGTCGCCCATGAACTCCTCGGGCATCGTGACCTCGACCTTCATGATCGGCTCAAGGATGACCGGCTGCGCCTTGTGGATGGCATCCTTGACCGCCAGCGAACCGGCGATCTTGAACGCCATCTCCGAGCTGTCGACTTCGTGGTAGGAGCCGTCGTGGAGGGTGGCCTTGACGTCGACCATCGGGAAGCCGGCGTACGGGCCGGTCTCCAGCGTCTCCCTGATGCCGGCGTCGACCGACTTGATGTACTCGCGCGGGATGGTGCCGCCGACGATCTTGTCGACGAACTGGTAACCCGATCCCTTCTCGCCCGGCTCCAGCCGGATGACCGCATGGCCGTACTGGCCCTTGCCGCCGGTCTGGCGGATATGGCGCCCGATGCCCTCCGCGGCGCGGCGGATCGTCTCGCGGTAGGAGACCTGCGGCTTGCCGATGTTGGCGGCGACCTTGAACTCGCGGATCATGCGGTCGACGAGGACGTCGAGGTGGAGCTCCCCCATCCCCGCGATGAGCGTCTCGGAGGTCTCCGGATCGGTCTTCACCCGGAACGTCGGATCCTCCTCGGCCAGGCGCTGCAGCGCGATCGCGAGCTTGTCCTGGTCGGCCTTCGTCTTCGGCTCGATCTTGACCTCGATGACCGGCTCCGGGAAGGTCATCGACTCGAGGATGACCGGATGGTCCGGGTCCGTCAGGGTGTCACCGGTGAAGGTGTCCTTGAGTCCGACGGCGGCCGCGATGTCACCGGCCAGGACTTCCTCGATCTCCTCGCGGTGGTTCGCATGCATCTGGAGGATGCGTCCGACCCGCTCGCGCCTGCCCTTCGTGGGATTGAGGACGTACGAGCCTGCCTTGAGGGTGCCCGAGTAGACGCGGAAGAAGGCGAGCTTGCCGACGAACGGGTCGGCGGCGATCTTGAAGGCGAGCGCGCTGAACGGCTCGTCATCGTCCGGGCGCCGCAGGACGTCCGCCCCGGTGACCGGGTCGGTGCCGTTCATCGGCGGCACGTCGAGCGGCGACGGGAGGTAGTCGACGACCGCATCGAGGAGCTTCTGGATGCCCTTGTTCTTGAGCGCCGAGCCGGTGAGGACCGGGATGATCCGTGTCGAAAGCGTGCCGATGCGCAGGCCGCGCTTCAGCTCCTCGGTCGTGAAGTCCACGCCCTCGAGGTACTTGTGGAGGAGCTCGTCGTCCATCTCGGCGACCGCTTCGATCATCGCCCGCCGCTGCGTCTCCGCCTCGGCCCTGAGCTCGGCCGGGATCTCCTCGACCTCGATCTGGTTGCCCAGGTCGTCGCGGTAGTAGACGGCCTTCATCTCGACGAGGTCGACGACCCCCTTGAACTGGTCCTCGCGGCCGATCGGGATCTGGATCGGCACCGCGTTGGCCCCCAGCCGATCGCGGATCGACTCGACGCCGCGCCAGAAGTCGGCACCGGTCCGGTCGAGCTTGTTGATGAAGCAGAAGCGCGGGACGCCGTAGCGGTCGGCCTGGCGCCAGACCGTCTCGGACTGCGGCTCGACGCCGGCCACGCCATCGAAGACGACGACCGCGCCGTCGAGCACCCGCAGGCTCCGTTCGACCTCGACGGTGAAGTCCACGTGCCCGGGCGTATCGATGATGTTGAGGCGATGGTCGCCCCAGAAGGCGGTGGTGGCCGCCGCGGTGATGGTGATGCCGCGCTCCTGCTCCTGGGGCATCCAGTCCATCGTCGCGGCGCCCTCATGCACCTCGCCGAGCTTGTAGATCTTCTTCGTGTAGAAGAGGATCCGCTCGGTGACGGTGGTCTTGCCCGCGTCGATGTGGGCGATGATCCCGATGTTCCGCGTGCGCGCAAGCGGAACCTGACGTGCCACGGAGGTCTTGCGCTCCTGAACCGGTGCTACCACTTGAAGTGGCTGAAGGCGCGGTTCGCCTCAGCCATCTTGTGGGTGTCCTCGCGGCGCTTCACCGCGGACCCGAGGCCATTCATCGCGTCGACGAACTCGGCCGCGAGCTTCTCGCTCATGCTCTTGCCGTTGCGCTTCCGGGCGGCCTGCACGAGCCAGCGCACGCCGAGCGAGAGGCGGCGGTCGCCGCGGATCTCGACCGGGACCTGGTACGTGGCTCCGCCGACGCGGCGCGGCTTCACCTCGATGATCGGGGTCGCGTTCCGGAGCGCCGCCTCGAGGACCTCGAGACCGGGACGCCGGGACTGCGCCTCCGCCCGCGCGAGTGCCTCGCGGAGGATGCGTTCGGACAGATTGCGCTTGCCCGCCGTCATGAGCTTGGCGGTGAAGCGCGACGTCGTCCGGTTCGCCGGGGCTGTCTCGTACTTGACCTTGCGCGGGATGTTGACGCGACGGGGCACTACTTCCTGCCTCCAACCGCGGCGGTCGCCTTCGCGCCGTACTTGCTCCGACCCTGCTTGCGATCGCGGACGCCCGCGGCGTCGAGCGTGCCACGGATGATGTGGTACTTCACCGACGGGAGGTCCTTCACCCGACCGCCACGCACGAGCACGACCGAGTGCTCCTGGAGGTTGTGGCCGATGCCGGGGATGTAGGCGGTGACCTCCATCTGGTTGGTCAGCCGCACGCGGGCGATCTTGCGGAGGGCCGAGTTCGGCTTCTTCGGCGTCATCGTCCGGACCTGGAGGCAGACGCCGCGCTTCTGCGGCGCGCCGGGGATCGACTCCTGGCGCTGCTTCAGGCTGTTCCAATTCTTGCGCATGGCGGGCGCCTTGACCTTGGAGATCTTGCGCTTTCGGCCGTGACGCACGAGCTGGCTGATGGTCGGCACGGAGACGCGGTTCCTTTCAGTGTCGGTGCGTGGCTGCGACGAGAGTGCCGCCCGACCGGATCCCGCGTGGGGCGGCAGGTGCGGGGACCATCCTCGCTGTGGGTCCTCGGTGCTCGGAGACGTACTCGTCACCGGGCCACCCGTTCGAGGCCACGAGCGCGGAGTGTAGCAGCGGGTCCGAACGAGTGTCAAACGTTCGGACCCGCATCCGCGAGGGTGGTGGCGGGCCGGCGGGCTACTCGCCCGCGACGGTCCTGGCGGGCCGTTTCGCCGAGGCCCTGGGGGCTGCCGCGACGGGCTCGGCGACCGCGACGTCATCGTCGACGGCCGGGGCGAGCTCGTCGTCCCGATCGGGGAGGAGGGGGTTCGCGCGATCGTCGGCCGCCGCCTCGCCGACGAGGAATGGATTGATCTCCTCCGCGTCGTCGCCGTCCGCCGCTCCCGCTGCGAGGAGCGAGGCGAGACCGGCGGTCTCGTCGTCGGCCGGGCGGGCGCTCCCGTCCTCGAGGAACGGGTTGAACTCCTCGTCGGCGGCCCCGAACGAATCGAGCGCCTCGCCGGCGAGCGCTTCGAGCGCCGCACGTCGACGTCGTTCCGCCGCCGCCGCCAGGTTGGCCGGTGCCCCGGTCCCGGCGGGGATGAGCTTGCCGATGATGACGTTCTCCTTGAGGCCGATCAGGTGGTCGCGGGCGCCGTTGATGGCGGCCTCCGTGAGCACCCGTGTCGTCTCCTGGAACGAAGCCGCGGCGAGGAAGCTCGACGTGTTGAGCGACGCCTTCGTGACCCCGAGCAGGACGGTCTGCGCCGTCGCCGGCTCACCGCCCTCAGCGAGGACGAGATCGTTCTCCTCTTCGAACTCGAGGCGGTCGATGAGTTCCGTCGGAAGGAGATCGACGTCGCCCGGCTGGTCGATGCGGACCTTGCGGAGCATCTGCCGGACGATGATCTCGATGTGCTTGTCGTTGATCGTCACGCCCTGGCTGCGGTAGACCTTCTGGACCTCGCGGACGAGGTAGCGCTGGACGGCGTCCTTGCCCCGCGTCTCGAGGTACTCCTGCGGATTGACCGGGCCGTCCGTGATCGAGTCGCCGGCCCGGATATCCTGCCCGTTCTCGACAAGGAGCTTCGCGTTGTGGGGGATCGCATATTCGCGCTCGACGACATCTTCCGCGCGGACGACGAGACCCCCCTCGTTGCGAAGAAGGAAACCCTTGACCGGCGCGAGGACGTCGTGGGCCGGGTCACCCTCGATCCTCGCCACGACCTGGTTCGCCTCGACCGGATCGCCGGGGGCAAGGAGGAGCGCGGCCGCCTCAGGCACGGCGAGCGACGTGTCGTACGACTCGGTGCTCCTGACCTTGACCCTGGTCTGGCCCTCACCACGGAGGATCTCGACGATCCCGTCGATGTGGCTGATCTCCGCCTTGCCCTTCGGGACCCGGGCCTCGAACAGCTCCTCGACCCGCGGCAGTCCGGCCGTGATGTCGAGGCCGGCCACGCCGCCGGTGTGGAACGTCCGCATCGTCAGCTGGGTGCCCGGTTCGCCGATCGACTGGGCCGCGATGATCCCGACCGCCTCACCGGCGGCGACGAGATGCCCGGTCGCGAGGTTGCGCCCGTAGCACGATCGGCATACGCCGTGGCGCGCCTCGCACGTCAGCGGCGACCGGACGAGCACCTCGTCGATGCCGGCGGCGTCGATGGACTCGGCGATCGCCTCATCGATCTCCGTGTTCCGCTCTGCGAGCGACCGGGCGTTGCGGCCGCTGCCGGTCGCGAGCTTCGCCCCCGCGAGACGGCCCACGAGCCGGCGCTGGAAGGCGCCCTTCTCGTCGCTCGACTCGGCCCGCGTGATCCAGCTCCCCTCCTCCGTTCCGCAGTCGTCCTCCCGGGTGATGACATCCTGGGCGACATCGACGAGGCGCCGGGTGAGATAGCCCGAGTCGGCCGTCCGGAGGGCCGTGTCGGCCAGGCCCTTGCGGGCACCATGGGTCGAGATGAAGTACTCGAGCACCGTCATCCCCTCCCGGAAGTTGCTCCGGACCGGGACGTCGATGATCCGGCCGGCGGGGTCGGCCATGAGTCCGCGCATGCCGCCGAGCTGACCGATGTTGCCCTTGTTGCCGCGAGCCCCCGAGCTCGTCATCATCGTGACCGGTCCGACGAATGGATTCGGGTCGACCATCTTGTCGGCCATCTCCTTCGTCGTGTCCTGCCAGACGCCCACCACCTGCTCGTAGCGCTCGTCGTCCGTGATGAGGCCGCGCTGGAACTGGCGGTCGATCTGGGCGACCTGATCGTCGGCCCGCCGAAGGATGCCGGCCTTGTCCGGCGTCGACGGGATGTCGCTCACCGCGATCGTCATCCCGCCCCGGGTGGCGAACTCGAAACCGACGCTCTTGATGCCGTCGACGAGGTGGGCCGTCTCCTCCGGACCGAGGCGTCGATAGCACTCGTCGACGAGGTTCTTGAGCTCCACGCGACGCATGACGTCGTTGTTGAATCGGAGGGCCCCCGGAAGGACCTGATTGAAGATGACGCGCCCGACCGTCGTGCGTCGACGTTCGATGCGGAGCGCCCCCGCTTCGGCGTCCCAGCTGCGGACCTCGGCCTCGATCGGCTGGTGGAGCGTGACGGTCCGGAGCTGGTAGGCCCGGATCGCCTCGTCCTCGTCCGAGAAGAGCCGTGGCTTCTGCGTCTCTGACGGCGCGCCGTCGAGGGTGAGGTAGAAGCAGCCGAGGACCATGTCCTGGGTCGGTGCGACGACCGGGCTCCCGTCCGCCGGGGAGAGGAGGTTCGCCGTCGACAGCATCATCTGGCGCGCCTCTTCCTGGGCGGCCGAGCTGAGCGGCACGTGGACGGCCATCTGGTCCCCGTCGAAGTCCGCATTGAACGCCGTGCAGACGAGCGGATGGATCTGGATCGCCGAACCCTCCACGAGGACCGGCATGAACGCCTGGATCCCGAGCCGGTGGAGTGTCGGGGCGCGGTTCAACAGCACCGGGTGGTCCTTGATGACCTCTTCGAGGACGTCCCAGACCTCCGGCCGCACGCGTTCCACGATCCGCTTGGCGCTCTTGATGTTGTGAGCGAAGCCCTTCTCGACGAGCTGGCGCATGACGAACGGCTTGAACAGCTCGAGCGCCATCTTCTTCGGCAGGCCGCACTGGTGGAGCTTGAGCTCCGGGCCGACGACGATGACCGAGCGACCCGAGTAGTCGACCCGCTTGCCGAGGAGGTTCTGGCGGAACCGACCCTGCTTGCCCTTGAGCATGTCGGACAGGCTCTTGAGCCGATGGTTGCCGGTGCCGGCGATCGCCCGACCCCGGCGGCCGTTGTCGATGAGGGCGTCGCACGCCTCCTGCAGCATGCGCTTCTCGTTGCGGATGATGATCTCCGGCGCACCGAGCTCGAGGAGTCGCTTGAGACGGTTGTTGCGGTTGATGACCCGGCGGTACAGGTCGTTCAGGTCGGAGGTCGCGAACCGACCGCCATCGAGCTGGACCATCGGCCGAAGATCCGGCGGGATGACCGGCAGCACGGACAGGATCATCCACTCGGGACGGGTGCCCGAGCGGCGGAACGCCTCGATCAGGCGAAGTCGCTTGATCGCCTTCTTGCGGCGCTGGCCGGAGCTCGTGCGAACCTCCACGTGGAGGCTCCGGGCGAGCTCCTCGAGGTCCATCCGGGTGATCATGTCGCGGATCGCCTCCGCTCCCATGCCGGCATGGAACAGGCGACCGCCGCGGGCGCCGGACCCGTACTTCTCGTCGAGGGCGCGGAACTCGCTCTCCATGAGCAGCCGGCCCGGCTTGAGGCCCTCGATCTCGTCGCGGACCTTGCGGAGCTCCTCCTTCAGACCCTGGGCCTCCTGGGCGAGGCGCCCCTTCTCGGCCACGAGCGTGTCGCCGATCGCCGCCTCGAGGGCCGCGACCTTCTCGTCGGTGGCGTGGGCCTCGTCCACCTCGCGCTGCTTGAGCTCGTCGTTCACCCGATCGGTCTCGGTCGCGACGAGCTTGCGGAGGCGAGCGGTCGCCTCCTTGCCGCCCTTGTCGCCCTCGCCGACGACGACCTCGCCGGTCGGGGTGAAGACGATCGTCTCGGCGGCGACCTTCGCCCCGAGTCCTGTGACCTGACGCTGCGTCGACTGCGCCGCGGTGACGATCTCCTCGGTCCGCGCGGCTCGCTGGCCCTCGAGGTCCGCCTTCGTCGCGGCGAGCGTCGCGGTCAGTTCGTCCTTCGTGCGATTGAACTCCGCGCGGAGCTCGTCCTCGAGCTCGTTGAGCGCCTTGCCGGCCCGTCCGCCGCGGCCCTCCGCCTCGTCCTCGAGCTGGAGCAGCGCCCGCTTCCGAGCGTCCTCGTCGACGTGGGCGACGATGTAGAGGGCGAAGTAGAGGATCCGCTCGAGGTTGCGCGGGCTGATGTCGAGAAGGATCCCGAGCCGGCTCGGTGTCCCCTTGAAGTACCAGATGTGGCTCACCGGGCTGGCGAGCTGGATGTGGCCCATCCGCTCACGGCGGACCTTGCTCCGGGTGACCTCCACGCCGCACTTGTCGCAGATGATGCCCTTGTAGCGGATCCGCTTGTACTTGCCGCAGTAGCACTCCCAGTCCTTGGTCGGACCGAAGATGCGCTCGTCGAAGAGCCCGTCCTTCTCCGGCTTGAGGGTCCGGTAGTTGATCGTCTCGGGCTTCGTGACCTCGCCCTTGCTCCACTCCCGGATCTGATCCGGGCTCGCGAGCGAGATGCGGATGGCGCTGAAGTTATTGACCTCGAGCATGGTTCTCCTCCGCGCGGTCGCCGTGCTCGACCTCGCGATGCCGACCGGTAGCGAGCGGGGCCGGGCCGGCCGAGCGCCGACCCCGCGACAGGTGCGTCAGATGCGGCTGCTGGATGCGCGTGACGGTCAGTCCTCGAACCCGGCGAGATTGATCCCGCCGAGATCGGGGAGCATGTAGCCCGACGCGTCGTCCTCCGCGAGCGGGATCTCCTCGTCGTTCTGATCGAGGATCTCGGCGTTGAGACCGAGGCTCCGAAGTTCCTTGATGAGGACCTTGAACGACTCGGGGACCCGCGGTGGCTGGATCTCCTCCCCCTTCACGATCGCCTCATATGTCTGGACGCGTCCGAGGACGTCGTCAGATTTCACCGTCAGGAGCTCCTGGAGGATGTTCGCCGCGCCATAGGCCTCGAGGGCCCAGACCTCCATCTCGCCGAAGCGCTGGCCGCCGAATTGGGCCTTGCCGCCGAGCGGTTGCTGGGTGATGAGGCTGTACGGGCCGGTGGACCGGGCGTGGATCTTGTCCTCCACGAGGTGGTGGAGCTTGAGCATGTAGATGTAGCCGACGGTGATCGTTCGGTCGAACGCCTCGCCGGACCGGCCGTCGCGGAGGACGATCTTGCCGTCCTCCGGCAGGCCCGCCTCGCGCAGCTCCTCGCGGATCTGCTCCTCGGTCGCACCGTCGAAGACCGCGGTCGCCGCCTTGGCGCCGCGCGCCTGGAGCGCCCAGCCCAGGTGGGTCTCGAGGATCTGGCCGATGTTCATCCGCGACGGGACGCCGAGCGGGTTGAGGATGATGTCGACGGGCGTGCCGTCCGGCAGGTACGGCATGTCCTCCTGGGGCAGGATCTTCGCGATGACGCCCTTGTTGCCGTGCCGTCCCGCCATCTTGTCGCCGACGCTGATCTTGCGTTTCTGAGCGACGCTCACCCGGACGAGCCGGTTGACGCCGGGTTGCAGGTCGTCGTTGTTCTCGCGGCGGAACTCGCGGATCTCGACGACCTTGCCTCGCTCGCCGTGGGGCAGGCGAAGGCTTGAGTCCTTCACCTCGCGGGCCTTCTCGCCGAAGATCGCCCGCAGAAGGCGCTCCTCCGCGGTCAGCTCAGTCTCGCCCTTCGGGGTGATCTTGCCGACGAGGATGTCGCCCGGCCGGACCTCGGCCCCGACATAGACGATCCCCTCCTCGTCGAGGTCCTTGAGGGACTCCTCGCCGACGTTCGGGATGTCGCGGGTGATCTCCTCCGGACCGAGCTTCGTGTCGCGCGACTCGATCTCGTGCTTCTCGATGTGGATGCTCGTGAACAGGTCGTCCCGAACGAGCCGATCGCTGATGACGATCGCGTCCTCGTAGTTCCCGCCTTCCCAGCTCATGAAGGCGACGAGGACGTTGCGGCCGAGGGCGAGCTCGCCGTTCTCGGTCGAGCTGCTGTCGGCGATCGGATCGCCGACAGCGACCCGGGCGCCGACATCGACGATCGGCCGCTGGTTGATGCACGTGCCCTGATTGCTGCGGACGAATTTCTGGAGTCGGTAGCTGTCGAGCTCCCCGGTGTCCGTCTCGACCTCGATCCGCTCGGCGGTCACGCTCGTGACGACGCCCGCCCGCCCGGCCATGATCACCTGGCCGGAGTCCCGGGCCGCCCGGATCTCCATACCGGTGCCCACGATCGGCGACTCCGGCTCGAGGAGCGGGACGGCCTGCCGCTGCATGTTCGAGCCCATGAGGGCCCGATTCGCATCGTCGTGCTCGAGGAACGGGATGAGCGCCGTCGCCACGGAGACGACCTGCTTGGGGCTCACGTCCATGTACTCGATCTGGTTCGGCCGGGCCTCCGGGAACGTGTCGCGGAGTCGCGAGGGGACCCGCTCGGCGAGGAAGTGGCCGCGCTCGTCGAGCTTGGCGTTCGCCTGGGCGACGACGTGCTCCTCCTCCTCGTCCGCCGGGAGGTACTCGATCTCGTCGGTGACGACCGGACGGATCGGGAAGGCGAGGGCCTTCTGCTTCTTGAGCTCGGCTGCCGCCGCATCGTCGAAGGGCGCCCCGGCCTTGAGGACGACGGTGCCATCCCGGGCGACGAGGTCTGCTCCCGCCTCGTAGGTGCGGAGCCCCGCGTCGTCCCAGCCGATCGAGCGCTTCACCTTGCGGTAGGGGGTCTCGATGAACCCGTAGCTGTTGATCCGCCCGTACGTCGCCAGCGAGCCGATCAGGCCGATGTTCGGTCCTTCCGGGGTCTCGATCGGGCAGATCCGGCCGTAGTGGCTGTGATGGACGTCGCGGACATCGAAGCCCGCTCGCTCGCGGGACAGACCGCCCGGGCCGAGCGCGGAGAGTCGGCGCTTGCTCGTGAGCTCGGCGAGCGGGTTCGTCTGGTCCATGAACTGGCTCAGCTGACTCCCGCCGAAGAACTCCTTCATCGCGGCCACGACCGGACGGATGTTGATGAGCGCGTTCGGCGTGGCCTTGTCGATCTCCTGGATCGTCATCCGCTCCCGGACGACCCGCTCCATCCGGAGGAGGCCGATGCGGAACGCGTTCTGGATGAGCTCGCCGTTGGCGCGGATGCGTCGGTTGCCCAGATGGTCGATGTCGTCCTTCTGGTGGAGTCCGCGGTTGGACTCGATGAGGTGACCGACGATCGCCGCGATGTCCTCGCGGGTGATGGTCCGTTGCTCGCGCGGGAGCTCGATGCCGAGCCGGCCGGCGACCGAGTCGAGCTTCTTGTTGAACTTGTACCGTCCGACGCGGCCGAGGTCGTAGCGACGGAAGTTGAAGAACAGGCTCTCCACGAGCTGGCGGGCGTTGTCGCCGGTCGGCGGATCGCCTGGCCGGAGCTTCTTGTACACCTCGATGAGCGCCTCGGCCTGGGTGTGCGTGACGTCCTTGTCGAGGGTGTTCGCGATGTACGGGTGGTCGGGGTCGACGTCGACCGCCGCGAACAGGGCGCTGATCTCGTCGTTGTGCTCGTAGCCGACGGCACGGAGGAGGGTGGAGGCCGGGATCTTCCGCTTGCGATCGACCTTCACGTAAAGCTGGTCGGTCTTCGTCGTCTCGAACTCGAGCCACGCGCCCCGATTCGGGATGACCTTCGCCGCGAAGAGCTCGCGGCCGGTCTGGTTGAAGAGGTCCCCATCGACCGAGTAATAGACGCCGGGCGACCGGACGAGCTGGCTGACGACGACGCGCTCAGCCCCGTTGATGACGAACGTTCCCTGGCCCGTCATCGTCGGGAAGTCGCCCATGTAGACGCGCTGCCGCTGGATCTCGCCGGTCTCCTTGATGAGGAGCTCCACGTTGACGTAGAGCGGCCTGCTGAACGTCAGGTCCTTGGTCCGACATTCGAGCTCGGTGTACTTGGGCGGCCCGAACTCATACTCGAGGAACTGGAGCTCCATGACCTTGCCGGTGAAGTCCTTGATCGGGCTGATCTCGTCGAACAGCTCGCGCAGCCCGCGATCGATGAACCAGGCGAACGAATCGAGCTGCAGCTCGATGAGGTTCGGGATCGGGAGCTTCTCGTCGATCCGGGCGTAGGAGATCCGGCCTGACGACGTGAGGGCGCGCGTCGACGACTCAGCAGCAGACAGCATGAACCACTCCTTGACGGAGGAGGACGAGGGAAGAGGGGGCCGCGCTCACAGAAGGAGTAGGATACCGCGCGATCCGCAGATGTCAAACGGGGTGGCGGCACGCGGCCGGCCACCCCGTCGGACGAGCCCCGGACCACCGGATCCGGACCGGGGTCCGTGCATGGCGCGACGCGCCTACTTGACCTCGACCTTCGCGCCCTGCTCCTCGAGGGCAGCCTTGATCTTCGCGGCCTCCTCCTTCGTGACGCCCTCCTTGACCGGTTTCGGTGCCGCGTCGACGAGGTCCTTGGCCTCTTTGAGGCCGAGGGCGGTCAGCTCTCGGACGACCTTGATGACCGGGATCTTGTTCGGTCCGACCTCCGTGAGGATGGCGGTGAACTCCGTCTGTTCCTCGACCGCTTCCGCGACAGCTGCCGCGCCGGCCGCCGGGGCGGCAGCGACCGCGACCGGGGCCGCCGCGGTGACGCCATAGCGCTCCTCGAAACGCTTGATGAACTCGGAGAGCTCGAGGACGGTCATCCTGTCGATGGCCTCGAGCAGATCGTCCTGGGTGAGAACGGCCATGGTGATGGACTCCTTCGATACAGCGTCGGGGTTCTGGTGGTGGACGTCCTAGCGGGCGGCGGCGGCCTTCTGGTCGCGGACCTGGGCGAGCGCATGACCGAGATCCCGGATGCTCGCGGCCAGCAGGCCGGCGAGCGTCGCGATCGGGGCCTGCATCGCGCCGGCGAGCTTCGCCTGGAGGACCGGGCGCGGCGGCAATGCCGCCAGCCGGATCACCGCATCGGCGTCGATCCGCCGATCGCCGAGCACGGCGCCGGTGATGCGGACGATCTTGAACGGGCGGGTCGCGTCGAGGACGGCCTTGGCTGCCGCCGTCTCGTCACCCCGGCCGATCGCGATCGCCGTCGGCCCGACGAGGAGCGGCGCGAGGGCAGCTCCGTTCGAGTCAGCGGCGGCGATCTTCAGGAGCCGGTTCTTGACGACGCGGTAGCTCACGTCGTGCTTTCGGAGAGCGCGCCGTATCTCGGCGAGCTCGCCCACCTTGAGGCCGCGGTATTCGGAGACGATGAGCGCGGTGCTGCCGGCGAGCTCGTCGCGCAGCGCCTCGATCGTCGCTCGTTTGGCCTCGGTCGGCATGGGAACCTCCCAGCGTCCGTGCGTGCGGCCGGCACGCGGCGGTGGGTCGCCGCGGGCCCGGATCGCTCCGGGCGCACGGACGCCCCTGCGACGGTCCTTCGACACTGCAGGGGCGCATCCACCCGCATGGGCGGCTGGGTCCTGCCTCGGCGTGCTCGCCGTCGTCCCCACCCGGTCGATGCGGCCAGGCGGTCCGGTGCGGCGGATCGAGCCCCGACCGTCGGGCCCGACCGCGATGGCCGGACTCCGGCGGTCCGCGGGCGCAGGCTGTCTGCGGCGGTCCGTCGATCTTCTGTTGTGAGCGACACGCCGCCGCCTGGGCGGAGGCCGTCACCGCGTATGGTGGGTGGGCGCGGTGTCAGGCCGCGGCGGCCACGGCGAGGAGTGCCGGCATGTCGACTCGGATGCCCGGGCCCATCGTGCTCGCGACCGTCAGGCTGCGCAGGTAGAGACCCTTCGCGCCCGTCGGCTTCGCGCGGTTGACGGCGTCGACGAGCGCGGCGAGGTTGGCGACGAGTTCGTCCGGCCCGAAGCTGCTCTTGCCGACCGCGACGTGGATCGTCCCGGCCTTGTCGGCTTTGAACTCCACCCGGCCCGACTTGACCTCGCGGACCGCGCGCTCGAGGTCGAAGGTGATGGTCCCCGATTTCGGGTTCGGCATGAGGCCGCGACGACCGAGGATCTTGCCGAGCCGGCCGACCATCCCCATCGTGTCGGGGGCAGCCAGGGCAACGTCGAAGTCGAGCCAGCCCGCCTCGATCCGCTTGACGAGATCCTCCGCACCGACCTCGTCGGCGCCCGCCCGAAGAGCCTCCTGGGCCTTTTCCCCCTGGGCGAAGACCGCGACGCGGACCTTCCTGCCGGTGCCGTGGGGAAGGACGACCGTGCCGCGGACCATCTGGTCGGCATGGCGCGGATCGACGCCGAGCCGGAGGTGGACCTCGACGGACGCATCGAAGTTGACCGTCGTGGTCCGCTTGATGAGGTCCACCGCCTCGTCCGGGGCGTAGACGCGCTCGCGGTCGACGAGCTTCGTCGCTTCGAGGTATTTCTTGCCGTGAGCCATGATCGATTCCTCGCGCTGGCGGTCGAGCGTGCCCGGCCTCCCCCGTCGCGTGGGGTGGACGTCCGGCGCGATGGCGCCGCCGGAGACGCTGCGCAGTCTAGCCGACGACCTCGATGCCCATCGATCGGGCGGTCCCCTCGATCTGGCGCATCGCCGCCTCGACGTCGTTCGCATTGAGGTCGGCCATCTTCGTCGCGGCTATCTCGCGAACCTGGTCGCGGGAGACGCGTCCCACGCCGGCACGACCGGCGGTGGACGCCCCCTTGTCGACGCCGGCCGCCTTCCTGAGGAGATCGGCCGCCGGCGGCGTCTTGAGGACGAAGGTGAAGCTGCGGTCCTCGAAGACCGTGATCTGAGCCGGGATGATCTGCCCGGCCTTGTCCGCGGTCCGCTCGTTGTAGGCCTTCGTGAACTCCACGATGTTGATGCCGTGGGGCCCGAGGGCAGTACCGACCGGAGGCGCCGGGGTGGCCTTGCCGGCCGGCAGCTGCAGGGTGAGGACGATCCGGATCTTCTTCGCCACTGGGCGTCGGCTTCCTTTCTAGAGCTTCTCGACCTGGAGGAAGTCGAGCTCCACCGGTGTCTCGCGACCGAAGATGCTCACGAGCACCTTCACCTTGTTCCGCTCCGGATTCACCTCGTCGACCGTGCCGATGAACTCGGCGAACGGACCGTCCGTGACGCGGACGCTCTGGCCCTTCGTGAAGGCGACACGGTACTTCGGGGTCTCGACACCCATCTGGCGGAGGATCTGCTTGACCTCGTGGTCCGCGAGGGCGACCGGCTCGCTGCGCATCCCCGGGATGTTCGCCCCGCCGACGAAGCTCGTGACGCCCGGCGTGTTGCGGACGACGAACCAGCTGTCGGGATCGAGCGTCATCTCGACCAGGACATAGCCCGGGTACACCTTCTTCTGAACGGTGTGGCGCTGACCCTGGCGGATCTCGATCTCGTCCTCCATCGGGACGAGGACCTGGAAGATCCTGTCCTCCATGCCCATCGACTCGATGCGGTGCTCGAGGTTCGCCTTGACCTTGTTCTCATAGCCCGAGTACGTGTGGATGACGTACCAGTGCTTCTCGGGCGCCTGGACGGTCGTCTCGGGGCTGTTCGTGTCGGTCATCGTCATCCGCCTAGCCGTTGCTCAGGAACTTGACGGCGTTGAGGAAGATCGCGTCGCAGACCGTGATGAACAGCCCGACGGCGAAGCTCACGGCGAACACGAGCACCGTCAGGTTGCGCGTCTGGTGGAGCGTCGGCCACGAGACCTTCTTCAGTTCGGACCACGCCTCGTCGATGAAACGACGGGCGTTCGCCATGAGGCGGCGGATTCGATCCACGATGGGTCGTTCTTCTCTCTACGGCTGACGGGGTGGGGTGGCAGGCGCGGCCGGACTCGAACCGACAACCACTGGTTTTGGAGACCAGAGCTCTGCCAAATTGAGCTACGCGCCTCCGTGACGGTCGCTACTTCGCCTCGCGATGGAGGGTATGGCGGCGATCGCGTGGACAGTACTTCATCAGCTCGATCCGGTTCGGATCGTTCTTCTTGTTCTTTCGCGTCGCGTACGTCCTCGACTTGCACTCGGTGCAGGCGAGGAGGATCACGGGACGGGCTTCGACCTTCGCCATCGTCCTACTCGATGATGCTGACGATGGCGCCGGCGCCGACGGTCCGGCCACCCTCGCGGATGGCGAAGCGCTGGCCGGTCTCGAGGGCGATCGGGGTGATGAGCTCGACGGTCATCTCGACGTTGTCGCCGGGCATGATCATCTCGGCGCCGTCGGGCAGGCCGATCGCCCCGGTGACGTCGGTCGTGCGGAGGTAGAACTGCGGCCGGTAGCCGTTGTAGAAGGGGGTGTGCCGCCCGCCCTCGTCCTTGGTGAGGACGTAGACCTGGGCGCTGAACTTCGTGTGAGGCTTGACCGAGCCCGCCTTGGCGAGGACCTGGCCGCGCTCGATCTCGTCGCGCTCGATGCCCCGGATGAGGCAGCCGACGTTGTCGCCGGCGCGGCCCTCGTCGAGCAGCTTCTTGAACATCTCGACGCCGGTGACGACGACCTTGCGGGTCGTCTTGACCCCGATGAGCTCGACCTCGTCGCCGACCTTGACGATGCCGCGCTCGATGCGCCCGGTCGCGACCGTGCCGCGACCCTTGATCCCGAAGACGTCCTCGACCGGCATGAGGAAGGGCCGGTCGATCGCCCGCTCGGGGGTCGGAATGTAGCTGTCGACGGCATCCATGAGGGCCGCGATCGGGGCATATGCCGGGTTCGCCGGATCGTCGGGCGCCTCGAGGGCCTTGAGGGCGCTGCCGCGCACGACGGGGATGTCGTCGCCCGGGAACTGGTACTTGCTGAGGAGCTCGCGGACCTCGAGCTCGACGAGGTCGAGCAGCTCGGGGTCGTCGACCGCGTCGACCTTGTTGAGGAAGACGACGATGTACGGGACCTCGACCTGGCGGGCGAGGAGGATGTGCTCGCGGGTCTGGGGCATCGGGCCATCGGTCGCGGCGACGACGAGGATCGCGCCGTCCATCTGGGCGGCACCGGTGATCATGTTCTTGATGTAGTCGGCATGGCCCGGGCAGTCGACGTGAGCGTAGTGGCGCTTGTCCGTCTCGTACTCGACGTGGGCGATCGCGATCGTGATCCCCCGCTCCCGCTCCTCGGGCGCGTTGTCGATCGTCTCGAACGCGCGGTACTCCGCCTCACCCTTGAGTGCGAGGTACTTCGTGATCGCCGCCGTCAGGGACGTCTTGCCATGGTCGATGTGACCGATCGTCCCGATGTTGACGTGCGGCTTGGTGCGCTCGAACTTCTTCTTCGCCACGTGAGCGTCCTACTCCATGATTGGGCGGCGGGGCCGCGGATCTGCCGGGCGCACCGGCGCGATGCCGATGGTGCCGTGCCGAGAGGGTGGAGCCCACAATCGGACTCGAACCGATGACCTCTTCCTTACCAAGGAAGTGCTCTGCCAGCTGAGCTATGTGGGCCCGGTTCCTTCGCTGCGGGCTGGTGTGTTGGTGGGCAGGGAGGGAATCGAACCCCCACAGTCGAAGACGGCTGATCTACAGTCAGCGGAGCTCACCACCTGCTCAACCTACCCACTGCGGACACGGCGGACGGGCAACGCTGCGGCATCGTGGTGGACCCGCCATCCGGGAATGTTCTGTTGGAGCCGACGACGGGACTCGAACCCGGAACCGGCGGTTTACAAAACCGCTGCTCTACCAATTGAGCTACGTCGGCGCGCATGGGCTCATACCGCAGCGGAACCTGGCGCTCGCGCATGATAGGGCCCACCGCCGCCATGGGTCAAGCGACGCGAGGCATCGTCCGAGGCGAGCTCAGGCGGGTTCCGGACCCCCGGGCAGGAGTCGATCATCTGCGGTCGGGTCGACGCCGACGGATCCCGCGAGCGGCTCGCTGGGCGGCGGCTCGGGCATCCCCGCCTCCGCGGACCCCGATCCCGGGAGCGGCGCTTCGGCGGGCGGCTCCTTCCTCCGCGCCGCGGCGGCAGGGCGTGCGCGAGGCCGCCGGGCGGGCGGCGGTGCGCTCGGAACGTTCGTGCTCGGCGTCGTTGCGGGTCGGTCCGCCTCCGTCGTCGCCGAAGCCGGCTGGTCCACGCGCGCCGCATCGCGCTGGCCGAGCACCTCGAAGAGGAGGATCGATCCGGCGACCGCCGCATTGAGCGAACCGATCGAGCCGCGCATCGGGATCCGGACGACGAGGTCGCATCGTCGCCGGATCGCTGGTCCAAGCCCCTGGCCCTCGCTCCCCACGACGACGACGAGGGGGCCCCGGAGATCCGCTTCTCGCGTCGTGAGTGGCGCTTCAGCCTCCGCCCCGACGATGCGGAGCCCGCGGACATGGAGGTCCGTGAGTGCGCGGGCGAGGTCGTCCACGGGCGCGAGGAGGAGATGTTCGACTGCACCGGCGGAGGCCTTGACGGCGGCAGGGGTGAGCGGTGCCTGGCGATGCGTCGGGAAGATGACTCCGTGAACGCCCGCGGCCTCGGCGCTCCGAAGCAGCGTGCCGACGTTCTGTGGGTCCTCGAGCGAGTCGAGCGCGAGGACGAACGGGGACTCTCCTCGTTCACCTGCCCGGGCGAGCATCTCCTCGAGGGTCGCGTACCGTCGCGCACCGACCACGAGCGCGACCCCCTGGTGGCCATCGAAGCCGGCCAGCGCCGTGAGCGTCCCGCCCTCGACCTCCACGATCGGGATCCGGAGGCTCGTGGCGTGGAGGACGATCCGCTCGAGCGCCGCTCGGCGTTGCGGGGTGACGAGGAGCCGGACGGCGTCCCGGCGGGCCACGAACGCCTCCTCGACGGGCCGCCGCCCGGCCACGATCTCCTCACCGTCGGCGAGCGGAGGGACGGCATCCGGGACGGGGCGCCAGCCGCTGGCCGGTGGGCCCGCCTGGAACGGGGTGCCGGAGTTCGGCGGGCGATACCCGCCACGCGAACCCCGGAAATGACCGCCCGGACCCGGGCGGTCGTCGCCACGCACCGGCCGAGGTGGACGCCAGGCGCTGGGCGGAGGCACGGCGGCAGGTGGACCGCCGGTCTGGCGTGCAGGGCGGGGCCCGGCGGTCCACGGATCACCACGCGGGCGACCCTGCGGTGGCCCGCCGGCGAATGGTCGCTCCCGCCACGACCCGTCGGCCTGTGGGCGTGGCCGATCGAACGGGGGACGCGGCCGGTCGGTCGAGGGGCGCGGCCGGGAGCCGCCGGAACCTCCCGGATGCCCGGGACCCGGCGATCGCCAGGGTCCGGTCGGCCCGATGTCGCGATCCGGGCGCCCGCCTCCGGGCGGTGAACTCGACGGGGCGGACCGGCTCGGCCCTCGCGCCTGGTTCGGAACGCGCTGCGGTCCATGACGCTGCGGTCCGCCCGGTCCGCCCGGTCCGCCCGGTCCGCCCCGACCCGACGACCCCGCGGCCCCGCCGGACGGGCGCGAGCCGCCTGGCCCCCGATCCTGGCGGCGGCCGTCCCCGCTCGGGTGGGACCCTCCGCCCGTCGGGCGGTCGCGCTCTCCGCCGGGTCGCCGTCGGTCAGCCATGCCTCGCGACCTCCAGCCGACGCCATCGCTGACCGTCGCGCGTGTCCTCGACGAGGACACCTCGTTCCGCAAGCTCGTCGCGAAGGCGGTCGGAGGCGCCCCAGTCGCGGGCGGTCCGGGCGGCTGCGCGGGCGTCGAGGAGCGCCGCCACATCGGGCGGCAGGTCGTCCGAAGGCGATGCGGTCACGCCGAGGACGGCGTCGAGTTCGGCGATGAGCGCGGCGGCCCGGTCGGCGTCGGCGGTCGACAGCCGTCGGGCGTCCATCCGCCGGTTGACCTCGCGGACGAAGTCGAACAGCACGGCGAGCGCGGGCGAGACGTTGAGGTCGTCGTCCATGGCCTTCTCGAAGCCATCCCGGGTCTCCTCGATCACCGCCTCGAGCGAGTCGTCGTCCGCACCGTCACCGCGATACGTGCGGAGCGCGGCAAGGGCCGCGTCGAGACGCTCCACGGCGGATTCGGCGGCCAAGAGGGACGCCTCGGAGTACGCGAGCGCCATCCGGTAGTGGACCGAGATGAGTGCGTAGCGGAGCGCCCGCGGTGCGACACCCGCCTCGATGAGATCGCCGACCCGGGCGATGTTCCCGGTCGACTTCGCCATCTTCGTCCCGCCCATCTGGAGGTGCGCACCGTGCAGCCAGGTCCGGACGAACTCGGTCCCCGACGCCGCCTCGCTCTGGGCGATCTCGTCCTCGTGATGCGGGAAGATGAGGTCGACCCCGCCGGTGTGGATGTCGAACGTGGGGCCGAGGTGCGCCATGCTCATCGCCGAGCATTCGATGTGCCAACCGGGACGCCCCGCTCCGATCGCCGTCTCCCAGACCGGCTCGCCCGGCTTGGGACCCTTCCAGAGGGCGAAATCGCGGACGTCGTCCTTCCCGTACTCATCCGCCTCCACCCGCTCGCCCACCCGGAGGCTCGCCGCGTCGATGCGCGCGAGGCGGCCGTATCGCGGCCAGGAGGCGATGCGGAAGAAGATCGAGCCGTCCTCCGTCCGGTACGCGTGACCTCGCTCGAGGAGTGTCTGGACGAGCTCCACGATCGCGGCGATGTGGTCCGTCGCCCGCGGCTGGACGTCCGGCACGGTCATCCCGAGCGCGGCCGCGTCGGCCGTGAACCGCTCGATGTAGCGGTCCGCGAGGGCACCGATCGACATCCCGCTCGCCGCGGCGCCCTTGATGATCTTGTCGTCGATGTCGGTGATGTTCATGACCCACGTCACGCGGTAGCCGCGGTAGCGGAGGTATCGGACGAGGATGTCGGCGAAGAGGAACGACCGGAAGTTGCCGATGTGGGCCGGCCCGTAGACGGTTGGCCCGCACGAGTAGATCCGGACGTGTCCGGGCTCGAGCGGCACGAGCGGTCGCACCTCGCCGGTAAGGGTGTCGTGCAGGCGGATCGTCATCGTCGCATCGCCGTAGCCGCCGAAGGATCGAGGTGACCGATCACGGCCACCGCATGGGCCGTCATGCCGCGACCGGCCCCTTCCATGCCGCCGAGGTTGCCGGTCGATCCCTTGACATCGACGGCGGAGGCCGGCAGGCCGAGGATGCCGGCGATGGCGTCCCGCATCCCGTCGAGCCGCTCCGCCAGGCGCGGTCGGGCGCCGACGATCGTCAGGTCGACGGAGAGCGGCGAATATCCCGCCGCGGCGAGGCGGTCCATGGCGGCTCCGACGACGAGTCGGCCGGCGATCCCGCGCGGCGTCTCCCGGCCGGCCGGCACGATGCGGCCGAGATCGGGCAGCCCGGCCGCACCGAGGAGTGCGTCGGCGAGCGCGTGCAGGGCGACGTCGCCGTCCGAGTGGCCGGCCAGGCGCGGCGCACCCTCGATCGTGGTGCCGCCGAGCGCAAGGGGCTCGCCCGGACCGAACGGGTGACTGTCCGTTCCGAACCCCACCCGGACCGGACGGTCCGCCAGGGCGGGCTGCGGGCTGGTCGATGCGAGCAGCGTCTCGCGCACGCGGGCGAGATCCGCAGGCACGGTCACCTTGAGGTTCGAGGGGTCGCCGGGGATCGCATGGACGGGGATTCTAGCGGCCTCGAGGAAGGCGGCCTCGTCGGTGAACGTCAGCGGGCCGTCCGGAGGATTGACCGCCCAGGCCGCCCGGAGCGCGGCGGCTCGCACAGCCTGGGGCGTCTGGGCGACAGCGAGGGCCGCCCGGTCCATCGTCTCGATGACCCGGCCCTGGGCGAGCCGCTTGACCGTCTCCGCGATCGGCAGCGTCGGGATCGCTGCCCCATGGCGTTCCGCTGCCGCGATCGCGGCGAGGATGAGCTCGTGGCTCACCGCCGGACGGGCGCCGTCGTGGACGACGACGATCCGCTCATCCGGCGGATCGAGCGCGTCGAAGGCCGCGGCGACGGAGTCCTGGCGGCGACGACCGCCCGGCACGATGGCCGCGATCGACGGCGGAAGCCACGCGGCCGCCGCGACGGCGGCGACCCGCTCGGGTGCCACCGCGACGGCGATCCGGCCGACGTTCGGAACGGTGCCAAGAGCGCCGAGCGTCCAGGCAAGAAGCGGTCTGTCGCCGATGACGGCGTCGAGCTTGTCGATCCCACCCATCCGTCGACTCCCGCCCGCCGCGACGACGACGACGTCGAACGGGCGTGGCCGCGCGATGCCGTTCAATCCGTCCGCGGCTGCGCGAAGATCATCCGGCCGGCGACGGTCTGGAGGACACGCGTGACGGCGACGTCGAGGTCGCGATCCATGAATCGGGCGCCGCCCTCGACGACGATCATCGTGCCGTCGTCGAGGAAGCCGACCCCCTGACCGGCCTCCTTGCCCTCCTGGATCACGCGGACGCGAAGATCCTCGCCGGGGAGGAGCGCGGCCTTCACGGCGTTCGCGAGCGAGTTGATGTTCATGACCCGGATCCCCTGCAACTCGGCGACCCGGTTGAGGTTGAAGTCGTTGGTCAGGATCGCCCGGCTCCGCTCCTTGGCGAGGGCGACGAGCTTCGCGTCGACTTCGGCGATCTCCGGGAAGCCCTCCTCGGCGATCTCGAGCGGCGTCGGGGTGTCCTTCTGGAGTCGGGCGAGGATCTCGAGCCCGCGCCGGCCGCGATTGCGACGGAGGGTGTCCGGGCTGTCGGCGATGTGCTGGAGCTCCTCGAGTACGAACCGTGGGACGACGAGCGTGCCGTAGATGAAGCCCGACTCGACGATCTCGGCGATCCGACCGTCGATGATGGCGCTCGTGTCGACGACGATGTGCGGCTCTCCCGTCGATCCGCGTTCGACCTCTGCACCGACTCGCCGGAGCAGGCCGATCGCCGCGGCGGCCTCCACGAGGTCGGCCCGCTTCGCGACGGTGAGGCCGACCATCCCGAGCCCGAGGAACAGCGAGACCCCCAGGGGCAGCCACTGACCGAGCGGGCCACCGATGTTCGAGAGCGGCAGGCCGAGGAGGAGCCCCATGAGGAGTCCGATGAGCAGGCCGATGACCGCCGCCACGAATTCGGCCGTGGAGAGCTCCTGGACCTGGCGGAGGAGCCATCCGGACGGCACGACCGTGAGGTACGGAAGCACGCCGAACCCGATGACGAGCCAGGCGACGACCCAGGCCGCGAGGAATGCGCCGGCGTACTGCTGGCCGACGAAGAGCCCGCCGTCGATGGATGCGGTGGTGAGCCCCACGAGCGTCCCGAGGGCCGCGCCGAGGAACCGGATGCTGCGGATCACCTGCGTCTCTTCATCCGCTCGGGGAGTCGGCGGTGCGACGGCGCCGTCCTCCCGACTCGTGGACGGCGTACCCGTGCGCCGTCGGGAGAGCCTAGCATCGCCGAGAGCGCATCGTCAGGAGGTGTTCGCCGGCCGCCTGCCCCATGGTCCGGTGCACCCGTCGGCCGCGCCTCAGGCGCGCCACCCGGTCGGTGCGACGCTGCGGGTCGCGTCGAAGGCGACCGCCAGGGCGTCGCCGAGGGTCGCCACGCCGACCACCTCGAGGCCGGTGATCTCGGGAGGCGACACGGAGGACGCGGCGACGGGCACGATCGCCCGACCGAAGCCGAGCCGGGCGGCCTCGCGGAGGCGTCGTTCGAGACCCGTCACGGACCGCAGCTCGCCGAGCAGCCCGACCTCGCCGACGGCGACGGTCCCACTGCGGACCGTCTGATCGCGGAGCGAAGATGCGAGGGCGATGGCGATCGGGAGGTCGAGGGCCGGTTCGTCGACCGACAGCCCGCCGGCGACGTTCATGTAGACATCGTGGCTCGCGAGGTCGATGCCGGCCCGCCGCCCGAGGACCGCGATGAGGAGCGCCAGTCGGTTCGGGTCGAGGCCGCTCGCCATCCGGCGCGGCGTCCCATAGCTCGTCGAGGCCACGAGCGCCTGGATCTCGATGAGCAGTGGGCGGCTGCCCTCGAGCGTCGGGACGACGACGCTCCCCGGCGCGCCCGCCGGGCCTGCGCCGAGAAAGGCCCGCGCCGGGTCGGCAAGCTCACCGAGCCCGGTCTCGCCCATCTCGAATACGCCGACCTCCTCGGTCGAGCCGAAGCGGTTCTTCGTCGCCCGGAGCAGGCGCAGGGAGGCATATCGCTCGCCCTCGAGGGTGAGGACCGCGTCCACGAGGTGCTCGAGCGTCTTGGGTCCTGCGATCGAGCCATCCTTCGTCACATGACCGACGAGCACGACCGCGACGCCGTCGCCCTTGGCGAGCTCCATGAGGCGGAGGGCGGACTCCCGCACCTGTCCGACGCTGCCCGCCGGCCCGTCGAGTTCCTCGACGCTCATCGTCTGGATCGAATCGACGACCACGAGCCCAGGGCGTTCCGTCCGCGCGATCTCGACGATGCGCCCGACCTCGCTCTCGGCGACGACCCGGATCGACTGACCGGCGACGCCCCGGGTGAGTCCGAGCCGCGTCGCCCGGAGCGCGACCTGGGCTGCGGACTCCTCACCCGTCGCATAGACGACGGTGGACCCACCGTCCGCGGCGGATCGGGCGAGCCCCGCGGCGATCTGCAGCACGAGCGTCGATTTGCCGATCCCCGGTTCCCCGCCGACGAGGATGAGCGAGCCTGGGACGAGGCCGCCGCCGAGGACCCGATCCACCTCGCCGATCCCGATCCCGATCCGCGGGACTGCGGCGTCCCCGATCTCCGCGAGCGCCACCGGGGGTGCGCTGGACCCACCCCGGCCCGCGCCGCCCGTCGCCGCCCGCGCGGATCGAGTCGAGGGTCGGACGAGCGTCTCCACGAGGCTGTTCCAGCTGCCGCACGAACGGCACTGCCCCTCCCAGCGCACGAAGGCGTCGCCGCACGATTGGCAGACGTATCGACTCTGGGCCTTCACCACCGTCCGCCGCCGGAGCCGTCGTCGCCTAGTGCGTCTCGACGGGAGTCTTCACCTCGGCGGCGTGGATATCGAGGCCGGCCTCCTCGCCCTTGTCGACGACGATCATCGTGTGGGGCTCGTAGCGGCCGAGGAGAAGGTGCTCGGCGAGGACATCCTCGACCATGTTCTGGATGACCCGGCGGAGCGGACGAGCGCCGTAGGCGGCGTCGTAGCCGAGCTTGATGATGTGCTCCTTCGCCGCCTGCGTGACCTCGAGATCCATCTGCTGCGCTCGTAGCTGGTCGCGGACGCGAGCCAGCATGAGGTCGACGATCTTGGTGATCTCCTCCACCGTGAGGCTCCGGAAGACGACCGTCGCATCGATCCGGTTGAGGAACTCCGGCCGGAAGTTGTTCTTGAGCTCGGCCGCGACCTTCTCGCGCATGAGCTCGTACGACGCCTCGGCTCTCGACTCCGCCGTCTCGCCGGTGGAGCGGAAGCCCAGGGCGGAGTTCGTCTGGAGCTGCCTCGCGCCGAGGTTGGAGGTCATGATGATGATGGAGTTGCGGAAGTCGACGCGTCGGCCCTTCGCATCCGTGAGGTGACCGTCCTCCAGGATCTGGAGGAGGATATTGAACACCTCCGGATGGGCCTTTTCGACCTCGTCGAGGAGCACCACACAGTAGCTCTTGCGGCGGACCGCCTCGGTGAGCTGGCCTCCCTCATCGAACCCGACATAGCCCGGGGGCGCTCCGACGAGCCGGCTCACGTTGTGGCGTTCCATGAACTCGCTCATGTCGATCTTGATGAGCGCGTCCTCGCTCCCGAACATGAACTCGGCGAGCGCCTTCGCAAGCTCGGTCTTCCCGACACCCGTCGGACCGAGGAAGATGAATGAGCCGATCGGGCGCTTGGGGTCCTTGAGACCGGCCCGCGCCCGGCGGACCGCCCGCGAGACCGTCCCGATCGCCTCTTCCTGGCCGATGACCCGTCCGTGGATCGTTTCCTCCATGTGGAGGAGTCGCTCGGATTCCTCCTGGGCGATCCGGGTGACGGGGATGCCCGTCCACATCGCGACGACCTGAGCGATCTCCTGTTCGCCCACCGTGGGCTGGTCCGAGGCGACCTGACCCTGCCATTCCGCGCGCAGGGACTCGACGTGGTCCTTGGCCGCCGACTCTGCCTCGCGGAGCGTTGCGGCCTGCTCGTAGTCTTGGCCGTTGATCGCCGCGTCCTTCTCCTTCGTGATCCGCTCGAGTTCGCGCTGCGCCTCGCGGAGCGGCGGCGGAGCCGACGCATATCGCAGGCGGACACGGCTCGCCGCCTCATCGATGAGGTCGATCGCCTTGTCCGGCAGGTGGCGATCCGTGATGTAGCGGATCGACAGGTCGGCCGCCGCCTGCACCGCCTCGTCGGTGATCGTCACCTTGTGGTGCTGCTCATAGCGCTCGCGGACGCCCTTGAGGATCTCGATCGTCTGCTCGAGTGTCGGCTCTTCGACCATGACCGGCTGGAAGCGGCGTTCAAGGGCGGCGTCGCGCTCGATGTACTTGCGGTACTCGTCGAGTGTCGTGGCGCCGATGCACTGGAGCTCGCCGCGGGCGAGTGGTGGCTTGAGGATGTTCGCCGCGTCGATCGCGCCCTCGGCCGCTCCGGCCCCGACGAGCGTGTGAAGCTCGTCGATGAAGAGGACGGCGTCGTTCGTGTTGCGGAGCTCCTCGATGATCTTCTTGAGCCGCTCCTCGAACTCGCCGCGGTACTTGGTGCCGGCGACCAGCGACCCGATGTCGAGGGTGAGGACCCGCTTGTTGAGCAGTGTCTCCGGGACGTCGCCGCTGACGATCCGGTGGGCGAGGCCCTCCACGATGGCCGTCTTCCCGACGCCCGGTTCGCCGATCAGGGCCGGGTTGTTCTTCGTCCGCCGCGAGAGGATCTGGATGACCCGTTCGATCTCCTTCTCTCGGCCGATGACCGGGTCGAGCTTGCCTGCCCGCGCGGCGTCCGTGAGATTGATCCCGAGCTGGTCGACCGTGGGCGTCTTGCTCGCCCGCTTCGTCTCCGGCGTCGGACCGGACGCGGAGCTCTGGGACAGGACCCGGATCACCTCGTGACGGACCTTGTCGAGGTTGACACCGAGGGACTCGAGCACGCCGGCTGCGATGCCCTCTCCCTCGCGGACGAGGCCGAGGAGCAGGTGCTCCGTGCCGATGTAGTTGTGACCGAGCCGCCGGGCCTCGTCGATCGCGAGCTCGATGACCCGCTTCGCCCGAGGCGTGAGGCCGACCTCGCCCACGACGGGCCGATCGCCGCGACCGATGATGAATTCGACCGCCGTGCGCACCTTCGGCAACTCGACGTTCATGTTCTCGAGGACGCGCGCGGCGACACCCTCGCCCTCGCGGACGAGACCGAGCAGGAGGTGCTCGGTGCCGATGTAGTTGTGGTTGAACCGCTGCGCCTCGTCCTGCGCGAGAGTCAGGACTTTGCGTGCGCGATCCGTGAACTTGTCGAACCGATCCATCGAGTCGAACGCCTGTTCCTCTTGCCGCCGAGTGGGAGCCCCGAGGGCATGCTAGCACGACGGCCCGCCAGCGCAACGAGGTGACGGCCGTGCAGCCCGTCCGGCACGAAGGATCGACCGGCGATGCGTGGGCCGCGGGCCCGGCGGCCCGCGATGGACGACCGCAGGGTCAGGCGGTCAACCCTCGGTCGGGTGGGCCGTCGCCGATGTGGGCGGTGTCGCCGGCTCGGGCTCGGTTTCGGCCTCAGGCTTGGGCCCAGGCTTGGGCTTGGGCTTCGGCTCAGCCACGGGCTCGGGCTCGGGCTTCGGCTCGGGCTTCGGCTCAGCCTCGGCCTCAGGCTTGGGCCCAGGCTTGGGCTTGGGCTTCGGCTCAGCCACGGGCTCGGGCTCGGGCTTCGGCTCGGGCTTCGGCTCAGCCTCGGCCTCAGGCTTGGGCCCAGGCTTGGGCTTGGGCTTCGGCTCAGCCACGGGCTCGGGCTCGGGCTTCGGCTCGGGCTTCGGCTCAGCCACGGGCTCGGGCTCGGGCTCGGGCTTCGGCTCGGGCTCGGGCTCATCGACGGGCTCGGGCTCGGGCTTCGGCTCGGGCTCGGGCTCGGGCTTCGGCTCGGGCTC
>JADEYI010000212.1_pt1 | contig 104432 bp, 97 predicted proteins | sample 8542331 | NCBI WGS metagenome assembly JADEYI01 (sample SAMN16510988, study PRJNA670497) | mine drainage metagenome | isolation source: biofilm near Copperflume 1 | place: Germany: Marsberg coppermine Kilianstollen | collected 2018-02
TGGGTCGCCGGATGCGACGGGCCGAACTGCAGCCGCATCGGCGGCGTATGCAGTTCGTCCAGCGCCAGCGCGCGGCGATTAATGGGGGCGGCGAGGTTCTTTTGCTCCGGGTCCGACATATTCCTGAATAGGCTGTTCGCCCTGCTTGGCATAATCCTTTCTGAGCGGATGGCCGACGAATTCCTCGTAGAGATAGATGCGCCGCAGGTCGGGATGACCGGCGAAATGGATGCCGTACAAGTCGTAGGTCTCGCGTTCGAGCCAATTGGCGCCCGGCCACAGCGGCGTGAGGCTCGCGATCGTCGCGTCGTCCTCGGGCACGCGGCACTTGATCCGCAGGACGTGCAGATGAGTGGTCGAGGTCAGGTGATAGACGAGGGCGAAACGCGGCTCCGATCCGCGCGGCGGCAGCACCAGTTCATGGCGGCGCTGCGGCTGGCGGCGCATCGCCGAGCGATTCTGATCCCAGACCTGCAAGTTGGTCGTGAAATCGTCGGGCTGACCGTAATAATCGACCGCGGTTACATCAAGCAGCAGGTCGAAGGCCAGCGCCGGATCGTCGCGCAGGATACGCGCGGCGTCGAGCAGATGCTCGCGCGCGAGATGGATCCGATCGTCGCCGGCGGCGCTGTGATGCTCGACGACCATCGGCCCGAGGCGGTCGACGACCTTCTGGAGCAGCGGCGAGAGCACGGGAGGCGGCGGCACGGCGGGTGAATCGCCCTGGTTATCAGCGGTCATAATTGCGGCGCAGGTAGTCGGTGCGGGTCTTGAGTTGAGCGACCGGGACGAGCAGATCCTGCTTGTGCCAGAGCGATCCGGCGCGCGAGTAGCTGGCGATTTCGATCTGCCGGCTCATCACGATCGCCTCTTCCGGGCAGGCCTCTTCGCACAGGCCGCAGAACATGCAGCGCGCCATATCGATGTCGAAAATTTTTGGATAGCGCTCGACCTCGTCGGTGGTCTCGGCCGGATAGATCGTGATGCAGGTGGTCGGACAGGCCCATTCGCACAGCCCGCAGGCGACGCAGCGCTCCTTGCCGTCTTCCATCTGCACCAGCACCGGCATCCCGCGCAGCGCCGGCGGCTGGACCAGGCGCTGCTCGGGGAAATGGATCGCGAAGTCCTGGCGGCCGCGCATGAAGAGGCCGAGATTGTGGAGGAAATGGCGCGTCGAAACCCACAGCCCGGAGAGGATCGCGAGCCATGGATTGGCGCTGGAAAACGATTGCGCCGGGCGCCTGACCTTTACAACCTGAACAGCCATCCGGCTCAGTCTAGCGCGATTTTCGCAAGGATAAAGCCTTGCGCGGGCAATTCACGCGCGCGGACAAAAATAATTTACGCGGGCGCTTCCGCCCGATGCGTGCCGCGGCGCGCGCGTCAACCACCCGCGGCATGCGCTGGCGCGCCGCGCACCGGCGCGGCGGCCGTCTCGGGGCGCCAATGGCCACGCACCGCAAGCTGCGAGACCACGAAGATCGCCGCACCGAAGACCGTCGCCCACATCCACGTGTTCCATCCGTAATGGGCCGCGACCCACAGCAGCAGCGGGCCGGAAAACGCGACCCAGGTGCGGTAAATCATCTGAAAGAACGACCATCCGGTGGCCTGCAGCGCGGGCGAGAGATCTTCGAGAAATTCCGAATAGAAGGCGCACCAGGGGATGTAGGCCGAGGCCAGCACCGCGCCGAGCGTCAGGGTGATCAGGCCGAGACCCGCGGGCGACAATGGCGGGAAAAAATTCCGCACCCACCAGAGCAGCATTATCAGGGCGACGCATGCGAGGACTATCGTGACCGGCTTGCGCACGCGAAGCCAGTCCGAAAAAATTCCCGCCGGCACCAGCATCACGAGGTTGGCGAGCCAGAAGTTAGCCGCGACGCTGGCCGCCTGGGCCGGCTTGTAATGATAGGCCTCGGTGAACATCAGCGGGCCGAAGGTCTGAATCGTGATCGCAGTGGTCAGAAAGGCGACTGCGCCGATTACGATAACCCACGACTCCCAGCGCGAGAGCAATTGATGGAACGCGCCCAGCGCGCTGCCCGGCACTTCGGGCACGGCCTCGATCGCGCCGCCTTCGTACGCCGCGCCGGTATGCTCGCTGTCGATCACCATCATGCGCAGGCCGGGCGCGAGATCCTTCAGGAAGAGCAGCACCGGAATGTAAAGCGCAATCGCCAGGATTCCCATGATCCAGATTTGCGACTGCCAGGTATGGAAGATCGGCAGCGTCCACGCCGGCACTTCGTTCCATAGCCACAGGCAGGCGACCGCGCCCAGCGTGAGCAAGCCAAAGGCCGCGCCGCGGCTGACCCGCGGCGACATATCGCGGGTGAGTCCGCCGAGCGCGCCCCACGAGAGCCCCGCCACCAGGTTCATCAGGCCGCGCACGATGACGAACGACCAGAAGCCGGTCATCAGCAGGTTGGCGAAGGTCAGGAGGATCATCACGGCAAGGCAGGCGTCGATCACGACGACGCGGCCGTGGCGATCGGCGAGCGGACCGCCGTACATCGCGGAGAAGCCCGACAGGAAGACCACGGCGGTCAGGAACCAGCCGAAATCCTCGCGCGAGAAATGCAGCGCGGGCAGCCATAGCGGGAGCAGCGCCGAGAAGCCGAACTCGTAGAAGGAGATCACCGTCGCCATCACGGTGAGCAGCAGCATCCCCCAGCGGCGCGCTCCGGTCGGATAGGTTTCGAGTGTCCGATTGGCGGCAAAGTAGCCTTTTAGTCCGCCCGAATGAGCCGCGGATGAGTCTGCCATAAGAGCTTGTCCCCTCGCGTTAGCTCCAGCAAAACTACGGGCCAGCGGCGGCGCGAACCCCGCCGATGGTCGCGGCCGCGGCGGCCCTCCCCCGAAGGCCGGACCGGCCCGGCGCACGCGCCTGGCCGGTTTCGCGCACAGCACGCGATCCGGCTATGACCCGCGCGTCCTATATTGTCAAGGGATCAAAGAGATTAGGCGCCGGGAGCGGGTTCGAGTACCGCGCCGTGGGGGCCGATATCGGCGAGCCGCAGCGTGGCCAGACGACCGCCATCGCGGGCGATCGCGGCCCATACGCCGGCCAGATCGAAGCGATCGTTGCGCGCACCGACGAGGTTGAGCAGCGCCGTGAAGACTTCGCCGTCGCTCATCCATCCGGGCGGCGTCGCCAGCGCGGGCGTTATCCGCTGCACGCGGCCGGCATGATTGGTGAAGGTGCCCTCTTTCTCGGCAAAGGTGGTCGTCGGGATCACGATCGCGGCGCGCGCAAATTCCGGGCGCATCCGCAGGTCCTGCACGATCAGTAATTCGAGGCGGCAGACAATCGCGGCGAGGCGCTCGGGCGCGACGGCGTCGATCAGGTCGTCGCCGCAGAGGTAGAGCGCCTTGATCTCGCCGGCTTCGCAGGCGCGGAGCAATTCTTCGAGGCCGTCATCGGGACCCGCGACCAGGCCGAGTTCGCGCACGCCGCGCGCGTTGGCGGCCTTCTCGGCCTTGATCAGAAAATCGTCGTGCGCGCCGCGCCGCACCGCCATCGCGACGCGACCCGCGCCGAGCGTGCGCAGCAACTCGCCGAAGCGGAAATTCTCCTCGTTGGTCAGATGCGGCGAGACGATCGCACCGAGCGCCTTGGCGCCGTTGCGCTTGACGAACTCCGCGATCGCCGTGGCCGCCGCGCCCAGCGCGTCCGGCCAGTCCGTCGCGGCCAGGGCGCCGTCGCGCACGACCAGCGGCGCGCGCAGCCGATCGGGGTCGGCGATAAAGCGGTAGTTGAGCCGGCCCGCATCGCACATCCAGGTGTCGTTGACTTCGTCATTGCGCCGCGGCACCAGCCGCCAGACGCGATCGCGGGCCGCCGAGACCATGATATTGCAGCCGTTGGAGCACGACGGGCAGACGCTGGCGGTCTCTTCGAGAAACCAGACGCGAATCTGGTGATGGAAATCCTTGGTCTCGAGCGCGCCGACCGGGCAGACGTCGGCGACGCACATCGAGTAGTCGTTATCGAGCCGGCGATCGTAGATGTCGAGCTGGGAATGGTCGCCGATGTTGAAGACGGCGAGCTCGCCAGTCTTGGAGATCTCGCGGCAAAACCGGACGCATCGGCGGCACAGGATACAGCGCTCCTGGTCGAGCAGGATGCGCTCGCCGATATCCATGCGCTTGCCCTGCTTGCGCCGCGGCTCGATCGTGCGTGCGGTGCCTCTGCCAAAGCGCATCGCAAAATTCTGCAGCCAGCATTCGCCGGCCTTGTCGCAGATCGGGCAATCCAGCGGATGGTTGAGCAGGAGCATCTCGAGCACGCCGCGCCGCGTACTCTCGACCTCGGGGTCCGCAACATGCACGACCATCCCGTCGCGCACCTGCGTATTGCACGAGATCTGCAGCTTGGGCATGCCGTCGATCTTGACCTGGCACAGCCGGCAACTGCCGTCGATGCTGAGTTTAGGATGATAGCAGTAATGCGGGATGTCTAACCCCGCATCGAGCATCACCTGCAACAGCGTCGCCCCTTCGGGCGCTTCGATTACACGATTATCGACCGTCACGCGGACGGTCTTGGCCGGGCTACTCAAGTTTGCGTCCGCTTCCGTGCAGATTCAGGTCCGGCCACAACTGGCCGGCGCGCTCGGTCTGCACCCGATGCTGAAGTTTGATGAGTCCGTCGAGCACGGCCTCGGGCCGCGGCGGACATCCGGGGATATACAGATGGACCGGGACGACGCGGTCGATGCCCTGGAGGACGGCGTAATTGTCGTAGGGACCGCCGGAGCTGGTGCAGGCGCCGAATGAGACGACCCATTTCGGCTCGGCCATCTGTTCGTAGACGCGGCGCAGGATCGGCGCCTGGCGCTGGGTGATCGTGCCGACGACGAACAGCAGATCGGCCTGGCGCGGAGTGAAGCGCGGCAGCGCGGCGCCGAAGCGATCGATGTCGTAGCGCGGGCCGGCAACCGAGAAATATTCCATGCCGCAGCAGGCGGTCACAAAGGGATAGGGGAAAAAGGAATACTTGCGTGCCCAGTTGATCGCGTCCTGCAGGCGCGTGGCGGCAAAGCTCTCGGGAAAGGCCTGGCCTTCGCCCACCGGTCCGTTTTTGGCACCCGAGCCGCTGACCAGAAAGGTCTCGAGTCTTCGATTATTCGCCATTCAACACCAACTCCTTGCACACTAGCCAATCGATCCGCCGGCGAGGCCGACGGCCTGGACCCGCAGCGCGGCCGGCTAGGCGCCTCGCGCAGCCGCAGTCCCGGCGCGCGGTCGCATACGGATGCACAGTTTCCAACTGATCGCGCTCCGACACAAGCGCGGCGGCGCGATCGGCGGAACGATCGCGCGGCGCGATCAGGTCTCGGGGCGATCGAGGTCATCGGCGCCGTCGGTGAGAAACGCCTTGAGCTGGCGCTTGAGACGATTTTCGATCTGGCGCACGCGCTCGCGGCTGATACCGAACTTGGCGCCGATCTCCTGCAGCGTCGGCGGATCCTCGGCGAGCAGGCGGTCGCGGAATATCTCGAGCTCCTTGCCCGACAGCGTCGCGGCGAACTCTTCGACCTTGTTGTGGGCGAAATCGCGCCATTCGGTATGTGCGGCCGCCTCCTCGGGCGTGTACGAGGTGTCGGGCAGCGACTCGATCAGGCTGGTCTCCTCGCCCGGCACGGAGGGCTGGTCGAGCGAGACTTCGCTCTGCGCCATCCGCTCCTGCATCTCGCGCACCTCGCTCTCCTTGACGCCCATGCGCTGGGCGAGCAGCTTGGGCTGCGGCGCAAAACCCTCGGCCTCGAGCCGCTCGCTCTCCTTGCGCAGATTGAAGAAGAGCTTGCGCTGGGCCTGCGTGGTGCCGACCTTGACCAGGCGCCAGTTGTTGATCAGATGGCGATACATGTACGCGCGCACCCACCATACGGCGTAGGAAGGAAAGCGGATGCCCAAGTCGGGATTGAAGTGCTTGACGGCCTCCATCAGGCCGACGTTGCCCTCCTGGATCAGGTCGAGGAGGTTGCGCGCCGCGCGCGCAAACTCGTTGGCAATTTTAACTACCAGACGTAGGTTCGCGGTGACCAGCCGGTAGGCGTCGGCCGGATCGTGCGCGGCGGCGTAGCGCTTGGCAACCACCGTCTCTTCCTCGCGCGTGAGCAGCGGAAAGCGGCGCATCTCGGCCAGATAGCGGCTCAGCGGATCGAACGGAACCAGCGAACCGCTGTCGATCGGCAAGGCGTCGCGATCGGCCGCCCCGCGCCCCGCGCCGCCGTGTTCGGCATGGTCTTGATCGGCATGATCCAGGGCTTCCGCGGCGAGGTCGCCGTCGAGGCCGGAAATCGCGATCGGCGGAAGGCCGGGGTCGGCGTGCGGCAGATGGCCGTCGGCCTCGGCCAAGTCGTCGACCGGCGCGTCGCCGACAATGGTCGCGTCGATTTCGATCGGATCATCGTCGCCCGCTCGCGGCAAGACGAGGCCGCCGGCGCGGCGCGCTTTCGCTTCAGGGATTTTCCGCGGCCTGCCAGATTTGCGCGCCATGTCAGGACTTCAGCGTCGACGGCCGTGGGCCGCCGCTACAGGAATTCATGCCGCCGTTATTTCACCAGCGCAGCGACCCCGCGCGCAGTACTGCACGCGTCGATAGCTGGGCTTCGCGCGATCCGCGCCTACTCGGCCTGCGGGTCGAAGACGATAACCTTTTCGGCCGCGATCTCGCGCAGCGCGGTTACGACTTCCTTGTTATCCGATTCGACGAGCGGACGGGCGCCCTTCAAGAGTTGCTTGGCGCGGCGCGCCGCGCCGAGGACCAGTCCGAAACGATTATCAACGTGCTCAAGGCAATCTTCTACGGTTATTCGTGCCATCTTGGAATGATCTTCCGGCCCGGCGCTCCAGTTGTCAACGCAACCGGACGGTTAAGCAAGCGGCAATCGGGCGAAACCAGACGCTTAAGCCAGAATGCGGGGCCTATTTTTCGGCCGGCAGACCGACGGAGGTCCATTCCGCCCACGATCCGTCGAACAGCCGCACCTCATAGCCGAGTTGCGCGAGCGCGAGGTAGCCGAGTGCGGCGCGCGGCCCGCTGCGGCAATAGGCGACGACCTGATCGCCGCGCTTGACGCCGGCCTCATCGAGCATCGGCGCGATCTTTTCGGCCGGCGCGAGGATCCGTTCGGGCGGGCTCGCGAGATCACGCCAGACCAGATTGACCGCACCGGGGATATGGCCGGGAGGGTCGCTGCCGACGGTCTTTTCGCCAGCGAACTCCTCGCGGCTGCGGAAATCGATCAGCTTGCAATGCTCGGCGGCACGCAATTCGGCCAGCGTGATCCGCACCGACGGGTTCACGCGCGCGGTGAATTGGCGCGCGGCCGCCGCCACCGGGCGATAGCGGACCTCGCGCCCGGCGGCCTTCCAATACTCATAGAAGGCGTCCATCACGAGCACGTCGGCGCGGCCGAGATACTCGAGCATCCAGGCGAGCATCGCGGCGTTCTGCCCTTCGGGCGAATCGTAGAGGATCGGCGTTACGCCGTCGCCGAGGCCCGCGCCGCCGATAAACGCGGCTAGCGCGTCGGGTGCGAGCAGGCGACCGTCGGCGCCGAAGGCCCGGTACATGGGGATATTGATCGCGCCGGGCAGATGGCCGAGCAGGTATTTCATCGGGCGGCGCGGATCGACGATCGCGATTTCACGCGACTCGAGATGTTCCGCTACCCAATCCGCACCAACGAGTTTCGCCATGATTCCTTATAACCTTGAAACTGACCGACTCCCCCCGCACCTGCGATCAATCGAGCATCGCGAGCAAAGTTACCGACGGCATGGAAGGCCGTTAGACTTTTTCGAAGTCGGCGATAATCTCGGTCGGGCGGGCGACGGTCTGGGTGACCGGCGAGCCGTCGATCGCGGCCTGCCAGATTTCGCGCAGGACCTTATCGTCGGCGTCGGCGCGCACGAAGCATTTCAGCTTGACCGACGGGTAGGCCGGACTCGCGTTGGGCGCATGGCCGGCCCATTTGAGGATATTCTCAAAATTGCCCTCGAGCGTGATCTCGAGGTCGTGAATCTTCACCCCGCGCTTGGTCGCGTTGAGCACGTAGCCGACCGTCAGGCAGCTGCCCATTGCGGAGAGCAACTGCTCGTGCGCGCTGGCGGCCGAATCGGAGGCGTCGAGCCCCTCGGGCTCGTCCATCTGCACGATATGCTTGCGCATGTAGGCCTTGGCCTTGAAGCCGCCCTGCCATACGACGCGCGATTTCCATGGGCCGGTAACGGCCTTGAAGAATTCCGGATCGTCGCGCATCGAGTCGAGGATGCCGAGGATTTTGTCGACGCGCAGTCCGTTGAGCTCTTTTTCCGCCATCGTGGTTCCCCTCTAGCGCTAAGGCCGGGCGCGCGCGGTCAGTTATATTCGCGGCGCAAAATTTCGGCCGCCGCCGAGATCGTCTGGAGCTTGCGGTAGGCGATCTCGGGCGTGTTGACGCAGCGCTCGGCGAAGGTGCCGAACCCGCAATCGGGATTGAGATAGATCTTTTCGGGATCGAAGTACTTCAGGAAATCTTTGACTCGGCTGACGATCTGCTTGGGGTCCTCGATCGTGTCGGTGCGCGGATTGGCCACGCCCAGGCCGATCTCCTTTTCGTTGCGGTATTCCTTGAAAACCTCGATTTCGCCGGCGCGCGGCGTCGCCATCTCGAGCACCAGCTGATCGACATTCATGCGCATCAGCCACGGCAGCAGCGGCCCGTAATTACCCTTGAGCAGGACGTCTTCCTTGCGGCTCCAGTTGCCGCGGCATACGTGGACGCCGAACTTGACCCCGTCGATACCGTCGACCACTTCGTTGACCAGGCGCACCGCGAACTCGAGTTCGTTGGTCGGGTCGCTGCGCGAGCCGAGCGCCGCGCACATAAAGGTCTGCTCGGCCTCGTCGCCGTAGACCACCTGCGAGATCGAGGGCTCGTCGAGCTGGATAAAATCGATGCCGAGCTTTTTGAGCGCGAGGACCTCGCGCCGCAGGATGCGCACGATGTCCTTGGCAAGGTCTTCGCGGGTCGGATAGGTCTTGTCGGAAAGCCCCTCGAACCAGCTCGAACGGGTCAGCAGATAGGGCCCCGGAATCGGCATCTTGGTCTGCCGCGTGGTATGCGCCAGCAGGTACTGCGCCTCGTCGAGCGCGATCCCCTCCTCGCGCTCGCGCACGCGATCGATCGCGATCGGACTCTTGATCGCGAAGGCCGGCACGTCGAGGCCGCGCAGGATCTCCTCGAAGCCGGCGCGATCCTTGATGTAATCGAGCAGTTCGGAGAGCTTCATCAGCTTCATGCCCGAGAGCTTTTCGACTACGAAGGAGTAGAAATTATCGCGGCGGGTCTCGCCGTCGCTGACGATATCGACGCCCGCGTCCTCCTGGTACTTGATCGCGGCCAGCACCGCGTCGTCGGCGATCTGGTTGAATTCCTCGGCGGTGATCTCGTTGGCCTGGCGCCGGCGCAGCGCCGCCACCAGCCACGGCGGGCGCGTCCATGAACCGACCGTCGTTACCGGAAAAAGTTTCGCATGTGCCATCAGCAAGCCTCGCGCACCCTGAACGTCGGAGTACTTTTGCAACGCGCACGGCGAAATGGCAAGCGCGCGCGGTGGGGCGGCGCGCGGCGGACTTTAGTCGGCTTCGGCGTCGTGGCCGTAAAGCCAGTTGTTGGCCGTCGAAGTGCCGGCCACCGCCGTCGCGAAGGCCGCGTCACGGCGGCGCTGCTCTTCACCGTCGCGCAGATGGTACATCACGCCGTTGGCCCGCGAGCCGTTCTGCACCCGCGTCGCGCGCGGCAGCCGTTGGTCCTGATAGAGCGTGAGCGCGGCTTCGATCGATAGCTCGCCACGGCCGGCCCGCGCCAGGCATCGCGCGATCACCGCGGCGTCCTCGATCGACTGCGCCGCCCCCTGCGCCATAAACGGCAACATCGCATGGGCGGCGTCGCCGAGCAGGGCCACGCGGCCGTCGGTCCATCGTTCGAGCGGGTCGCGATCGTAGAGCGCCCAGCGATTGGTCGTGCGCGCGGCGGAGATAATCGCGCGGACCAGCGGATGCCATCCGGTGAACTCGCGCAGCGCGTCGGCGACTTCGCCTTTGGCGGTCCACGACTCGACGCGCCATTCGCCGCCCGGCACGATCCCGACGAAATTAACGTAGCGGCGGCCGGCGACGAAGTAATGCACGAAATGGCGGTCCGGCCCGAGCCATCCGGTGGCGTTGGTTTCCAGCTCGCAATGCGCGAGATCCGCGGCAGGCACCAGTCCGCGATAGGCGATGCTGCCGGAGAAGCGCGGCGACTCGTCGCCGAGGATCGCGCGGCGCACGACGCTATGAATCCCGTCGGCGCCGATGACCACGCCGCCGCGGGCGATCACACCGTTGTCGAATTGCACGGCGACGCCGCCGGCTTGCGCCTCGAGCGTAACCAATCGATGGCCCTTGCGCAGGAATTGCGCGGGCAGCGCCGCGGCGAGCACCTCGAGCAGATCGGCGCGATGGCAATGATAGTAGGGCGCGCCGAACGTGCGTTCGCAGTCGTCGCCCAGAATTGCGCGCGAGAGCACGCGGCCGTCTTCCCAGCGGCGGAACTGCCCGGCGACCGGACGCACCGCGACGCGCCGCAGCGCCTCGCCGACGCCCAAGCGGGCGAGCAAGCGGGTGGCGTTGGGACTGAGCTGGATACCGGCGCCGACCTCGCGCAGCTCGTGCGCCTGCTCGAAGACCAGCGGGTCGAGACCGGCGCGGCGCAGCGCGAGGGCGGCCGTCAGGCCGCCGATACCGGCACCGATGACGAGTACGCGCATCGCGCTAGGCCCGCATGGCGTGATCGTGCGGCAAATCGATCCGCACGGGGCGCGTCAGCGCCGCGGCTGGACCGGCGGAGTGGTCTCGCTCATCCGCGTGAAGACTTCCTCGTCGGTCATGGTGAAAATCTTGTCGCGGCCGGGCGGGAATTCCATCGGCGGATGTTTCAGATCGACCGGCGGATTCTTGACCGCGCCGCCCTGCGACTGGAACTCGGGCGGATGCTTGTACCGATCGAGTTCCGACGGGCTGATCCCGGCCAGCTTGACCACCTCAGGATCGATCCACGCCTCGGCGTCGATCGGCACGCCCTCCGAAGTCGAAAATTCGAGCATGATCCCCTCAGGTGCGGCCAGGTAGATCGACTTGCAAAAGCCGTGGTCGATCGGACCCATCACCCAATGGCCATGCGTGCGGACGCGATCGCGGATTGCCAGTAGATCGGCCTCACTGTCGACGTTGAGCGCCAGATGCTGCATCACGCCGGCGGCGACCGGCGCGGCCGTCCAGGCGGCGTGCGACACGCCCTTGATCCCCTGGATTTCGCCGATCTCCTGCCCCTGCACGAAGGCGATCGAGCTGTTGCCCATGCGCACGAAGCCGTGAAATGTCCGATCCACGCCGTGCATCCAGTAGAGCGCGCAGAGGTCCATCCCGACCACCTGGGTGTAGAAGTCGATCTGGCTCTTGATGTCCTTGGTACAAATCGCGAGGTGATGAACTCCATTGGGCAGACCCATTGCGGAATCCTCCTGCTGTGGCGGCAGCTGTACGTTCCCTTATCGCCCGCCGCTCGACGAAGCGCAAGCCGCGCGCCAGCCAGCAGCGGACGAATGGACGAAGAATCCGAAATTATAGCTTCGCCGGATTTTGAAACCTCATGGAGGTTTCAACTTCCCGTTTGACAGTTCCTCGACAACCATGCGACGCCGCCCTCAATCACGTTCAGGTTCTGCGAGGGCGAAGCCCGCATCTTTATAAATGGGAAGTCTGAAACCTCCATGAGGTTTCAGTATCCGGAAAATCAAAATTTTGGATTCCTCGACCATGTTTGTCCTGACCGACCAAATAAAAACCCGGCCCCATCGTGGAGCCGGGCTTAAGTCCGCGCGGACGCGGGAGCCGATTTACTTGTTGGGTTGCGGGGTCATCCGGAGATAAGGCTTGACCACCTTCCAGCCCTTAGGGAACTTCTCTTTCATGACGGCGGGATCCTGCAGCGACGGGACGATGACGACGTCGTCGCCATCCTTCCAGTTGCCGGGCGTCGCGACAGAGTAGTTGTCGGTGAGTTGCAGCGAATCGATCACGCGCAGGATCTCGTCGAAGTTGCGGCCCGCGCTCTGCGGATAGGTGATCATCAGGCGGACCTTCTTCTTGGGGTCGATGACAAAGACCGAGCGCACCGTGGTGGTGTCGCTCAGGTCGGGATGGATCATGTCGTAGAGGCCCGAGACCTTCTTGTCGGCGTCGCCGAGGATCGGGAAATTGAGCTTGGTGTGCTGGGTCTCTTCGATATCGCCAATCCAGCCCTTATGCGACGCAACGTCGTCGACGCTGACCGCGATCGCTTTGACGTTGCGCTTGTCGAACTCGCCCTTGAGCTTGGCCACCAGGCCGAGTTCGGTCGTGCAGACCGGGGTGAAGTCCTTGGGATGGGAGAACAGAATCACCCACTTGTCGCCGATCCAGTCGTGAAAGTGGATTGTGCCTTCGGTCGATTCCTGGGTGAAATCGGGAGCAGTGCTCCCCAGATGAATAGCCATATGATCCTCCGAAAATCGGGTTTTTCTAAAGTTAAAGACCGTTCGAGTTCCTGCAATCAACTCTCTCGGCTAATAGATGACTAAGATTCTCTTATTTATGATAAACTATCCGTCGAGAATTGGGAAGAGTCTTCGACGTGCGTTCGCGAGCACCTGCGATCCGCGGGGCGCTTCGTTGGAAATCAGCTTCTACATCGCGTCTTTCCAGTTGCCTCAATCTTGAGGGCTTCGGGCGCTGGACCGGGCGATTTGCGGCGACCGTTTTTTCCTCTTGGGTGTTGTCATTTCGCTTTGACCCCGATGGCTTCGTCCATCTTGTCATTCCACGCGACCCGAATTTCGGCTGGCGTTCCTTGCGCGCTGAGCAATTCGATCATCTTCGCTTGGAACAATGCGCGGCAGGTCCTCCCGATTGTGGCCAGATTATGAACCAGCCAATCGGCTAAAGGAACGAAGTTCATTTCATGGCCAACGCCAGTATAACTCCGTGCGGCGGCAAAGGCGCCGTCGTCCGGCTTTGTGGTCGTGATGAACAGATAATCAGCTAAACCGCTGCGGAGATAATCAACCAAGTCAACCAGAGCATCGAAGCCGTCTTTATCGCGCTGAATCCGTGGAGCGCCGCCCTTAATGAACTTCGCGCCGCCCCGTAGAGCTGAAAGATAGGGAGAAACTGAGATCGGTATGGCACGATCTCGTAAGAATGGAGTCACGGCATTATCGGCCAGACTGCGCCCGCTGAACGCATCCTCGCCACTCTCGGTGGCAGGAAGTCGAATATCAATATCTTGGTTAATGATGCGAGCAATTGCACAACCGACAAGGGCTTCCCGATATGCTTGGGTAACGGATGAAAAGAGGCAATCAGTCGCGGCAACTAATGGCGCTGAAAATTTGATCGCCGCGTTCTCGCGGTAATCATCTTCGGCTAGCGGGAAGACCTCCGCCAAGATAGCCGTTGCGTCACTGGACTCGATACGGTGCGGCACGACTGAGCCATTCGGTCAGTAATTCGTCCAGAGACATTCTTGCCGTATTTTCTTAATTGAGTGGCATTGCTTCAACGGGGCATCGTGCCGATGCCAATCTTTGTAGAGCTTGTTCATAAGCGGTCCGCGATAACCAGATACCGCTGCTTTGCCTTTGATTCCCGACAAGAGCCACGCGAGTTGTTGGTGGTCTTGATCGGTCATTTCAAAGCCATAGGCTTTGCAATCGCCGCGCGTCTCATGCAGATAGGGCGGGTCGCAATAAAAAAGGGTGGACTCCTCATCGTAAAGCCGTATTACTTCGGCGGCTGGTCGGTTTTCAATCTGGACGCGGAGCAAGCGAATCGCGACTTCGGGAAGTGTCTCTATACTTCCGAGCCATCGCGAAACCACCCCAGACATGCCCGCCCGCGTCGTATTCTTGCAATTCGCCCATCGCCCAAGAGAAGCCGTTTGCGCAAGGCCGGTCCGCACCTGTCGTGCCCGGATGAAGAAACGTCTGGCGCGCTCTACGGGCGATAGCGCTTCACCATGTCCATTGAGAGCTCGGTAAAATTCCTCCCGAGCAAAGGGAGTGAGACCAATGACTTCGATGAGGCGATCCTTTTGCTCTCGAAGTACACGAAAGAAATTGACTACTTCCCCATCGATATCGTTGTATGTTTCAACCGGCGAAGGTTCCCGATTTATGAGAACTGCGGCCGATCCGGCAAACGGTTCGCAGTAGTGATGGCAGAAAGGCAGAAGCGGTAGAAGCCAATCTAAATGGCTAAATTTGCCGCCGTACCAGCCGAACACTATTTTTCTGCGCCCCTTCCGTTTGTTAAACGGTGCCTCGAAATGAAGCAATTTGGCTTGGGCATGAATGGGTGAAGGCGCCATCCTCATCTAAAACATCCTCCCCTGCGCCGGTGTCGGCGGAAGCATGGCTAATGGTTTCTTATACGAAGGCGCTTGCCTTCGGCGCTTCGGACCGCGTGCGCTAGCCGCTCGCCGTCATCAACTTTGCGCGCGTTCTAGCGGAAGTCAAACTCCGCAACATACCGATGGAGATGTCCGGTTTGCTACCAACAGTGCCGCCCGAGCGCAGCGCGCGAACCAATATAGGTGAAATTACGGGTCAAAGGTCGGATTACGTAAAGAATATACTCCCGATCTATCGCTTGATCCGGCTCAGATCGGGTTTGCGCTTGTCGATAAACGCGCTCACGTATTCCTTATGCTCGGCGCTCGAGTAGCATCGCTCGATCGCAAGCCCCTCGAAGTCCATCGCGGTCTCGAGCGTGCCGTTGAGGCCGGTGTTGATCGCGCGCCGGGTCAGCGCGAGCGAGGTCGGCGAGCCGAGGCAGATGTCGGCGGCGATCTCGTGCGCCTTGACCATCAGCGCCTCGGTCGGCGTGACCTGGCTGACCAGTCCGGCCTGGAGACATTCAACGGCGCTGAAGTTGCGTCCGGTGAGCATCATCTCGGCGGCGCGCGCGGCGCCGATCAGGCGCGGCAGCAGATACGACGAGCCCAGCTCGGGCATCAGGCCGACACGGGCAAAGACGAAGCCGACTTTGGCGGTCTCGGCCATAATCCGGATATCGCAGGGCAGCGTCATGGTGGCGCCGATACCGACGGCATAGCCGTTGATCGCAACGATCGAGGGTTTGCGCAGGGCGCCCATCAGGGCGGGATACTCGAGTATCCCGCCGCGCCGCTCGGCGTTGCCGGCGCCGCCGCCGTCACGCGCCTTGATATTGTCGGCAAACCCGGCGATATCCGCACCGGCGCAAAACGCGCGGCCCGCGCCGGTCAGGATAATCGCGCGCACGGCCGCGTCGTCGTCCGCGCGGCGCATCGCGTCGACCAGTTCGGCGCCCATCCGCGCGGTGTAAGCGTTGAGCTTGGCCGGGCGATTGAGCGTGACGGTCGCGACGCTAGCGGCGACCTCGTAGAGGATCGTTTCGTAAGCCATCAGGCACCGTTATGATTGGCGTTGACCGCGCGCCGGCGCGCGAGCACCTGCCCTAGCGCTTCTTTTTCTTAGCGTGGGTGCGCGACTCGCGCATCACGGCCTTGAGTCTTTTTTCCCGCCGTTTGCGCCGGCGCTTGATTTCACGTTTACGTTCGCTCGCCATCTGGGTCGATCGTCTTCTCCGGTTTAATCGCGAATGCGACGGCGCGCGCCGCGCGCATCCATCGCCTGCGCCGCGCCCGGCCGTCGTATCGGCTGGTCTCTCGCCCCGTATCATAAGTGCCCGGCTGGCCAAGTGCCAGCGGGTGCGCGGATAGCCAATCGCCGGCTTGGGTGGCGATGCTGGCGGCGCGAGGTTCGCGCGAAGTTGCGGGAGCGGGGCGCGGCGGGTTACAAGCGTCGCACAGGACATTGAGCCGCGGCGGGCTGGCATCCGCAACGGCCAGGGAGGATCGCGTGGGCACGAAAATCATAATCGAAAAAAATATCGACATCCCGATGCGCGACGGCTGCGTGCTCAAGGGCGACATCTATCGGCCCGACACGCCCGAGCGGCTGCCGGTGCTGCTCAATCGCACGCCCTACGACAAGAAATTTCCGCTGATTTCGGCGCTGACGCTCGACGCCGTGCGCGCCGCCCAGCGCGGCTACAACGTAGTCTTCGTCGATTGCCGCGGGCGCTTCGCGTCGGAGGGCACGTTCACCTGCTTCGTCGACGAGCCGCGCGACGGCTACGACACCATCGAGCATCTGGCGCGCCAGCCGTTCGCCGACGGCAAGGTCGGCACCTTCGGCGCGTCGTACATGGGCGCCACCCAATGGCTGGCGGCGGCCGAGCGCCCGCCGAGCCTCAAAGCGATGGTGCCGTCGATCACGGCGAGCGACTATCACAACGGCTGGACCTATCAAGGCGGCGCCTTCGCGCTGTTCTTCAACGTGAGCTGGCTGATGACCGCGCTCGGCCTGCCCCGTCTGCTGCGCGAGCGCGAGACCAATCCGGCGGCAGGCCCGGAACTCGGCCGGGTGATGTCGTCGATCGACACGATGCGCGATCAGATGGATTTCCTGCCGCTCAAGGAATTTCCGCTGTTCCGCGCGGGTGCGCCCTACTTCTTCGACTGGCTCGAACATCCGAACAACGACGCCTACTGGCGCAAGCTCTGTATCGAGGAGAGCTACGACAAAATCGACGTGCCGGCGCTCAATCTCGGCGGCTGGTACGACATCTTCCAGGGCGGCACGATTCGCAATTATCTCGGGATGAAGGCGCGCGGCGCCGGCGATGCGGCGCGGCGCCAACGACTGATGATGGGGCCGTGGAACCATGCCCTGCCGCTGCCCAGCCTGGTCGGGCAGGTCGACATGGGCTTTCGCGCGAGCCCGATTTCGGTCGACCTCGACGGGCAGCAACTCGAATGGTTCGACTATTGGCTCAAGGGCAAGGCCAATGGCGCGGCGGAGGGCGCGCCGGTCAATCTGTACGTGATGGGGCGCAACGACTGGCGGGAGGAAAAGGAATGGCCGCTGCCGGGCACCGAATGGCGCCGCTATTACCTGCATAGCCGCGGCCGCGCCAACAGCGCCTATGGCGACGGCGCGCTGGCGACCGATACGCCCGGCGCCGAGCCGCCCGATTCGTATCTCTATAATCCGCTGAGCCCGGTGCCGACGATGGGCGGCGGACTATGCTGCTATCCCAATTCAGTGCCGGGGGGCGCGTTCGATCAGGCCGCCGTCGAGCATCGCGCCGACGTGCTGGTCTACTCGACCGAGCCGCTGGCCGAGGATCTCGAAGTGACCGGGCCGGTCAAGCTCACGCTCTACGCGTCATCGTCGGCGCCGGATACCGATTTCACGGCCAAGCTGGTCGACGTCGGGCCCTGCGGCTTCGCGCGTAATCTGACCGACGGGATTATCCGCGCGCGGGTGCGCGAGTCCCAATCCGATCCGACATTGATCACGCCGGGCAAGGTCTACGAGTTCAATATCGACATGTGGTCAACGGCCAACCTGTTCAAGGCCGGCCATCGGATACGGCTCGAGGTGAGCTCGTCGAACTTTCCGCGCTTCGATCGTAATCCTAACACCGGGCACGATCTGTTCGCCGACGCCGAGACCCGCCCGGCGCTGCAAACGGTGATGCATGAGCGGAGCTTCGCGTCGCATCTGACGCTGCCGGTGATCCCAGCGCGCCGCTGAACGCGCGGCGCCGCTCGGGCGCGAAGCTATGCCCGCCGCTGCTTGGCCGTGACTGGCATCCGCCCAAGCATAAACTATACGGGTTACTATTCGGGCAAGAGAGCGCCCGGTGATGGAATTCGTGGCGGGATCGCGCTAGCAGTGGGGGACAGACGAAATTCATACGCGGGCAGGTGATGCGATGAGCAGCGAGCAGAATGCGGAACTGGTGACCACGACCTGGAAAGCGATAGTGGGCGGGCAGGCCGACGCCGCCTTGGCCAACATGTCGGACGAGGTGAGCTGGCTAATCCCGGGCAATCTGCCGGGTATCTCCGGGCTCAAGCGCGGCAAAGCGGCGGTCAAGGAGTTCATCGGCGGTATCGGCAAGGCTTTTCCGGCCGGCCTCAACTCCTCGATCAGCAAGGTGCATGCGGCCGGCGACACGGTGATCGTCGAGCTGACCAACACCGGCAAAGCGTTTACCGGCAAGGACTATCGCAACGAGTACTGCTTCGTCTTCGAGGTCGAAGGCGGCAAGATCCGCCGGATTCGCGAATACGTCGACATGCTGACGGTGAAAGAGGCGATGACCGCCTGAGCGCGCGATTCTCGCAGCCGCGCGAGTGCGCGTCGATCGCGCGTCAGCGGCGCGCGCGGGTCCGCCACCAGTAGACCGGCACGCCGCTGAGCGCGATCACCAATCCGGGCCAGGTATAGGCCGGCTTGACGATCAACAGATCGGCCATCAGGGCCGTCGCGGCGGCGATATAGGCGGCGGGGGCGAGCGGATAACCCCACGCCCGGTAGGGCGTGCGGCGTGTCGGGGTGGCGTGCGCGTCACGCGGGGCGCAAAAGATCGGGGCTGGCGCGCGAGGATCGCGCGGTGAGAGACCGATGCACGCCGGTCCCCGCGGGCCAGCGCAAACCGCCAGCGCGCGGGGACGGCGCCAAAGTAGCTACAGATTGATCAGGAAGCGGCCGGCGACGCCATCGGGTTGGCATCACTGGCAGCGGGACTCACCATCGGGCTCGCCATGTCAGGTGAAGCGATCGGGCTGGCGACATCGGAAGCCATCGGCGAAGCTTCGGGGGACGAAGCATCTTCTGATTTCGTGCAAGCCGCAGCTGCGAAGATCATTGAGAAGAGGGCCAAAATGAAGATTTTTCGCATTAGTGTCTCCTAGGTCGTGAGTCCGCGCAGGGCGAGCGCGCAGAGTTGTCAAGCAGGGTAAGAATACTTTAGGTGAATTGCTAAAACAAGCTGGCGGTAACACCCGCGTTGTCACGCGCGGAACATCTAAATAAATTTTTTGCTTGCTGGCAACACTCAGTGTACTATCGCCCATTAGCCACATGAGTGCGGTGGAGGAGGAACGGGGACGTGGCGGTCGCTAGAACATTTATTCCTGCTGGACAGCTTGCCGACCGTGCGCAGGGGCGCGTGGTCGAACACGAACTCGACATGAACCGACTGGGGACGAGCCCGCCGTCGGCCCTGGCCAAAATCCGCCAACTGATGCGCTGGCTGAGGCCGAGCGGCAATGCGGTGGCCGGGGCGCCGATGCGCTCGGTGGACCGCGAGCTGGAAGACGTCTGGCCGTCGGGCAATCGCCAGACCTGAGGCCGCATCGGCGGCGCGCGGCGCCGGAATAGATCGCGCACGCAAGGGCGAATCGCGCCCCGGCAAGCGAATCGAGCGCGCGATGGGGGCGCGGGCGCATCGTTGTGCTGGCTGCCGCGGGGAACGATCGCGATGAGCGAGATCAGGCGGATTGCGAGTGGCGCGCCGTGGGAGCCGATTTTCGGCTATTCGCGCGCGGTGCGCGCCGGCGGATGGCTTGCGATCTCGGGCACCACAGCGATCGACGGGCGGGGCCAAATCGTCGGGCGCGGCGACATGTACGAGCAGGCGCGCCAGGCGATCGACAATCTCGCGGCGGCGCTCGGGCGCGCCGGAATGTCGCTCGCCGACGTGGTGCGCACGCGGGTCTTCGTGACCGATATCACGCGCTTCAGCGAAGTGGCGCGGGCGCATCGCGAATGCTTCGGTGGGCATCCGCCGTGCTCGACGATCGTCGAAGTGCGGCGGCTGGTCGACCCTGAGATGCTAATCGAAATCGAGGCCGACGCCTGGGCTGAACCGCCCACGAGCGTTGTCTCATCGCAAGCCCCGCCGTCCAAAACGCGGACGAAGAAGCCCTCGACGACGCAGGCGAAAGCGGCCACACCAAGGCCGAAAAGCATTGCGCGCAAGGCACCCGATCTGATCGTCAAGGCGCCGGCCAAGCGTCGCTAGGGAACCTCTGCACCAGGCTCTGCGGTCACCCTGAGCGCAGCGCATGGGTCCCGGATCCGGGATTCTTCGCTGCGCTCAGAATGACAACCTAACTTGTGCAGAGGTTCCCTAGGCGGAAACACCGAAGCGACATCGCCCGGCGGACGCGCGGCGATGTATGCGCATCAGGCGCACGACCTCGAAATGGCCCTCGCGGTCGGCAGACGGCGCAAACTTCAACAGATAAAATTATGCGATGCGGCGCGGGCGCAGGCTCAGCGCAAGGCGGCGGTGGCAGCGATCGCGGGCCGGCGGACGGCTGAAGCATAGGCCGCGGCCGCCGAACTCATGTAGGGCTGCGGGTAGAGCCCAATCAGGATCGTGCCGGCGACGGCGACGACGATACTGATGAGCAGCGCCGGACGCGCGCCGAGCGGCTCGATAGTGACCTCGCCACCCTCGCGCGCGTACATCTCGACGATCACGCGCGTGTAATAGTAGACCGAGATCGCGCTATTGAGCGCGGCGATCACCACCAGCCAGACGAGACCCGCGCCGAGCGCCGCCGAGAACAGGTAGAACTTGCCGACGAAGCCGGCCAGCGGCGGCACGCCGGCGAGCGAGAGCATGAACAGCGCCATCGCGGCGGCGAGCCCCGGATGGGTCCGCGCGAGGCCGCGGAAATCGCTGATCCGATCGCGCGTCTCACTGCGGCGGGCAAGCGCGATGACCACGGCGAAAGCACCGAGATTAGTGAAGGCGTAGCCGAGCAGGTAGTAGAGCATCGCGCCGCCGGCCGCACGGGCGGGCGCCGCGGCCATGCCGAGCATCAGATAGCCGGCATTCGCGATCGCCGAGTAGGCCAGCATCCGCTTGATATTGTCCTGCACCAGCGCGGTCAAATTGCCAATCGTCATGGTAATCGCCGCGATTACCCAGAGGACGCCGGACCATTCGGCGCTGACCGGACCGAGGCTGACCATAAAGACGCGCATGAAGCCGGCGAAGGCGGCAATCTTGACCCCGACGGCCATGAAGGCGGTCACGGGAGTCGGTGCGCCCTGGTAGGCGTCGGGCGTCCACATGTGAAACGGCACCGCGGCGACCTTGAAGCCAAAACCGATCAGCATCAGGCCGAGGCCGAGCAGCAGCAGCGGATTGGAAGCATTGCCCGCGGCGAGCGCGGCGCGGATCGGTTCGAGCTTGATGGTGCCGGTGGCGCCGTAGACCAGCGCGATGCCATAGAGCAGGAAGCCGGTCGAAAAAGCGCCGAGGATGAAGTACTTGATGGCGCCCTCGTTGGATTTCGGATCACGACGCATGAAGCCGGCCAGCGCGTAGATCGCGAGCGACATGGTCTCGAGGCCGAGGAAGATGATGATCAGGTCGTCGGCCGCCGCCATCAGCATCATGCCGAGCGCGGAAAACAATATCAGGGCGTAGTATTCCGCGCCGGCCAGTCCCTCGTCGGAGACGTAATCGAGCGACATCGCGACGATCACGGCGGTGGCGATGATGATCAACAGGTCGAAGAAGGCCGCGTAATCGTCGGCCACCAGGGCGCCGCCGAAGGCGAGATGGTTCTGGCTGAAGGTGAAGAGCGTGAGGACGAAGGCGATCAGCAGCGTAAGCAGCGCGATTACGCCGAGGCCGGCGCTGTCGTCGTCGTCGACCTGCGGACCGACCAGCATCACGGTCATGGCGCCGAGCGCCATCGCGATCAGCGGCAGGATCGGCAGCCAGGCAAAGTGCACCGCGCTCAGGGTGAATTGATTCATTGGTCAGCCATCGGCGGGAGGGACGCGCCGAGCGCGGCCAGCGCGCGCGCATGGCCCGCATGGCGAGCTGCATCGTGGTGCGCATGCGCGGCGTCGAGCCGGGCCTGCGCCGCCTGCACGCGCACCAGCAGGGCGTTGACGGAGGGCTCCATGCGGCTCAGCAGTGGGCGTGGAAAGAGTCCCATCAGGATCATCAGGGCGACCAGCGGGACCATCACGGCGATCTCGCGGCGGCTCAAGTCCTTGAGGGTCTGGTTGACGGCCTTGGTCACCGGTCCCCACATTACACGCTCATACGCCCACATCATGTAGAGCGCGCCGAGCACGATACCGGCGACGGCGAACCAGGCGAAGATCGGCGCATGGAGAAAGGTGCCGAGCAGGATCAGGAACTCGCCGACGAAGCCGTTGAGGCCGGGCAACCCGATCGACGAGAGCATCACGATCATGAAGAAGGCCGCGTACATCGGCATGATCTTGGCCAGGCCGCCATATTCGGCGATCTCGAAGGTGTGGCGGCGCACGTAGAGCATTCCGACCAGCAGGAACAGCGCGCCGGTCGAGACGCCGTGGTTGAGCATCTGGTAGATGGCGCCGTCGAGGCCCTGGGTATTGAGCGCGAAGATGCCGAGCATCACGAAGCCCAGATGGCTCACCGAGGAGTAGGCGACCAGGCGTTTGAGATTGGGCTGGACCATCGCGACCAGCGCGCCGTAGATGATCCCGATAACCGCGAGCGTCATGAAAATCGGCGTGGCCTGGATCGCGATTTCGGGAAAGAGCGGAATCGCGAAACGCACAAAGCCATAGGTGCCCATCTTGAGCATCACGCCGGCCAGCATCACGGACCCGGCGGTGGGCGCCTCGGTATGCGCGTCGGGCAGCCAGGTATGCACGGGCCACATCGGCACCTTGATCGCGAAGGCGATCGCGAAGCCGGCGAACAGCCAGCAGGCCTGCGCATGGGTCAGCGCGACGCCGTAGAGGTCCGGCAGGTCGAAGCTCAGATGGCCGGTCTGGGCGCGCGCGGCGCCGGCCAGGTACAGGATCGCGACCAGCATCAGCAGCGAGCCGAGCATCGTGAAGATGACGAACTTGAAGGTCGCGTAGATTTTGCGGCCGTGGCCCCAGATGCCGATCATCAGGTACATCGGCACCAGCATCACTTCCCAGAAGACGTAAAAGAGAAAAAGATCGACCGCGAGCAGCGCACCCAGCAGGCCGGTCTCGAGCACCAGCATCATGAAGCAGAATTCGCGCGGCCGCTTGGTGATATCGCCGCCGCCCGAGTAGAGCAGCGAAAGCGAAACCAGGAGCGTGGTCAGGATCACCAGGAACAGGCTGATGCCGTCGACGCCGACGTGATAGGAGATGCCGAACTGCGGGATCCACGCGTACTGCTCGACGAACTGGTAGCCGGCCTGATGCGGGTCGAAGGCGGCGAACAGGTGGAGGCTGATCACCAGCGGAATCAGCGAGTAGATGAAGGCCGAGCGCCAGATCGCCACTTCGTCGCTCAGCGCCAGCACGCCAAAGGCGCCGAGCGTCGGCACGAAAATCAATCCCGTGAGATACCAGCCGCCCATCAGCGGACCACCATATAAACGTAAAAGCCGGCCACTGCGAGGGCGCCGGCCAGGTAGACGAAGGCATAGTCGCGCACGTTGCCGGTGGCGGCCTTGCGCGCGGTCTCGCCGCCCTCTTCGACCGCCGCGCCGGCGCCGTTGACGAGACCGTCGATCACGCCGCGGTCGACACCGTCGCTGAGCACGGTGCCTGAGATCCAGAACAGCGGGCGCGAGATGAGGAGGTCGTAGATCTGGTCAACGTAATATTTTTCGGCCAGCACTTCGTGAATTGTCGCCATGCGCGCGGCGATGCGTTGCGGCGCGCCGGGATAGCGCAGGTAGAGCATCCAGGCCAGAAAGATGCCAATGAGCCCGGCGGCCAGCGCAACCATGCTCAGGATGACACTGAGCGACAGCCGCGCCGCCGCGGGATGGGCCGCAGCCATGACGAAGGCGCCGACCACCGGACGGCTCACGATCGGCGCAAGGAAGCGCTTGAAGGCGTCGCCCCACAGCAGCCAGTCGGGCAACCCGACCCATCCGCCGACCAGCGAAAAAAGCGCCAGCACGACGAGTGGAATCGTCATCACCGCGGGCGATTCGTGCAGGTGATGCAGCTTGTCGGGGGTGACTCGCGACTCGCCCCAGAAGGTCATGAAGATCAGCCGGAACATGTAGAAGCTGGTGATCCCGGCGGTGATCACGCCGATCAGCCAGAGCCATACGTGGCCCGACGCATAGACGCCCTCGAGGATCAGATCCTTGGAGAAATAGCCGGCAAAGGGCGGCACAGCGCTGATTGCGAGCGTCGCCATCAGCATCGTGGCGTAGGTAATCGGGAGTTTTTTGCGCAGCGCGCCCATCTGGCGCATGTCCTGCTCGCCCTGCATCGCATGGATCACCGAGCCCGCGCACAGAAACAGCAGCCCCTTGAAGAAGGCGTGCGTCATCAGATGGAACACGCCGGCGGCGAACGCGCCGACGCCGACGCCGAGCATCATGTAGCCAATCTGGCTGATGGTCGAGTAGGCGAGCACGCGCTTGATGTCGGTCTGGACGATCGCGATAGTCGCGGCGAAGAACGCGGTCAGCGCGCCGACGGTCGCCACCAGGTCCATCGCGACCGGCGCCTGAATGTAGAGAAAATTCATCCGGACGATCATGTAGACGCCCGCCGTGACCATCGTGGCCGCATGGATCAGCGCGCTGACGGGCGTCGGGCCGACCATCGCGTCGGGCAGCCAGACGTAGAGCGGAATCTGCGCCGACTTGCCGGTCGCGCCGAAGAACAGCAGCAGCGCGGCGCAAACGGCGACCGGCTGGAGCAGATCGGCGTGGCGCTCGAGCCCGACGAAATCGAGCGTCCAGACGCCGTGCGCGCCGAGCGCCGCAACGATCGTGAAGATACCCAGCAGGAAGCCCAGATCGCCGACGCGATTGACGATAAAGGCCTTGCGCCCATTGCGCGCGTAGACCGGATTGTCGAACCAGAAGGCAATCAGCAGGTACGAGCAAAGTCCCACGCCTTCCCAGCCGATGAACATCTCGAGCAGGTTGTCGGCCAGCACCAGCACCAGCATCGAGAGCGCGAACAGGTTGAGGTAGGTGAAGTAGCGCGCGTAGCCGGCGTCGTCGGCCATGTAGCCGGCCGAGTACAGATGGATCAGCGCGCCGACGCCGGTGACCACCAGCGTCATCACGGCTGAGAGCGCGTCGAGGCGCAGGCCCAGCTCGACGTGAAACGGACCCGCCGCGATCCACGGCCACAGGCCGCAGACCAGCGCCGCTCCGGGCGGCATCGCGAGCAACTTGATGAAGCCCCACAACGCGACCACAAAGGCCGCGAAGATCACGCCCGGACCGATCAGATTGACCGCGCCACGCCCGGCGCTGCGGCCGCCGAACAGATTGAACAGCACGCCGAGCGCGGGAAACAGCAGGATCAGGCCGAGGGCGGGAAAGTCTTGAGTCATGGGTAGCCAGTGGTTAGCGGTGGTTCACCAGCGCAGCAGATTCAATTCGTCGGCGTTGACGGTTTCGCGATTGCGGAAGACCGCGACGATCAGCGCGAGACCGACCGCCGCCTCGGCCGCCGCCACCGTTATCACAAAAAACACGATGACCTGCCCGTCCATCGAGCCCATCCGGCGGCCGAGTGCGACGAAGGCCAGGTTGACCGCGTTGAGCATCAGTTCGATCGACAGGAACATCACGATCACGTTGCGGCGGATCATGACGCCGGCCACGCCGATCGCAAACAGAATTGCGCTGAGCGCCATGAAATAACTGATCGGCGTCATGATCAGGCGTGCTCCCGCGCCGGCGACCCGGACGCGATGGATGAGCTTGCGGCGTCCACGGGCGCGCCGGCCGGCGCGTCGCCGCCGACGGTCACGGGGAGCGCCGGGCTGGCCGCTCCGGTGGTCGTGCGGGCCAGCGCGATCGCCCCGACAATCGCAGCGAGCAGCAGGAGCGAGGTGACTTCAAAGGCCACCAGGTAGTCCGAGAAGAGCATCCGCGCGACGCTTGCGATCGAGCCGAAATCGGGCGGCATGGTGCGGATTTCACGCATCCGCGGATAGCTGGAAAAGGTGACGAACAGCTCCGCCGCGAGCGCCGCCGCGCCAATCGCACCAGCGAACTTTATGCCGAGATTACCGCGCGGCTTGAGGGCGTCGGCCTGGATATTGAGCAGCCATATAACGAACAGGAAGAGGATCATGATCGCGCCGACGTAGACCACGATCTGCAGGAAGCCGACGGTCACCGCGCCCAGGCCCATAAAGAGCACGCCGATATCGGTCAGGGCGAGGGCGAAGGAGAGCACGCAATGCACCGGGTTGCGCTGCAGGATGACGCCGAGGCTCGCGATAATCGCGAGCGCGGCGAGAAAGGCGAACACCAGAGGCGGCATCGTCATTTGTCCCCTGCCACGACCACCACGAAGGCGGTCACGACCAGGTTGATCAGGCCGAGCGGCACCAGCCCCTTCCATCCGAGGCGCATCAACTGGTCGTAGCGCAGGCGCGGCAGCGTCCAGCGGATAAGAATCTGGAAGCAACTGAAGATGACGACCTTGACCCAGAACGCGACGAACTCGAGCAGCGCGACGATCAAGTTGGGCATCAGCAGATGCGCACCGCCGGGGAAATGAAAGCCGTCGCGATAGAGCCACGGCACCTGCCATCCGCCGAAGAAAAACGTCGTGATCAGCACCGCGACGAGCAGGACTTCGGCGAAATCCGTCATCATGAAGACCGCCTGCTTGCCGCCCGAATATTCGGTGAAGTACCCGGCGACCAGTTCGGACTCGCCTTCGGGCAGGTCGAAGGGCACGCGCTTGGACTCGGCCATCCCGGCAATCAGCAGCATCACGAACGAGACCGGCTGCAGCAGGATACCCCAGCGCGGCAGCCAGCCGAACCATACGCCGCCCTGGATCCGGCACATTGCCTGCAGATCGAGCGTCCCATAGGTGACGACGACGGCGATAATCGCCAGGCCCATCGCGATTTCGTACGAGATCATCTGCGCGCTGGCGCGAATCGCGCCGAGCATCGCCCAGCGATTGTTCGAGGCCCATCCGCCGAGCGCGATACCGTAGACGCCGATGCCGATAGTCGCGAGAACGTAAAGCGCGGCGACATTGAGATTGGCCGGCTGCAGGTCGATGTTGTAGCGGCCGACGCGCAGAATATCGCCCATCGGCGCGACCGCGAAAGTGATGATAACCGGGAAGAGTGCGAGAAACGGCGCCAATGCGTGGAGCGCACGATCGGCCCCGTCGGGCACGAAGTCTTCCTTGGTAAACATCTTGATGGGGTCGGCGAGGACCGTGTTGATGAAGCCGAAGTTGGGCAGGCCCAGACGCTTGCCGATACCGAAAATATCGGCGCGGTTGGCGCCGATGCGGTCCTGGATGAGGGCGCTGCCCTTGCGCTCGAACCACAGCATCATGGTGGTCAGCCCGAGTACCAGGACCACGATCACGATCGCCTTGATGGCGCCAATCAGGAGTTCAATCGTCACGGGCGGCGGGCTCGGCCAGGCGGTTGCATCCCATACGCGGGACGGCCGCCGAGCGGACGGCGGCACGCGGGGCGGGCCGACCGAAGATCGGCGCGCGGGCGCGGCACACGGTCATGTGGCAACGCCGCCGGGGAGGAACCTGAGGCCGGGGCGGCGAATTTTTCGGACACTATAACGGAACCTTCAACGGACAATTCTGCTGGAATTCAGAACCGTATCTTAGCTAGCTTAATTTTCCCGCGCGCGCCAGTGTCCCGGCGCGATTAACGGCCGCCGCCGCGATTCTTGCGGCCCGGCGCACGACTGCGTTATGGTCCCGCAGCCGCGCGGGAAACGATCGCGCGGCAGTTGTGAATTGCGATGAAATTGTGGCAAAGCCCTATGCACAGGGTCGCGGTGCGAGTGAACGCGCGGATGCGCGCGGTGCGGGCGCATGGCGCGGCGTGCCAGGCGCGGCGGCAATGCGGGTAATCGCGGGGAACGCCCACGGCCGGCGCATCGCGGCGCCCCGGGGATTTGAGACGCGGCCGGCGACCGCGCGGGTGCGCGCCTCGATCTTCTCGCGCATCGCGGCGCGTTTTGATCTGACCGGTGCGCGCGTGCTCGATCTGTTCGCCGGCAGCGGCTCGCTCGGGCTCGAGGCGTTGTCGCGAGGGGCGGCCGAGGCGGTGTTCGTGGACTCATCGCGTGCGGCGGTGGCGACGATTGCGAAGAATCTCGCGGCCTTCGGCCTGACCGGCGCGGCGCGAATCGTCACGCTCGACGTGATGCGCGCGATTGGCGAGCTGGCGGCGGCGGGCGAGCATTTCGATCTCGCCTTTGTCGACGCGCCCTATGCGCACGATAACAGTGCCGCCGTGCTCGCGGCGCTGGTCGGGCGCGAGGTAACGGCGGCGCGCGGCTGGATCATGGTGCGCCAGGCGGGACGGGCGCCGCGGCTGGAGCCGGCGGGCGTGGAACGTGTGAATGAAGCAACTCTCGGCGATCATCGTATCGCCCTCTACCGGCGACTGCCGCAGCCGCCGCAATGAGCTCACTGGGCCGGTATGTACAATAAACCCAAGGAACACGCCCCCTCGATTGCCATCTACCCGGGCAGCTTCGATCCGATTCATAACGGCCACATCGATATCATCCGGCGCAGCGTGGCGATTTTCGACGAGGTGATTGTCGCGGTGGCCTACAATCCGCACAAGGACTCGGCGCTCTTTTCGCCCGAAGAGCGGGTCGAGATGATCCACGAGTGCATCAAGGATCTCGAACCGCGCGCGCGGGTGGACAAGTTCAGCGGGCTCTCGGTCGACTACGCCGAACGAATCGGCGCCGCGGTGATTATCCGCAGCCTGCGCGCGGTGACCGATTTCGACTACGAGTTGCAGATGGCGCAGATGAACAAGCAGATGAACATGTCGGTCGAGACGGTTTTTCTGTTCGCCAATCCAAAGCTCTTTTTCACCGCGTCGCGCCTGATCAAGGAGGTGGCCGGCTACGGCAAGCGGCTGCCCGACCTGGTGCCCGAGTTGGTGATGACGCGGCTGCGCGCCAAGCTCAAAATCGACTAGGCCGCGCGCGATTGCAGAACGCGGACGATCAACGCGGACAATGCGATTGCGGGCGCACGGTTTCACCCGCCGCGCGGGATCGTTACAATCGAACGCATCAGCAAACGCACGATCATGATGAGCGCGACCAGCCCGGTTCGCGCCCCGGGATTAACTTCAGCGCCGAAAGGCCGCACACCGATGCTTAAGCTCAACCGCCGTATCGCCGCCCTCAAACCGTCCGCCACGATGGCGGCCGAGACCCGCGCCACCGAACTCAAGGCCGCCGGCGTCGACGTCATCTCGCTGGCCGCCGGCGAGCCCGACTTCGACACGCCCGAACGGATCAAGGATGCGGCGCGGCGCGCGCTGGCCAACGGCCAGACCAAGTACACGCCGGTCGCCGGCACGCGCGATCTGAAAGAGGCGATCCGGCTCAAGCTCAAGCGCGACAGCGGGCTGGACTACGAGATTGCCGAAATCATGGCGTCGGCCGGCGGCAAGCAGGCCGAGGCCAACATTATCGCGGCGCTTTTCGACGAGGGCGACGAGGTGATCATTCCGACCCCCGCGTGGGTCAGCTTTGTCGCGATGGTGAATCTGAGCGGGGCCGCGGCCAAGCTGGTCGAATGCCCCGAGGATCGCGGCTTCGTGCTTGATCCGGAGCGGCTGGCGCGTGCGATCACGCCACGCACCCGCGGGATCATTCTGAACTCGCCGTCGAATCCGACCGGCGCGGTCTATTCGCCCGGCAAGTTGAGCGAGCTGGCCAAGATTCTGCTCGAGGCCGGCCTCTGGATACTCTCCGATGACGTCTATGAGCACATCGTTTACGACGGTCCGGTGCCGCACATCTTCCGCATCGAACCGCGGCTGCAGGCGCGTGGTTTCGCGCTGAACTCGCTGTCGAAAGCCTATGCGATGACCGGATGGCGAATCGGCTTTGCCGCCGGCCCCAAGGAAGTGATCGCCGCCGCCGCGCGCCTGCAAGGGCAAAACAGCGGCAATCCGAACTCGATCACCCAGGCCGCCGCGATCGAAGCGCTGAGCGGACCGCAGGACGAAATCAAAACGATGATGGCGGAGTTCCGGCGGCGCCGCGAACTGGTGGTCGAGCGCGTGCGCAAGCTGCCCGGCTTCAAGCTGCCCAACGTGCCGAGCGGCGCGTTCTACGTTTTTCCGAATATCACGGAGCTGATCGGCGCGAGTCTCGGCGACCAGACCATCACGGACGGCAATTCGTTTGCGGAATTATTGCTGGCGGAAGAGCACGTCGCACTGGTCGGCGGCAACGATTTCGGCGCGCCACATCACGTGCGGATGTCGTACGCGACGTCGATGGAAAATCTCAACGCGGCTTTCGACCGGATCGGGAAGCTGGTCGCGCGCCTCAAGCGCTGACACGCCCCTGCACGTTCGCGGCCTGCGCGTCGGTGACGGCCGGCCGCGGCAATGCCCGATCTTTTTTTCCGCCGCGGCCGGATCGATCGTCAGTGCTTGAGCAGCCACCATGAGCCGGTCAGCGGGCCGCGCAGGCCGATCGCCGTCGACGGCTTGATCGCGGCGACGAACTGCTGGCTGGACTCGACGTCCACACCGGCGTCCTTGAGCGACTTGATCGCCGCGTCGCGCGAAGCGTCGCTGGTGCCGGCCAGTGCGTCGCTGATCACGGTGACCTTGTACTTGCGCGCCAAGGCGGCGCGCGCGGTCGTCAGCACCGAGCGGTCGGCATACGCACCCGCGATCACCAGTTCGCCGATATTCTGCTCGTCGAGCCACGGCTCGAGTTTGGAATTGCAAAACGCGTCCTTCGAGCTCTTGGCGAAAACCGGTCCGGCGTTGACGTCGGCGCGCTCGTCGAGTTGCGAACCGGCCCACAGGCGCGGCGTCGCGTAGTGGCGCGACCAGTTGCTGACGAAGGCAAACGGACTCGCCTCGTCCCGCGTGTAAAAGACCAGCATCGCGTTGGCCCGCGCCGCCGTAACGATCGCGTTGGTCGCGTCGATCATCGGCTGCACCTGATCCTGCGCCACCGGCAGGCGGCCGTTGGCCTCGAGATAGTCGCCCTGGTAGCCCAGCAGCATCACCGCCGTACCGAGGCCGCGGCCCCTAATCGGCTCCTGATCGCAGCCGCCGAGTAGCATCATCGCGGCGGCAATCGCCACGCCCAGCGTCAATCCGGTCTTCAGACGCGCCATCGAATCCCATACCTCCGAAAAATTGATCCCATCTCTCTTACCATACCGCACGCCAAAAGCATGGCCCCCCCGCGCTCGCCCCGCATCCCGTCTACTTGCGCCACGGGGCTGGAAATTCGCCGGTGCGCAAAAAGCGCAGGTAGTCGGCGAGAATCTCGGCATGATCGAAGGCCAGCGGCGCGGGCGGATCGTCGGGATGATGGAGCGCGATCGCGCGCGCGTCGTCGCGCGCCTGCGGCGTGCCCCGCGCGCGGCCGACGTAGACCACCGTGATGGTCTGGCCGCGCGGATCGCGATCGGGCCGCGAGTAGACCCCGAGCAGTGCGCGCAAATCGACTTCGAGCGAAGTCTCCTCGAGCGCCTCGCGCACGGCGGCCTGCTCGACGGTCTCGCCGAATTCGACGAAGCCGCCCGGAAACGCCCATCCGGGCGGAAAATTGAGCCGCTCGATGAAGGCGATGCGATCGCCGATTTCCGCGATCACGTCGGCCGCGATCGGCGGGCATACTGGACGCGCCATGGGCGCCAGCCTAACACGCGCGCGGACGCGGCACAGCGGCATGCGCGATACGGCGCGAGTTGACATTGCGCGCGACGCGCCACAAAGTTCCTGCGTGGCTATGCAAGTTGCGCGTCTCTATGATTTCGGCGATATCCGCGTTGAAGCGAGCGCCCGCCCCGAACCCGGACCCAACGAATTGCTGGTGCGCGTGCGCGCCTGCGGCATCTGCTCGGGCGATATCATGCCGTGGTACATCCGGCGCAAGGCGCCGCTGGTGCTCGGTCACGAGCCGGTCGGCGTGGTCGAGCAGGCCGGCGCCGCGGTGCGCGACTTCCGGCCGGGCCAGCGGGTCTTCGTCCATCATCATGCGCCGTGCTTCCAATGCGCCGCGTGCCGGCGCGGCGAGTACGTGCAATGCGCCACGTGGCGCGCGACCAATCTCAACCCCGGCGGCATGGCCGAATATTTTCTCGTCGCCGCGCCCAACCTGGCCGACACGCTCAAGCTGCCCGACGATCTCGGCGACCTCGACGGCGTGCTGATCGAACCGGCCGCCTGTGTGGTCAAATCGATCCGCCGATCGGGCCTGCGCCCGGGCGAATCGATCCTGATTATCGGGCTCGGCATCATGGGCATGATGCATGTGAAGATCGCGCGCAGCCTCGGCGCGGGAACCATCATCGGCGCCGACCTCTTTGCACAGCGGGCGGCGCGCGCGCGCGAACTCGGGGCGGATTTCGGTCTCGTGGTTTCTGGCGATGATCTGGCCGAACAGGTACGCGGGGTGACCGGCGGCGCGATGGCCGACGTGGTGATCGTCGGGCCGGGCACCTCGCGCGTAATCGCGAGCGGTATCGCCGCCGCCGGCAAGGGCGCGACGGTCGTGCAATTCACCGCGACCCCGCCCGACGATGAACTGCTGGTCAAGCCGCACGATCTCTATTTCAACGAGACCCGGCTGGTGCCGAGCTACTCATGCGGTCCCGACGACACGCGCGAAGCGCTCGACCTGGTACGCCGCGGCGTGATCAGCGCGCGCGAACTGGTCACGCATCAGTTTCCGCTGGCCCGGATCAACGAGGCGTTCGCGCAGGCGCAGAAACCCGAATCGCTCAAGGTCGTCGTCACCTTCTGAGTTCGCCCGATCGAAGTCCGTCACGCATTAAGGAACCTCTGCACAAGTTAGGTTGTCATTCTGAGCGCAGCGAAGAATCCCGGATCCGGGACCCATGCGCTGCGCTCAGGATGACAGCAGTGCCTTGTGCAGAGGTTCCCTAAACCCGCACAACATCGGAACTGAATAATCGCTAGCCTTTGCAACAGAGAACGTCTCCAAGGAACGAGCTGAGTATAAAAGCAAATACTGAGGTAGAGATAAGGAGGGAGCGATAAAATGAAGAGGGCGCCCATCGCGGACGCCCTCTTGCCGAATAGTCAGTTGCGACGAGCTATCAGGAAGCCGCCGGAGCAGGAGCCTCCGGTGCCGGCGCTGCCGCCGCAGGAGCCTCAGCCCCAGGCGCCATCGCCGCCGCGTGATGATGCATGTGCATATGATGATGCATGTGCATATGGTGATGCATATGCATTTCGCCGCCTGAATCGGTCTTGGCCGCAATCGCTTCCGCACGATCGGCAGCCGCCTTGGCATCGGCTGCCGATTGCTCAACCTTGCTCGCCGAAGCCTGCGCCGAAGCCGCAGCCTGCTGTGCAGTCTGGCTTGCCGCTTCAGCGCGCTGCGCAGCCGAATCGGCCTGCGTAGCAGCCGCCTGCGCCGACTGGACGTCCTGGTTCGGACTGCAACCGGCCATCAATGAAAGGGCGAACACAGCCCCCGCAAGTCCAATCAGTTTAGTCGATTTCGAGATTAACCCTTCCATCCTATCCTCCTTAAGATTTTGCCTGATATCTGGACCGGGATCCTGAGATAACCGAACGGCGCAATTCGAATCACCGTGTAAACCCAAAATCCCGCTTACAAACAGATTTGCCTTCTGCAACTGCACTGGCCTTTCACCAACGTATTTGGCCAATAAACCATACCGTATGAGCGTAAGCACCGCAAACCGCCATCAATACGTTGGCACCACTTGCATTTGACCTAGTCCATTCGCCGCGCGCGAATTGATTACTAGAAATCGTCACCGCCGAAATCGTCACCGCCCATTCCGCCCATGCCACCCATCCCTCCCATACCACCCATGCCGCCCATGCCACCCATCCCCATTCCACCCATTCCACCGGGAGGCATCGCGGGCATCGCCACCGGTTTGCGCGGCTTCTCGACGATCGCGGCTTCGGTGGTGATCAGCAGGGCGGCTGCGCTGGCCGCGTTTTCGAGCGCCGCGCGCACCACCTTGGCCGGATCGATTACGCCGGCCTTGACCAGGTCTTCGTATTCGTTGGTCGCGGCGTTGTAGCCGAAGTCGCCCTTGCCGTCGACGACCTTGGCCAGCACGACCGCCGGCTCGAGTCCGGCGTTGAAGACAATCTGGCGCAGCGGCTCGCTCATCGCACGCTCGACGATCCCGGCGCCGGCCTTGCGCTCGGCGCTGAGCTTGAGCGCCTTGACCGCTCCGATCGCGCGCACCAGGGCAACGCCGCCGCCGGCCACGATACCTTCTTCGACGGCGGCTCGCAGCGCATTGACGGCGTCGTCGACGCGCATCTTCTTTTCCTTCAATTCGACTTCGGTGGCCGCGCCGACGCGGATCACCGCGACGCCGCCGGTCAGCTTGGCCAGCCGTTCCTGGAGCTTCTCGCGATCGTAGTCCGAGGTGGTGTCCGCGATCTGCCGGCGAATCTGCTCGATGCGTCCGGTGATTTCGGCTTTCTTGCCCGAACCGCCGACGATCGTCGTATTGTCCTTGTCGATCAGCACGCGGCGGCATTTGCCGAGCTGATTGATCTGGACGTTCTCGAGCTTGCCGCCGAGTTCCTCGACGATGACTTCGCCGCCGGTCAGGATCGCCATGTCCTGGAGGCTCTCTTTGCGCCGATCGCCGAACCCTGGGGCCTTGACCGCCGCAATTTTAAGCGTGCCGCGCAATTTGTTGACCACCAGCATCGCCAGCGCCTCGCTCTCGACGTCTTCGGCCACGATCAGCAGCGGGCGTCCGTTCTGCACCACGCGTTCGAGCAGCGGCACCATCTCGCGCAGGTTCGAGATTTTCTTTTCGAAATAGAGGATCAACGGCTCTTCGAGCTCGACCGTCATCTTTTCCGGGTTGGTTGCGAAGTACGGCGAGAGGTAGCCGCGATCGAAGCGCATCCCTTCGACCAGGTCGAGCGTGGTCTCGAGGCCGCGCGCCTCTTCAACCGTGATCACGCCCTCCTTGCCGACCTTGTCCATCGCGTCGGCGAGGATCTTGCCGATCGAGGTGTCGCCGTTGGAGGCGATGGTCGCGACCTGGTTCATGCGCGTGTGGTCTTTGACCGGCCGCGCCATCTCTTTAATCGCGCCGACCGCCGCTATGACGGCGGCTTCGATGCCGCGTTTGAGTTCGATCGGCGCGAGTCCGGCCGCCAACAGCTTGATCCCTTCACGGACGATCGCGCGCGCGAGCAGCGTCGCGGTGGTGGTGCCGTCGCCGGCCACGTCGTTGGTCTTCTGGGCGACTTCGCGAATCAGCTTCGCACCGATATTCTCGAAGCGATCCTCAAGTTCGATCTCCTTGACCACGGTGACGCCGTCCTTGGTGACCAGCGGCGCGCCAAAACTTTTCTCGATTAGAACATTGCGGCCCTTGGGTCCCAGGGTGACGCGTGCTGCTTCGGCCACCAGCGTGGCGCCTTTGACTATCCCGCGACGGGCGTGTTCGTGAAGTTCAATCACCTTGGCTGACATTGAGCGCTATCTCCAATCGGAAAAATATAATGTTGCGTACGTTAATCGGATCCGGCAGCCCGGGCCGCCGGACCTTGCGGGCCGCCCGCACTCCTCCCTCAGGGCGCGGTCGGCCATCAGGAACTTAAACATCGCGCGGCACAATGCAAGCGTCGGATACCCTTTTCGCGCCGCGATCGAGGTGTCAGGATAATCGCCGGAGGACCGCTGTGATCGCCAATCCTGTATCTCGTCCCGACGGCCGCCATCCGGCGGTTCGGAGGCTTTATCGGACGCTGCACCGCATGGTTCGTATTACGGTCTGCACCGCGCTAATGGTCGCCGGCGCAATCGCCCCGGCGCCGCCCGCCGCGCGTGCCGCCAAACTGCAGTTGATCGTCCGGCCGATCCGCGAGGGAGCATTGCCCGGCTCACCCGCGATCGCCGCGGCAGCGCCATCAATCGCTATCTCGGAGACCGACCGCGCCGTTACGACGATTCGCGATCGGCGCTTCGCCCAGAACGACGACTCCGGCGCCGATACCGATATCGCGCCCGACCAGGTCCAGAAGTACATCGCGGTCTACAAGGACATGCAGCGCGATCGCGGCCTGACGGTCGAGCAGGCGGCGTCCAGGGAGGGGCTTACGCTCAGTGCGTTTCGCGCGCTCGAACGGAAGATCGAACGCGACGAACCAACCCGCGAGCATGTCCGCGCCGAACTGCAATCGGCGGCGGCCGCCGCTCCGACCCCGGTCACCGCCAAATAGACTCGCGCGGCGCCCGCTCCATACGCTGACGCGGCGGGCAGAGCCAGGGCCCACCCGCCGCGCCGCGCAAATTCGCTGCGGTACTTATTTCGTGACCGAACTCGAGAACGCCGCTTCCAGACGCGCCACCGCGTCATCGGCGCGACGCGCCGAATCAGCCGCATTCTGAGCGCCGGTATCGGCCGCCTGCGCCGCCGTCTGCGCCTGCTGGGCGGCGGCTTCGGCAGAGGTCGCCGCGCTCCCCGCGCTGCTCGCGTCAGCTTCGGCCTTTTGCTTCGCGGCGGCAATATTGGCGCTATTGGAGCAGGCGGCCACGAAGGCCACCATCATTACAACCGTAATTAATTTCGCGAACTTCTTCATCCTGAGCACACCTCCCATAATGGTTCTGATTCGGTCTCGCCGGCTGGAAATGCCAGACGCTGAATATCTCCGCTACGCAAGGAGCGGCGGCGAATCGCAGTAAACTGAGCAATAGTGACAAATCGATTTGCACTACGCAAGCTAGCGCGCGCACGCGGCACCGCTCTCATAGCGTATCGCGCGCATCGCGACCGATTCGCGGATGACTATCGGTTGACATCTAATTCCGGCCCCGATTATCGTTCTTTCAAGCTCATCGATGGGCGCTCGCCAGATGCCTCGCACGACAAATTTATTCTCGGCTGCTTAGACCATGACACCGGACGACCCGAGCGCACGACCCGCCGACGCGCCAGCCATCGCGGCGCCGGTTACGCCCGCCGCACCGCCGGTCATCGTGCCGCCCGCCGCGATGCCGACGATGCCAATCACGATGGCCATCGCACCCGAAGAGACCGTCGCGAACTCGGCCGGCCTGGCGCGCAAACATTTTCCGGGCGAACTCGAGGGCGACTACGCGGAGATCATGCGGCGTGTCGAATTGATCCGGGCGCCCGGCTCAGCGCTGCGCCGCCTGGCGCGGGCGATTGTGCAAAGCCTGCCCTTGGCGCGACAGCGCCGGCGCGCCCCCGATTCCGACGATCGCCATGTCGCCTTCGACGGCTTTGCCCGCGCGGGCCACGAAGACAAGCTCGAGCGCGACCGCCGTTACGGCACCGTCTACCGCGTGACCGAGGCGCGCAACGCCTACCTGGTGCGGCTCGAGATGCCGCGGCGGACGCCCTACTCCGCACTCAAGCAGGCCTGGAAATTGCCCGATGAGATGCCGGCCTACGACTACACGATCAGTCTGGGCGACGATTTCCTCGCGATCCGCGCCGGCCTGCGGGGCGAGGCGATACGCCGCGCGGCCTACGTCTCGCCGTCGTTTCCGTCGCAGTTCTTAACCCGAATCGAATTCGCCCAGCCGGTCGCGGCGTTCAAACATCGGATGGAGGGCAAGCTGCTCGAGGTAATCGTCTTCAAGCGCGCGGCCGACGCGATTCCGAGCGCGGCCTGAAATCGATGCGCTGGCAAGGCCGGAGATGAGACGGAGCACGCCCTACGCTATGATTGCCGAGGCGATGGCCGAAGGCGTGAAAATCCGCGACGCGACCAATCTCGATCTGCCGGCGATCATGGAGATCGAACGGTTGGCCTTTGCCCAGCCATGGAGTCTGGATTCGTTTGAGCGCGAGCTATCGTTGCCGTTTTCGCGGCTGATTGTTGCCAGTCCGATGGCTCGCGGCGCGTCCCCTCTGGCCGGCTACCTGTGCCGCTGGCTGGTGGCCGACGAATGCCACATCCTGAACGTCGCGGTGCGTCCCGGGATGCGGCGGCGAGGTATCGCGGAGCGGATGATGAGTGATGCCATAACCGAAGCAAAAGCAAAAAATGCTCAGGTAGTGACCCTTGAAGTGCGGCGATCGAATCTCGCGGCGCGGCGCTTGTATCGCAAATTCGCGTTTGAGGAACGACGTTTGAGAATCGGCTATTATGGCTCCGGAGAGGATGCGATTGTGATGGAACTCAAGCTCTGACCTGACTTTATTAGTACATGAGAACAAGGTTCTAAATTATTGACTTAAGCGAGGGGGTTACAATCTGGCTAAATTTGTGCAATAGTGGACGCAAGGTTCAGGCCGATCGGAAGCGGTAAGCTCACCGGCATTAGCCACCGCTCCGAAATCCGGTGCCTGCAACCAGGCATCTACCAACGATGAGTTTGCCGTTCAAAAAGGGTGAAAAAGTCGTCTATCCCGCGCACGGAGTCGCCGTCATCGAGGATATTCAGAGCAAGGTGATCTCCGGAACCACGCGGCGCTTTTACATGCTGCGCATCCTCGGTACGGAAAAGATGACGATCATGATTCCGACCGAAAATGTCGAAGCGGTTGGGCTGCGCCGGGTAATCGGGATGGACACGGTCAGCAAAATCTACAAAATCCTGCGGCAACGCAAAGTCGAGGCCGATTCGCAGACCTGGAATCGCCGGTACCGCGAATATACGGAAAAGATCAAGACCGGGTCGCCGCTGGAAATCGCCAAGGTATTGCGCGATCTGCTGGTGCTCAAAGGCGACAAGGAACTTTCCTTCGGCGAGCGCAAGATGCTCGATACGGCGCGCAGCCTGCTGGTCAAGGAATTGTCGATCGCCAAGGCTCATCCGGAAGAGAAGATCATGGAAGAGCTGAAGACCATGTTCGCCACCTAAGGAACCTCTGCACAAGGCTCTGCTGTCACCCTGAGCGCCAGCGAATGGGTCCCGGATTCGGGATTCTTCGCTGCGCTCAGAATGACAACCTCACTTGTGCAGAGGTTCCCTAAGGCGCGTCCCGCCAGGCGCCGCGCGACGTGGGATTTTGCGCCAAAATGGGGCCGGCTTCACTGCCTGGCCCCTTTTCTTGCCCCTGAACGTGAATACCGCTTAAGTCACGCTATCTCCTTAATTCGCGCGACTCTCGTCAATCGCGCAACCATCCAAAGATGAACGCCTCAGCAATTAACGCTTCAGCAATTAACGCTTCAGTAATAATTGTGGCGGCCGGCAGCGGCACGCGCCTGGGCTTCGACGCACCGAAGGCTTTCGTCGAGCTCGCCGGACGATCGCTGCTCGGCTGGACGCTCAGGACGATCGCCGCGGTGCCCGCGATTGACGAGGCGGTGATCGCCGTGCCCGAGGGGATGGAGGCGCGGGCGCGCATCGAGGTAATCGCCGCCGGCCTCGAGATTCCAGTCAAGCTGACGCCGGGCGGCGCCGAGCGGCAGGATTCGGTGCGCCACGCGCTGGCGCTGACCAGCGCCGCGGCCGCGATCGTGGTGGTGCATGACGCGGCGCGGCCATTCGCCACGCCCGCGATGTTTGCCGCGACGATCGCGGCGGCGGCGCGCGCGGGCGGCGCGATCGCCGCGATTGCACTGGCCGATACGCTCAAGCGCGCGGCGGCCGACGGGCGGACGATCGCGGCGACGATCGCGCGCGCCGGACTATGGCAGGCGCAGACCCCGCAGGCCTTTCGGCGCGAGTTGCTGAATGCGGCTCATGCGCGCGCGGTGCGTGAAGCGATCGCCGCGACCGACGACGCCGATCTGGTCGAGCGCTGCGGCGGCGTGGTCGAGCTGATCGAAGCCTCGGCGCTGAATTTCAAGATTACGACCGCCGCCGATTTCAGGCTGGCCGCGGCGCTGGCGAGGTCCCAAGCCCCTCATTGAGCGAGCCCGAGCGGAAACCCTTCAGATCGACTGTCACATAGCGGAAGCCAAACTTTTTCAACTCGCGATCGACCGTCTCGCGCGTCGCCGGTTCGAGCAGGCGCGCTACCTCGCTCGCTTCGACCTCGAGGCGCGCGACCTCACCGTGATAGCGCACGCGCGCCACGCGAAAGCCCAGCGCATGAAGCAGCCGCTCGCCCCGCTCGACCATTTGCAGGCCCGCCGGCGTGATCTGCATGCCGTAGGGGAAGCGCGACGACAGGCAGGGCGACGCCGCGCGATCCCAGGTCGGCAGGCCGAGCGCCCGCGACAGCTCGCGCACGTCAGCCTTGGTCAGCTCGGCCTCGACCAGCGGATGGCGCACGCTTTGCTCGGTCGCGGCCTGGATACCGGGACGATAATCGTTGAGGTCGTCAAGGTTGAGACCGTCGGCGATCTCGTCGATACCGAGTTCGCGCGCCTTGGCCACGCATACGGTGAATAGGTTGTGCTTGCAGAGGTAGCATCGGTTGAGCGGATTTTGGGCGTAGCCCGGAATCTCGAGCTCGTTCGATTCGATCACCAGATGGCGCGCGCCGATCAGCCGGCCCATCTCGAGCGCCGAGAGCCGATCGTCGTCGGGCATGGTCGGCGAAGTGGTGGTCAGGGCGAGCACGCGAGCGCCGAGCGCGTCGCAGGCCGCCTTGAGCACAAAGGTCGAATCGACGCCGCCGGAAAACGCGACCATCAGGGAGCGCATCGGGCGGAAGATCTCGCTCAGACGCGCGAGCTTTTGTTCGAGCGGATTTTTCATGATCAAGGCTGGCGGAATTGATCGCGCATGCGGCGCGTCAAATGCCCTCGGCCTGGAACAGATCGGTCGTCAGATAGCGCTCGCCGGTATCGCAGAACACCACGACGACGATTTTGCCGCGGCCCAGCCGCTTAGCAATCTGCAGCGCGGCACAACAATTGGCGCCCGACGAGATGCCGACCAGCAGGCCCTCTTCGCGCGCGAGGCGGCGCGAGTAGCGGGTCGCGTCCTCGTCGCTGACGGCGATCACTTCATCGTAAATTTTGGTGTCGAGATTTTCCGGGACGAAGCCGGCGCCGATGCCCTGGATTTTATGGAAGCCGGCTTCGCCGCCTTCGAGCACGGGCGAGCTTTTGGGCTCGACCGCGACGATCAGCGGACGATTCTTCAGATGTTCGCGCAGGTAGCGGCCGACGCCGCTGATCGTGCCGCCGGTGCCGACGCCCGAGATGAACGCGTCGATCTGGTCGAGCTGTTCCATCAGCTCGGGACCGGTATGCGCGTAATGTGCCTCGGGGTTGGCCGAATTGCTGAATTGCTGCGGCATGTAGTAGCCCGGATTGGCGCGCACCAACTCCTCGGCCTTGGCGATCGCACCGTGCATCCCGCGCGTATCCGGGGTCAGCACGAGCTTGGCGCCGTAGGCGGCGAGCAGCGAGCGGCGCTCCTCGCTCATGGTGTCGGGCATGGTCAGGATGAGGCTGTAGCCTTTGACCGCGCAGACCAGGGCGAGGCCGATGCCGGTGTTGCCGGAGGTCGGCTCGACGATCGTGTCACCGGGCTTGAGGCGCCCTTCGCGTTCGGCCTTTTCGACCATCGCCAGACAGATGCGATCCTTGACGCTGCCGCCCGGATTGTAGTTTTCGAGCTTGGCCCAGACCTCGGCGTCGTCCTTGCCCGGCAGACGATTGAGCCGGACCACCGGAGTATGGCCCACGAGTTCCAACGGTGTATGCGCAACGCTGATCGGCATGGCGGCAATTCTAACCCGATTACAGCCACCGTTGCGACAGATGCGAATGCGGATAAAGTTGCTCGAACCTCCCCGCGCCACGAGCGGACGATGAATCGATGATAGAACGGTGATGGTGGATCAGGCGGACTTAAGCGGCGGGCGCATGCTGATAATCTTTCCGGGCGCGCTCGGCGATCTGATCTGCGCGGCGCCGGCGATGCGCGCGCTGGCCCGGCGTCATGCTGATGCGACGGTCGATTTCATGGCGCGGGCGGAACTCGCGCGCTTCGCGGCGGAGCATCGCGTCGCGGCGCGCGGCCATTCTCGCGCCTATTCGATCGACCGGCGCGAGGTCGCCCAATTGTTCGATGCCGCAAGGCCGATCGCGGCCGAGGCGCGCGCATTCTTTGGGGCATTCGCCCAGGTCTATTCGTTTTTCGCCGCCGCCGATGCGGGTTTTCGCGACGCGCTCGCGGCGGCCACCGCGGGCCGCGCGACCTGCTACCCGTTTCGGCCACCGGGCCTCGATCACGTCGCCATTGGCTACCTGCGCGCGATCGGCGCCGACTCCGCCGCTGCGCCGGTGTGGACCGTCGAGTTGCGCGACGATCAACTCGCCAGGGCCGCCGCACGACTTGCCGCGGCCGGTCTGGAGCCGCACAATTTTCTCTTGATCCTGCCGGGCAGTGGCAGCCCGGCGAAGAACTGGCCGGCGGAGAGCTTCGCCGCCGTAACCGATTCGCTGGTCCCGCGGATGCGCCCGCTGGTCATCCTCGGACCCGCCGAGGAGGCAATCGCTCCGATTTTTGCCGCGCGCGGACTGGCAATCATGCGCGAACTGGAATTGGGCGAAGTCGCCGCAATCGCGCGGCTGGCATCCGGCTTTATCGGCAACGATTCCGGCGTGACCCATCTGGCGGCGGCGGCCGGTGCGCCGGGAATCGCGATCTTCGGGCCGACCGATCCGGAGCGCTGGCGTCCGATCGGCCGGGTGATCGTGATGCGGCACGTGCCGCTCGCTATGCTGGAAGTCGGCGCGGTCGCCGTGCGCCTGGCGGCGGTGATCGCCGAAAGCTTGCCGGATGGCCCCGCGCAGGTGCGGCAGAGCGGCGAAAAATGATTAGAATGGGAGATGAATAGGGCGCAGACTGGGATCGTTGATCGATATACTGACGAAAGGTAGGTAAAGACGGCGGCCGTCGGACCTAAAGCCAAAACCAATTCCGGTTTTCAGGCAATCGCCCAGACGCGCCCGCCGCATATAGATTTATGTCGACTATGCTCAAAACAACCTTCCTGATGGGCCTGATGACCGGCTTGATCATCCTGATTGGCGGGATGTTGCACGGGCGCGGCGGGATGGAGATCGCGTTCGTCTTCGCCGTCGGAATGAACTTCTTCAGCTACTGGTTCTCGGACAAGATGGTCTTGCGCGCCTACAAGGCGCAACCGCTCGACGCCTCGAGCGCGCCCGATCTGTATGCGATCGTCAACGAGCTAGCGACTTCGGCGGGCATCCCGATGCCGAAGCTCTACCTGATCGACAACGACACGCCTAACGCCTTTGCCACCGGCCGCAACCCCAAACATGCGGCGGTCGCGGTCACGCGCGGGATCATGCGGATTTGCACGCGCGAGGAGTTGAAAGGCGTTATCGGGCACGAGTTGTCGCACGTCATCAATCGCGACATCCTGACCAGCTCGATCGCGGCGACGATGGCCGGCGTGATCATGATGATCGGGACGATGGTGCGCTGGGGCGCGCTGCTGGGCGGCTTTGGCGGGCGCGACGACGAAAATCGCGGCGGCGCGCTCGGGCTGCTCTTCATGGCGATCCTGGCGCCGGTCGCGGCGACGCTGATTCAGCTCGCGATCTCGCGCACGCGCGAGTACCAGGCCGACGCGAGCGGCGCGCATCTGACGCATAATCCGCTGCTGCTGGCCAACGCGCTGCGCAAACTCGAATCGGCCAACGAGCGGATGCCGCTGTCGGACGCGACGCCCGCCACGGCGCATATGTTTATCGTCAATCCGCTCAGTGCGGGCGGTCTGTCGCGGCTGTTCTCAACCCATCCGCCGATCGAAGAGCGGATCCGGCGGCTCGAGCAGATGGCGCATAACGGATAATCGCCTCACGGATAACCGATAGATGGCAAACGAAGAAGAAAAATCGCCGGGTTTCAAGGTCAACGATCGCCGCCGCTTTTCCGCCGAGGGCGACCTCAAGCCGGAGTTTCGCGGGGATGACGAGGCGCCCGCCGCGGCCAAGCCGGGCGATACGGTCGCCGACGCCAACGCGCCCAGCGATGCGGACGCGGTCGATGCGGCTCTGCACAGCGCCGCCGAGCACGCCGGTCATGCGGATGCCGGGCACGCGCACCATGATGCCGCGCACGGTCATCCACATGTTCACGCTGATCACGATGATCATGCAGATCACGCGGCGCATCCGCACGAACCTTTGGGGCATGCGCATCACCCGGGCGAGCCGGCAGCCCCGGAGCTGAGCTTCGGCACCTTCCTGGTCGGACTCTCGACCCAGGCGCTGGTGCTGCTCGGGGATATCGTCGATCCGCAGACCGGCGAAGCGATGCAGGATTTGCGCGGGGCGGAGCAGCTAATCGACATTATCGGGATGCTTCGCGAAAAGACTCGTGGCAATCTCGATCGCGACGAGGCTCAACTGATCGAGGCGGTGCTCTACGAACTGCGCATGAAGTACGTTGAGCGCGCCCGGCAGGCGCCGCGCTAGAGCAATCGCCGAGGGCGCGGCGCGCGCGGATACGGCGGGCGCTCGATGGCCGTCGCGACGCAGGGTAGCAGACGCCCCAACACGGGTAGTCCGCCGGAACTTCATCAGGATGCTGCGCGAGCCGGGATTTGAATGGCGAGTGGCCGGGGTCGCGGCGAGTCTCGCGCTGATGCTGGCCTCGAGCGGTGCGGCGCCGGCGAATTGCGCCGGGGCGTCCACGGCAAATCCCGCCGGAAATTCCGTCGCCCGCGCCACCGAATCGCGCGCGCCGACGGTCCCGGGCGCGATCATCACCGCGAATCAATTATGGAGTGCGCGGCCGGCCGGGCGCATCGGCAAGGCCGCGACGCTACCCGATTTCGTTGCGCTGGCGGCGCAACTGTCGCCGGCGGTGGTCAATATCTCGACCGAGCAGAAGGTCGATGCGGGGGGCGCCACGACCGACCCCGACGGCGGCTCCGACAGTAATCCGGACCGCAACAGCGACCCATTCGATCGCTTCGGCCAGCCGTTCGAGCGCTACGACCTGCCCCATCCGCACAGTCTCGGCTCAGGCTTTATCATCAATTCGGCGGGCTATATCCTGACCAACGATCACGTGGTCGAAGACGGCGGTCCGACGGTGGTGACGCTGCGCGACGGCCATGAATATACCGCGCGCGTGATCGGGCAGGACTCGCGATCGGATATCGCGCTAATCAAGATCGACGCGCCGCATCGTCTGCCGGTCGCGCCGCTGGGCGATTCCGACACGGTGCGGGTGGGGCAATGGGTAATCGCGATCGGCAATCCGTTTGGCTTCGACCATTCGGTGACGGCCGGAATCGTGAGCGCGAAGGGCCGCTTTATTCCGGGCAATTTCGACGACTATATCCAGACCGACGCGTCGATCAATCCGGGCAATTCGGGCGGCCCGCTGATCGATCTGCGGGGCGCGGTGGTCGGCGTCAATTCGGCGATCTATACGCGCACCGGCGCCAGCATGGGGATCGGTTTTGCGATTCCGGTCAACCTGGTCAAGCAGGAATTGCCGCAGATGCTGAGCCGCGGCAAGGTGGTGCGCGGATGGCTCGGGGTCTATATCGAGCCGGTCTCGGAGGCCGAGGCGCAGGCGGCGGGACTCGATCCGCCGCACGGCGCGATGGTCAACGAGGTGCTCGACGACAGTCCGGCGGCGCGGGCCGGGCTGCGGCATGGCGACATCGTCGTGGGCTTTGACGGTCATGAAATCGGCACCGCGCAGGAGCTGCCGCTGATGGTCGGCACGGTGCCGGTCGGCCACGACGCGACGCTGACCGTAATCCGGGGCCGGACGGCGCGGCGGATCGCGCTCGTGATCATGCCGTCGCACGAGGAGCAACTGGCCCGGGCCGATGCCGCGGCGTCGGCGGCCGGCGATCCCGAAGCGTTCGGCCTGACGGTCAAGGACCTCAGTCCGGCCCTGGCACACGAACTCAAGCTCGATGACGCCAGCGGCGTGGTGATCGACGGGGTCGATGCCGGCAGCCGGGCCGCGGCGGCGGGCCTGCGCGCGCGCGACGTGATCCTGTCAGTCGATCGGCGCGCGGTCGGCACGGTGAGTGCGTTCGACCTGGCGCTGGGAACCGCCGCGCCGGATCGGGTGGTGCTGTTGCTCATCCGGCGCGACAAGGGCACGCTGTTTATCCCCTTGCGCCGCCGGGATTGAGGCGCGGGGCATCACGGACGCGCGGCGGCGGCTTAGCCATGCAACTTGGGCGGACGATAAAATTCGGACTGATCGGCCTGGGCGCCATCGCGCTGTTTGCGATGGCCCCGCTGGTCTACAGCTTCATCAATTATTATAACGCGCTGCAGCAAGAGGTGATCACGCGCTTCGCCGGCCAGCGCTGGACGATTCCGTCGCGCATCTATTCCGATTCGACGGTCATTTATCCGGGGCAGAAGCTCGGCGATCTGGGCTTTTTCCAGCGCCTGGCGCGGCTTAACTATCATCGCGTGGAGACGCCGGGCGAGGTCGTTGCGCGCGGCGAATACTCCTACGATCAGAAGCATGGCAGGCTGCTGATCTTCCTGCACAGCTTCGGCTATCCGTACAAGAATTACCCGGGCCAACTGATCGGGCTCAAGCTCGCCGCCGACGGCACGATCACGGCGATGTACGACGGCATCGGGCACGACCCGATCTATTCGATCGAACTCGAACCGGAACTGCTGGGCGCAATCTTCCAGGGCGACTGGGAGCAGCGCCGGCTGGTGCCGATCAGCGAGATTCCGCCGGCCTTCATCGACGCGATCCTGGCCGCCGAGGACCATCGCTTTTACGAGCATCACGGCATCGACGTGGTGCGCACGCTCAAGGCCGGATGGATCGATTTCACCACCGGCCACGTGGTCCAGGGCGGATCGACGCTGACCCAGCAGTTGATGAAGAACTTCTTCCTGACCAGCAAGCGCGACTGGCATCGCAAGGTCAAGGAAGCGCTGATGGCGTATATCGCGGAGCGCCAATACTCGAAGGACGAGATCCTCGAGAACTACATCAACGATATCTACCTGGGCCAGCGCGGCCAGGAGGGTATCTACGGCATCTGGGAGGCCTCGCAATTCTACTTCTCGAAGGATCCGCGCGACTTGACGATCGCCGAGATGGCGACGATCGCCGGCATGATCCGATCGCCCAATCGCTACAATCCGATTCGCCATGCCAACGCCGCCCGCCAGCGGCGCAACGAAGTACTGTCGGCGATGCTCGCCGACGGCTACGTGAGCAAGGCGGCCTATGACGTGGCGGCGACCGAAGCGCTGCGCGCGCGCGAACCGTTTCTCGAGACCAACGACGCGCCGTATTTCGTCGACTACGTCAAGCATGAACTGGCCGAGCGCTATCCGGCGACCGTGCTGACCGGCGAGGGTTTGCGGGTCTTCACCACGCTCGACGTGCATATGCAGAAGGAGGGCGAGCACGCGGTGGTCAACAATCTGGTCAACCTGGAGACCCGGCATCCGTCGCTCAAGCGCAAGGAAAAAAGCGAGCAGCTCGAGTCGTGCCTGGTCTCGATCGAGCCGCAGACCGGCAAGATCCGCGCGATGGTCGGCGGACGCGACTATCAGCAGAGCCAGTTCAACCGGGTTACCCAGTCGGTGCGCCAGCCGGGATCGGCCTTCAAGCCGGTGACCTATCTGGCCGCACTGCAGGAGACGCTCGACGGCGGCCCGCAGCATTACCTGCCGAGCAGCTATATCGACGACACGCCGTTCACCTGGCAGATCGGCGAGACCTCGTGGACCCCGCGCAACTTCAAGAATCGCTACTTCGGCCGCGTCACGCTGGAATTCGCCCTCGAGGAGTCGCTCAACTCGGCGACCTCGCGGCTGGCCAACTCGATCGGACTCGACCGGGTGATCGCGATGGGGCAAAAGCTCGGCTTCGGCAATCTGCCAGCCTATCCGTCGATTATCCTGGGCGGGATCGAGGTCTCGCCGATGCAGCTCGCCAGCGCCTACACCATTTTGGCCAACGAGGGCCTCGAGGTGCCGCCCTACGCGGTGACTGCGGTGGTTGACAAGAACAACCAGGTGATCGAGGGCCACGAACTCAAGGCCTCCACGGTGCTGTCGCCCGAACTGGCCTACATGATGGACTACATGCTCGAGCAGGTGATCAATCATGGCACCGGCGAGGGCGCCCGCCGCGCCGGCTTCACGCAGCCGGCCGCCGGCAAGACCGGCACCACCAACGATTCCGTGGACGCGTGGTTCGCCGGCTTCACGCCCAACCTGCTGTGCGTCGTATGGACCGGGTTCGATCAGAAAGAGGCGCTCGACCTGACCGGCGCCGACGCGTCCCTGCCGGCGTGGACCAACTATATGAAGGCGGCCAGCGCGTCGCGTCCGGTGCTCGACTTTGCGATGCCCGCGGACCTCGTGATGGCGACGGTCGACCCGCTGACCGGCTACCTCGCCGGACCCTACTGTCCGGTGACTGTGCAGGGTATATTCCCGCGCGCGATGGCGCCGACCGAGACCTGTCCGTTTCATACGGCGGCGGGGTCGGACGCGACGCCAGCCTCGGCCAGCGGTGACGGCGGCGGTGTGCATTGGGAGGCGGTGCCCAACTCGGCAACCCCTAACGCCGCAACCCCCGACGCCGCAGCTCCCAACCCGCCGACCCCCAACGATTGAGCGCGCTGCACCGGCCACGCATCGGATGCGAGGTTGCTGCGCCAACGTCGCGAACGCGATATTAATATCCGGGCGCGCTTGCGCGGCGAGGGTTGCCCCAAAGCCGTGAGCGCGGCATTTTTATTGGCCGATGGTCGCGAACTTCATAATGCGGATAGCGGTGGCGCCAGCGGCGCTGGCCATTGCGATCACTTTGGCGGCGCCCGCCCGGGCGAGCGTCGCGGATACGCCCGTGCAAGTTGCCCGCACGACGCACCGAGCCCACGCCGTGCTGGCCCATCTCGACGAGGAAACCCTGCCCCCTGCGGAAGCGTCGGGGGGCGGCGCGCCAGCGGCAGGCGGATCCGCGCCGGGAGCCAGTTCCGCGCCAGCAGCAAGCCCCGCTACCGGAGACGACTGGCAGCAGGTTCCGTCCAACGAGAATTCCTCGGCGGCGCTCCCCCCTGCGCCGGGGCCATTGCCCGCGGCGACGCTTCCACCAGCGGCGACGCTTCCACCAGCGGCGACGCTGCCGCCAGCGACGGCACCCGGCGCGGCCGGCGGCGCTTCTGACAGCGCTAGTACAGGATCGCACGGCGCATCGAGCGCGCCCTCGAACAGGACGGCCACCGCGGGATCGGAAAACGCGGCCAGCGCGGGATCAAGTGACGCGAACGACGCCGCGCCGACGGCCAGCGCCGCAGCGTCCGCGATGCCGCCGGCCGGCGGCCAGCGCACGGCCAGCGCCGCGATCAATCCCGACGCGCCCGCGCTGCACAATGCCAGCGTCGAAGCGCCGGAAAATGGACCGCCGCCCGCGCTCGACGTGGGCACTATCGCGGCGGGCCCCGATCTGAGCGACTCTTCGCTGGCGCCGGAAATCAGCCGCGCGCCAACGCCGGCGATGGCCGCCTCGCTGCGCGTGACCGAAGAGGCGCGCAAAGAGCTGATGGCGGGTCACGCCGACAACGCGATTCGCGATCTCGGCCGCGCGGTCTCAATCGATCCGGGCGATCCGTTCGAGTATTTCTATCTCGGGCGATCGTACATGGCGGAGAACAACTACGATCAGGCGCTGACCTTCCTCGAACGGGCCGAAATCGGCTTCGCCGCGCGCCCCGAATGGCTGGGCGAGACGGTGGGCTTCGAGGGCGCCTGTTACGAGGAGCAGGGCAAGCTGTCCGAGGCGGCCCTGGCCTATCAGCGCGCGGTCGGCGCAGCGCCCGCCAATCTGATGGCGCGGGTCGGCTACAGCCGGCTGGCGGCCAATCTGCCGCCGCCGAACCCCAATCCGCCCGCCGCGCCGGCCGAGGAATCGGCCGCACCGCCCAACGGCGACGCCGCCGAGCCTGCGCCCGAGGAGCTGCCGCCGCCCCCGCCGCCGCACGCCAATGAGGCGCCCGGGGTCGCGCCCGCCGCAAACGATCCGGGTACCGATTGAGGGGGCCGTCGGCGCGCCCACACCACCATGCTGATCCTTGGAATCGAATCGTCGTGCGATGACGCCGCGGCCGCGATCATCGAGACCGTGCGTCCGGGCGCGGTGACGGTCCGCGCCAGTGCCGTCGCCAATCAGGACGATATCCATCGCGCGTACGGCGGTATCGTGCCGGAACTCGCCTCGCGCAATCACGTGATCACGATCCTGCCGGTGATCGAGCGCACGCTGGCCGCCGCCGGATGCACGCTCGGCGACCTGGGTGGCGTCGCGGTGACGCGCGGGCCCGGCCTGGTCGGCTCGCTGCTGGTCGGCCTGATGTGCGCCAAGGGGCTCGCGCAGTCCGCCGGTCTCGCGATGGTCGGCGTCAACCATATCGAGGGGCATCTGCTCGCCCCGATGCTCGAGCATGAAGTGCCGATGCCGTACCTGGCGCTGGTCGTCTCGGGTGGCCATACGGCGCTCTTCGCAGTCACCGGTTTCGGCCATTACCGGCGGCTCGGAACGACGCGCGACGACGCCGCCGGCGAGGCCTTCGACAAGGTCGCCAAGCTGATGGGGCTGGGCTATCCGGGCGGCCGGGCGATCGATGAATTGGCCCGCACGGGCAGCACGAAGCGGGTCGCGATCACGCGCGCGCGGGTCAAGGGCGCGCCGCTCGATTTCAGCTTCAGCGGGGTCAAAACCGCGATTGCGCTCTATCTGGCCAGCGCCGACGGCGCGGCGACCGCGCCCGCCGATCTCGCGGCGAGCTTCCAGGAGGCGGTGGTCGAGATGCTGGTGCGGCCGACGATCGCGGCGGCGCGCGAAATCGGCGCCGAGACGATCGCGCTGACCGGGGGCGTCGCGGCCAACTCGCGCCTGCGCGATCGGCTGTCGGCCGCGGCCTTGGCCGACGGTCGCCGGGTGGTCGCCCCGTCGCTGAAATACTGCACCGACAACGCCGCCATGATCGCGCTGGCCGGCAGCTACCGGCTGCTGCGCGGCGAGCGCGATCCCCTGACGATCGACGCCGCCGCCAACCTGCCGCTGTGACGCGTCCGCGCGCAGCGCCAAGGGTCGCCCGGCGCCTCGCCGGTCCCGCGGCCGACGGACCTATGGGCGCCGCCGCGCCGGCCGGAGCGCTCGCAATCGCCGGCGTGCAGCCGCACAAGTCGAAGGGCCAGAACTTTCTCGTCCAGCCGCGGGTCGCCGATCGGATCGTCGCGGCCGCCGCGATCGCGCCGGGCGACGCGGTGCTCGAGATCGGGCCGGGGCTCGGGATGCTCACCGAACGAATTGCCGCGCTCCCGGTCAGCCGCATCGTGCTGGTGGAACTCGACGAGCGGCTCGCCGCCCGGCTTGCCGCGCGCTATGCGGACGACCGCCGTGTAACGATCGTCAACCGCGATTTCCTGGCGATCGACGCGCACGAGCTCGGCGGCACCGCGCCATATCGCGTGGTCGCGAACCTGCCATTCAACGCCGCCGCCGCGATCCTCGAGCGGCTGTGCGCGATGCATCCGCGGATCAGCCGGATGGTCCTGATGTTTCAGCGCGAGGTCGGCGAGCGGATTCGCGCCGCCACCGGCACGTCGGCCTATGGCGCGCTCAGCGCCTATACCGCGATCTACTGGAAGATCGCGGGCCATTTCCGGGTCGCCGCCGGCAGCTTCCACCCGCGGCCCAAGGTCGACGCCGAAGTCCTGAGCTTCGCGCCGCGCGATCCGCTGCCGTTCCATTCACTGGCCGGGGAACAGGCGCTACTGACGACGATTCGCGCGGCCTTTTGCGCCCCGCGCAAGACCTTGCGCAACGCGCTTGCGACGGCGCTCGCGCTCGACGGGCCGGCGCTCGAGGCAGCGCTGGCGCGCGCCGCGATCGATCCGGCCGCGCGCGCGGCGACCCTCGCACTCGGCGATCTGATCCGGCTGGCGCACGCCCTGCCGCAGCCGCTGACGCTGAACCATCGCGATGCCTGAGCTGCCGGAAGTCGAATCGCTGCGGCGGATTCTGGCCGCCTCCGCGACCGGCCGCAGCTTCATTGCCGCGATCGTCCGCGAGCCGCGCCTGCGCCGCGCGGTCACGCCCGATTTTGCCGCGTCGATTATTGGCCGCACGATCGAGACGGTCGGCCGCCGCGCGAAATACCTGATGATCGAACTGGGCGGCGGCGATCTGCTGATGGTCCATCTCGGGATGAGCGGCAGCCTGACCCATCGGCGCGCCGGCCGCGACAACGAGCCGTTCGATCCGCGCCACGACCATCTCGAGTTCACACTCGACGACGGCAGCCGGCTGGTCTACAACGACCCGCGCCGCTTCGGCCTGATCAAACTGGTGGCGCGCGCCGACCTCGCGGCGATCGCGGAGCTGCGCGGACTCGGCCCCGAGCCGTTCGCCGCCGAATTCTGCACAGACTATTTGTGGCGCGTCACGCGCGGGCGCAGGGGCGCGATCAAGAACCTGCTGATGGACCAGCGGATCGTCGCCGGCGTGGGTAATATCTATGCCTCCGAGATTCTGTTCCGCGCCCGCGTGCGGCCGACACGCCGGGCCGGCAAGGTCACCCGCGCCGAGCTCGCGCGGATCGCCGCGATTACGCCCGCCGTGCTGCACGAAGCGATCGGCAGCGGCGGCACCACCTTTCGCAGCTATCGCGACGGGCGCGGCCAGCCCGGCCGCTATGCGCCGCGCCTGCTGGTCTACGATCGCGAGGGCCAGCCATGCCGCGAATGCGCCACGCCGATTCGTGCGGTGACGGTCGGCCAGCGCTCGAGCTTCTATTGCCCGCACTGCCAGAAATAGCGCCGGGCATGGGGTGCGGGCGAGTCTGCGCAGCCGCGGTTTACGGGCATGGGGTGCGGGCGAGTCTGCGCAGCCGCGGTTTAAAAGAGAGCGCGAGACATCATGGAACTATCCCCGCCGCGCACGTAAGCTTGACCGCGTGATCGCAAACCGCGCCGAAATTTCCCCCGCTGCGCGCGCCGCCCGCGCAGATCGGCACTCCCGCCAAGGGCCGACGGCATGATCGATCTCCCGCGCGGCCTCGGCGCACTGTTCGCCTTTGCGATCGGCGCCTGCATCGGCAGCTTCGTCAACGTGGTGGCCTACCGGATCCCGCGCGAGATCTCGATCGCCGCACCGCCCTCGTACTGTCCGCATTGCAACCAGCCGCTTCCATGGCGCGCCAACATCCCGATATTCGCCTATCTCGGCCTGCGCGGACGCTGCCTGATGTGCGGCGGGCCGATCGCCGCGCGCTACTTCGTGACCGAAATCGCGCTTGCGAGCGCCGCACTCGCCCTGTTCCTCACCTATGCGCCGGCCGACGCCGCGGCGCGCTTCGTGCTGATCGCGGCGCTTTACACGATTGCCCTGATCGATTACGACTGGCGCGTCATTCCCAACTTCATCACCTTCGCCGGAATCCCGATCGGCATCGCCGCGGCGTGGCTCGCGATCCCCGAGGTCGGCCTGCGCAGTTCGCTGATTGGCGTCGCGGTCGGCGCCGGCTTTCTCTTCCTCACCGGCGAGGCCTACCTGTTGATTCGCGGACAGGAGGGCGTCGGGATGGGCGATGTATGGCTGCTCGGGATGGTCGGTGCGTTCATCGGCTGGCCGGGCGTGATCTTCACGATTTTCACCGGCTCGATCCTGGGCGCGATCGGTGGCCTCGCCTTCGCGATGACCGGAGGTGCGCCGGTGCCGCCCGAAGCGGTCGTGCCCGAGGCGATCGCGGAGGTCACCGCCGAGCGGCGCGGCACGCGTCCGGCAGCCACGGAGGAGGGCGGCGAAGCCTCGCTGATGCAGACCGAGGTGCCGTTCGGACCGTTTCTGGCGCTGGCCGCGTCGATCTACACGATGTTTCAGCCGGCGCTGGCGCACTGGTATCTTTCTCAATGATGGCAACCGGTCGATTTATCACGCTCGAGGGCGTCGAGGGCTCCGGCAAGACCACCCAGGCCGCGCTGGTGGCCGACGCGCTGCGCGCCCGCGGACGGCGCGTGACGGTCACTCATGAGCCGGGTGGCACGCGCGCCGGCGAAGCGATACGCGCGATCTTTCTTGACCCCGCCGTATCGCTGGTGGTCGCCGCCGAACTGCTGCTGGTGCTGGCCGATCGCGCCCAGCATGTGCGCGAACGGCTCCAGCCGGCGATCGCCGCGGGCGATGTCGTGATCTCGGACCGCTACTCGGATTCCACCGTCGCCTACCAGGGCTACGGCCGCGGCTTCGACCTGAAGCTGCTCGCTGATTTGAACGCGCTGGCGAGCGACGCGATGCGTCCCGACGCGACCTTCGTGCTCGATTGCGACGTCGAGACCGGGCTGGCCCGCACCCGCGCGCGGGTCCGCGGCGGAGTGCGCGCGCCCGACCGCTTCGAGGGCGAGGTGGTCGAGTTCCATCGCCGCGTGCGCGAGGGCTTTCTGGCGATCGCGCGGGCCGAACCCGGCCGCGTCACGGTGCTCGACGCGACCGCCGAGATCGCCATAATCACGGCGCGTATCGCCGACGCGATCGACGCCCTAATGGCGCACTGATGCCGCTTGCGGGAATCGCCGGTAATCGCGAGCTGATCGGCGGGCTCGAAGCCGAATTCGCGCGCCGCCCGGCGCATGCCTACCTCTTCGCCGGGCCACGCGGCGTGGGCAAAGTGCTGGTCGCCAAGGGTCTCGTGCATAATTTGCTGTGCGAGCGCGCACCCGGCCCCGGCTTCTGCTGCGATCCCGCGCGCTGCCCGACGCGGCTTGCGATCGGCGCGCCGGCGGCCCGCGCCCGCGCCAACGCCCCGGCCCCGCCGCGCTGCGGATGCTGCTCCGGATGCGTGCAGGTGGCGCTCGGCGTTCATCCGGATTTCATCAGCGTGGCGCGCCAGCCCAATCGCACCGATCTGCTGATCGAGCAGGTCCGCGACCTGATCGATCGGCTGGGCGTGCGGCCGGCTCGCGGCCCGCGCCGTGTCGCGGTTATCGACGACGCCGAGACGCTCAATCTGCCGGCGCAAAACGCCCTGCTCAAAACGCTCGAGGAGCCGCCCGGCCACACCATGATAATCATGGTCACGCAAAGCGAACGCGCGCTGCTCGATACCGTGCGCTCGCGGACCCGTCCGGTGCGCTTCGGACCGCTGACGCCGGCCGAGATCGCCGGCGTGCTGACCGCGGATCATCAGGTTGACGCGGCCCGCGCCGCGACGATTGCACCGCTCGCCCGCGGCAGCATGAGTATTGCGCTCGCGCTGGCCGGGGGCGCCGCGCCGCCGGCCGCCGCGATGATCGACGCGCTCGGCCAGGCGCCTGCGCTGGATTTTGCCGCGATCCAGGCACTGGCCCAGGAATTCTTTGGTGCACGCGATCAGGCGGTGGGAAATTTCGAGCTAATCGCACGGCTGCTTGAGGAAATGCTATGCTTCAAGCTGATCGCGGCGGAAATCACCGCGCCCTCGCCCGAGGCCGCCCGCGCGATGGCGGAGATCGCCGTGCGCAGTGACGCGGCGGCGCTTGCGCGGCTGGCCGAGGCGGCGCTCGGCGCGGCCGGCGCGGTTGACGCGATGGCAAATTCGCGCCTCCAGGCGGAGCAATTCTGGATCGCCGCGGGGCGCGAGCTGGGCGCGCGATCGTAAGTGCCCGATAGCAGGGGGTAAGCAGTGGCCGGCGACATTGATCCTTTTGAGAGCGGCAGCGACGGCACCCGGATCGTCGCCGTCAGCATGCAGCACGCGGGCCACCTGCTGAACTACCTGGCCGGTACGCTCGCCCTCAAGCGCGGCGATCGCGTGCTGGTCGAAAGTGAAGCCGGCACCCGTATCGGAATCGTCGAAGTCGAGCCGCACGAACCGGCCCAGACGCTTGATCTCAGCTCGATGCGCCCGGTCGTGCGCCTGGCCGACGATCGCGACTTCCGCCTCGAGGAAGACACGCTTAGCCGCGAGCAGCAGGGCGAGCGCCTGTGCGTCACGCGCATCCGCGAGCGCGGCCTGGCGATGAAGCTGGTGCGGGTTGATTACACCTACGACGGACGCAAGGCGATCTTTTATTTCACCGCCGAAAACCGCGTCGACTTCCGCGACCTGGTGCGCGACCTGGCCAACACCCTGCGCGTGCGCGTCGAGATGAAACAGATTGGCGCGCGCGACGAGACCAAGGTCACCGGCGGGATCGGTCCGTGCGGACGCGAGTTGTGCTGCTCGTCATGGCTGCGCGACTTCGAGGCGGTCACCGTCAAGATGGCGCGCGACCAGGGGCTGGCGCTCAATCCGTCGCGGCTGGCCGGGATGTGCGGACGGCTCAAGTGCTGCCTGCGCTATGAATATGCCACCTATGTCGAACTCAAGCGCGCGCTGCCCAATCTCGGCCGGCGCGTCGAATCGGTCCAGGGCGCCGGCAAGGTCATTCGCCAGAATATCCTCAAGCAGACCGTGCTGATTCAGCGCGAGGAAGACGGCGGCGTGGTCGAGGCCACGCTCGACGACCTGGTCGACAACCGTCCGGCGCGCAACTGACGCGCGGCCGTCCGCCGCCGCGTCCGCGCAATTGCCCATCGATCAATCCTCATGGCCGAACCGATCCATCTCACCACCGCGATTTTCTACTGCAACGGCACGCCGCATGTCGGCAGCGCCTACGAAGCCTTGGCCGCCGACGTGTTTGCGCGATGCCAGCGGCGGCGCCGCGGACGCGCCCAGGTCTCGTTCCTCAGCGGCACCGACGAGCATGGCGACAAGATTCGCCGTGCGGCGATCGCCGAGGGCCTCACGCCCAAGGCCTACACCGACAAGATGTCGGTGCTGTTCCGCGACGCCTTCGCCGGCCTCAATATCGATCTCGACTACTGGGTGCGCACCACCGACGCGGTGCACGAAAAGTTCGTTCAGCAGATGCTCCTGGCGACGCGCGCGCAGGGGAATATCGAATTCAAGGAGTACGAGGGGCTCTACTGCGTCGGCTGCGAGCGCTTCTACACCGAAAAGGAATTGCTGCCGGGCAACCTCTGCCCCACCCATAACACGCCGGTCGAACTGATCCGCGAGAGCAATTATTTTCTCAAGATCGATCGGTTTCGCGAGCAGGTGCGCGATCTGATCAAGCGCGACCAGCTCCTGATCCGTCCCGAGCGCTACAAGAACGAGGCGCTCAACATGCTCGCCGAGCCGCTCAGCGATCTGTGCATCTCGCGGCCCAAGGCGCGCATGGATTGGGGTATCGAGCTGCCGTTCGACGGCAACTACGTCACCTACGTCTGGTACGACGCCTTCTGGGCGTACGTCAGCGAGCCGGCCAGCCGCCTGGGCCTCGACGAGTTTATGCGCGATCGCTGGCCGCATACCGAACACTTCATCGGCAAGGATATTCTCAAGACGCATGCGGTCTACTGGCCGGCCATCCTGATGGCCGCCGGGCTCCCGCTGTTCCGCAGCCTCAACGTTCACGGATGGCTGAATTTCGGCGGCTCGCGGATGTCGAAAAGCTCCGGCAACGTGCGCGATCCCGTCACCTACGAGCAGGCCTTCGGACCCGACGTGCTGCGCTACTTCGTGATGCGCGAGGTGGTCTATGGGCTCGACGGCGATTTCTCCGAGGAGCGGCTGACCGATCGCTACAACGCCGACCTGGCCAACGATCTCGGCAACTTCACCAGCCGCGTCCTCGCGATGGCGCAGCGCTATTTCAATGGCGAAATCACCCAGGTGCCCAAACTCGAAAGCGCCGCCGACGCGACCGATCTGATCGGTACGGCCGCGCATAAGCTCTCCGCCTGCTTCGGCGTCGACGGGGCCGCACTGGATCGTAAAGTCATTGCGGCCGTTGACAATCTGGACTTCAAGGGGGCACTCGAAACAATTTGGCAGACGCTCGACGCGGCCAACAAATATATCGTCGCGACCGCGCCATTCAGTCTCGCAAAAGATCCGGAAAAGATGCCGCAGGTCGCGCAGATCCTCGCCAATCTGCTCGAAGCGCTGCGCGTAATCGCCGATGCACTCGAACCGTTCATGCCGGTCACCGCACGCAAGATCTTCGCGATGCTCAAGGTCGACGACGCGACCGCGCGCCTGCCCTATGGCGAGGGGCTCAAGCCCGGCCATCAGGTTAATCCGCCGGTCGCGCTCTTTCCGCGCCGCGAGAAGCCCGCCGCCGCCTGAACCGTGCTGGTCGATACGCACTGCCATCTCGCCGACCCGAAACTGCGCGGCGAAGTTGACGCGATCGTCGCGCGCGCACACGCCGCTGGCGTTGGCCGGATGATCTCGGTTGGCGCGATCGGCACCATCGAAACCGATCGCGCGACGGTCGCGATCGCCGAAGCCAATCCCGGCGTCTTCGCGGCGATCGGCGTGCATCCCCATGACGCCAAGGATTGCGACGCCGCACGTATAGCGGCGTTGCGCGAGCTGGCACGGTCGCCCAAAGTGGTCGCGATCGGCGAGAGCGGCCTCGACTTCCATTACCTGCATTCGCCGACCGCCGCGCAGGAAGATGCGCTACGCCGCCATCTCGAACTCGCCGCCGAACTCGACCGCCCGATCGTCATCCATTGCCGCAACGCCGAGGCGCGGCTGGCCGCGATCGTGGGCGCGGCCGGGATACCGCCGCGCGGCGGCGTGATCCATTGCTTCACCGGCGACAGCGCCGCGGCGCGCGACTTTCTCGCGCTCGGCTTTTACCTTTCGTTCGCGGGCATCCTGACCTTCAAAAACGCCGCGGCATCTCGCGCGGCGGCGGCGATCGTGCCCAACGATCGCCTGCTGATCGAGACCGACTCACCCTATCTGGCGCCCGAGCCGATACGCGGGCGGACCAATGAACCGGCCTTCGTCGGGCGCACGTTTGACGCGCTGGTGCGGGTGCGCAACGCCGACCGCGGCGCGCTGGCCGCGATGCTTGCCGCCAACGCGGCGCGCCTGTTCCACCTCGGCGCCGAGTAGCCCGGCGCGGCGCCGCCGGCGGTGCAATTCGTTTACGCGAAGCGCCCGGCCCGGCAACTTGCTTCGCCGCCCGCGAACCAATCCTGTGCGCCGCGAAATTCCGCGCGTGCGATACTTCACGCCCGAACCGACGCGGGGTTATAACCCGGTGGATGGCCGTGTCGAATTCCATTGAGTTGCCGCCGCCCTTTGAGGAGGCGGTGGCGCGCCACGAGCGCGAGATCATGCGCTTTCTGGTGCGCACGACGCGCGATCGCGAAGACGCGCTCGATCTCTTTCAGGAGACCTGGCTGCGCGCCTACCGCGCCTATCCCAAGCTCGATTCGGCGGCCGGCCTGCGGCCGTGGCTGTTTCGCATCGCGACCAATCTCTGTCTTAACCGCGCGCGCGGGCGGATGCGGCGGGCGCGCGTCTTTGCCGACGAGCAGCCCGATATCGGCCGCTGGAGCGCGTCCGCCAACGGCGATCACACGGCCGTGCTCGAACTCAAGTCGGCGATTGCGGGACTGCCCGACAAGCAGCGCCAGGCGCTGGTGATGCGCAAGTTCGGCGGCCTCGAGTACGCCGCGATCGCCGCCGCCCTGGATTGCTCGCCGGAGAGTGCGCGGGCCGGCGTTTACCAGGCGCTCAAGAAACTCAAGGCCGCAACGGAGAGATAGGATCATGAAAGCATCCCACCAGCCCGGCGTAACGGAATTTGCCGACGGCGAAGCCTCCGCCGCGGCGATCGACGAGATGATCGGCGCGGCCCATGCGCGCCTGGTGCATGACTTCGCGATCGTCAGGCGCCCGCCGGCGCGGGTCGGCGTGGTCGAGTCGCGCCTGGGCCCGCTGCTGGCCGCCGAAAGTCCGCGCGGACTGCTCGCGCTGAGCTTTCTCGATCATTCCGACGGCGGCGCGACGGTCGCCGCCATCCGCCAGCTTTTCGATCCGGTCGAGGATCGCGCTGTGGCCGTCCGGGCCGGCGCGGAAATCGATCGCCTGCTCGACGGCGACGCCAGCGCGGTGACCGGGCGGGTGGTCGACTTCAGCCTGGTGCCGAGTCCGTTTCGGCGCCGCGCTTTCCAGCGTCTGCGCACCGTGCCGGCCGGCGCGGTGGTCACCTACCAGGCGCTCGCCGCGGCGATCGGAGCGCCCTCGGGTCAGCGCGCGATCGGCAATACAATGGCGACGAATCCGGTGGCCATCTACGTCCCGTGCCATCGCGTGATTCGCTCCGACGGCAGCGTTGGCAATTACGGCGGCGGCGTCGATCGGAAACTGATGCTGTTGCGGAGCGAGGGGTTCAAGGTGGACCGCGGCAATCGCGTACCGGCCGGCGCGGTCTACGGCCATTGGCTATCGCGCATCTTCTGCCGCCCGGATTGTTCGGCCGTGCGCCGCGCCGAACGCCGCCAATGGATCATCTTTGGCGACGCCGAGCACGCCCGCCACGCCGGGATGCGCGCGTGCAAACTCTGCCGTCCGGCCTAGGTAACCTCTGCATAAGTCAGGTTGTCATTCTGAGCGCAGCGAAGAATCCCGGATCCGGGACCCATGCGCTGCGCTCAGGGTGACCCCAGAGCCTTGTGCAGAGGTTCCCTAGCCGTCATGCGCGGCGCGCCGGACGGCCGAAATTGTCCGGCGGCCGATCGCCGGCGCGCCGATCGGCCACGGCGGGGAAGCCCGTTGACACCCCCGCCGCCTGATCATGCGTCTCGCCGATCATTTCATTCGGTGTTCTGCTGACCCTGCATCTGATCGATCTGCCGGCGCTGCGATTCGATCTCCTGCTGCTGCTGCTCAAGCTGGCCCTGAGTCTGATCGTTCTGCACCTGCTGGTTTTGCATCTCGTTGCCTACCGCATAGCCGCCGAGGGCGCCCATCCCGCCGCCGATTGCCGCACCCGCGCCCGGAGCGCCAACGGCCGCACCGATTATCGCACCGGTACCGGCGCCCAGCACGGCGCCCACGCCGGTGCCCTTCTCACGGTCGGTCAACGGTTGTCCCGAACATCCGCCGACCAAAAGTACCACGGCAAGCGCGATTCCCGCCGTGGCCATCCATTTCGTGCGCATTACCCTATCCTCCTCTCCTCGTGCTCCCTGACTTGACGCTTGCAATTCCAGGCGGCCGCCCGGCCGCCGATCGAATTCTCTCTATAGATATACTGTCGCGCGCCGATTCGGTTTCACCGCCTCGCGCGCGCCTGCTCGAGCGCGGACTATTCGGTCTCCTGCGTTTGCTGCAACTGCCGAATCTCGCGGCGCTGTTGCTCGATTTCCCGCTGCTCCGCGCCCAGCGCTCGCTGGTTGGCATAGTTGGCGTTCTGCTGATGTTGCAGCTCGCTGCCGACCGCATAGCCGCCCACTCCGCCGACGCCCGCACCGATTAACGCCCCGGCTATCGGATGATGCACGGCAGCACCGACGATCGCACCGGTACCCGCGCCCAACAACGCTCCAACTCCCGTACCCTTCTGGGTCTCGCTAAACTGCGCCGACGCCACCGCCGGCAGCGCGATCAGTGCGGCGCTCAGCCCGACCGCTATGATCCAGTTTTTGCGCATCATTCCGTCCCTCCAGCCATGCTTGCCGCCATACCTCTCCTGAGCCGCCGCTGCTCCCTTGTATGCGGGGTTAAAGCAGGTGTTGTGCCGGAGGCCGGGGACAAGAAAACTCAGCAAAAATGCCTTATATCTATTAGAGTGATTCGTTCGACGCTTCGTTTCGTCGAGTAATCGACGCTTTCGTACAAACAACTCAAAAGGCGTCACGTGCCGATCTCGGCCGTCTTCGTCGCCTATTCGCACCTCATATGTAGGTGTGGATCGGTTTGACGCGCACTTGCGAGCACCCTCCCGCCGCTTGAGCGATCGGCCACGGCGACCGCGCGCGCCGATCGAATCACGCTGGCACGGACGATCAGGGCAAAAGGGCGAAGATCCGCGCGGGTGCACCGCTGCCATCGCCGATCTTCATTGCCCGACTCCCGATGCCGCTACCAGCCAATCGCCTGCGCCGGCATCACCACCGCCAATTGTCCACGTGGGTCGGCGCCGCCCTCGAGCAGCCGGCGCTCCGGATCGAAGCGGATACCCAGCACGTGGCCCTCACACCACGGCGGCCGGGTCTCCACCGTATGCCCGCGCGCGGCGAGTTCGTCGCGCACGGCGGGCGCGATCCGATCCTCCACGCGCAGTACGCCGGGCTGCGCGTTATGCGGGTAGAAGGTCGAGGGGAAATGCGCGGTGGAAAAGCGCGGCGCTTCGATCGCCTCCTGCACCGACATGCCAAATTCGATGAGGTTGAGAAAAAATTGCAGCGTCCACTGATCCTGCTGATCGCCGCCCGGCGTGCCAAAGGCCAGGTACGGCGCGCCGTCGCGCGTCGCGATTGAGGGCGTCAGCGTGGTCCGCGGCCGTTTGCCGGGACGCAGCGCGTTGGCGTGGCTCTCGTCGAGAAAAAAAGTCTGCATGCGCGAGCCCAGCGGAAAGCCGAGGGTGTCGATCACCGGCGAACTCGGAATCCATCCGCCGCTCGCCGTCACCGCGATCAGGTTGCCGCGCCCGTCGGCCGCCGTAACGTGAATCGTCCCCGGACCCCATGAGCGCGGCTCGCCGCCGCCGCCCTCGAGCAGCGCGCGGAGACCGTTGGGATCGCCCGGCCGCTGCTCCATCGAGGCGCGCCGCGGATCGATCAGTTCCCGGCGCATCGCGGCGTAGCGCGGCGCGAGCAGCCGATCGATCGGCACCGGCGTGAAATCGGGGTCGCCGTAGTATTGCTCGCGATCGGCAAAGGCGAGCTTGGCCGCCTCGACCAGGTGATGGATATAGTCGGCCGAGTTGAGGCCCATCGCGCGCAGATCAAATCCCTCGAGCAGGCGCAGTTGCTGCAAAAACACCGGCCCCTGCGACCACGGCTGGCATTTATGCACCGTGACGCCGCGATAGTCGGCGGTCACCGGCTCCTCGACCTTGGTCGTGAAGGCGGCCAGATCGCGCTCGGCAAGCAGGCCGCCGTTGGCCTCGGACCACTTGACGATCTGATGCGCGATATCGCCGCGGTAGAAGCGATCGCGCGCCGTGTCGATCGCCGATTCGCGGCCGCGATTGCGCGCACCGGCCTCGGCGTCGGCCAGCCGGCGAAAGAAGCTGGCGAGCGCCGGGTTGCGGATGATCTCGCCGGTATGCGGGACTTCACCGCGCGGCATGTAGACCTGCGCGGTGGTCGGCCATTTCTCGCGAAATTTCTTTTCGTTGCTGCGAATCGACGCCGTGCCGATCAGCCCCGACAGATCCTCGGGCGTCTCGCCGTCGCCGGCCAGCCCGTGATGCATCGGCATGCCGTCTTCGCACAGCGCCATCGCCGGCGCGATCACTTCAGCCAGCGTCATCGTGCCGAATTGCTTGAGCGCCACCGCCAGCGCGTCGAATGCGGCGGGAACGCCCGCCGCGAGTAATCCCTGGCCCGGAATGAGTTTGAGGCCGAGGCCGCGATAATGCGCAATCGTCGCCCGCGCCGGCGCGGTCATGTTGCCGTTAATCGCGACGACCCGGCGGGCATCTGCAAGATAAATGAGCATCGGCGCCTCGCCGCCGATCGTATGCATATGCGGATTGACCACCCCTTCGACGAAGGTCGCGGCTACGGCGGCGTCGATCGCGCTGCCGCCACGCGCGAAGATCCGCGCTCCGGCCGCCGCCGACAGATAGTGCTCCGTCGCGACCATCGCCTCGCGACCCATCACCAGTGGATAAAGAGTGGTCATCGGATTCTCCCTGCCTGATCGCAAATAGTACGCACGATGCGGGCATTACAAGCGCGTCGGCCGGCGCGCGCCGAGGATGCCTGTAATGGTGTACCAAACCGGGGCGCTCCACGCACCGAAAATAGTTCGCATTTCGCGCGAGCACTTCGCATCAGGTGTGTAGAAAGGTTGGTTTACGCGTCAGCGTGCCAAGCAATTGAATAGAGATCGTATCAAACGGCGTCTAACTATTAGGCCTGAACCTTGCTATAATCCTTGCAGGTGGTTGCGGTCGCCCGGTTTCCTTCCCGGGCTAAAGGTGGAAGTGACTATGGAAACCTTGAACTCAGCCTCAGTTGTCGGTCGGCATTGTCGAATCATCGGATCGGTTCGCGACAGCCAGGGTCGCGGCCGCTTCAACGAAGAACCCCTGATCGTGCGCGAGGTCGATAATCTTGGCCGCCACATGTATCTGGTGCAATTCGACGACGGCAGCACGACCTTTCTGTTTCCGTCCGAAGTAGTCGTCTAAGCCCGTCGGGCTCAGGAAGGCGGTCGGACTCCGAAACGCCGTCAGGTTCCCCACCGGCGTTGGGATTGCCGCCGCGTACCATTGATGCGGCTCTGCGGCCTGTTCCGCCGCCGACGGTAGCGCGCCCATGCCTCAAGCCGCGATGATGGCGGCGGCCGTTCCGCGCGATCCGCTCCCCTAAAAATCCGATCGAACGATCGTTATCCAAGCGTTATTGCGGCGCCATTGATTTGGCGCTGCGCGCGTCCGATCGCCCCGTCCGTGTGACCGTTCGCGGCGGCCATGCCGGACCGCGCTCTTGCCTGCGCGCTGCCGCACGTCGATGATTAGGTTTTGGTGCGTCCGGCGCGCGGAGAAATCCGGCGCAACCGTGACGCAACCCAGGAGAGACGATGCCAGCATACGTAATCGGCGCCCGGCGAACCGAAAAGGGCCATCAGAACCTCAAGGAATTCTCCGCCGTCCTCGAACGCTTCAGCCGCGTCCGTGAAGCCAACGGCGGTACGCTAATCAAGTGCTACGCGACGTTCGGCCGTTTCGACATGATCATTATCGCCGAGTATCCCAGCGGCACCGCGATGCAACGCGCGATGACCACGATGCTCGGCGAGGGCGTCTTTACCATCGAAGTGTCCGAAGCGATGCCAATGTCGGAGTTTCTCGCGATTCTCAAAGAGGAAGAACAGGAACACTGATTTTTAGCCGCGGCTTCGCAGACTCGCCCGCACCCCATGCCCGCCGCGCCCGATTCACCCGCTTAATTTTTGCGGGAGGTGTGGAACCTCTCAGAGGTTCCACTTGCTGCTACTCTCTTTTTATAGCCGCGGCTTCGCAGACTTGCCCGGAGTCTCCCTAGCGTGCGAGCAGTTCGCGCGTATGATGCAATGCGACGATCGTCTTGGCGTCGATAATCTCGCCGCGGGCGATCATCCTGAACGCCTCATCGAGCATCACCCGATCGACGTCGATCACTTCGTCGTGGTCGAGTTCGCGCGGCGCCCCCTTTAGATCGCGCGCCAGGTAGAGTGTGATCCGCTCGTCGCAGAAGCTCGGAATCGTGACGATCGTGCCGAGCTCATCCCAGCGCGCGGCAACCAGGCCGGCCTCCTCGCGCAACTCGCGCTCGGCGCATTGACGGGGCGTCTCGCCCGGGTTGATACAGCCGGCCGGTATCTCGCGCAGCCATCCGCCCGCCGCGTGGCGATACTGCGTGAGCAGCGGAATCGATCCGTCACGGTCGAGCGCGACGATCGCGCTGGCCCCGGGATGGCGGATGACGGCGAGGTCGATCGTCAGGCCATTGGGCAGCTCCGCCTGTTCGACGCCGACATCGACCACGCCCAGCTTGAGCACGGGGCGGCGCTTGATAGCCATGCCCTCAAGGATGCGGCCGGCGACGGCGGCGGGCAAGCGCCCGCGCGATCGATCGGGCTCGCGATCGCCAATGTCGCGGCCCGGATCGATGAATTCGCATAGGGCGGCCGATCCTTCTCGCTCCGCTCGGGTGGGGGCGGCGATCGATGTCTCAGACTCGGACAATCGCGCGCCGCGACATCGCCGATTTTGACGCGAGTTTTCCCGTCCGGCCGGCGCTGCGCGCAATCGCGGCAGAATACCGATTCATCGCGCGACAAGGATCCCGGCACCGTAGTTGCTGTTCTGCCAATAGCAGATGCGTCCGCGGCGCCATTCCGATCGGATCGACAAGCACGGCGCGGACCAAATCAAGGTTCGGGAAATCCACATGGAAGTTGAACAGGAACAGGAATCCGCCGTCCGCGAGAGCGAGCTGCGCATGCTCGCGGCCATCGTCAACGCCTCGGAAGACGCGATTGCCAGTATGTCGCTCGACCATACCATGACCAGTTGGAACCGCGGCGCCGAGAAACTCTTTGGCATCACCCCGGACGAAGCGCTCGGCCGCAATATGCTGGACTTCGTGCTGCCCCAGGATCACGCACGCGTGCTTGATTCGGTGGCCCAATTGGCGCGCACCGGCACCCCGATGAGCTTCAGCTTGCATGGCGTACGGAAAGACGGTGCCGCATTCGACCTCTGGGTAAATATTTTTTCGATCTTTGACGCGCGCGGCAACCTCAGCCGCTTCGGCGCGATCGCGCGAAATATAACCGACGTGGCCCTGCTGCTGCGCGAACAGGCCTTGCTCGCGGCCATCGTGCAGTCCTCGGACGACGCCATCGTCAGCATCTCGCTGGACTACCGGGTTACGACCTGGAACAACGGCGCGCAGAAGCTGTTCGGCTACACCGCCGGCGAAGCAATCGAGTCGACCATCCTGGATCTTTTCGTGCAACCGGAAAACCGCGCACGAGTGATCGGAGTGATCCGCGAAGATCTGGCCGCGCTGCGCGACGATCCGACTTTCGTCCGGCATGTCGAAGCTACCTGCCGGAGAAAAGATGGCAGCCTCGTCGAGGTCGCGATGGTAGTTACCGGAATTCCCGATACCGCCGGCAACATTATGGGGATAGCGCTGATCGTGCGCGACGTCACCGCCCACAATCGCGCCGCCCGCGAAGCCGCGATTCTCGCCACGGTGGTAAATGCCTCGCAGGACGTAATCGTCTACACGACCCCGGAGGCCCGGATCACCACGTGGAACCCGGCGGCGGAGAGAACCTTGGGCTATACCGCGGCCGAGGCCATCGGGCAGGGTATCGAACTCTTTGTTCCGCCGGAAAAACTCGCAGCGACCATGGCGGCAATCCGGCTTGCGGCCCAGAGCGGCCAACCAGGAACCTGGGAGCAACATGGCCATCGGCCGGACGGCGCGGCGTACATTTCCGCCGTCAATATTTTTCCCGTCCGCGACGCGGCCGGGAAGATCACCGGCGTCGCCGGCATCGGCCGCGATATCACTTCGCTCAAGGAGACCGAGCGCCAGTTGATCGACGCGCGCGAGGCAGCGCTGGCCGCGTCGCAGGCCAAATCAGAATTCCTCTCGAGCATGTCGCACGAGATCCGCACACCGATGACCGCGATTCTGGGCATGGCGGAACTGCTCGCCGACGGCCAGACCAACGAAGAGCAGCGCCGCTATCTCGAGATCCTGCGCAACAACGGCCACGCGCTGCTCGACCTGATTAACAGCATCCTCGATCTCGCCAAGGTCGAGAGCGGCCGCCTGACGCTCGAACACGTCGGTTTCGATCTCGCCGAGGTCGTCGAAAAATCGGCCCAGACGCTCGCGATCCGCGCGCACGCCAAGCGCCTGGAGCTGATCGTCAGCATCGCGCCCGACGTCCCGCTAGCCGTGATGGGCGATCCGCTGCGCCTGCGCCAGGTGCTGATCAATCTGATCGGCAACGCGATCAAGTTTACCGAGCGCGGCGAGGTGCTGGTTGCCGTCGAGCGCGAGAGCGCCCCGGACCGGCCCTTGCGCCTCAAATTTCTGGTCCGCGATACCGGCATCGGTATCGCCCAAGAAAAGCTGCCGGCCTTGTTTGCGGTCTTCTCCCAGGCCGACTCGTCGACCGCCCGCAAATACGGCGGCAGCGGCCTGGGCCTCGCGATCGTCAAGCGCCTGGTCGGTCTGATGCGCGGTGAGGTCACGGTCCAGAGCGCGGCCGGCATGGGCAGCACCTTCAGCTTCTCCGCGCCCTTCGATGCGCAGCCGCATCCGCCCGCAAGCGCGTGCTGGCCCGACCTCGCCCAGGTACCCATCCTGATCGTCGAAGGCAACGCAACCGCCCGCGCGGTCCTGCGCCAGACCTTGAGCAGCCGCGGCGCGCGCCTTACGGAAGCCGCCGCGTATGCGGCCGGCCTGACCGCCATCAAGCGGGCGATCGCAGACGGACGGCCGCCACGTATCGTACTGCTCGACGATCCGCTCCCGGCACCGCAACCTCACGAGTTGACGGAACTGATCGCGGCAGCGGCGCAATGTGACGCGTCGATTATCATGCTCATCCGATGTGACAACCTGGGCGCCGATGTTGCGCGGCTGCGATCGTTGAAGCTCGAACGCTATCTGCTCAAACCGCTCGAAATGAGCGACCTGGCCAACGAAATATGCCACGCGATCGCCGCCGACAGCGCTACGCCGACCGCCGCCGACCACCACTGCCTGCCCGCCGCGACCGACGACCATTCGCCGATCGCCGGTCGGCCGCTGCGGATTCTCTTCGCCGACGATTCGACCGACAACCGGATTCTGATCCGCGCCTTCCTCAAGGAGACCCCTTATCTTCTTGACGAAGTCGAAAACGGCCGCCAGGCCGTCGCTAGCTTTGTCGCCGGCCACTACGACCTGGTCCTGATGGACATCCAGATGCCTGAAGTCGACGGCTACGCCGCGACGCGCGCGATTCGTGCTTGGGAGTGCCATCATGATCGCGCCCATACTCCAATCATTGCGCTGACCGCCTCGGTCTTCAGCGAAGCGGTCCGCCTTGCGCGGATCGCCGGATGTGACGCGCACGTCGGTAAGCCGATTAATCGGGCGACCCTGCTGCGGACGATCTACGATGCGGTCCGCACCGTCACCCCGGAGCGCTCGAATTTTGTGGAGCGCACCGATCTTGCGGAGCGCGCCGATTTTGTGGAGCGCGCCGATCTTGCGCGGCGAGCGGTCATCGCGGATGACGACGTTCGCGCCGCCCACGACGCGCCGCGGGACCGTCCGACGCGGGCGTAACGGCGAGGGCTGGCGAAAGGATCAGGAGGTAAGATCGATGGCCGTCACGACACTTATAGTCGACGATTCCGGGGAAACGCGGGCCTGGCTGAAAGTCAAGCTTGGTACGATCGGATGCGAGGTCGTCGGCGAGGCTGAGGACGCCGCGGCCGCGCTGCCACTGTTCGAGGCTTTGCGCCCGCGGCTGGTCATCCTCGACATCGTGATGCCCGACGTGGACGGACTGACCGCGATCGATCTGTTCCGCCACATCATCGGGCTGGACCCCGAAGTGGCGGTGCTCGTGGTCAGTGCGCGGCCCGTTGCGGATTCCCACAGGTTCCTGAAGCTGGGCGCCATCGGCTATCTCGAAAAGCCGTTCATCGATTTCGATAAGGTTGCCAAGCTGCTCACGGCTTGTTTCCCCGAACTCGACGCCAGCCGCCCGGCCGCCGGCGCAAAACGCGGCTTGTCGGCGCGCCTCGGCCGCCATTCCTGAGTTTCCAGCTCCCGCTCCTCGCGCGACAGCGGTCTCCCGCCGCGTCTTGCTCCCGGTGCTTGCCCATTAGGGAACCTCTGCACAAGGCTCTGCTGTCACCCTGAGCGCAGCGAATGGGTCCCGGATCCGGGATTCTTCGCTGCGCTCAGAATGACAACCTAACTGGTGCAGAGGTTCACTAGCGCGACATGAAGACCGGGCACGGCGCGTTGCGCAGCAGATACTCGGTATTCGATCCGATCACCATCTCGATAATCCGGCTGTGCCCGTAGGCGCCGATAAACAGCAGGTCGGCGTCGAAGCTCTTGAGCGACGCGATAATACCCTCATGCGCATGGCCCGGGACCAGCTTGAATTCGGCCTTGAGCGCGTAGGGCTCCAGGTAGCTGCGGGCCTGCGCCAGGGTGCGCTCGCCGAGTTTCAGATCGCGCGCAACGGTGATTACCGCCAGCGGCACCTCGAGCGTGCTGGCGAACTCAGCCGCCGCGCGCATCGCGCGGGCCGCGCGATCGCTGCCATCGTAGGCCAGCAGCGGGCGGCGAATCTCGCGCATCCGCACCGGCGAGACCATCAGCGGACGCGGCGACTTGCGCGCCACGCTCTCGGTGGTCGATCCGAGCAGGCCGGTCGAAAAGCGCTCGTTGAGCCCGCGATGCCCGATCATCACGAGGTCGGCTAATTTGGCCCGCTCGCAGATCTGATTGGCCACCACGCCGATCTCCATCACGGTCTCGGCCGGCAGATTTTCGCGCTGCGCGGCGGCGGCAAATTCGTCGAGCACCGCGGTCCCGCGGGCGCTCAGCACCTGGCGCATTTTCGAGGAAAAATCGAGGTAGGGTTCAAGTCCCAGCGAACCTGATATATCATGCAGCAGAGACCCCTCGATCGACACGATATCGATTACATGAAGGCCAATCAGGGTTGCCCCGAAACGGCGCGCGAGATGAAAGGCGTAGGCCTGCGCGGTGCGCGCATGCTCGGACGTGTCGATGCCGACCAGGATACGTTTGATCATCGGCCGGACCTCCGTCGGTCGATCGGCGATACCATGCGCGACGCGGACCACTCAAGCGGATGCGCCTCCGGCCGGCGCGGCGCGCCCGGCGCAATCGCGATGCGACCTTCCGGCGGGCGGCAGCAGCGCCTTCAGCCCCAACCAGCGGCGGTAACCGTCTATGAGCGATAACAAGAGTGCGCGCCTGCTCCGGCTGGTCGACGAACTGGCCGAGGCGGCCAAGCGCGTCGGCCTCGAGGTGCGCCGGGAACGAATCCTGCGCGAAATCGGCTATCGCGCGCGCGGCGGCGCCTGTCGCCTGCGCGAAACCGACATGATCATCATCGATCGCGATCAGCCGCCCGCCGAGCAGATCGAAGTACTGGCCGAAGCGCTGCGCGCCCGCGACCTCGAGGCCGTCTACCTGTCGCCCGCGGCGCGCCGGGTGCTGCAGACGGGTCCCGATTAGGGCGGGGGAGCCGGCCATGCCGCGCGCCGACGAACTGAGCGAAGCGGGCCGTCCCGTCCACGCCCGCCCGCGCCGGCTGACGGCCAGCGACCGCATGGCGACGTTCCATTCGCGGCTGCGCGAGCGCGGGCTCAAATCGACCGCGCCGCGCGACGATATCGCGCGGGTGTTTTTCGGCCTCGGCCGCCATATCAGCGCCGAGGAACTGTTCGCCGAGGTCAAGAAGGTTAACCAGCACGTTGGCTATGCGACTATTTACCGCACGCTCAAACTGTTGAAGGAATGCGACCTGGTGTTCGAGCGCCATTTCGACGAAGGACAGGCGCGGTACGAGGTCGCTGGCGAGCATCATCACGACCATTTTATCTGCGAGCGCTGTGGCAAGATTCTGGAATTCGAGAACAATGATATCGAGCGCATGCAGCAGGCGATTGCGAGCAAGCTCGGCGTCATCCTGACCCATCACAAGATGGAATTGTACGGGCTGTGCGCCGACTGCCGGACCGCGCAGTAGACCGGCGCGCTCATCGACTTTCGTTAGCCTCGCCCGTGGAAAATCGAAAACACCAACTGATGCCGCCTTGGACCTCATTGCGATTGGGCTCCGTCCGCGGTCACGATCCAGGTAGGCGCGTGGTCGCTCGCTCTTTCCCAGCCGCGGACTTCGCGATCGACCCCCGCGGTAACCAGACGTGCGGCCGCGGACGGGCTCAGGAGCAGATGATCGATACGCAGGCCCGCATCTCGCACATAGTTGTTTCGAAAGTAATCCCAAAAAGTGAAGATGCGCTCATGCGGATGGAGCTTGCGCAAAGCGTCAGTCCAGCCCATCGCGACCAGGTTGGCGAACGCGGTTCGTACTTCCGGAAGAAAGAGCGCATCATTAAGCCAGCGTTCGGGCTTGTATACATCGATATCCGTTGGGATAACGTTGTAGTCGCCGGCGAGAACGACCGGCTCCGCCGCGGCGAGTAGTTCTTGCGCGTGTTTCGTGAAGCGCTCCAACCATCGCAGTTTGTAATCGAATTTCGGGCCGGGTGCTGGATTACCGTTGGGTAGATAAAGACATCCTATGCGCATGCCATTAATCAGCGCCTCAATATAGCGGCTGTGTAGGTCCTCTGGATCGCCGGGCAGGCCACGACGAATCTCGACTGGATCTGCGCCGCGCGCGAGGATTGCGACACCGTTCCAGCTCTTTTGCCCATGCCAGACCACGCCATAGCCGGCTTCACGAATAGCGGCTTCCGGAAATCTCTCCTGCGGCGCCTTCAATTCCTGAAGACACGCAACGTCCGGCTTGGATTCGGCGAGCCAGCGCAGAAGCGCCGATAGGCGAGCACTGATGCCGTTGACGTTGAAGGTCGCTATTTTCATTAGGCTTCCGATTAGTCCGTGACGAGCTGAACAAAACCTGCCAAATCGCGCTAATCGTGTAGACTTAGCTTATGGGGAAAAAAGACGCCATCGAGTTGCTCTCCATCAACGGACGCGAAGTCCGAGTCACTAATCCGGGCAAGCTGTATTTCGCGCAGCAGACAAAGCTCTCCAAAATCGAATTGGTTCGCTACTACTTGTCAGTCGCCACGGGCGCGCTCGTCGGAATCCGGGACCGTCCGCTTGTTCTCAAGCGCTACGTTAAGGGCGCCGACGGTGAGGCGTTCTATCAGAAACGCGCACCAGCGCAGCGCCCCTCGTGGCTGCGAACGATAACCCTCGCGTTCCCTTCGGGGCGCAGTGCGGAGGAAATCGTTGTCGATGACGCGGCGGGGCTTGCGTGGATCGTCAATCTGGGTTGCCTCGAGCTCCATCCGCATCCTGTGCGCGCCGGCGATCTTGATCATCCGGACGAGTTGAGGGTCGATCTCGATCCTGGTCCTGGCGTCAGTTGGGCCGACGTGCGCGCAGTGGCGCTCGAGGTAAAATTCCTGCTGGAAGAAATGGGACTTCGTGGCTGGCCCAAGACCAGCGGGTCGCGGGGGCTGCACATCAATGTGCGTATTTATCCGCGATGGACCTTCGACGAGGTGCGTCGCGCGGCGCTAGCTCTGGCGCGGGCGGTCGAACGGCGCGCGCCCAGCCTGGCCACTTCGAAATGGTGGAAAGAGGAGCGCCATGGCGTGTTCCTCGACTACAACCAGAATGCGAAGGACCGTACGACCTGCTCGGCATATTCTGTGCGCCCGCTCCCCGACGCCCGTGTCTCTGCGCCGCTTCACTGGCACGAGGTTGCCGACTGCGAGCCGTCGGACTTTACCGTGCGCACAATGCCCAAACGCTTTCTTGCGATCGGCGATCCGCAGGAAGGCATTGACGGAGCGGCCGGTTCGCTCAAAAAATTGCTCGAGCTTGCAGCACGAGACGAAGCCGCGGGTCTCGGCGACGCGCCCTGGCCACCGCATTTTCGCAAGATGGAGAGCGAACCGCGCCGGGTCGCTCCTTCGCGTGCCAAGTCCGTCGCAACCGCGCCGCGAACGAAGATGCTGATAGTTGTTGCCAACTCACCAAACAAAGAGGCCGCGCTCTCGGGTTTGGAAAGATGGAAGCGCAAACATGGCGCGGTTGTGGACCTTCTCGCCGCCGATGACGTGCTGATCGATTCGATGCGGGGAAGATCATCCACCTGGACGCGGATCCGAATAAACTTGCGCCATGTGCCCAAAGACTTACGGCCTCTTCAGGAAACTCCTGATCCTGACGACGACCCAACTCGCGAAGGGCGTAAAATACGTGCGTCAAAGAAGGGTATCTGATCGCGTACCGGCTCAAATGTCCCGGGCAAAAATGGCTTTCAGCTCGTGCGGCGGAACAACTTCAAGCTGCTCGTAGGTGCAATCGCGTGGTTTCTTGTCGGTACGCCATCTGCGGAACTGCGCCATATGACGGAAGCGCGTGCCCTGCATATGCTCATATGCGATTTCCACTACTAGCTCCGGTCTGAGCGGCTCCCACGCTAGGTTCTTGCCGTGGCTCCAACGGCTCTGACTACCCGGCATCCGACGTGGTGCATCACTTGAAGTGGGCTCCGCCCACGACTTCCATGGATGATCGGCTAGAGCGTTGTTACGATAGGGAGCCAGCAATCTCACCAGCTCCTGACGGTTAATTTGCGTGAAGCTCGCGCATACGCCGACGTGTTGCAGCGCCCCCGAGCCGTCAAACAGGCCGAGTAGAAGCGAGCCGATAGCCGTGCCGTCACCGCCTTTGTGCCATCGAAAGCCAGCCACGACACAATCGCAGTCGCGCTCATGCTTGACCTTGAACATCACGCGCTTGTCAGGCTGATAGGTGTCGGAAATCGGCTTGGCTATAACCCCGTCGAGGCCCGCGCCCTCAAAACGCCTGAACCAATCCGACGCGACATTTAACTCACGCGTCGCCGGAGTCAGATAAATTGGCGGTACCGCACTGGCCAGCAGCGACTCCAGCTTTTCGCGCCGCTGCTCGAACGGTTCGCTCCGCCAATCGCGGTTTCCTTCGCACAGCAAGTCGAAAAAGACCATCGATGCAGGACTCTGCCGGGAAAGCAGTTTCACCCGCGAGGCCGCTGGATGAATCCGGAGCTGCAATTCCTCGAAGTCGAGCCCATCGTTCTTTGCGACAACGATTTCACCGTCGAGAACACATCGAGCGGGCAGCTGTGCATTCAGCGGCTCGAGCAACTCGGGAAAGTATCGATTGAGCGATTTCGCATCGCGGCTCTGAATAAGGATTTCGTCCCGGTCGCGGAAGATCACCGCGCGAAACCCGTCCCACTTCGGTTCGAAGATCCAATCTTGGCCCACCGGTAACTCGTCAATTCGCTTCGCGAGCATCGGCAGTATCGGCGGGTTCACGGGAAGATTCATACTTCCAACGCCAATGCGACGCGTGACCACGAGCTTTGCGGCGCTCGATCTCTCATTGAGGTGCAGGGCCGGGAACGCACGTAAGTACCGGCGGTTAACCAAGTACTATCCGGCTGGCCGCACGCACCGTCGCAAGCACAGCCGGAGCCAGGAGTAATGGCGCTTGGAGGCACACCCAATAGATAAGTCATCGTACTTTGCGCCATGCAAGTCCCGGAACTAGCTAAAATTAAAAACAGTGCAAGTATCAACTGGTTTCCCATTTTAGACCTCGAAAAAGAGATGACCGACTCTGCGGTCGCCTCTTATTGAATAAACGCTGTAAGTACATCCTTGGCTGATCTATCCACGCGACATTTTCCTGAATCATCGCTTATAAGTCGCTACATGTTTAAAAGCATCGGCGACGAGCTTCATTGGACCTTTCCCGATTCTTCCTAAACAATATTTGGCAAAAATCATAACTTCTGGATTCGGATCTTGAGAAAGCTTCTCCAAGTAATCGCGCACCCTTGGAGTACCGATGGCGCCAAGCAGTTCCGTTGCAAACTGGCGATCCTCCGGGCTCTTGCTACCGGCCAGCCTGATCGCCTGATCCAGCCCGGCATCACGTATTTGAGCCGAAACGTCGCCGGACCGGTGACGACTACACAAATGTAAGTAACCAATTTAAAAACTTCTATGCGCAGAAACTCGATTCCCTAAGGAAAATAATTCCGGCTCTGCAGAATAGAATTCAAACCCCTGCTTGGTCCCATCGATGATTACGATCCCGGCGCAAGAGGGCCTGTCAACGATTCCTAGTCCTGCCACCAGCGACAGAAACCCTTGACGGCGAAGATCCGCAAATTGGAACGAGCACACATACACTCCGCCCGGTTCGATAGCCGAAAAACCGCTCTTGGCAATTTGAAGCGAACGAATAAAGCCCTCGACAACACTTTTTGCCGGCGGATTGCTGGCTAAGTTCCGTGGCGCCGTAGAGGACCAATCGGATGAGGCCAACCTCGAGCGTGGCAGCTGGATCGGAGGACGCGCCCAGACCTTCAAAGGCAGCAAGAAGAAAAAAACCGCGATGAGTATACTTAAAATTCTTATGCTCAGTTTCATTGTGGGTATATGCGGAAGCCGCTGTCGACGCGGTAAACGAGAAGACCGAGAAATTTCCGCGCTCATCAAAGCGCGGACCGCCTGAGCAACATTATCGACGCGAGCGGCGCAGGCATGCGCGATCGCCCGGGCACCCTCACCGGCCGCCCCTCAATGGGCGCCGGCGGGCGCTTTGCCGCGTGTGCGCGGAAGTAAGAAGCACATCGCCAGCCCGACCAGCATCAGGTACGCGAGCATCCGGTAGATGCTGTTGAGCGACAGGATCATCGCCTGCGCCTGCACCTGGCTGTAAAGCATGCCGAGGCCCTGCTTCTGTCCGTTGACCATCTCGTGCATGTAATTGAAAGTCATTCCGCCGGGCATGCTGGCCGGTGTGCGGCTCAGGCGCCAGGCGTCGAAGACCGTCACGTGCTCGACCAGCCGGCTCTGCTGCACCTGCTCGCGCCGCACCAGCATGGTGGTGAGCACGGAGGTGCCGATCGACCCGCCGATATTGCGTGACATCGAAAACAGGCTCGCCCCGTAGCCCATCTGCTCGCGCGGGATCGAGCTCAGCGCGGCGGCCGAGAGGTTGGGAAAGATCAGGCCCATCCCGACGCCCTGGACGATGGTCGGTCCGACGAAGTTCCAGGTCGACATGTTGAGATCGAGGCTGCCCAACTGCCAGCTTGCCAGGCCGATCAGGATAAAGCCAAAGCCGACCAGCGGCCGCGTATCGACGCCGCGCTTGGCGATACCGCCGAGAAAGAACATCGCGACCATCAGGCCGATCCCGCGCGGCGCCATCGCCAGTCCGGCCTTCGACGCGGTGTAGCCAAGCAGGCTTTGCAGGAAGACCGGATTGAGAATCTGCATGCCGTAGGCGGTAAACGTCATCATGATCAGCAGGATGGTCGGCACGCTGAACTTGCGATTGTTGAGGATGCGCACCTGGACGATCGGCTCCGGCGTGCGCCATTCATGGACGATCAGGATGATGAAGGCGGCTCCCGCGATGAAGGAGAAGTACCAGACCCACGGGGTGGCGAACCAATCCGCGCGGTCGCCGCGGTCCATCACGATTTCGCCCATCCCGAGCGCAAGCACCAGGCAGACGATTCCGATCCAGTCGGCGCGGCCCTGGCCTTTGAGTTTCTTCAGGTAGGGCGGATCGTGGACGAAGGTCGAGACCATGAAGGCCGCCGCGATTCCGATCGGCAGGTTGATATAGAAATTCCAGCGCCAGTTCCAGTTGTCGGTGATATAGCCGCCGACCGTCGGACCCATGATCGGCGCGACCATCATGCCGATGCCCCATACCGCCATCGCCAGCGTCTGTTCGTTGGGCGGAAAGGTCTCCATCAGGATGGCTTGCGAGAGCGGCTGCAAGGCGGCGCCGGCGATGCCCTGGATAAAGCGGAACGCGACCATCTGGTTGAGGGTCTGCGCCGCGCCGCACAGCGCCGACGAAGCGACGAAGGTCGCGATCGAGATCATGAAGTAGCGTTTGCGGCCGAACTGCCCGGCGATCCATCCGGTGGTCGGGATCATGATGCCGGCGGCGACCAGATAGGTGGTCACGACCCAGGTGATCTCGTCGACGGTCGCCGAGAAGCTGCCCTGCATGTGGGGCAGGGCGACGTTGACGATCGAGCTGTCGAGCACTTCGAGGATCGTGCAGAGAATTACCGACGCGGCAATGATCCATTTGCGCGCCGATTCGGCAGCACTGTGATGAGCCGGCGCGGTGATCGCCGCCGCTGAGGCACCATCCTCCATCCGTTACCCCAAAATGCCGCCGCGGCCGGCGCAAATTATCACGCGGGCGGGCGCATCACGCATTCTTAACACTGCAAAGACTTATCGGCGATCGGGCGGCAGGCCTAGCCGGGAACTCCGGTCGCGTCCGGCGGTCCGGAGGTGGCGGGAAGCGATCCTCGGCTGGCGCGGCGCCGCCGCTAACCAACCAGCGAGCGTAACACGCAACCGCCTTTAGTCAACCATCGGAGACGGTGGCATGGGCGGCAGCGATCCGGGTCCGATTTCCGGGGAGGGAAGCGCGCTTTACCGATTGTCGATCGAGGCGAGCCTCAGGAGGTCGACGGAGGCGAGCGCGGCCGGATGGGGCGGTCTACCGCGATTGCATCGAGAGCGCGACGGACAGCCCGATCGGCCGCTGATTCGCGGCGGATCGCGTCATGGGGGCGGGCGTCGTATGACTCATCGAGCCGATCGTCATCAGGCTGGGGACGAGTCGCGTGCCGTAATCGCGCAGGTCGAGGGCGAGCAGCGCGAACAGGAAAACCAGGACGGCGAATCCCAGGGTGAGCAGTTGGCGCTGCTCTTCGATCATAATTGCCCGAGCCCTATCCATCTTCGGTCGCTCCTTTCGCGGCGCGCTGCCCGAGCGCGTTAATTAACGCTCGCCGGCGTGCGGTGAGAATCATTCGCTCTCGCTTGAACGCATGAATCATGTGCGAATGACGTGCCAAGGAGCACGGCCGCAAACTAATCGAAAACCCCAACGAAATCAGAGCGGCTATGAACTAAGCCGGAGACCCGATGCAATTCCGTCGATCGCGATGTAGCCGGCTGAAACAATTCTGTTTCGCGGATGGAACATCGCCGCAGGGCCGTTCCGAGCGCTCGCGTGCGGCACTCGCGTAGCGGATGAGTGGTCGGACGAGGCCAGCGCCGCGACTACTATTTGCTATCCGATCGCTACCGCGAGGCGACTGCGCCCTTGCGGCGATCCGCACGGCAGGGGCTCGGTGGCGATGGGCGCTAGCGTCGGCGGCGGGCTGAACGTCGGATGAATGTTGCAGAGCAGCCACCTCGAGGGCGACCTTGCAACGTAAATTTGCGTCAAGTGGCGATTGGATGACCGCAACCGACTCTCAGTTGCAATTCTGCGCCAGATATTCTCAGCAATAGCACAATTGATGCTATTTTATCGGGACGATAACTCTTGTCTCCAACTTCATCCAATGAAATTCAGATGCGCGATGCTGGTCGAGGCATATTTCAGTTAATCGATCCTTGCGCAACGCTGGAACACCTCTTGCTCACTGCCTTATCCGCCGAACACGCATCGGTCGGGGGCAAGATTATGAACCTGAAACTCGAAGAACTGCGCAAGCGACTGCTTGAACCGGTGCCGACGTCAAATGGCTCTGGAACCTCGGTCTACAAGCGGAGTTCGGCCGAGATCTTCGTCGCCAGCCAGAAAACCGGTGAAGCGGTCAGGAACGCCGCTAGCGAGACGGCACCGGCCAGCGTGATGGTTGAGAGTGCCACGCATTACGAGCCGCTCATCGCTCCGCCGATCGGTAACGATTATGTCTCTGCGGCCAACACGCCGAACGGCGTGCGCGAGGCCGTGCTGCGATATGCGGAAAAGGCCACGATCAATTCCACCATCGGGGAAGATGCCATGGATTCGAACAGCCAGTACCAGGTCGCCCAGGCCGTCGCCAAAGTCTTCGAGCAGGTCAAGGTCTTCGAAGATCGCTTTGCCGAATTGACCAAGACTTTCGAGCCGGTCGAGTGTCTGGCGCAGTCCGCGGCTAAATCGTTCACGCCGCTGCGCACCTTTCAGGAGCAGCTTGCACAGCTCTCGCGATCGTTCGAACCGATGCGGACCTTCCAGGCCCAGCTCGCCGAACTGGCGCAGAGCTTCGAGCCGATGAAGGGCTTGCAGCGTCAGCTCGCGCTGCTCTCCGACGCTTTCGAAATCAATATCGGGCAACTGGTGCGCTCGCTCGATCCGGCGCGCGAATTTCAACTCTCGCTGCTCAAGCTGGCGCGTTCGTTCGAGCCGGCGATCGATCTGCAGAGCGATTTCGCGCTGCTCGCGGACACCTTCCGCAGCGCGCGCCCCGAGTTGGCGATCAATAGCAACGGCATTGGTAATGGCAACGGCGTCGCGCCGGCGATCGCCGACGCTCAGCATTAAGCCGACGCCCGGCATCAAGCCAACGTATCCGGTGGTGGTCTTAAGGTAAGGGTGGGGGATACGTTGCCGCGCCGCACGGTGATCGCCGTGCGGCGCGTTTTCTTTTGGCGCCGCCGCTCACCGGCGCGGACAATCCGCTGAGCGTCTTCTTCAAATCATTCGCACATCAATCCGCGCGTGCGACCCCGACGTTCAGCGTTGGACAGCGACCGGCGCAGTTTCGTAGAGTCGCCGGAGATGAAACGATCGCGCCGCGGACGATGGCCGCAAGCCCCATGTTGAATATGAAAGATCGCACGGCGATCGCCGGCGCAGGCAGTTCCGTCTACGGCCGGCGCCTGATGCGCAGTCCGATCGATCTTGCCGCCGACGCGCTGGCCGCCGCACTCGACGACGCCGGCCTGGGCCGCGCCGAACTCGACGGCCTGGTGGTCAGCTTTGGCACGCCGATCGGCGCCGACGGCGACACCATCGCGCAGGTTCTCGGGCTTAAGCTGCGCGCCTTCAACCAGACCTGGGCGCACGGCCGCTTCACCGCAAGCTGTATCCAGTGGGCGGCCCTGATGGTCGCGGCGGGTATGGCCAGCGCCGTCGCCTGCATGGCGTCGGTGAGCTTCTCGGGGCTGCGCAAGCCGGCGATGGGCGGGGCGGGCGATGCCGAAGGCGCGCGCGAAGCCGGCGGCAGCCACGGCCAGGATCCGGCGTACGGCATGACCTCGCCCGGCGCCGGCGCGGCGCTGGTCGCACGGCGCTACTTCGAGCGCTACGGCGCGACCGCCCGCGACCTTGCCGCGATCCCGGTCGCGTTTCGCAAACACGCCGCGCTCAACCCCGGCGCGATGATGCGCGAGCCGATGTCGATCGACGACCATCAACGCTCGCGCTTCATCTGCGAGCCGCTGCGGCTGCTCGACTATTGCCTGATCAACGACGGCGCGGCCTGCGTGATCGTGACCAGCGCGGAGCGCGCGCGCGATTTGAAAAAGCCCCCGGTGTACATCGGCGGGATGCAGCCGCTGCCGGCCGGACGCGAGGAGTTCATCTGGGCCTATCCCGGCTTCGGCGTGCTGCAGCAGGCGGTCGCCGACTATGATGCCGGTCTGCAACCGGTCTACAAAATGGCGGAGGTGGCGCCCAAAGATCTTGACGCGCTGTTCAGCTACGACGCCTTTTCGATCCTGCCATGGATCGCGCTCGAGCGCTTTGGCTTCTGCAAGCCGGGCGAAGCGGCCGGCTTCACCGCCGGCGGACGGATCGAACTGGGCGGCGCGCTGCCGATGAACACCAACGGCGGACTGCTCTCCGAGGGGCATATCATGGCCTGGAATCATCAGGTCGAGATCGTGCGCCAGTTGCGCGGCGAATGCGGCGCGCGCCAGATCAAGGACGCGGCGCTGATCCAGTGGGCCAACTGTTACGGCGATTCGTTGATCTATCACCGCTGAGCGATCGAACGAGCCGCCAGCCAAGCCGGATGCGACGATGAAGATGGCCAACCCCAACTACAGCAAACCGCTGCCCGCGATCTCGGAGCTCAATCGGCCCTACTGGGACGGGCTTAAGAATCATCGGTTGCGCCTGCAGCAATGCGCGGCGTGCGCCACGATCTGGTCGCCGCCGGCGCCGCTATGCCCGCGCTGCTGGTCGCGCGAGATCGTCTGGACCGATCTGAGCGGCCGCGGCCGGGTTAATTCGTGGGTGATCTTCCATCAATCGTATTTCCGCGGCTTCGAGGGCGAACTGCCCTACAATGTCGCCGAAGTCGAACTCGACGAGGGACCGCGCCTGCTGACCAACCTGGTCGGCGTCGACCACGCCGCGATCCGCGCCGGGATGCGCGTCGAGATTGTCTTCGACGAAGTGACCGAGGCGATCACGCTGGCCAAATTTCGCCCAATCGCCGAGTAGCCGCCCGCGCGCCGAATGAACCGCGCCGGGATGCCGGTTGGACAATCCGCGGCACATTTTGTAGTTTAACTCCAAAGCCCATTCTGGCTGATACGCTTTTTCGTCGTCACGGGGAGGTGCAATTGATGGCCGACAAACCGCGCATGCTTGAAGGTTTCCGCGTTCTGGATTTCACCCAATTCGTCGCTGGTCCGACCTGCACCCGGCTGCTCGCCGAGATGGGCGCCGAGGTGGTCAAACTCGAACTCGCACCCGAGGGTGATCGGGTCCGCGGCGGCGGGCTTAAGCCGATGAAGCCCGAGCTCAAGGATTCCAGCCACAGCACCTATTACATGCAGCACGACCACAGCAAGCTCAGCCTGGCGATCGATATGAAGAAGCCCGGCGCGCGCGATCTGATCATGTCGATGCTGCCGAAGTTCGACGTGCTGGTCGAAAATTTCGCCCCCGGCGTGATCAAGCGCCTGGGCTTCTCCTACGAGGACGTGAAAAAGGCTAATCCGCAGATCATCATGTGCTCGATCTCGATGGCCGGGCAGACCGGACCGCTATCGGATAAGGCCGGCTACGATTATATCGGGCAGGCCTACGCCGGCATCACCGACGGTATCGGCGAGCTCGATCGCGCGCCGTCGGTCACCACCATGGCGATCGGCGACGTCTCGACCGGCGTGGCGGCCGCGATGGCGGTGGGTTTCGCGCTGATTCATCGCGAGCGCACCGGCGAAGGCCAATACCTCGACGCCTCGCTGCTCGACACCTATTTCCATATGCATGAGGCCAACGTGCCGCAGGTTTCGCTGCGCGGCGAAAAGTACCGGCCGACGCGCAACGGCTCACAGCATCCGGGCGGCGGTCCGACCGGCATCTATCATTACCGCGGCGAGCAGTACGTCTATCTGTGCGTGCCGACGGCGCATCAGTGGGTCCAGCTCTGCCGCGCGATGGGGATGCCCGATCTGGCGACCGATCCGCGCTTCAAGCATGCGCGCGGCCGGCGCGACAACAACGCCGAGCTGCAGCGGATTATCGAGGACTGGCTCGCCACGCACGACCAGCGCGACGACGCGATCGCGGCGCTGGACAAAGAGCGCGTGCCTTGCGCTCCCGTGCTGACGGTCAACGAGGCGGTCAACCATCCGCATCACAACGAACGCAAGACCGTGCGCTGGATCGCAGATCCGCTGCTCGGCAAGGTCGCGATTCCCGCCGTGCCGGTCAAGTTTTCGGCGTGGCCCGATCGCATGGAACTGCGTTCGGCGCGCCTGGGCGAGGACAACGAGCGCGTGCTGCACGATTTTGCCGGACTGTCGAAGGAGCAGATCGAGAAGCTCTACGGCGAGGGCGTGCTGGTCCGGGACGCGACGCTGCCCAAGTAGCGGCTACCGGCCGGCCGACTGACTATTCGTTTCGGCTGACGACTGACTAATCAAACAGGGGCGGTGCGGGTTCTCCCGCTCCGCCCCTGACTTTTTTCCGCCGGGACGCGCGCGGCGCCGCGGTTAGCGCCGCCTCTTGCCGCCGGACGAACGGCATCATGACCCGTCAGGCCGCATGCCCGCGCGGTTGCACCTGCCGTTCGACCTCCTCTTCGAGTTCTCCGCGCGTGCTTTCAAGGTCGTAATGGGCCTGAAGGTTGATCCAGAATTCCGGACCAGTGCCAAAGTAGCGTCCCAGGCGCAGCGCGGTGTCGGGGCTGATACCGCGCTCGCCCTGTACGATGGCGTAGAGCCGGTTGCTCGGTACTCGCAGCGCGAGCCCGAGCGCATTGATCGTCATGCCGAGCGGCTTGAGAAATTCCTCGTTCAGGATCTCGCCCGGAGGGGCCGGCGGAAGCTGCCGTTTGTTTCGCGCCATTGTCCGCACTCCATGATGCTCAAGCGTAATGATTGGTGATCTCGACGTCGTATGCGTCGGGCGGAGTCCATCGAAAGCAAAGCCGCCACTTATCGTTGATGCGCAAGCTGTGCTGGCCGCTGCGATCGCCCGTCAGCTTCTCCAGCTTGTTACCCGGCACCGCGACGAGCACCGCCAGCGATAGAGCCGCGTCGAGCATCTGAAGTTAAACGTCAAGGCACCCGCAAATACAGTCCGCAGTCCTGGATTTCCAGGTTGCGGCCACCACCGGTTCGCCGGGACGCGCGCGGCGCCGCGGTTAGCGCCGCCGCTTGCCGCCGGACGGCCGCTGGCCTTTGGACGGCTTGGCGAGCTTGAGCAGTTTGCCCGGTTTGGCGCGATTGACGGTTTTGACCGATTTCAGTTTGCGCCCGCCCGCGGCCGCTTTGACGGCTTTCAGCGCGACCGATTTTTTCGCCACCGGCAGCATCCGCATCACCGCGCGCGCGCCCGACCGCGACGATCCGACCGACTTCATCCGCGTCCGCGCCGGCGGCGCCGCGGCCTCGTCCTCAAGCTCGAGTCCGGCGGTGGTAAACGATCGCTTCTTGATCAGCGCGCGCCGCTCGCCCTCGAAGACCGTCTCGCCGCGCTGATTCACACCCCAGTGCTTGAAGTGCACTTCGCCGACTTCGCGATGGCCGCGCAGTACGTCCGCACTATCGTTTTTGCCCAGCACCTCGGTGAACGCGTAGAGCGTGTCGCCGTGGATCACCGAGATGCGAAAGCGGACCTGGTCGAGCGCGACCTCTTCGACCGCCTGCTCGCCCGTATCCTGCATCGCGAGGCCGATGACCAGCGAGGCGGTGACGCCGCCGAAGGTGATGCGATGTTTTTGCGCGGCGACGCGTTCGGCCAGATCCTCGTTGAAATGAAGCTGCGCGGTATTCAGCACGAGATTGGTCAGCAGGACGTTTTCGAGCGCCTCCATGGTCTTGCCGCGCGCATGCTCATAGACGTCGCCGACGATGAAATCCTCGTAGTAATTGCCGCGCCCGGTCAGCGCCGCCGCGTCAATACTCATTCGCCACCTCCTCCGAGCAGCCGATCGGAAATGATCCGCAACTGGATTTGCGAGGTGCCCTCGAATATCTTGGTCAGCCGCGCGTCGCGCCAGTAGCGCTCGATGGGGAAATCTTTCGTATAGCCATAGCCGCCGTGGATCTGGAGCGCGTCGCTGGTCACCCGCTCGGCCATCTCGGAGGCGAAATACTTGACCATCGAGGCCTCCTTGTCGCAGCGCCGCTTGCTGTCGACCTCGGTCGCGACGAAGTACATCAACTGGCGCGCCGCCTCGATATTGGCGGCCATGTCGGCCAGCTTGAAGCGAATCGCCTGGAACTCCGCGATCGGCCGCTTGAATTGCACGCGCCGCCCGGCGTAGACGATCGAATCCTCCAGCGCGCCGCGCGCCAATCCGATCGCGCGGGCCGCCGTATGCACGCGGGCAAGCTCCAGAAACGACATCATGCTGTAAAAACCGCGGCCCTCTTTGCCCACCATCGTGGTCGCCGGGATGCGGAAGTTGTCGAAATGCAGGTCCCAGGTCTTCCAGCCGAAATAGCCAATCTTGCGGATCGGCGAGCCGCTCACGCCCTCGGGCAGCGCGCCGCGCTCCTTCTCGATCAGGAACTGGGTAATGCCGACGTGGCGGCGCTTTTCCTCCGGCGGCGAGGTGCGCGCGAACAGATGGATAAAGTCCGCGCCGTCGGCAAACGTGCACCAGGTCTTGGCCCCGTTGATCACGTAGTAGTCGCCGTCGCGCGTGGCGCGGCAGGCGACGTTGGCGAGGTCCGACCCGGCGTCGGGCTCGGAGAGCGAAAACGCCCCGAGGAACTCGCCGCGCGCCATCCGCGGAAAGTACTTGCGCTTCTGCTCGAGGCTCGGGTCGCCGTAGATGCCGTTGCCGCGCGCGATAATGCTCGCGACGCTCATCCAGCCGCGCGCCAGCTCCTCGGCCACCAGCGCATACTCGAACGCGCCCAGCCCCAGGCCGCCAAATTCCTCGGGAATCAGGATGCCGAAGTAGCCCAGCTCGCCCATCTTGTTGCGCAGATCCATCGGGATCTCGCCTTCGACCGGGTCGAGCTTGTTGGCCACCGGCAGCACTTCGTTGATCGCGAAGTCGCGCGCCGCCTGCTGAATCATCGTGCGCTCTTCTGTCATGAAGCTCATTGGGCCATGCCTCGCTTGGGAACCAGGTTGGAGCGCCGGAAGTCGATCACCAGGTCGCCGCGGCCGTCGTTGCGCGCGCCGTCGCTCAGAAAGCCCTCCGTATGCCAGGTCACGATCCCGCTTTCGGGCCGGCTCTGTGACTCGCGCTTGTCGACCACCGTACTGCGCGCGACCAGGGTCGCACCGGGGTAGATCCGCTGATGAAAGGTCAGATTGTCGACGCCCAGGAACAGTCCGCCCGCCTCACTCAAGTCTTCGACCGAAAGCCCGAAGACGGTCAGAAACACCAGCATCGGATTGATCAGGATCTTGCGATGCCCATGAGCGCGCGCATACGGCGCGTTGAAGTAGAGTGGGTTGTAGCTCAGCGTCAGAGTCGAGAACAGGGTATTGTCGCCTTCGTTCAGCGTGCGGCCCCAGTGATGCTGAAAGACCTGCCCGATTGCGAAATCGTCGAACAGATTGCCTTTCGGCAGCTTCCTGGCCCGCGCGCGCCAGTCGTCGCTCATATGCGGTGCTCCGTCGTCATCGTAATATAGTCATATAGTCAGTCGCACATCCCGTTATATATCAGTTGCCACGATACCGGACATGAACCGGACACGATACCGGACGTGACGCCGGACACGCTACTCGACTTCGGCCGCGCGGGCCGCGCCCTGCCTGGCGTCACGCGCGACGCGATCGCGTCGTGCCCGTCGCTGCGCCACGCCGCGATTGCGCGGCATCCGCGCGTGTTAATCTGCCACCGCGAGCGGCTCCGCTGCAATCCGCGACGGGCCGCATGGCGACCGGGTTGGCGCGCCAGCGTCGTCAACCGGGTGCCGGCGGTCATGGCCGATTCGCGTGGCTCGTCGAGCCGGGCCTATGCTAGGATTAGCCGAGCTTATCTCCGCCGGAGGACTCTCATGCGTATCCGATTGTTGTCGCTGACGATCGCCCTCGCGGGACTCGCATTGGCGGCTTCACCCGCGCTGTCGTTCGACTTGAGCAAAATGCTTGGCGGGCCGGGCGAGGCGCAGAGTCTCAACACCTTCAAGCTGATTCACGTCGCCGATCTGGCGGCGATGGTCGTCAATCAGCCGAGCGGCGTGCAGATCTACGACGCCAACGAGCCGGAAACGCGCACCCGGTACGGCGTGATCCCGGGCGCTCATCTGCTGCTGAGCGACGACGGCTACAACGTGGCGACGACGCTGCCGGCGAATAAGCAGGCCAAGCTCGTCTTCTATTGTGCCAACACGGCCTGCATGGCTTCGCATGAGGCGGCGCGCCGCGCGGTCGGCGCGGGCTACACCAACGTCAGCGTGATGGGCGACGGAATTATGGGCTGGAAGGCGGCCGGTGAGCCGACCGTGAGCGCCGCGAGCATCCCCGGCGCCAATTCCTGAGCCGTGCGTCGCGCCTGACGGAATTGATCGCGCCGCCGATGCGTCCGCCGGGGCTGAACGCGGCGGTGGGAGTCAGGCGCCGCGATCGATTATAGTTGCGGCGTGCCGCCATCCGCATCCGAGCCGTCCCCGTCGCCCGCCGGCGCGGAAATCCGCGAACTCACGCCGCGCGCCTTCGTCCTCGGCGCGATCCTGGCGCTGATCCTGGGCGCGGCCAACGCCTATCTCGGCCTCTACGCCGGCCTGACGGTCTCGGCGAGTATCCCGGCCGCGGTGATCTCGATGGCGGTGCTGCGCGCCCTGGGCCGCGCGACGATCCTGGAGAACAACGTCGTCCAGACCATCGCCTCGGCCGGCGAAGCGGTCGCCGCGGGCGCGATCTTTACCTTTCCGGCAATCGTGATTCTCGGCTATACGGGCCCGCTCCCCTACTGGGACGTGACGCTGCTGTGTCTGGCCGGCGGCACGATGGGCAGCCTGCTGGTGGCGTTTTTGCGCCGCGCCTATATCGTCGAAGAGCGGCTGCCGTTTCCCGAAGGATTGGCCTGCGCCGAAGTTCTGCGCGCCGGCGCCAGCAACGAGGCGAGCGCCGCGCCGCTGGCGTGGGGCGGAGCGATCGCGGCGGCGCTCAAGGCCGCGCAGGATATTTTCGGCTGGATCCCGGGGACGATCGCGGGCGCGCGCTGGATCGGATCGGCGGCGGTCGCCGGGTCGTTCAACGTCTCGGCCGCATTGCTTGGCGTCGGCTATATCGTGGGCCCGGCGATCGCCGGCCTGGTCTTTGCGGGCGGCGCCTTCGCCTGGCTGGTCGCGATTCCGATCGTCGCCACCCGCCGTCCCGAATTGCGTGCGCTCCCGCCCGCCACCGCGGCCCTTCAGATCTGGGGCACGCAGACTCGCTACCTGGGCGTTGGCGCGATGCTGGTGGGCGGCGCCGCGACGCTCTGGCGCCTGCGCGGAGCGATCGCGAATGGCCTGGCCGAAAGCGCCCGGATGTTTCGCGCGCCGGCCGGCGCGGCCGTGCGCCGCGAGGATCGCGACCTCGCGGCCCGCACCGTGATCACCGCCGTGGCGCTCTGCATCCCGGTGATCTTCTTACTCTGCTACCGCCTCAGCGGCCGGCTGTGGCTCAGTCTTGCGCTGGCGATAGCGCTGGTCGCGATCGGATTTTTCGCCACCGCGATCGCCGGGTACCTCACCGGGATCGTCGGCGCGTCGAACAATCCGGTCTCCGGCGTTACAATTATCGTGCTGCTCGCCATCGCGATCATCCTCGAAGCCCTGGGCGTCGATGCCAAGGTCGGGCCGCGCCTGGCGATCATGGCGGGCGCGGTGGTCTGCACGGCGGCCGCGATGGCCGGGGATTCGCTGCATGATCTGGCCACCGGCTATCACGTCGGGGCGACTCCGCGATCGCTCGAAATCGCGGTGCTGTTCGGCGCCGCGCTGTCGGCCTTCGTGATGGCCCCGGTGCTCAATCTGTTGATTCGCGGCTACGGAATCGCCGGGACGCCGACGGCGCATGCGCAGGCGCTTGCCGCGCCGCAGGCCTTCCTGATGGCGAAGGTTGCGCTTGGCGTGTTCCGTGGCGGACTGCCGATCGGGACGATCGCGGCCGGCGCCGCGATTGCGGCCGGCCTCGCCGCCTGCGACGCGCGATTACGCCGTCGCGGCGCGCGCTGGAGCACGCCCGTGATGCCGGTCGCGATCGGGCTTTACCTGCCGTTCGGCCTGAGCGTCGCGATGTTCGCTGGCGCGCTGCTGCGCGCTCGCCGCGAATCGGCGGACGACCGGACCGGCGGCGGCGCGGGAATTCTGTTTGCCGCCGGACTGGTCGCGGGCGAGGCGCTGATGGGCGTGGCGGGCGGCGCGCTGGTCACGCTCGGTATCAAGCTACCGCTGTTCTGATTGGCTGAATGCGCGCCGCAAGACTTCTCCCCGGATCGTCGCCCGCCGGATTAACGTGACGAAAAAAATCCGCTTCGCACCTGAGCGGATCGTTATTGCTGAGACGATCGATTGATCGCGTGCCGATATACGGCGGCTCTAATGCGCGGCCGCGGATTCGACCTCGGCGCCGTTGGCAGACGTCCCGGGGCGCGCGGCCGGACGCGCAAATGACGACTGCAACTCACTGAAGCGATCCTGCAGCTCGCCCGCCTGGTCAAACGCGATCGCGAGTTGCTCGAGCCGCTCGCGGAACTGCTTGGCCGGCTCGAGCGCCTGCACCAGTTCCGCCAGATGGTTCTCGAACGAGTCGCCCAACTGCGACACCTGCTCGCGCAGCCCCGTCATCGGCTCGAAGGTCTCGGCGAGCTGCGCCAACAGCACTTGGAACGCGCGCAGCGGCTCGAAGGAACGCGCCACCTGCTGCATCTGCTGATGAAACGCGCGCAGCGGCGCAAACACCCGCGCCACCGAATTGCCCATCCGCTCGACCTGCTCAAAGGTCCGCGTCAGATCGTCGAAGTGGAGATGAAAGGCCTTGGCCGGTTCGAAGACCTTGGCCACCGCGTCGCTCAATTCGTTCGGATTCTGGCCGTCGATGTTGCTCGGCGCGGCGCTCGCGGGTGCTGCCGCATTGCTGCTCGCGGGCGCGGGGGAGGTTGCGGCCTCGCGAGCCGCGGCGGGTAGCGATGCGGATTCGGCGACGCGCGGCGCGATTGGCTCAGGCGCGGATGGCGCCGGGATCGGGGCTGATTCCGGGACTTTGGAAAATTCTGGCGAGGCGGGCGCGGCCTGCGCCATCGGCGCCTCGGGGGCCGGCGCGACAATGGGTCGCGCTTCGACCGGCGGCGCCTCGTCGATCGTGGCGGGTTGCATCCGCGGGCGCGGTGCAAAGGGCGACTCGGCTCCTCGGGCGGTAAGCGCGTCTCCGGCCCGGCCGGTCACAACCGTCACCTCGCTCGCCCCCGCATCTCGCGCTCCCGCCGCTGGGGTTGCGGACTGTTGCAGGAGCCGCTTGCGAAGTTCATCGAGCTTTAGACTCATGACAATTCCCCGGAGGTGGTTGCAAAACCGTGAGAAAGCGGAGCAAAAGACGTTCCATCCGTAAGCCTTGGCTGGACGGGAGGCGTCGCGGAGGGCGAATTTGCGCCTTTAGGACTAATATCAACTGAAATAAACCAACCTTCGCCCGAGTGCTCAGCGACGCTTGATCGATAGTTTACGCAGCGATATGCCATCCGATGCGTTGCGGAATCGCGCATTGGGTCTCCTCAATGCAACAGGAAATGACCAAAAACAAACTTTGAGTGGTTGATTTTGTCATAATGAGTCAAATCTAGTGATTTCATTGATTGACCTGAATTTTAATTATAAAACTAAGAAAAGCATCATACAAGCAACAATACGCCAGTGAAACAGTCGAAGGTCTCGATTTGGTACAACCGGGGCAAGAGATCCCGATTGATCAGCCAATCCGTCCGTGCCTGGAGCCGACGTCGCCTGCTTTTGCTTGAAATTCCGAGGGCGCGTAATCGTCCGGCTGGGGTATGAATCGGGGAGCTCGGCTGCACGGCTGGGCGATACGTCCCCGCCGCCACTAGATCAGATCGGCGCGGCCAGCTCAGAAGGTCTGGCGCAGGGTCCGCCGGACCCGCGCCACCAGTTCCATCGGACTGAACGGTTTGCTCACGTAATCTTCCGCGCCGAGCGAAAACCCACGCATCACGTCGGTCTCATGCTGGCGTCCCGAGAGCATCAGTACGCGGATCGCCCGCGTCGCCGGATTCGCCTTGAGCGCGGCCAGCACCTCGAAGCCGTCCATGCGCGGCATGTTGATATCGAGCACCATCGCGTGCGGCATGATCGATTGAACCATCTCGAGCGCTGCGGCGCCGTCGCCCGCGACTTCGCATTTAATATGGTAGTTGCGCAGGATCGTCGAAACCATCGTGCGCACGGTGGGGTCGTCGTCGGCGACGATTACGCTCGCGCCGCCATCGGCCCCGCTGGCGGCGGCCACTCTGTCACCGGCGCGGACCAGCACGCGAAACGAGCGCATCAGCAGGTCGCCCGGCTCCCACGGCTCGACCAGGAAATCGTGCGCGGCCGCCCGCAGCGTCAGCATCTGCCCCATCACTTCGTCGCGCGTGCCGATCAGGACCACTGCCTTGCCGCTACGCGCGATCAAATCCGCCGCCGCGATCAGCGCCCCGGCCGGCTCCCGCGTCGCGCGAATCACGCAGATGTCGTAAGGCGCCAGCTGCATCAGGGCGACGGACGGATCCGGCGGGGCGACGACCCGGCCGAAGGCGTTGACGCTCTCGCAGATGGCGATGATTTTCTCCGCCGCCTCGCGCTCGAAGCCGACGATCGCGAAGCGCTTGCCGGCCAGCGTGCCGCTGATCGCCGAGGGTACGATAATTTCCATAGGATTCGGTGCGGAATGGCGGCAGCGGCCGACCTCTTGAGCCTGGCGCGGTCCGTCGGCGACGCGGCCCTGGCGGCGCGCCTCACGCGGAGAGCGCGGCGCGGCGCTCTTCGAGTGCCGCCTGTGCCCGTTGCGCCTCGCGCTCGAGTTCATGGATCAGGCCGCCCGCCTCATGCAGCGCGCCGGCGATCGCGACAAGCTCGAGACGCTCGCACACGGCGCGCAAGCGGATCGCCCCAAGTTCGCCGCTGGCGCCCTTGAGGGCATGCGCCGCGTCGCGGATCCGGCGCGCATCGCCGAGCGGCAGAGCAGCACGAATAGCGTCGAGCCGTTCGGCCAGATCGGTCAGGAAGACGCCGATCAGCATGGCTAGAAAGTTGGGCTCGCCAGGCTGCTGGCAATCGCGCAGACCCTCGAGGACTCCTTCATCCAAGATGGGCTCGTCGAAAATCGGCGCGTTGATAATTGGGTCGTCGACCGTGGGCTTTTCGCGGAGGGGCGCGGTGCGCCGACCCGCGTCCGGCGCGTCCGGCGCCTGATCGCCGGTCGCGCTTGATCCGGAGTCGCTGACGGACTCCGCCTTGCCGATGGAGCCCGAGTCGCCGCTTGATCCGGATTGACCCACGGAACCCGCCGTGACCCATTTGTCGAGCATCACGGCCAGATCCTCTGGCGTGACCGGCTTGGCGATATAGTCGTCCATCCCGACGCGCAGGCATTCGTCGCGATCGCCCGCCAGAGCGTGCGCGGTGATGCCGATAATCACGGTATGGCGGCGGGTGCCTTCGCGGCGGCGGATTTCGCGGGTCGCCGCATAGCCGTCCAGCTCGGGCATCTGGCAGTCCATCAGGATGATGTCGTAGTCGTTAAGCGCATGGACCTCGAGCGCGACCCGACCATTTTCGACGGTCGTGGCGCGGTAGCCGATTCGCTCGATGAGCCGCTGGGCGACTTGCTGATTGACCGGATTGTCCTCGACCAGCAGCAGCCGCACGCGATCGCGCACTGCGGACGCGATCGTGCTGCGGATCGCTTTCAGCGCGCGCCGGCGGATGGCCGGCTCGCTCCCCGGCTCATACCCGGTGGCGGCCATCACGGCGGTCAGGGTGTTGAAGAGCTGCGATTGCTTGATCGGCTTGGGCAGTTGCGCGCGAATCCCCGCGGCCTTCATCTGGCCCTCGTCGGGCCGTCCGCCGAGCGAATACATGCCGAGCAGCTGGATCGGTGCGAGCGCCGGGTCGGCCTTGATCAGACGGGCGAGCGCAAGCCCGTCCATCTCGGGGAACTGCATGTCGAGCAGGGCGGCCGCAAAGGGCTGGCCGGCCGCGCTGGCGCGCTTGAGGGCGGCCAGCGTCTCGGCTGGACCTGCCACCGTCTCACAGCGCATCCCCCACGACACCAGATGATCACGCACCATCCGGCCGCTGGTGGGACTATGCTCGGCGACCAGCACGCGGACCCCCTCGAGGCGCACGCGCGCGCTGCTCGCGTGCTGAGTCGCGGCCGGCTGCTTGCGCAATGCGCAGGTGAACCAGAAGGCCGCGCCACCGCCCGCTTCGCTCTGGACGCCGATATTGCCGCCCATCAATTCGACCAATTGAGCCGAAATGGCGAGGCCCAGGCCCGTGCCGCCGAACTGCCGAGTGGTCGAGGTATCGGCTTGCGCAAAGGCCTGGAAGATATAGCGCTGGCCCTCGAGCGGAATCCCGATGCCGGTATCGCGCACCTGGAAGCGCAAGACGATCTCGTCGGCGGTTTCGCTGACTCGCCCGACGCGCACCGTGACCTCGCCGCGCTGGGTGAATTTCACCGCGTTACCGACCAGGTTGTTCAACACCTGGCCCAGGCGCCCGGCGTCACCGCGCAGCAGTACCGGCACGTCGCCGTCGATAAACGAATCGAGCGCCAGACCTTTGCTCTGGGCCTGCTCGGTGAACATCTGGAGCACGCTCTCGACCGCGGTGCCGAGATCGAAATCGATCTCCTCGATCACCACTTTGCCGGCGCTGATCTTGGAAAAGTCCAGAATGTCGTTGACAATTTTGAGCAGCGCATCGGCGCTGACCCGCGCGATGTCGATCATCTCGCGCTGCTCGGTGGTCAGACGGGTATCGATCAGCAGCCGGGTCATGCCGATTAACCCGTTGAGCGGCGTGCGGATCTCGTGGCTCATGTTGGCCAGGAACTCGGCCCGCAGGCGGGCCGACTCGAGCGCCGAATCGCGCGCCTGGGCCAGTTCGGCCTGCGCCGCGTGGCGGTCGATGGCGTAACGGATCGAGCGCACCAGCGATTCGGTGCTGAAGGTGCCTTTGACCAGGAAATCCTCACCTCCCCACTTGACCGCGTCGTGCACCAGATGCTCGTCGTCGATAATCGACAGCGCGACGATCGGCACATTGGGCGCCGCCTCCTTGAGCCGCGCGATGGTCTCGAGACCTTGCGAGTCGGGCAGCGTCAGGTCGAGCAGCACGACCTCGATCCCGGGCCGGCGCAGGCGCGCCATCGCGGCGTCGAGCCGCTCGACCTGCTCGATCTCGAAGCGCACCATCCGCGAGCTCGCCAGCGTCTCGCGCACCAGCCGCGCGTCAGCCGGATTGTCCTCGATCAGCAGTGCCCTGATTAATTCGCTAGCCATCGATGTTCATGTGCTTCGGCAATTTTGCGATTTCGAGTCAGTAATCTTCGAGTCAGTAATCCTGGATCGAGCTGACGACGCGAACGAACTGCGCCAGAATCGTCGGACCGGCGGAACTCAAATACGAGCAAGGTCCATGCCCTGTTGGGGAATCAGGTGAGCGATTTTGCGACATCGGGGATCCGAATGTCGCGTGGCGGCAAAACCCGCGAATAACCCGGTTTCGCGGTTATCTGGGCGGCTCGCGAGCTCTGGCCGAAGCGCGGCGGACGGTCGTCGCAGCGCGCTTCGGCCACTGGGTGGCAAAAATATGGCGAGCGCTACCCGCCGTATTCGGGCGCTGGCGATCGGCGTCGGATGAGCCGGTCGCCGCCGCCTCGCGCGGGTCACCGGCCGAAGTGGTCGCGCCGCACAACGCGGCCGGGGCGCCGGACGGCCAATCAGGCGGCGTGAGGCTCTTTGCCCGAGTAGCGTTCGAGCCGGTTGTAGAGGGTCTTGAGGCTGATCCCGAGGATTTCGGCCGCGCGCGATTTGTTGCCGCCGGCAAACTCAATCGTGCGCTTGATCACTTCTCGTTCGACGTCGTCGAGCGACGCACCCAGGCGCACCTCGAAGGTCGCCCCCGAGCCGCCCCCGCGGCGCAGATCGGCCGGCAGATCGGCGAGCCCGATCAGCGGACCGCGCGTGACAATTAAGGCGCGCTCGATAACGTTGCGCAACTGGCGCACGTTGCCCGGCCAGCGATAGGTCTTGAGCACCTCGAGCGCCTCGGCCTCGAAGCCGCTGACGGTCTTGCCGGCCGGCGCCTCGATCTGATGCAGGAAGTGTTCGGCGAGCGGCGCGATATCCTCGGCGCGATCGCTGAGCGGCGCGATTTCGATGGCGAAGACGTTGAGCCGGTAATAGAGATCCTCGCGAAAGCGTCCCTCGCGGATCGCCGTCTCCAGATTGCGATTGGTCGAGGCGAGCACCCGCACGTCGATTGGGACTTCGGTGCTGGCGCCCAGCCGCCGGAGCTTGCCCTCCTCGAGTACGCGCAGCATCTTGGCTTGCAGCTCGGGCTTCATCTCGCCGATTTCGTCGAGCAGCAGGGTGCCACCGTTGGCCATCTCGAAGCAGCCCTCGCGGCGCCGGTCGGCGCCGGTAAAGGCGCCGCGCTCATGGCCGAACATCTCGCTCTCCATCAGGGTCTCGGGCAGGGCGGCGCAATTAATCGCGATATAGGGTGCGCCGCGGCGCGGCGACAGCTCATGAATGGTGCGCGCCACCAGCTCCTTGCCGGTGCCGCTCTCGCCCAGGATCACGACCGAGGCGGCGCTCGGCGCGACCTGCTCGATCAGCGCCAGCATGCGGCGCATCGGCGCCGATTGCGCGATCATCCCGCCCAGTTCACCGGCCCGCAGCAGACGCCGGCGCAGGCGCTGGTTCTCGTCGCTGATCGTCAGATGGGTTTTGAGGTTATTGAGCAGAACGCGCAGATGAGGCGGATCGACCGGCTTGCGCAGGTAGTCGTAGGCGCCCAGCTTGATCGCCTGCACCGCGTCGGCGATTTCCCCCTCGCCCGAGATCATCACGGTTGGAATCTGCACGCCCCGCTCGCGCATCTCGCCGAGCACCTCGAGGCCGTTTTTCTCCGGCAGGCGCAGATCGAGCAGCAGGATATGCGGATCGTAACTGTCGATGAGGTCGAGCGCGCGCTGGCCGTCCTCGGCGATTTCGACCCGGTAGCCCCACGAGGCGATGAGCTCGCTCCACGCCTGTCCGGTAGCGACGTCGTCTTCGGCAACCAGGATGCGTTTTTCGTCGGGCATGATGAAAAATGCCGCGCAAGCGGGTGCCGCGGCGCCCTCGAAACTAGCATCGCCCGCCCCTCCCAGTAAATGCGGCGGCGATGCTGCGTCACGCGCCGCGCGATGCGTCCGGCGAGCGGGCCGATGTGCCGAGCGAGCACTCCAAAGCGTGTAGGAATTACCGCCAAAAAAATTGCGCAGCAGGCGGCTCGGCGTGGGACAAAGGCTAAAAGATAAGCTGTTTGCTGGGTTTTGCCCGATGGCATCGCAATTGCGCTGTGTCCTCCGGTAAACGGGCCGCGATTTTTACCCGGTAGCGAGGAATTGCGCCGGGGGCGCGGTCCTAAGGAACCCCTTCAGCGGTGGCAGGGACCGCCGGGAGAGTAGTGGAGGAAAAGATGAATTTTCGCGCCAACATCAGAACCCAGTCCGATGAATAATCGTAACGTACTATCCATTGCGCGGGAGCATCGTCCAAGCTTGCCCGGACGGGTCGCGGCCGGGGCGCTGGCGCTCGCCATGATGATCGCAAACCTGGCCGCCGTGGCCCACGGTGCAACCACCGTCGGCGATCCGATGACGATCGTGCAAACGACCGTGGGCCAGGTGCTCGATACGCTGCAGACGCGCGGAATGCCGCAGGCTGAGCGCCAGCGCCGGGTGATCGAGATCGTGGCTAACCGCTTCGATTTCACCGGGATGGCGCGATCGTCGCTCGGCTACAACTGGAAGACCCTGGCGCCGGCCCAGCAGCAACAGTTCGTGCCGCTGTTCACGGCCTTCATGGAAGACGCTTACTTGAGCAAGATCAACGACTATTCGGGCCAGCAGGTGAAGTTTACCGGCCAGAGCACGACCGGTGACGGCACGGCCGAGGTCAAGTCAGTCGTGCAGCCGAGCGATCAATCGCAGCCACCGATTCATATCAACTACCTGCTGCGGCAGGTTGACGGCCAATGGAAGGTCTATGACGTCGCGATCGACGAGATCAGCATCACCGCCAACTATCGCAATCAGTTCAACCGCGTGATCGCGAGCCGCGGCTTCGACGCCCTGATGAGTGCGATGCGCGAGAAGCAGCAGGCGTTGCACGATTCGATCGGCGCCTGACCGAGGGCGGTCGCGATCGCGCGGCACCCGAGTCCGTCGCGATGGCGCTTGCTGCGGCCTTGCGGCTGCGGCGCGCCACCGCCGCGGCGTTAATTCGCGTCGCCGGCAACCTTCGCGCCGCCGCCATTGAGCGGCAGGAAATTCCCCGGATCTTTTTCGAGTGCCGCACACAGGCCCGGATGGCTGGCGAGAAAATCACGCAATTCCGGATGCCGCGTGAGGAAGCTGTCGTCCTCGATCAGCCGCGGATGGCGGCACAACTGGGCGATGACGTCGGGATGCTCCAGCGAGAATTCGTCGAACGCCCGCAAGTCGGCGATCGGCAGGTCGGTATTCGGCGCGCCGGGGGATGTAAGCGTGACGACCGGTGCGGTGCTCTGCGCCATCGCGGGCGCCATCGTGATGAGAATTCCGGCGCATCCGCCGGCGATTGTCAGGGTCGTCGCGAGTGTCGTGGTGGCGATGATAGTCAGTGTCGTCGCGATGGTCGGCGTTCGAGTAATGCGCATCCGTCCTTCTCCCCTTTGGCCTGGTCGACAACCACGAGCCTCGCGCCCGTGTCCTTTGCGTGCCGCGCCGCGCTCCGCTGAATCATGTCGAACGCCGCGCCGGCGGGTCCCCCGCGATGGTGAGAAATCTAGCGCACCCCGCTGGTTCGAGGCAGCGGCGGTCGCGGGCAGCGCAAGGCTATCGCATAACGCGGGCGGCGCAACCGCGGCAAATAGCGCGGTTGGTGGCTGATGATCCGTTATGGTAAATCCCGAGTAGCGGCCGCGTCTGGCGCGGAGGCTGAAGGAAATTTGTCTCGATCGGGGGACCAAATGTATCGGCGGGTTTTTCCGGGCTGGCTCGAATTAATCTTAGTGCTCGTGCTGACGTTTGCGCTGGCCGCCTGCGCGCGGCCCCAAGCGCCCGCCGGCCCGCCGCAGCTTCTATTTGTCACGCTGCCCGAGACTCGTACGCTGGCGGCCTTCGCCGCGACCGCGTCAGGCGATTCCCACCCGCTTGCGACGATCGTTGAAGCCGCGCCCGACGTGCCGGTCGATGCCGGGGCCAGTCTGCGCGGCGAAGTCTTCGTCGCCAACGCCAACGCCAACGTGAAGGTCTACGCCGGCCAGCACTTCAAGTTCCAACTGGTGCGCGCGATCGCCGGACCGCATACGCGATTGGCCAACGTGACCGCGATGGCGGTCGATCCGTCGGGTAACATCTATGTGACCGACCGCGGCAGCGCGCCGGGCGACGCGCGCGTGGAATGGTTCGCGGCGGCGCTCAACGGTAATATTCTTCCCGGCCGGGTGATCAGCGGACCGCATACCGGCCTGACCTCGCCCAGCGGCATCGCGATCGACGCCTCGGACGAGACCTTCGTCGCCGACCATGACAGCGGCAAAGTGCTGGTGTTTTCCGCGGAGGCCGACGGCGACGCCGCGCCGGTCTTCACGATCGCTGGCCTCAAGGGTCCCCAGCGGGTATTGGTCGATTCCGACCTCAATCTCTACGTGACTTGCCAAGGCGACAGCAGCGTGGCGGTCTTCGTCCCCGATGGGCCGCAGAGCTGGTCGCTCAACTACCGGCTCACCAGTCCCGCAATGCATCAGCCCGAGGGCGTCGCGGTGGACAATGCCGGGCGCATCGCCGTGGCGGTCCATGGCGCGGTGTTGTACTTTGCCGCCGCCGCGCGGAGCGCGGCCACCCCGGTGCAGGATCTGCAGGGTCCGTGGCCGATGAATCCGACCAGCATCATGATTCGCTGAAGGCAATGGCGGCGGCAACGCTGTGATTTATTCGCGAGCTGGGCTTCAATCCACATGGGCTCGTTAATGAGTGTTGTATCATGATGAACGTCGGAGTAGCGTGCCATGATAATGGTTGGAGTAGTGTGCTACTGTTAGTTTAGCCTGTGCGTCCCAGGCTAGAGCCTTCAATTTGTAGCGATTGATTAATTCGGGCGGTCCGCGCCGGCGATCAGGTGAGAGCCTCACAGTCAAACACGATTCGCAAAGCGACGACGATCGCGCTGGTCACGACCGTGCTGGCGGGCTTGCTGATCGTTGACGGCGCGTTTACCCAGCTCTATTTCTTTTCCAACTGGATTCGGCTCAAGAATGCGGCGGATGCGGGTGCGACCGCCGGGGCGGAATATCTACCCGCCCATCCGGCGCTGGCGATCGCCACCGCGCGCGCCTACGCGCAGCTCAACGGTGTGCGCCCGGACGAGATCGTCTCGCTGGCGGTGTCGTCCGATGCCGACGCGATTACGCTCGAGCTCAGGCGCGGTGTGCCGTTTTACCTGACCGGCTTGGCCTTCGGACTGCTCAATCGCTCGATCAAAGTTGACGGTAGCGCGCGCGCCGCCCAACCCACGCCGCGCAGCCGCGGTCTTCAGGTCTGATCGCCGGTCGCGCCGGTCGCCGGGAGCCGCCGCGCGCCACGCTGCTGTTCGAGCAGCGGAGCGACCAGGGTCAATTCCGATCTGATTCTTCCAATGAGCGTGCCGGCGGCGGCGAAATCGCCGGCGCGCGCGCGCGCCTCCAAATCGCTTGCGAGCCGCCCCAGCCGCACCAGGCCCATCCCGCCCGCCGCGCTTTTAAGGCCGTGGCAAACGCGCGCGAGGGTCTCGCCGTCGGCGGCGACGCGCGCCTGGGCCATGCGGGCGACTCGTCCCGCGAGGTCGCGATCGAATAGATCGACCAACTCGCCGACGACATCGTTGTCATCTTCGGGCGAGAGCGCGCGCAATTCCTCGATCACCGACTGGTTGAGGCTCGGCAGCATCTCATACGCCGCCAGGTCGACGCCGGACCCGGCGCCCGCCGACGACAGCTCGACCAAGAGCCATCGATCGAGCGTGAGCGCCAGCCGTTCGAGCGTCACCGGCTTGGCGATGCAATCGTCCATCCCGGCGGCGAAGCATTTGTCGCGCACCTCGTCGACCTGATAGGCGGTCATCGCGATAACGACCAGATGCGTGACGCCCCGCTCACGGCGGCGAATTTCAATCGTCGCCGCGAAACCATCGAGCTGCGACATCTCGCAGTCCATCAGCACGGCGGCGTAAGTTGTGCGGCCGATCGCCTCGAGTCCGGCGGCGGCGTCGCTGACCGCGTCGCATGGATAGCCGATTTTGCGGACCTGCAGCAGCGCGAGTTTCTGGTTGACCGGATTATCCTCGATTACCAGGATCTGCAATTGGGCGCGCCGGGCCATCGCCGCCGCACCGGTCGCGATCACGACCGGGCGTGCGAGGTTGTCGGCGGCGGCCACGTCCGGCGGTGCGGCCACCAGATCGGCGGCGGGGCCGAGGAGTGCGCACAGCCGCTCGAACAATTGCGCCGGCTTGATCGGTTTGACGATCTCGGCGAAGGCCTCGGCCCCCGGCTCCGCGTCGCGCGCGCCGATCGTGGTCATGATGATCACTTGTGCCGCCTTGAGCTGCGCATCGGCCGCGAGCGTCCGCGCCAGCATCATCCCGTCCATCTCCGGCATCAGCAGGTCCGCCAGCACGATTTCGCACGGTTGCCCGGCGGCCTTCCGTTCGGCCATCAGGACCAGTGCCGCGGCGCCGCCCGCCACGTAATCGGCTTCCATCCCCCAGGCGCACAGATGGGTGCAGATGACGCGGCCGCTGGTGGCGTTGTCGTCAACCACCAAGGCGCGCCGGCCGCGCAGGGCGCGGGCCGCGGCGAGCCGGCGCTGGTCGTTGTGCGGAGGCTGCTCGAGGGCGAGCGCAAAGGTGAACGCCGCGCCGGCGCCAGGGTTGCTCACGACGCCGAGCTGGCCGCCCATCCCCTCGACCATCAGGGCCGAAATCGCGAGACCGAGGCCGCTGCCGCCGTAACGGCGGCTGAGCGACCCGTCGGCTTGCGAGAACGGCGCAAAGAGTTTCGGCTGAAGGTCGAGTGCGATGCCGTCGCCGGTGTCGCGCACGGCGAAATTGAGGCGCCCGGCGGGCGCGTCGGCGGTGACCTCGACCACCACTTCGCCGGCCTCGGTGAACTTGATTGCGTTGTCGATCAGATGGCCCAGGACGTTGCGCAGATGTTCCGGATCACCGTGCGTCAAGGTCGCCACCGGGGGCGCCACCTCAGGGGCCAGCGCGAGCACCAGCTCGAGCTGGCGGGCCGCGGCCGCCGCGGCGTAACCGTCGGCGACGGCGGCGACCGTCGCGGCCAAATCGAAGTCGACGTGTTCGAAGGCCATCTTGCCCGCCGCCAGGCGCGAGTAAATCAGAATGTCGTCGATGATCGACGCGAGCATCGCACCGCTCGACGCGACGGTCCGGACGAGGTCGCGCTGTTCGTCGCTGAGGGGCGTCTCGCTCAGCAACTCGGCCGGTCCAACGATACCGCTGAGCGGCGTGCGCAGCTCATGGCTCATCGTGGCCAGAAACGCGGACCGCGTCTGCTGCTCCTGCGCGGCCAGCGCGCCGGCCCGTTCGAGCGCCGCCTGCCGCAGTTGGCGCGTGGCAATATCGCGGCAAATCGATGAATAGCCCAGGCGCTGTCCGTCGGGGGCGTTGATCGGCGAAATGGTCAGCGCCACCTCGAGTCGCCGGCCGTCCTTGTGCAAGCGCACGGATTCGAAATGGTGGACACCGGTGCCCGCGGCCAGCAGGCGCGCAACTTGGTCGAGCTCGGCGCGCCGATCCTCCGGCACCAGGGCAAGCGCCGGCGTGCCGATCATCTCGTTCGCGGTGAAGCCGAACAGCGCCATCGCGCCGCGATTCCAGCTCGACACGTCGCCGGCCAGGTTGACGCTCATGATCGCGTCGTCGGTCGATTCGATCAGCGCGGCGAGCAGCGCCTGCGCGCGATCGGCGCCGACTTGCGCCGTGACATCGCGCACCACGGTCATCGCGGCGCGCACCGTGCCGCCCGCTTCGCGGATCGGGCGCGCCTGTACCTGGATCCACCGGGTCTCACCGGTGCCACGGGTGCGCAGATTGATGGTCAGGATGCTCGAATGGCCGCGCAACGCACGCATCAGCGGCCATTCCGAGGGCGTAATCGGCTGGCCGCCGCCTTCGGGCAGAAATTCAAAGGCTTTGGTCAGATGGTCGAGCGGCTGGCCCTTGAGATTGGCGGCGCCGAACATGCGCTCAGCCGCCGGATTGAACTGGATCGCGCGGAAATGCGCATCGCAGACGATCACGCCCTCGGACATGCCGTCGAGCACCGACTGCAGGAGCTGGCTCTGGGCGAAGGATTCCTTTTGCGATCGCTCGAGTTCCTGCGCCCGGGTCTCGGCGACCGCGCTGCGTTCGGCGACGCGGCCCTCGAGCGTCTCGTTCAACATCGCGAGCGCCGCGCGGTTTTGCGCCTCCTTGGCCACGCTGGCGCGCAGGATGCGCATCGCGCGATCGATAAAGCTGCCGGCAAAGGCGATCGCGCCCAGGGCGGCCGCACTGCCGAGCAGAATCACGAGTATAATCAGATGCGAGAACCACCTTCCGCGATCCTCGCGCTGCGCGATCAGCAGTTCCTCCGCGCCGCGGACCCGCTCGAGGCGGTCGCGCATATCGATCATCAGATCGCGCCCGGTGCCCAAGCGAATAAACTGCGCGGCGGCCTCGGCGCCCTGCCCGCGAATCGCGGCGAGCTGGTCGATCAGGGCCAGCTTGGCGCTCAGAATCGGTTCGATTTGCTCGAGTCGGCGGCCCTGGTTAGCGCGATCGGCGGTGAGCTGCCGTACCGCCGCGAAGTCGCGCAGGATGTCGGCCTTGAGTTGCGGGATAATGGCCAGGTAGCCTTCCTGGCCGGTCAATGCGTAGTCCAGCGTGGCCGCGTCGGCCGCGGTCAATTGCACAGTCAGATCCTGCAGATTCTCGACTACCCGATGACTGATCGCGAGCGCCTCGCTGGTCGCCGTGTAGCGGCTCACCGCGACGTACGTGACGATCCCCGCCAGCGCCATCGCGACCAGTGCGAAGGCGAAGCCCGACCAGATCCGCTTGAGCAGGGGCGCTTCCTCGACCTGCAGATCGGCGGCGCCCTGCGCTCCGCCGTCATTCTGGTCGGGCTCAGTCTCGCGCTGCTCGGACTGATGATGCGCTAAATTGTTCGAGGTTGAGGTTGCCATGCCCATCCGGCCCGCGCGCGAAAGCAGATTCCGGCGCTCGATCGGATCGATCGAGGGGATTATTCCGCGACACTCGGGTGATCAAACGAAAAGCAACATCCATGCCGCGACCCTAGCGAACCTCTGCACAAGGCACTGCTGTCACCCTGAGCGCAGCGCATGGGTCCCGGATCCGGGATTCTTCGCTGCGCTCAGAATGACAACCTAACTTGTGCAGAGGTTCCGTAGCGGGTTCATTGGACTCCGTGGTTCATTTTGAGACAGCGGCGCCCCGTCGCATCCAAAAAAAACGGAGCGACGCATTGCACGCCGCCCCGCAGTGAAAACTAACGCCCGTATCCGGGCCGTAAGCCGTTTACTTCATCGTGCGCGTGCGCACGTTGGCCTCGCGTCCGATACATTTCTGGAACCAGGCGTTGAGCGCCGGCGTGGCCGAGAAATCGAACTTGATATACAGCCCGAAGCTCAGCACCGCGGCCAGGTTGAGGTCGGCGATCGTGAAGCTGGATCCGAGCAGATAGTCGCGCCCCTTGAGCGCCGCATCGATCACCCCGAGCGGCGCCTTGAGCGCTTCGGTGGCGGTTTTGACCGACTGATCGCTGCGCTGGTCGGCCGGCAAAAAGAGCTTGTGCATGAGCAGCGTCATCAGATGCGGCTCGAGCTCGGTCATGCCGAAAAAGCTCCACTTGTAGATCTGGCCGTGATCCTCGACCGACGCAGGCCACAAAGTACCTTTCGCATACTTTTCGGCGAGATAGAGATTGATCGCCATCGACTCGAAGATGATCGTGCCGTTGTCGTCGAGCACCGGCACATGGCCGATCGGATTGATGCGCAGATGATCGGCGCTCTTGGCCTGCGTGGTCGGGGTGGGCTCATGCTCGTACTTGACGCCCACCTCTTCGAGCGCCCACAGACAACGAGCCGAACGTGACTTCGACGTACCGTAAAATTTCAACATTGAGACCGCCTCCAAATTTGCAGAGTATATTCCCCCTTATCTAGCGCGGCTGCGCCGCCATGCACAACCGCCGCGCGATCACGGATGCGTTACGGCGGCGGATGCTGGCTCGCTGATGCGCGCGCTTCGGGCGTGCGGCGATCGGGACGCTATGACGATTGAATGTGGCGCGATGAAAAAAGGCGGCGATCGGGAAATCGATCGCCGCCCCTGCCCAGCCTCTGCAATTAGCCACGCGCGTCGCGTCCGCTCGCGCAGCTCGAAGCATTGCAACCCAACGATTGAAACCCACCTGATGAAGCGGGCTCATCGCCGCAGTTTCTTTACGCGAAGCCAGGCCACAGCGCGGACTCGAGGCCAGTGCGCCATGGCCTTCCGATCGCATTTAGCGGCGAAGGAGCCGCACGCCGACCCTGCATCAGCCGGTCGGCGCGCGAGCCTCTGGGCGGCCACCCTCGGGGCGCCTGCCACCACCCCGCAATGCTCTACAATCGAAGCGCTTAGGGACCTCGTACAAGGCTCTGCTGTCACCCTGAGCGCAGCGCATGGGTCCCGGATCCGGGATT
>JADEYI010000213.1_pt1 | contig 103996 bp, 122 predicted proteins | sample 8542331 | NCBI WGS metagenome assembly JADEYI01 (sample SAMN16510988, study PRJNA670497) | mine drainage metagenome | isolation source: biofilm near Copperflume 1 | place: Germany: Marsberg coppermine Kilianstollen | collected 2018-02
CAAGACCCAATCAACCGTGGGCACGGTGCTCAGTATTTATATCGCCCCCCGCCAGTTGATGCATGCATGCACATAGCTATATAAAGGCCAGGTAGCTGGTGCTGACCCCAAGGTCAATAGGCTGCCGCAGCTGTGCAGCAAGCTCAATAAGAGCAGTTGCATCTGAACTCTTGGGAATGCAGCAAAAGCGACAACCGCAAATACATCGTCATCTTTACAAACGATGTACTGAAGAAATAGTGACCTTACACCAATTTACTCGGCATCGAGGGCATTAATGTAACAGGTGTTAATGGGGCTAGTTAGCGGCGTGTGCAGCTGCTGTCAAGGGGCTCGTGGCCTGAGAATAAACATGTACGGACCACATGGTCACAACAAAAATACACACAACACAAAATAATACCAGCTTAGGTCTGTGCGCAATGGAGCGAAAAAAAATACAGCATTGGCACGTGGCTTGAAAAGAGAAGAGATCTGCACAGTGATCAGCATGGGCGGCGTTCAAAAAGCAGAAACAAACAATAGAACCAAAGAAGTCAATCAGGGCAGACATAGCCCCGTATCAATTCCAGCGCCCCTCAAGAATATCAGTACACGATCAATTATACATGTCTACAGGTCCCAGCTGGGCTGCAGCCCTCCCAATTCCAAATTCAAACTTGAAGTCAGCACTCATCCAAAAAGCTCCTCCCCACTTTGAGGGCGTCCAACCATCACGCCACCCAAATGCCATTCAATGTTCCCCTGGCACCGCATAACTAGACTTGAAAGGAATGCAGGCCGGAGTCTGCCCGTAATCAACCACAGCCAGTAATCTTCTGTCTGCTCATCCTGGCTTCTTGGCATAACTTGAGCGTCAATGACAAAACCAGAAAACAGTGCTTCCCACTTGAGAGGGATTTGCAGCAATCCTCTGGTACGTCAGGAGATTGTCAGTTCGCCCTCGGCTTGGTCTTGTTGGCTTGAAGATGACACTTTGTCAGTGTCTTTGTCAGTGTCTCATGAACGCATGCAGCCTGCTCACACAAGGAGCTGGTTCCTCTTGATAAACTTGTGCTCTTGGTACACTTGTGCTGGCTTTAGAGGCTCTCTAATTGTCTCTAATGATCATGCGGCCCTCTAGATGAACACAACAAAACATGCAGACTTCCACAGCGTCCTGGTGACGAAGTGAGGGGATCAAACCCGAACCCATTCTCATGAGCATGTGCATGAGAATGTGCTGGTTCACGCTAAGAAATTGGGTGGTGCTCAGTACGGACCTCATGCGTTGTTGAGTGACCCGTCAAGGGGAGGTCCTGGTGTGTCTATGGACGTCTCAGGACATCAAAAGACCCACGGCAGGAAGAGGCGGACAACTAATAGAACAACCAAAAGTGCAGTAGCGGCCCCCGGCAAATAAATCTAAAATGGGCATTGCAGTTGACAGGTGCAGTATAGTACAAGAGTCAAAGGCCCTTTCTGCCAGCCGAGGCCCTAACCTTAAGGTGGGCTTGCCAAGTGTTTCTTGTGCCCAAAATATGGACCAGATGGAGCTAGTATACCTTCATTTGGCCTTGGTGAAAGCAGTGGACAGCCTCTCGGCAGCCCGGCTGCAAATGAGGGGTGCCTCTGTACAGCAGTCCCCTCTGCGCGGCTCTTGTGTGCCTTGGGGGGCCTCTTGTCACCCCGTAACACAGTCTCCTTGGTGCCTCCCGTCAGCTTGCGCTGACCAGCGAGGTCTCAACTGCCGCAGCTTCACAATGCCGTTTGGGTCGCCTCTTGGGCCCATGCTGGCGAGCAGCAGGGTAGCACAGGCAGCTGAAGTTGGGTGTAGCTTCAGAAGAGCCGCCGCTTGGTTCGCCTGCGAGGCCCTCTGAAGTCTGCAGCCGCACTGCACTCTTGCGCGCAAGCTTCTGCTGCCTGGCCCTGCACCAGCACTGGCTGATCAGGTGAATACCCAATAGAACTAATGCAGAGCAGCCTGTGCAGTTCCGCGCAGTGGACGAATCAGGGACTCCAGAGGGCAAGAGGGCGGAAGACAGACCTTGGACCAGTGACGGGAAGTTTTGTAGACATGAAAGGCAGTGCATGCACGTTGCAATGCAGATCTTGAGTTATGCAAAAAGAGGCAGCATCTCACTTGTGCGGCCATATCTGCATGCGCCACTTCAGCACAGCCGGCCTGCCCCTGCGGCAGGACCCGATCTGCAAAAATTGGCGACACTCCCATCAGCTCCGGCACGCTCGGCGCGCGGCCGAGCCCTGCGCCAGTTTTGGCGTCCCCGCCAAAACAGGCACCGGCAGCTCTGTCGCCAAAACAGGCACCGACCCCTCCGCCGCCAAAACAAGCACCGGCTGCTGCTAATGCGGCGCGCGTCTGCCGGTCGTCCGGCGGCGCGGAGGCTGCGTGCTGGCCGGCGCTGGTTGAGTCATCCGCTAGGTTAGCACAGCAGCGCAGTTTGTGCACCGGAGGGGCACTGCCCCATCTCTGGTGCGCGCTTGACAGTGCGTGCGGCGACGACACCTGTCAGGGAAGAGTTATTCAGAACGGCACGCAAATTTGACATTTCTCATCCCTTACCCTGGCGTATTTAGTACCCTCATGGAAGTCGATTTGATTTGCCCATCCTCTATTATCAGTTTACACGCTAAGGCAGTACTACAATATTACAGGCTAGAGAGACTCCAGGATCTGCCTTGCAATGCATTGCAAATGCATCCAGAAGGCAATACTTACCACCAGATGAAACTCGCAAACAGAGAGGCCTTGCAGTTTTTCTGACCAATAAACTTCCTAGAAAGTCTTGAGCAAATGCATGCAGGCTCTAGTGGAATGGTCGGCTGGAGCTCTGGGCATCACCTCATCTGCCGTGGCAGCGTCGATGCGGTCTCCAAATGAAAGCTGCGAGTCATTACCGCAGTGCCATGCCGCCTGTCGCTTCACACCTGTGCAGTCACATTCTGCCACGTCACACCCAATCGCAGAACCACTTACTAGCAGAACTACTCAATCCCAGACTGCAGACTTGCAGTGTGATAAGCGCTGTCTGGGCCGTGCAGGGACAGAATCACAGGCAGCGCTGCCAGCCAAAAAGGAACAGGAAGCTCGCTCATCTGCAGGCTATGCTGACAGGAACGACAGGAAGCACTTGCAGCCAGGAATAGACAAAGTATCATATGTGCAGAAGATAGAGATTGGAACTTGTGAGTAGTCCCCGCACCTTGAGGGCTGTTCAGCAGCGCAGATGCAGTCGCCGCCTCGGGCCGGGGGAGTGTTGCAGCGGGACATCTCCCCGGGCCAGGCGAGGGTGTATGGCTCGCCGTGAGAGGATGACTTGGCGGCAGGTTCCCGACAGCTGCTGGGTCCGGCTGCGGCGGCGGCGTTGCCTCCTCTGCAAACACGAAGAACACAATCAAAAACTTCATGGAGTCCATGCAAAAAATCCTGTACTGTACTCAGGACATGGACACAGCAAATGGTGCATGATCCATCTGGGCCCGGTCGATGAGTCAGATAGATTGAACAAACGCAGGCCATTCAAGCGACAGAGTACTTGACAGGGCTGTCCTGCATGTGGACATGTGCAATGGCAATACAACGACCGGGTCCCAGGACCGCCAAATTTGCATCTATGCCTTTCCTACAAGTGCATCCTTGCTAGCACGTCAAACTGGCACCTCAGGGTTAACTAGAGTGGTCCGCACGTATGCACTTAATTGAATTAATCCAGGTCTATACTCCTCTTCTATGAGTGAATCTGCTGTTGTTTCAAGCTCCCCAGTCCCTGCAGCAAAATTTGCATATGGGCAGGCCATGACAACCGGGGAGCAGATTTCTGCTTGCGCTCCACTAGATCGAGCGGAATAAAAATGGATCTCCTTGGCATGCGTGGCTCACCCTTGTCAGGGTATATCCCCGGGTCGGCAGGGGGCGTGATGTAACCTTGCGCGCCAATTACTGGCCCCAAGCCGGCAGCCGAGCGCCTCTGCAGCAGCGCATGCAGCTCGCAGGCAGCCTCTACCAAATTTGCTGCACTCACTCCTGCTTGCATACCGATCCATAACTCAGCTTTTCAATGCACAACAGTGCCTGGGACCTTCAAGCTTGCCGATCGGGTGTCCTGGCTCTTTCTGGGTGGGAAGCTGAGCCCAGAGGTCCAAGCTGAAATGAGTACTGACAAATGTCGTGTTGTTGCGTCCTCAAGTACTTGCCAGGGAAAGGCTTATAACAAAGGCCGCTTGATCAGCCTCATAATGTGTACAAAAGTCTGTTCCTTGAGGGGGTGCATGTTCTGTGGCGGCTCTGTGTGGGGTGGAAGCTGTGCTCCTGGATCCAAGCTAGTTGGATTTCATGGTGTTTGCAGTGTTCCTCAGAACATGCCAGATGGAAGTAGCAGTCAGTAGAATGCTGGAACACAAGGAAAGTCAGATGCTTCCTAAAGCTAGTTCGGTGTTACTTCAGATATAACCAAGACAGTAATTTACGGAGGGGCGTACTATGTGGCACGTGCACTTGATGCACCCTCAACATTGCAACCCTCACTTTCACAACTTTTTTCTTTGAAAGGTGTATTATAGGTTTGATATGATATCCGAATCACACCTGGGGAGGCGATGGGGTAGCAGGCGCCGCCGGAGCGGTAGCCAGGGGCACGGGGGGGACCCTCCCCCCACACATGCGCCGGGGGAACCCGCCGGGGGGACCACGGTGGCGACTCAGCCCCGTTCAGCCCAAAGTCCCGCAGCACAGCATTGCTGCAAAGCACGAATTCACATGCAATTAAAGATCCTTATTCCTTTCATTGATTGCCTTTTCTTGCTGCTCGGAGCCCGTAGCGGGCCGCTTCGATGTCGGCCAGAAATAAACAGCCACTGCGCAAACACAGCCCGTGCTAGAGATCCATCCGATGACTCTGCAGCGCCGTTCTGAATGCGTGCCTGCTTTATGCGCAGCAACTAGAGCCTGCAGGTGGCGTGCAACAGAGCCCCCAGACTCAGCTGCTGCAAATCATCGCAATGCCGGATGCACTTCTGCATGCAAGTGAGCCAACTAAATTCTGAAAACTATTACAAATGGCGCAGACCTGCCATCGCTGTGGCTCGAGTCGGCTGCGCATGCCCCGGCGGCTCGGGGGCTGCGGCCGAGGAGGCTGCTTTTGGGGAAGGGCACCTGCCACGCCGCCTGCATCAAAGACTCCAGCCCGCACGCGAATCCCGGCACTGCAATACATTGGTGTTTCAGAACATAATAATATTGCAGGTAGGCAAACTCCAAGCCTGAGGCCATAAGGCATGCTCGCAGGGAGGACAAGGAGGTGTCAACTACCTGCTGATGAAAGCCGGGCCATAAAAAGAACCTGTGCTTTCCAATAAGCATGTAAGCAGCGTTGTGTGGGCACAGAATGCTGTTGGTCAAGGCAAGCAGACACACAGGAGGAATGCCTGGCTCTGCAAATTCAGCAACACAATGCTACAAGTCTAGAGGCGTAATCTGGTGTCTAGAGGGATCGGATACCTGGTTGCTGGGGGGTGTTGCAGCGAGAGGACTCATCTGCCTCCTGCTGCCTGGCCCTTGGAGAGATGCTGCCACTCATATCTGGCTTGTGTACATCATGCTCTTGGTTTGCGCGGTCCGGCTGTGCTGACACAGACAAGCGCTGCCCGCTCCTGTGCTCTGAACTGGACTGCACATCTGCTGAGTCAGCAGCGCTCTCTATTTCGGAAAGGTGGCGAGACGGACGTCTGTCGCTATGTCCAGCAGCTTCTTCTGCCATCATCAACGTTTGAAGCTTCTTGGTGCAGGACGTCTTCCTGGGCTAATGGCTGGATGGGGACAAGTCTCTGGGCTCTTCATCTGCGGTACAAGCGCACCACAGTAAGGACCAGCCGGCCAGTACCAGGGCAGAAGACACAGTGGTTGCTCCAAAAGGGTACTATTCTGTGTCATTAGCTGCTTTGTCTCGTTGAAACCCTCGATGGCCGATGGATCGGGACGAGGGTTCAGGGATTACCTTGCTCACAAGAACCTGAGCAGAACTTGAGAAGAACAGGGCAAACCAAGATTGCGGGAGGTTTTCTCAATAGCAGATTTCGACTGCGTTTCCTCACGGCACCAGCCAGGTGCTTATCACGCACCACCAGGGTTGTACTACGTGAGCATTTATTGACGAACAGCGCGCATAAACTACCCAACAAGGTAATAGCTCGGTATGATCGGACATCCAAGGAAATAAAGAACACATCTTGACGATCGCTGAGCAAGATCGGGACGGACCTCAGCTCAGTCTGGACACGTTTGACCGTTGCATCAGCTACATGCCCACCACGATCGTCCGATGGCACAGTAAACACCGAGTATTCCTGGCATTTGCGCCTTATATTGTCTTTACGTGGCAGTGTAGACGGTCAGAAGGGTGCGACGGGCCACCTGCAGTCCAACATCCACAGAGGCGTTAACATCCGTTTCGTCTTCCAGCCCTTTGCCGCTACCCAAACAACTGGACAACGCGTTCGTATGGGAAGAAAAAAGTGTCAAGGCGGTTTAAGTGGCCCACTACGTCGCTGTTGCTCTTCTGGTCAGACTTGGAAAGTTCGGTCGAATAATCCATTCCAAGGACAAAGCAACTTGTGGCCCAGAACCGCCGCAGATTGGGACCCCGATACAGGTCAAATTGGTCTCTGGTGTGTAGACAAGAACCACAGGCTCTAAAAGCGTCGCGATCGCCAAGTTGAAGCGAATTTACGCGGACATCTTGTTCAATGCATGGTGAGGTGAGGTCTTGAGAACGGCACCTGTATACCACCCTAGGAATAAAATGGCAGGCTTGCGCGCTGAAGATGGGTTTACGCAAGCAGAAGAGATGCTCCTCGCACAAGTATCTGCACGAACTTTCCTCGCAAGCCGTTTCGCGGGGAATTCAGATACTTGACAAAGATGCTGCACCGCTCCGTAGCTCGCCGTAAATCGCTTTTCTGGCTGACAAGGTGGTCCTCTCCTTTCCCGCCATAAGCTTGCCTGTCCACGCAGTACAGACAGCCTGTCCCAACAAAAAGCGCACCGCACGCCTTGGCAGTGCCCAGAGCATGCTTTGCAGGCCCTAGCTAGCTGTAAGTGCCAAATTGGCACAGCAGAGCTGCTCACCTCCCCGCGCCAAGCTTGGCGCGGGGAGCCTCAAGGCGGTCATGACTTGATCTGCATCACTGTGTGCATGCGCCACTGACATGCGCATGTTGCTATGCCCCATAGGATTGTTGCCTGCATGCGCAGCTCAGGCAACATGTGGCATGTTGTGCAAGGCCTGCGGATCTGGACATAATTCCGGACATCATTCCGGAATCTGAGTGCCTACAGTCACTGCACGGTGCAAATGCTATATGTGATTGACATCTTTAATTCAGATCCAAAGGACTGAACAGCAGCAATGTGTTTGCAATTCTGTCAAGTACGGCATCCACATCTTTGTGGACAGCATGAATGCTTTGTTGGGGCACTTGTCATGATTGACTGCGCCAAACTTTGGCCACCGTTGCGGACCAGTCATCATAATGGCATGTGCACCTAGTGCACATGCCATGACCAGCGCCTCATGTTTCACAGGTGCTGTCATGTCAGTCCTCTTGCAACAGGATGCTGTTGAGACATTCATTTGTCTTTGGTAGTCCCTAAAACAAAGCCAAGCTCCGACTGCTTCTGCTCTAAATCATTCATGCTAAGGTTCATAGGATGCAGCATCACCAACCATCAGTCACAGTCCCTGTTGATCAGGAGATCTGCCAGCTTTCTCCTGCTGATCACATCACATTGTTGCTATGCCTGAGGCGGAGCATTCAGCTCCCATCTCACAGCCTCCGTCCTTCCAGGACACAGATCGGCGCCTGCCTTCAAGGCAAGTTTGCAGGCCTGTCAGATCAAGCGCTCCACACACTCTTCACAACAGCATGACAACTCATCTATTCTACGTCAGAGCTCGGCGTCGGCCTTTTTGCCCGAGGTGAAGCCGGACACTATGTTCTTGGCGCTGCTGTAGGCCTTGGACAGGCCCTCTTTGGCCTGGTCCACAGCTGCTTCAGCCACATCCTTCGCCTTGCTCAGCACCTCCTGTGCACAGACACAGACAACAGCTTCAGTGCAAATATGGGCTTGCAGTCAAAGACCGAGCCGGTAAATTTTCATCACTTGCACATGTTTCCCTACGCCATCCACAGCCCTGGATATACAACTTCTTGTGATTTTAAAGAGGTGCATTCACTCGTTTCAAAAATACCTCCTTCCTTGGAAGAACACCTCGCAGGAAACCATGCCTGCAGTGCATACTGGAAGGACTAGAATGGAAACAACAGACCCTAGGGTGGCCAGTTGACCAGGTCAAAGTGGTATGGCGCCTACAGCATCCTTGATAATTGGTGCAAACCATGTTTACTTCAGCACTACAGCACACTGCAGCAGCGGAGAGCACATCAACGCTCATCAGGCAGCTCAGCGCACCTTGGCTCCCTCCACAGTGGATTCCACTGCGGAGGCCGCCTCTCCCTTGGGCTTCTCCTCAAACACCTCCTCTTCGTCATCCTCGTCATCGTCCTCTGCGGCCCACACAATCAAACTCCAGTTACAGGAATATATGGACGTCCATTTGCATACCTCAGGCTGCACTTGCGTGTTGAGTTGCTCATGACGAGCAGCACAGAGAGGTACAATTTGCCGTGTTTTGCATGCAGTTTTTTTGTGGGCAGCCACGAAAGGGCGTCTCTAATAAGTGGTGTGCTTTTTTTGGGGGGCCTTTTAAGAGTCAAGCAGCGTAACAGATATTAAGGCTTTGATCCGAGCTGGCCTGGCGTGGTCTACGACACTGTTTATGATTGTTACGTAATGAGGGATGACAAATCGTTACCTGAGTACGGGTCGCCTCCCTTGCCCACCATGCGCTCTACACTGGCTCTGTCATACATCTGGCCGCCCATGCCCATGTCCTGCACAGGCAGCAAAGCACAACATATGAAATGTCACATGACTGCAAGCATGCGTAATCTTGCATCAGGCGCGTGAGTTGTGTCATATTGCTCCTGCGAGCATTTTCGCTGTTGGGCGGTGCTGGCTTGACCGCGTGCACAGGCAGCAACACCCCCGCATGAAGACTTGCGCAAGTGCATGCTTTGCCGCGCATGTATTTGCTTAAAACCAGGCACACAAGCTGTACGCTGTTGCTGTGAGCGTCTGCTGACCTCCTGAAATAATTGCTTCAACACAAGCGCCTGCTCAGGAGTTTGTTATGCAATATAGAGCCGCTTACAATCCTGCTTTTGCATTAATGCTGCCAAGACTTTGCTTTGTAGTTGTAGTCCATTGGACCTAAAGGCACCAAGTTGACCTTCAAGGTGAGGCAATTTCCTATTGCAGCACATGACGTACAAAGCCAAGATGCAAAGAATTGGTCTGAGCAGATGCAGCAAGGGGATGTGGGCAGCTGCTAGAAGGCAACCGTTCACAGGGAGATAACCCCTTACTCCCCTTGAAAGGGTAACATAGCTTATAAATTTCCCCCTTTAAAGTATAATATGATATGATATAATATAATATAATACCGGTACAGCTCATAACTACTGCCTGAAAAGGCAAGGTTTGAGGTGACGCCGTTGTTTTGTCACATCAATCCTCGCGTGAAAAGGCAATTTCAACTCCTAATAGAGAAGGTAAAAAGGAACGCCGCCGCACCTTCATGCCGGCCATCATCTTCTGCATCTGGGCCTCCTCCGGGTCGATGACCTGGAATGCCTGCCCGGGTGCCCGGTCTTTGGGCAGCGGCGGCGGCTTCTGTTTGCATGCGCCTGTCACATCGTAGCACAGCCAGTTGCTGAACTGCGAGCGGCTCATCTTGCCCTGCGCGCACAACAGAGAGCTTGAACAGGGCCTTGTTCAATCCTGTTTATTCCTGAAAGAGGGCTAGTATCCAGAAAGACTCTTTTGAGAGTGGCACTGCCGAGAGTGGCACTGCCGAGCTGGCAGCGCAAGGGACAATTATGTCAAAAGCGTGCCATCCCGGAAAACGTTCATCTGACAAGCATCGAGTACCGGCGCCAGTCTCTCGAAACAGGCTGCCTCACCACATTGATCTTGCAGCACCCGTATTCCAATGCAAGGCAGTGCCAGCAAAACGGGGCTGTTGCATCCTTGGATGCTAGAGGCTAAGCAAACTCAAGCAACTAAACCAGACTGCTGTCTGAGAGACTAATCCCTTGGCAAATAAGGATACCTAGACTGACATGCTGTTCACTAAGCTGCGAAAGGAGCAGGTCCCAACCTGCCACAGTTTCTCTGCAATGTCGGTGTCGTGGTCGGACAGCACTTCCTGCGCAGCGCGCTGGACGGTCTTGCACTCCTCGCGGCACTTGCCCAGCTCCTCATGCTCCACCAGCTTGAGCTTCTTGCCGTCCTCAACCAGGTCTATCTTGGCGATCCACTCCCCCTCGTCCTTGGCTGGGTCCCCCATCTTCTCCACCATCTCCAGAATCACCAGCTCTTCCAGCTGCAGTGCAGGAAGAATATATATATGTTACTACTATTACTAACACCCACACTAGTACTGATACCAGTACAATCACAAGTGCCATTAATACTACATTCTAGGGGCCTGTTGGGAGCCAGCTGAAGCTCATTGATCTTATAGCACCCTGTTCCTGCCAGAGGCAAGGTGTAGGTCAAAGGCTGCCACATGTTCTACTCCTTGGTGTTTGATACTAAGATGCAAGGCATTGGGATGTGTGAAAATGGCATTGCTCGCAATTGCAGAGACTACTGCGCATGAGAGGTGTCAGACAAGTTGTCTGTACCACAAGTTAGGGGTTGCACAGGAAGGCTCACCTTCTTTCCGGGCTTGAGGGCATCCCTGGCGGCCTTGACTTGCCTGTAGGCGTTTTTGCCCACCGCTTCACAGACTCCACATCTAATGTAAGGCAGGTCAGATTTGACTGGTAAAGCATCGGGCTCTCCGCCAAATTGGGCGCTTGCTTGGGTGGCCAGCACTGCCAGCGCCAAGAGTGCGCCACACCACCGCATTCTCATCAGATGGACCTGGGAATAATAATTAGGATATTCAGGGCCGATGCAGGTCAACATCGTGTCGCAGCCGGCAGGATCAAACTGGGCATCACAGATCATAGCGTGTAGAAGTAGGCTGGTCGGTTGAGCGTGCAGCAGCAACAACAAAGCTTCGGAAAATTTCCGAGTGAAGCAATGTGATACTGCAACACTAAGCTAAAGTCACGAGAGCATTGCCGCAAGTTCTGATTGATCCAAAGATCAAATCAACTTTGCTAAGGTGATGAAGCGGGCCCGAGCAACAATAAGGAATCATTACTATTGCTTCAAAGGCCAATTTAAGGTCTGTTTGGGCTTTTACACCCTCAATATGACAGATTTCAGAGTTCCAAGACACTGAGGTGATCACCTGCTGCGTTGATGCTTGTGGGGCTCGTTGATACTGTTTACGTATGGACACCGTTGAGGGAACTTTTCCAACAAATGGGAGTGCGTACAGTTCTCTTGAATGGTCATTCGAGCTTCCTCAAATATAGAAGGATCCAGAGCTTGAGCCTGATCAGGCAATTGTGCCTTTTCTCTTCTCACTTGCTTCTCACGCTCTTCTGCTCAAGATCCATCTCTGAAATACAAATTTTGCAATCAGTGCATTAGGTCAAGTGCTTGCTGGAATATTGATCATTCAGGAATTGGCGGGAGCATGTCACGCAGCATGGTGTTTTCCTCTGGGTTGGCATGTCAACGTGCAGCACACTCCTTTCTTTCAATGCATGCACATCGCCAATCAGGGAGCAGAAGAACGTATCAATCATGGGCCGCATTGCAGACTCCCTTGTTGAGCAAGAGATGTATACCCTGCGAAGAAGACCACGGATCCCTTAGATTCATGGGTATCTGCGAGTCGATGGACAGGAGCAAAGCAGAGTCTCTGATCGCTTCAGAGGTAAATACCATTGTTTTGTTACCAAAGGAGATATGGAGGAATCATTACTCAACACCAAAGTTGTTGCGGGACTTGCCAACATGAAAGCTTGCTGAGTCAGATGTGATCATTTGTGCAGGCAGAAGGCTGGGACTTGGCCGAAAGTGAGCAGAAGCACCTTCTGATACAAAGAACATTCCGGACGAAGAACTTCGTCAAGGTACGAAGTATGTGCTGCATGGGATAAGCGATCTTGCTAGCTGCCCTTTTTCTTTGTATCCAAAGCACAGAAGCAATACCCGTGTTTCTGCAGGCGTTGGAGTTGTGCAACCGCTTTGGAGAGGTGGCTGAAGCAGAGGGGCACCACCCAGACCTGCACATCACGGTGAGTCCCCAATTACCTTGTACAATTCTACAATCCAAGACCAGCATGCTTCAACATAGATCACATCAGCATATTTCAGAACTATGTCAATCAATTTCAGGGGTGGAACCGTCTCACTGTGGAGCTGACCACGCACTCAAGGGACGGCCTGACAGAAAATGACTTCATCATGGCAGCAAAACTCAATGCAGTCCCCAAAGATGACCTGCTGTCCAAAAAGAAGGCCTGAATGCTCTATATTGATCACTGCAAGGAGAACCTGTGTACTTCAACTGTGTGAATGCAATACAAAGTGGCGATATCCGGCTGCCAGCAGTGCATAAGGTGCCTGCTGCACTGAATGGCTGTACTTGTCTCCTTGAGCGATTTGAAGGTTAGATGTGCTGAAGGTCAGATGTGCAACACTGGCGATGCTTGGCAAAACGGAATATAGACAAGATCTGGTTGCATCTGCCCCATTGTATTGTGTTGTTTGGTTGCGCGTGAGGCTATTGCCAGGCTCATTCTAGATGTAGGCTCTTGGAGAGCAAATTGTGTTGTGCCTCCAAACGCTGTGTCTCAGATGCCAAATGTACCTACTGCATGCACTTGCTCCCCATAATTTAAGGTGTACGATTGATGCCTAGCTGGCATCTGGCAGACATCTTCGGAGCAATCCTTGTAAAATGACTTCCTGACACATTGGTGACAACACTACAATTCTTCAGAAGAATTTCTTCTCGTGGGAGCAATCATTCCCAAGACACGCAGACATGCACTTCAGCCACCCATTGATATCAGTTAAGAGCACTTCTGAGTAGTCAAAAGCAAGACTGTACCTACACGACTAGCATACTGTAGCTCAGAGTGCCTCACTTCTGCCACTGCTGTCACATGCAGGTACAATAAGTTGTTTCAGCAGCTAGCAGCGCTGTGATTGGCTGTGCACGGCAAACAAATGCAGCACATGGTTGCAAAAATGTCACAAAATTGGCAGAGGAATCATTTGTTGCAACCACAGCTGCACCTAAGCATGCAGCATGTATGGCAAAAGTGGCAGTGGCAGGTTTGCAACCCTCTCTACTGAGGAGACGACTCAGAAATGGAGCCTGCTGTGTGCAATCCAAAATTAAAAATTCCACACATCCTCACAGCAGCAATCAGCGCAGGTAATTCTCCAATCCTGTGCCCCTTCCGCACGTGCCCAAGCTAATGGATCTGAAGTGTGGCACCTCCAGCTGCTTACGTCAGCTGTGCGCGCAAGAAATCACAGAGCCCGCTCAGAGCAGCAGCTCGGCAATCTGCACAGCATTCAGCGCAGCCCCCTTCTTGATCTGGTCCCCGCACACAAACAGGTCCAGGCCGCGCGAGTCCGGCCGGGAAATGTCTCGGCGCACTCGGCCCACGTAGACGTCGTCCTGGTTGGAGGCATCCAGCGGCGTCGGGAATCGGTTCGCCGCCCTGTCATTTATTATCGACACCCCGGCAGCCTGCGACAGCGCCTCCAACGCCTGCATGCATCCCATGCTTGCTGTAAGACATAGGCACCTCGTGTTCTAGGGGTGAGCGTGTACGCTGGATTGAAATCTCCTTTGCCTCTCTCTGTCACATTGAATTGCCCAAAATATAGATGCAGCATGTGCATCACTGGATTCCATGGATTCGCATGGCTTCAATGCCGAGCACAAGCACAAAGCAGCCGCTTGCCTAATTCATCCTGTTGAAGACAAATGCTTGACATCAGTAGTTTCACATCAAAGGCAGCAATTTCTTCAAGCATTCCAATTGCATATGCAAGCATACCACACGAAGCAGCCTCGTGCATGCTGCGCAAAATGCGGCTTGAGCCGGTGGTGACTTGGGCAATTGCACGGGGGCGCACCTCCTCCTCGCTGACATCGCGCTCGAATTCGAGGTTTATGGACTCGGCGTGCGCGCGCATGATGGGCACGCGGATGCATGTGGCGGTGATGGCGATGTCTGGTTCCCCCCAGATCTTGTGGGTCTCCTTGACCATCTTCATCTCCTCCTCATTGTACCCATTGCCCGTCATCGGCGAGTTGTGGCTGAACAGGTTGAACGCGTACTGCGCCACGCAGAGATGAAAAATGATGAAAAATGCTCTTCAATTGAGGTGAAAATGAATGTAGAAGAATCACCCAGATCTCAACAAGCATGCAAGCATTTACTACTGCAACAGGAAATCCAAGCTGAACCCTCCTGGGTTGGCATGCAAACAAATGTGAGGATCCATGAACATCCGAGACTGACTTTGTGCAGTAATGTTCCTGATGCATTGGTCCTCTGCATGGGTACATAGATATGATAAACAAAAGAACACATGCATGATAGGGACAACTCCCATATGCTGATAATCTAGGCACTGATATTCCATGTCAGTCTGTCAAAGACAAGTGCTTATGCGAGGCAGCAGGTGATGGAGCATGCATGCATGCATGCATATGCACAAGGCAAGTGGGTCAAAGGGAGGCCCCACCTGGAAGGGGAAGATATTCTGAGTGATGGGCTTGCCGTCCAGAGCCTCGCGCGTCTGCAACTCTAACTCGTCCATAGCCGCCTGCCCAGCACCGCTCGCCGCCTGCACACCGAAAAGGTTGCACATTTGAGGATAAGGAGTGAGGTTGATGGGGACTCGCTTGGATCTGGCGAGTTTATCAAGGGCCAGGATTGTGGCAAGCCTTTCACTGCAGCTTGTCTGCAGGATGTAACTTGCCTTCTGGAAGGAAAAGCGTGAAACAATTATAATAACAATAAGAGGAATTCTAGCACTTCATTGCATCTTTGAAGGCAACGCAAGCCCATTCCTGCTGACAGAGTCCTCCACGGGGTAAAGCTCCTTCAGTCCATTTGGAACTCATCAGAATCAGCGCGTCCCAGGGCAAACTATCAAAAAGCAGTAAAGACAGGAGGGACCTGCCCATTCATAGCAGCCCAGAGTGCGGAAAAGAGCCTGCCAGGAACCATGTGACCTTTGCCAACAAATCACGGCTCACATGCCACGCAGACTTTCAGCACTTAAAACTGCCATTTTAAGGAAGACAAATCCCCCAATAGAGACCTTATGAATCCTATCAATCAATCAAAGACGAGCTTCTGGACCATGCATCCCTGGCGGCCAGCAGGGCTTCGGTCCTTCGGTTAATCCAGGGACTAAAATTCTGGTTTTTGCTATTAACTTGGGCTTCCTACCTGGTAGGTGCTCACAACCATGCGCTTGACGCCAGCGAGTCGGTGCAGGGGAGTGACTGCCATGAGCGCGATGATGGTGGAGCAGTTGGGGTTGGCCACAATTCCTCCCTTGCCAGCTGTCACACCCTTCAGCGCATCGGAGTTGACCTCCGGAATGACTAAGGGAACGCCCTCTGACATGCGGAAGGCCGAGCTGTTGTCCACCACCTGCGCGCCACATCATGAGTTGCCACGTCAGCACATATCAGCATTTGCCAGGTGAGCGGGGGACACTGCTGACATGGATGGCATGAAATGCCCAAAGGGGCACCAGTGTGCGCCCGGAAAAACTTCTCAACCAACCCTGCTAAAGATCTGGACCGGATCAATTTGGACATTTAAGGTTGGGATGTTAAATCCGGCGCACACTGGCGGCCGAAGAGCGCAAAAGAACTTACCTGCGCAAGTCTTTCCTGCATGTTAGATGCCAAGGTGTTTTGAAGTGGTCCTTGTAAAGAGAGGTCAGTCTATGCAGGGAATGAATGGAGCAGCAGACTACTTAGTAATCTCAAGGGAGGCGCGTCGCACCGTGCAGCCGGCGTCGGAAGCAATAGGCGCAAAATTCTTCGAGATGGAGCCCCCGGCGCTGAACAGGGCGATGTCCACGTCACCAAAGCTCTGCTCTGTCAGCTCCTCTATCGTGTAGGACCCCCCATCCCATTCCACTGTCCTACCAGCTGACCTGTAAAGCGGGGGGGGGGGGACCTCAACAAGTTTTTTTTTGCCACCTTGTAGATGCCACGCTATATGCTTTATCAAGGTAGCAGGACAATATATAAGGCTTTTAGACAGAAGGTGACTAAAGAGGCCGATGGCACATGCCGCAACCGGGCTATGTGTTGTGCATAAATTCTGCATATCTGCCAATACTTGGACTCTTTGGGGCTAAATATCAGGCAGATCAAGAAGGTTCTGCACTGACATCAGCATCATGGGATATGAAAGAGTTGAAAGGAGGAGCTCACCTGGCAGATGCTAAGAGCTTCAGGTTGCTGTAGGGGAAGTCCCGCTCCTTCAGCACCTAGGAGACGATGTAACGTTGAGAAATAGCCGTATACGTCGCGGAGAACATTAGACAAAGGTGATTTCTTCCTTTTGGTCTCGTAAGATGTAAGCTTCCTTTAGCTTCCCCACACCACAACCGCAGACAATAGAAGATCTAAAGAATACAATGGTCTCGGACACCATGAAGAATGTAACAGTCACAAAAATTGACCAAAGCATGCAGTTGAATCAACAGGAATACGAGCGTTGCAGAGATCCCATTGTAAAAGGCCACAATCTGACGTCACTCTTATTTTGAAGAGAATGTTCATATGGACAGAAACGTAGCATGCCCTGAATATCAGGAGTTGTCCTCACCCTCAGAAACTCCTGTCCCACAGCTCCAGTGACCCCAACTATGGCCAGCGATGGGCCGTCCGCTGTCTTGGCGGCTTGCACTCGCAAGCATTGCCGCCTTGTGACAACCCTCGATCCTCTACATCTTTGTTGCAGCTGATCTCCCCGCAGTGAAGCAATGGATCCAGAACATGAGCATGTGCCCTGCATATTTCTAGAGGTCGTGCACAGAGCCAACTGGCAGTATTGTGCAGGCAGATCCTGGGAATTGTTATAGCCGAGCTCGAAGCTGAGAATAACAATATAAGCGCTAAAGAGGAATGCGCAACTGGAACCTGGGAAAGTTTGGTGTTGAGATCTGGGTCTCATCTGATTTTGGAACTGAGCTCAAAACCCTGTAAAGTTCACCCCAAGCCCTATTAGCTAATGCAAATCCGCGGGAAACGCTTGCTCTTGCGCAAGGCAATCGATGCGATTCCGATACAGCCTAAAGGCTATGCTCCGCACCATCTTGTCCCTCGTAATGCTGGACAGCTGATCATGTACCACTCGCTCAGTGAGCACCGTCGATCATCAGCTCAGCAATATATACAGTGATTTGGATGTTTGCCCCTTAATGGGTTTCAGCTATGCTTTTCGACTGTGAAGCCTTCAAATCAACAGAATAACATATAGTTTGAACGAGGTGCGTATCCTCGCGTTCAAATTATCAAAACCTTGACAAAGATCTGAAACATCCATATGCATATGGATGTTCTTGCTACAACAGTGTCGACGCAAGTCTAATCTCATCTCAATGCCACGCATGAAAAAAGTTGATGTTCAGTTTTTTTCATGTCTGATCTGAATCGATGAGACCCTGAAAGGACTGATACTCAGGATTTCTCTTCTGGTGCAGAGAACAGCCATGGAAAACTCTCCATCAGGATACATTAAAGGAATGCAGGACCTTGAAAATGACATCAAGGCGACGGAGCGCAGCCTGCTCGCAATAGCAGATCGGGAGCCAGACTCAAAGGGAGGCGTGCAGGCTGCAGCCAGCTCCCTACTAGGCCTGCTGAGGCTCAAGGCTCGAGGCAATGCAGGCATGAGCCAGGATGGCCTTCAGCTTGTCAGAGACAGCTGCACGTCACTGCTGACACCCCAGCCAGGCAACAGCCATCCAGGCCCACAGACAGTGCCAGACAGCCGTCTGACGTCACATCAGCAGCCTGCAGTCCTCAACAAGAAGCTGCAGGAGTGCTGCTCAGTGCTGGGGTCAGCCATTGACAGCGCCACAGTGGCGCAGTTGGCTGCAGTGCTGGAGAGCCTGTACACAAGGCAGCTGCAGCTGCTGTCACAGTGCCACCAGCTGCCCGGCCCGAAGAATGTCAACTCCCTGCCCGCCACAGCCGCCGCGCCCCCCATGACCACATCTCACCAATTAGCAGGGCAGGGCAAAATTGATAATGCCGGCGTTGATCAGGTGCTGCCAGCGCAGCGGCCAGCGCCGGTGGCGGTGACGCGGCGGGAGCATTTCCTCCAGGCAGCCGCGCAAAATCTGGCCGGGGCAGAAGACGCACCAAATCTGGCCAGCCCGCCCCCGGGCGCCGTCGGCCCGATGGCATGCAGGCCCCCCGGTGAGAACATCCCCTTTTTGATGACAAAATATGGCAATTGTTGGGATAGTTCATGCTGTTTCTCGTGACTTAAAAAATTCACTGCGACATTCCCGCCACTTCTCGAATAATGTACTGGTTTGGTGTGTATCACGTGAGCCTTCCCTGTTTGCTGACCTGGCGTCCCGTGCAGGTGCTTACAATGGCGGCTATGGAGTAGCGCAAGCATCGCAGGATGAAGGATCCAGGCAAGATTGGGGCTGGGGCGGTGAGCCGGCAGCGGCCAGGGGTCGTCAAGCGGTGGAGGTCGACAGGCACGGGCGCGTACTCGCGTCAGCGTCCAATCAGCTCGATCGGGCGGATGCCTCAGGGCTGCTGCTGTCCCAGAATAAACAGTCCACCGCTGACAGAGAGGCCACCTTGAAGCTGCGGCTACAGGAGGTGCAGCACTTGTTCCCCGGCATCTGTGCTTACACCTCATGCTGTCTGCCATAAGTTTCCAAGATTTTGGGCGTTGTTTGCAGAGGAATGGTCGCAACGATGCCCCAGCCTTCAGCTAGACCCGAAGAATAGGCACAAAGATGCCATGTGCTGACAATTTGATCTTCAAAATCTGTGTGCCTGGCAGGCGGAGGTGCTCTGCGAGGAGTATGCAGGGAGAGTGGCAGCGATGGAGCAGCGGTGCGCCGAGGTGGAGCTGCTGCGGGGAGAGAATCTGCGCCAGGGGGACGCCCTCGCAGACGCGCACCAGCGCCTGCGCGCGGCCGAGGTACACTCCAATATTTCCGTTATCACCAGCTTTTCTCCCTTCTTAAGCTTCTTAGCTGCTTTGGGAGGGTTCCTCCCTGATCAGAATTCCAGCCCCATTGCTGTGGCATCGTAGGCGCCACAGAAGAGCTCTGTTCAGAGACTACATAGACACAGAAGATCTGGTAGAGTCTTCAGGCCAGAACACATCCACTCGTCGGTTTCCCGTGCAGGAAGAGAGCAGCGCCCGAGTGGAGCTGCTGAGCCAGGTCAATGCCGACCAGGCAGATCTCGTGGAGGAGCTGAGTCAGCAGGTTGAAAGCCTGCGCGCCGAGGCGGCGGCTGCCGCGGCCGCGCCGGCCGTCTTGCAGCTTGAGAGCAAAGTCGCCGAGGCCGATGCGGCCGCCGCCACTGCCGCGCAGACGGCGAGCGCCGCGCATAAGAGGGCCGAGGAGCTGGAGGGACAGGTGGAATCGCTGCAGGTAATCCCTGGGACATCTCTTGCAATTGCCTTGAGGAATAATTGTATGTTGCCTGATCTGCTATACCCTGTGACGCCTCACCAATGTCTCAAGGACACGTCCTAGGGATATTCCTGAGCAGTGAATGTTTGCCTGCGCAGCCTCCTGCTCGTGCTTATTGGCCGTGCACCTTGGGAGATCAGCTACGTGCTGCTCTTGAGCACCACCTCCCTTGGCTTTTGTGCAGGCGATTAATAAATTGACTGTCATTTCACTCCAGGAGGAGGTTGCGGCGGCGGCCCATCTGCGCCGGCAGGTGGCGGATCAGGCGGCTGCACTGGAGGCGGCAAACGCCGAGCTCGACGTATTGCGCGCCGGAGTAGAGATGGCGCAAGACGCGCATGACCGGTCCCTTGCTGCTCTGCTGGCTCAGCTCGAAGAGCAGGCCGCCGAGGTGCGTTTCACGGCAGCATGCTGTTGAACGGTGCACAAGGGGAGAGCAGGCTGTTTAGTGTTGAGGCCCAGTGATGAGAGAGTGAGAGAGGACAGGAAGAAGGAGCAGATAAGGGGAGGTGAGGGACAGGTAGTTATACACACAGAAGAGAAGCAGACATGAGGAGAGGAGGAGACCCAGGAGACAATCGGATGAAGTCATAATAGGAGATGAGAAGAAATGAGTTCTTGAGCGCGGCTGTGTTCTGGATGCGCAGGTAACAGAGCTGCACGACCAGAACATGGCGCTGCGGGTGGACGCCGGCCAGGCGCGGCAGCTGCTGGCGCTGCGCACCGAGGCGCTCATACACAGCGAAGCTGCCGCAGCAGCCGCCGCTGCCCCGGCTGCCGAAGCGGCCGGTGCGGCGCCACCGTCGGTGCCGGCCAGGGCCGGCGCAGCCTCTAAGGAGGCCGCACGGCTGCGCGCGGCGCTGGCGGTGTCGGAGGACCAGCGGCGGCGCGATGGTGAGGCGGCCGAGAAAGCCGCGGCCGTGCTCCGGGCCGAAATCGAGCGGCTGCGCGCGCGGCGGCCGGGGACAGCTCCGCCGGGGCCGACCACGCCGGACCGGCGCAGCGCGCCGCCGGCGCGCCGCGGCAGCGCCAGCTCCGGCCGCTCCGAGGACCCCTCGGCGGGCCCCCCTGAGCCCACTGCCGGCCATCGCTGGCCAGGACCCCCCGCCCTTGCTGCCGCGCCCGCAGATCACCTACCGTTCGAACCCGCATCCCTGGACCTTGACCACAGACGGCCGGATGCGGCCGACGGGGCAGACATGGCCCCGGCAGAGTTGGATGACATGGTGATGACTCACCAAGCGGAGGTCGCGAAGTGGCACGAGCACTGTGCAGCTCTGGAGGGTGAGCTTCGCTGGCTCCGAGCAATGGCGGCGCAGAACCGGCTGCCGGAGCCGGCCGAGCCACTTCGCCACTTTGCCGGCGGCAACATTTTAGAGGTGTTCCCTTTGGACCGTTACCTCAGCACGTCGCCGCCCGGCGGACTCAGCATCCAGTCAGCCTGGCAGCAGCTGGCAGCCGACCCTGCAGCTTCCCATACCTTCCCAACTTCACTGCAGCTGCCCAGCTCAGAAACAGCGTCGCAGCGGCAGCTGGGGAATTATGCCGGCAGCTGCGGCGCCTCGTCAGCAAGCGTTGACTCAGACGGCGTAGCGGACGCTGACATGGACGCACTACTGCAGTCTCTGGAGGCCGCCGTTCTTAAATCATCGCCTGCGACCCAGGTGTGCTGGAAAAATTGCCTGCCTACTTTGCAATGCTTCTGTAGTTTCTGGATCTGCCAGGGGTCTCTGAGACTTGCATCATCACGGCGTTTGGACTCGCAAGAAGAGTTGCTGAATATTCAAGAGACATTCGGGTGCTTTGCGGAGCAGCAAAGGTAGAGCGGTGCATGCACAATCAGAGGATTGCTAGTGTGGGTACACCTTAAAATGCAGTACAAAGGGAGAGTTGTACTGCACAGGCAGCGCCACAGCAGCAGGAGAGCATCGCACTTCAAGAGCCAGCCGGCAACAGGGCTCAAAATGGCAGCAGTTTTTCAAATGCGGCGGATGAGTTGGGTGCGGTGAGGAGTGACATTGTGGCGGCGTTGAGGCGCCGGGAGGACCTGCGGGGGGAACTGCGGGGAACCGAGGCCAAAATTGGCGCTGCAGAGTCTGAGCTGGGTCAGATACAGTCTGAGGTAAGCTCGCAGCATTTCTGATGGCTGTGACATGTAAGAGATGCTATATCGCAGCAAGATTGCTTGCACTGTATCGTTGATAAAGATGCACGTGCATAATTGCGATTTGTTTTGGGCTAACAGTCATGGTCAACTGTGAGATGCTGAGTCGGATCGCCCTAAGAGTAATGACACTTAATGTCAAGCATGCATTTGACGGTGCTGGCTTTCTGCTTGTGCGGCAGGTGCATGCGGCCGAAGAAACTCTGCGCTTAAGGCATGAGGAGGCAGACAAGCTGGCTGGCTCAATTGAGAACTACAGGACAGAACTGAAACGGTAATCAAATTGAATTTCAATCTTGGAAACCTAGAATGCCTCTTGCCATCCTTGCAGTGGCATTGATGCATCAAGGGGGAAGGCAAATGTAATGAGCTGACCTTCAATAAGTACAATGCTTGGTTGTGAAAATGTCTTATTCTTGGTTATGTCATCCGCCTGCAGGCTGGAGGTGCAAGTTCAGAATGGCTACACTCAGCTAGAGTCCTTGGGGGCTGCTGCGCAGTTTGGCAGCCCACAGCGGTCTCACCAGAGCAGCACCGGCACTGAGGAGAGCCTGACAGCGCAGGCAGAGGCCAGCCAGGGAGTCAAACTCCTCCTGCGAAAGCTCAAAGAAGCCAATGCAACTGCTGACAGGTACACGGCATGCGCATGTCATGTGCAGTTTATCAGCACAAAGTGAGCAGATGCACCTTTCTGTTCAATGTTCTTTGCGTATCTTTATGTCAAGGCGACACATTTGTGTTCAGAAACTTGAGCAGAATATGAAGGAAATGAGGAATGACATGGAGAAACATTGCATGCTGGCAGGTACAAGAGGGACCTGCATGAAGCAGAAGCGACAACCAAAGCCATGCAGCAGGAGTTGTCAGAGCGCGAATCCATGGCAGCTGCTGAGGTGGCAGCCAGCGAGGCGGAGCTGATGGAAGCCAGGCAGCAGCTGCGAACTCTTGCTGTGCAGCAGCCGGCCGCCTCAGGTACTGAAAAGAGAGTGTCACCTTCTTTATCGAATCTCACCAGGACACCTTTTGATCGGAGTTCAGCCAAAGCGTGTTCCTGAGTTTGCGCTTGCATCACGCATTGCCAGCCTTGTACAGCGCATCTGTTTTCAATGGTGATTCTTTGCAGACTTTTCAAGGAGTGTATATGCAATCCTCTGTAGCTTCATCTATATTATATACTCTGCAGAATTTTTCAAAGCACTTAAGTGTTTAGGAGCGGTGTGTGGTGTACTACAGGCAGCAGGAGAGTGGGCCGGTGGGACGACGTGATAGAGGAAGCTGCCGGGGAGCTGGAGGGCGTGGAGGGGCAGCTGCACACGGCTTCCCGGCAGCTGCTGGACCTGAGAAGCGCCACCGCGCAGCTGTCAGCAGACGCCCAAAAAGCGTCTGACGCCAAGAAACAGGCATGCACCCCTTGCTTGCACTGTATTCTCGTGCGCACGAAGTCTTTAGCCGCCGGCCAAAGATCTTGTTTGAACAACAGACGCAGGCCAGTACTGCTTGGGATACCAGCCAAGTGCAATGCTACTACATGCAGCATACAATGTCCCACAGAGTGGGTGCTTCTGCACAGCAAGGGACCCCCTGTGGTATCCTCAAAATTTACTGCATAAGCAAATCCCCAGGATTGCAGACACACGCCAGGGAGATATTGCAGGCTGAAAGGGAGGCGGAGCAGGCGAGAGAGCGCTTGAGAGAGGCTCTGGCGGAGGCGTCGGCCGCGCGGCACGATGCGGCGAGGCACCGGGCGGTGGCTGACGCGGCAGAGGAGGGACGCCGCAAAATGGATGAGAAACGGGAACGCCTCAGAATGGACGTTGATGGGCTTGAGGGGGAGGTCAGCCGCCTGAATAGGCAACTGGAGGAAGCCGCTGGCAGCTGCCAGGCGCAGGTTTGTCGCCTCTGAAGCTTCCACGTTATGAAAGCAATCTCAAATGAAGATGAGCTGGAGTAGGTGTCTCTCTGGGGAGCCTCCGCCGACGAGGGCTGCAACACACCACTGGGAGCACATTCATCCAGATATAAAACAAAGGACCACTAGCTTTCACTACGATGGGTTCAAAAATAGAGGAAATGTGCTGCTGAATGTTGGTAGGGCTGAAACTGCCGTCTACCAGCAATGCTTCTCTCAAGGCTGAGCAAATTCGACAATGGCAATTCAGGAGCGGGCGTTGCTACAGCTGCAGCAAGTTTGCGAGCGGGCGGCGGCTGCGACCGGGGCTGCCGAGAAGTTGGCGGAGGAAGCTCAGCGGAAACTGCGCGACACGCAGGAGCAGCTGCGATGCAGCCAAGCGCAGGTGCAGGAAGCTGCAGCAAGCTTGGACGCACTCGCTCTGCAGCGGTCACAGGTGCATGCCAGAAGTTGTCACACCAACTGTTCATACACAGCCAAACAACATACAAACCTGATGTACGGTAATGTCCTTGATTTGACGCAAGCAACTTTTTGGAAATCATGTCAATACAGTATTTGGTGCAACTTTTTGGAAATCATGTCAATACAGTATTTGGTGCAAGTACTGCAATGCAAATGAGGTCTCTTCAGCTTGCGAAAATGGCCGACCTATATTCTCGGGCACCCGGAAAATTCCTCCTTGGCTGACCTGTTGTGCAGGCAGAGGCTGAGCTGGCCCAGCTGAAGGAGTTGGTAGCTGAGAGGATGCAGAGATCTGAGGCGGATGTTGCGAGCGCTGTAGCAAGTTTAAAGGGCCTGCAGGAAGAAACAGCACAGCTGGAGGCCGAAGCCTCTTCTGCTCGAGCACAGCTTGCAGAGGTGACACCACTAGATTTTCATGATTAGAGAACCCATTTTTTGGGCTACGATCTATTCTTGTGCTCAGCAAATGGAGGAACCCTTTGTTGGCCTCGATGCAGGTGTAGTTGTAGCTTGTGCGTTGTGCAGACAGTCAATATTGCCTGCACTCACATTTTCAAAATTTTTGTTACATGCCAATCCTAAAGTAATGCTGTGTGGCTTTCTGATTCTTGCAGCTCGAGACGGATGCCAGGACGGAGGCTGACAGGGTGTCTGGGCTTCACCAGCAGAGGGCGGAAGCTGCCAGGCAGCTGCAGCAGATACAATCAATGCTGGAGGTCTGAGTACATTCCAGCTGTCTATGCACTGCCTCCTGTCCAATTAAGACAATGAGTACTTTTCATTCACACTGTCATACTGACACCCTTGATGTACGCGCGAGCCTTCTTCCTGAGCATGCATATCAAAAAAGATGGATGGAATGGTCCGTTATGTCAGAAAGTAAGCCTGATGTATTGGGTGAAATGTTCCAGGCAGCAACGCAGCGCAGGCTGAGGGAGGAGGAATCTGCCGACGCAGCTTCCTCGGAGGCGGCTGCGGCGCAGAGGGAACGCACGGAGACGCGTCGCTCCCTCCAGCTCGCACAGGACGAGCTTGCCTCACTCCAATCGCAGCTCCAGAGGTGATCCTTCCGTTTTTATCCTCCTTTGCCCCAACGTCCCCTATGTGAATACAATGCTCTGATCAACTGTTCGTGGTGAGAGGGTCTTGCTGCACTCTTTGATGTGCATTTTGTGGTGCAGCTTGAGGACCTCCCTGCCTGTTGGGAAGCTACTCAGATCTTCATGAAGTGCTCTCGTATAAGGACATTTCTTCTCCTTTGCTCCCTGCAGGCAGCAAGCTATTACCAGCAGCAGTGGTGCACGCCGTCGGCTCGAGCTTTATGCCACGCCAGACAGGGACCCCTACCTCAGCCCAGCGGTGCCCACCTCTGCTGCCGGGGGGTCCCACCACCGCTCCGCAGCGGTGGCGGACAGGTCCCCGCACTACATGGTAGGGTCTGCGGGGCGAGCGGAGGATTTACCCTACCACGCCACGTATACCGCCGAGGGGACCCCCCACTATCTGCGGGGGGTCCGGCACTCGGAGGAGGAGGCGCGGCTGCGGGCGCGGCTCTCTGACTCAGCCGCCCAGTCAGCGTCGCAGGCCGATGTCATCGCCGGACTCATGGATGACGCGCAAATGCTCAGGTGGGCCTTCAACCTCCTTATTGGACTGTTCTCAAGTCATTTATTGATGTCTTTCTTGAGAAGTGTGCTGACATTTCTGATATCATAGAAATCCTGTGAAAGCAATGTATCTAACGGTGAAGTGATGAGTGTGGCACCCTGAGAGCAAGCTGATAGAATGGGTCTTTCAGTCTTGCATAATAGCAAAGATTATGCTTTTATCCATGGACTATCATAGCCCATGATGTCTTTGTACAGTGTGCTCGCATATCATATCAACGCTTCCAATGCAGCTTGTGCTCAAAATATACTCCATGGTGACAGGAGGGAGAACGAGGAGAGGGCGGTAGAGTGCGAGGAGATGAGGGAACGCCTGGCGATGGGCAGCGCTGAGCTGGCGGACGTGCGGCGCCGCGCGGAAGCTGCCGCAAAAGCTGCCTCCGGGGAGTTGAGCCGCGCAGAGGTCCGTCTGCGCTCAGCCGAAGCCCAGAAGGCCAGCCTGGCTGCTGAGGTGGCGATCCCACCATTGCACAAATGATGAGGTTGTTTGGGTTCTGTTCACCATTCAGCAGCTTTTCACGTTTGGCAGCAAGAAAACACTCGTGGAAAAAGAAGAACGCAGACATTGAGGCGGAATGACCGAGCTTCTAGAAAACCCGTCTTGCGACCTTCTTCTCATATTGTGTGATGCATGCGTGATCCGAGTATCAGACTTGTTCATAACGAGTTTTTCTTGTGGCTTTTATCAATATCCACACTTTGCTGTGAGCTCTTGGGCATCAATAAGTTTCTCACTGGCATGCCTGTCTGCAAGTGCCTGTAGCAATGAATCAGTTGGCACACCATTATTGATCCTGAGGCATATGTTCCTCGGGGCACAAATGGAAACTTCCACTTGCTGCTCGCAGGTGCAGAGCTTGAAGCGGCTGCTAAAGCGGGCGGAGGACGACCGAACAGGGCTGACTACAGAATGCCAGGGGCTCACTGAGCGGCTATGCGCTGCTGCCAGCCAGCGTGAAGCCTACGAGCGCGAATGGGAGGTCTGCGATCTTTCTCTTGTGGTACACAGTATACTAATCTGGTCTTGGGCTGTGATCCTTTCCAGTATCCTGTCCAACTTGCCATACCTCTGTTGCTGCTATCTTAGCTCCAGGGAAGAAAGGACACCGGGATGCCAATGCATGTGTGGTTGGAAAGAGCGTGGAGAGGTGAATTTCCAATGATACTGAGGAGGGGGCTTTGCTGGTGGCAGGGCCTTACAGAGCGGCTGCGCGCGGCGGAGGCGGCCAGGGTCGTAGCCGCCGCCGAGGCCGATGCAGCCGGCCGGCGCACCCGGGCTGCCGAGGCGGCGGCCGCCGCCGCCGTTGCTGCACCGACCACCGGCGCAGCAGCAAAAATCGAAGGCGAACTCCAGGCAGCAAATGAGAGCGCCGCCACGGCAACACAGCTGAACGCAGATCTCAGAGCGGCAAAGGAGCGGGTTGAGGCGGCACTCGCCGCATCGCAACGCGAGGCTGCCGCCGCGTCGGCCGATCTTGCCAGCGCGCAAGCCGACGTTGCTGGCGCAAACACGCGCCGGGAGGAGTTGGAAGCTCGGTTGGCGGCGGCAGAGAGGGAGAGGGGGGAGGTTAAATCGCTGCTGGGGTTAGAGGAGAAGAGGAGAGTGGAGGTCGAGGAGCGGTTGGCGGCTGCAGAACGGCGAAGCAGCGAGCTTGGCGCTACAGTGGAGGCCCTGCGCTCCGAGGCCGAGGCCGAGAGCTTCTCGCGGATGCTGGCTGACACGGCCGCCGACTCGGGGCGCAGAGCGGAAGTTGGCTGGCACGAGAAGGGCCAGGCCGCTGCGGTGCAGGTGCCTCTCTTTTGCAGCGATTCCTGTGTTACGGGTGTGTGTGTGTGTATTGGACTGAGCTAGAGGGAGATCTACTGAAGGCTTGTAGCAGCTATTGGTGAATGAAGCTGCTGTTACAGAGGTCTTTATGACTGTGTGATTGTTTTCCTTGCCTGGAGCATTACTGCTCCAAAGGTCTGTCTATGTGTGTTGAAGCCAGGCATGTCGGCTGCAGGCTGATCTGGCGAGCCTGAGTAGGCAAGCAGAGGATGCGAGAGCCGTCCTGCAAGACCTCCACAATCGGATCCGCCAGGTGTGAACTGACTTTCACCTGCCTTCCAAATTAATCCTTGTAAGCATGCACCGGTCCCTTTTCCTGCGGCCTCCCTGCACTTTGAACACAGGACGTGTAGATCTCATGAGGCCTGAATGGAGGATGTTTGTTCCTTTGCGCATGGCGTGTTGAATTTGGAGCTGCTCGATGCTGACAAATGTGCCAGGCAAAGGACATTCTTGCAAATTTGCACCTAACTCTTTTCCTGCAGCCTGCATTGAGGACATACCGAGCCCGGGAGTCCTCATTGCATCATGTTCTGTCTTGTGCATGGCATGTTGAATTTTGAAGCAAGACCGTGCTGATCAGGGGTGATTGAACTATCCCTTATGCTGATGCGCAGTCACGCGCAGAGCTGGACGGCGCGTATGCAGCCAAGCGGCAGCTGAGTGAGGTGCAGCGACAGCTGGCAGAGCTGGAGCGGGAATTGTGCAGGGGCCATCACACAATGCGCAGCAGGACATGAATTTTCCCTAGCAGCTGCGCTTGTTCAGGCACTGACAGCCTCTTAAGGGCTTGGTTGCGCAAGAAATGTGTACCACAGTTGCAGGAATTTGCCAATTGTTTGACTTGGGTACGCCTACAAGTTGTGTGTTTGCCAAACGTACGAAGCAGAGTTCCATTGGACTCAGAGTTGAATTGATTGCCAGTTCTCGTTACAAGTCTAAGCACTACGGAAAATTGATCAGTGTTTCTTGTAATTGAATTGAAGCCGAATAGCGTCGTCATTTGTTGCTTGCGCAGAAAGCAGACGGCGCATATTGCCCGATCAATGCCTTCGGTGGGATGTCAACGAAACAAGAGAGCAAAAAAGTGAGTTAGGTACGCGGTCCCACAGGACTAGCACCTCCCGAGATTCCACGCTCTGCCCTCTGGCACGTTCTCCCTTCACCGACTAGGGCGCAGGCTGAGCTTGCTGCGTTTCCGCCCTGAGCCGGTTCGCCTGCCTTTAACTGCCTCGACTGCCGATCCTCCGATCGACAACCGGCACAGACCCCGGCCTTGAATGGGACGCAGCCGTCAACAGACATGCGTGGGCGGGATGCACTAGACTACCGTCCATCGCGCACCAGCTCCCGCTTGGGTCACAACGAGACGCTACTCCCGCCAGCTGACGGTTGAGGTATTTTCCGTCATATATGTACCCTGAGTCATATGCACATTCTGATTATGGGACGTCAATCTTGCTAGGTGCTGGCCTCAAGCCAGTGATCAAGCTCCACAGGATTGGTTGTGAAGATAAACATGCTTTGTTCACAGATATTGTGCAGCAGATCATGATCCCAGAATCTTGCTCTTGCTTTGACTTGTCTCTTTTTCACATAAATTCAAGGTCAGTCCAACTCTTCTGATTTGGAGATCCCTGGCAGGTTCAAGCTCATACTATGAGTGAACCTTGATAAACCTTCACCTGCTGCCATAGCAGGACACTCACACTGCAGCTGCAAGCTGAACAGCTCCAATTTTGTCAGCGCTCCCCAATATATAGATAGTTGAAGATGTCTACAATACAGATCTGTATCCTACAAAACCAGGCTTGCGCAAATGCTTACACCGAAGGAGCTCCTTTTCAGGCTCCTGATCTCCCACTGTTGAACCGTCACTTCTAAATGTACAACGTTAAAAATCTCTAAAGCAGCAAAACCACACATACCGTACACTCACACTCATTGACACTCACATGCGACGCTGCACAGTGACAGTCAGGCCCTCTCAAGACAGGTCAAAGCCAGCGTTGGCTGAGATGGCGTAGAGCAGTTTCTTACGCAGCGTGGAGGCTCGCCGGTAGTTGGGCAGCTTGAGCATGTTGTAGCAGGTGCTGGCTGTTGGCAGCCGGTCCACGTCAGCGCCACCCAGCAACGCAAGCGGAGACGCGTCGCACGGCACCTGCGCGCACGTGCCAGCGCATGTTCACTCCCAACAGTCAAGATATCTGTACTGTAGAAAGGCTAGGAACGGCGCTATTCTCAGTGCAGCAATATCTGGCAACCAGTGAAGCAACGCATCGAGCTTTGGATGGAGGCATCAGCGCAAAGAATGGGAGAAAAGTAAATTACTAAGATATTATGACATGCTATGCACAGAAGGCATACAGGACCTTCTGAAGCAGCAGATCAATTGAAGTGGGTGCCAGCCAATGCTGGCTGCTCAGCACTTCTTTTCAAGTAGCTACAGCTTGATATAGCTATAGCTCAAGTTTCATGTCAGCACTCACTGACAGCACAGCAACATTGCAGCAGAGGGGGCAACTGACCCGGTGCAGGGTGAGGGGTGGGTTCAGGTGTTTGAATCCTCCCAGAGGCGCTCGGCTGACGGAAGTGGCAAACTTCATCAGCGCACTCCTTTCCTTGGGGCCCATCTCCTCCACCACCTGTCCGTGTCACATTTTTTCGAATTCAAACACTGATGCAAGCCAAAGTGAAATAGAAACTTGTTGTACCTGACACAACAGCCCCACTGTCCTGTCAAGTCACAGTCAGAAGGAAAAGGAAGAGGTAAGATACATGATGCATATGCATGACCTCTGTGCCAGGCAGCATGCAGACAGCTAACGGTGAACTGTTGCCAGGAAGTGTCCTCGCCAGCTGGTGGACGGTCCGCTGAGCTGAGACAGTCAGCGCCCAGCAACCCCATCTTTTCCATGCAAACCACCCAATTCAGAAGTTACAGAAGAACAGTGCAGCGGCTCTGAATCCTGAACTGAACCTCAAAATAATTGCAAAATAGGGGCGGGCCTTCCAGAAGAGTTTGACGGTGGGGCTGTCGGGCCCGTAGCCGCCGGAGTAGGTGGCGTGAGCGCGCATGTCACCCACGTCCAGTCCGCCGCCCTCGCCCCCGCTGAGCAGCTGGTTCACCTCCGCCGGGTTGAACAGCCGCAGCCAACCGGGCTCTATCACCTGCAACAAATTCATTCAATCTGACCAACTTCATGAGCTAGGGCACACAGATATCCATTGCCCATTGGACAATGGGAGCCAAATTTGTGGCTGGGATGTACAGCCGTGTTACCCCGGTGTTATTACCTGTGCCATGCAGTGATTGCCATATACATTGAGCCTGAGACTGCAGACTGCATCATGTACATGGCCTGCCAGCCTGACAGGCATATTCTGAGCCAATAAAGATGGCCTGCAGACAACATGTAGAGCTTTCTCTGAACAGATGCAGGGATTGCTTGGCACACATGACGGCAGAAAGATTAGATTGTGCAGATGCAATCCGGCGCATGCGAGTGAGCTGGGGTGTTACACCATCCACTGTGCACTCCGCTGGCGATCTGCAATCTTGTGAGGAAGAATGCCAAGATGGTGCTCAGGACTGCATAGGCCATCCTGGATAGCTGTAATTGTGCCCGAGCAGGTTCCTGGGGTGAAGGGCTGCAAGACACCCAAGGCGACCCCCGATCCAACGAAGGGCTCAGGCCGTTGGGTATCATGAAAAAAAGCCTGCCAACCCTCTGAGCAGAAAAAGGTAGCAGGCGCTCTGCCTCTTCGCCTATGTTTAGGCGCAGTCAGCACAGAGAGAACAGAAAAGCATAAGCAGCACGCCTGAGCTAGGCCGGCCGCGAATGCAGCGGCGGCGGCACCGAGGCGGCCGTTGAGGTGCCAGTCAGCGACGAGGTGGATGTAGAGCAGCTTGTTGGCGTTAGTAACCGCCACGTCAACGCCACCCGGGACCAGCTCCTGCACCGAGCGCCGCCCGAACGCCTCCTCCTCCGCCGCAAACGACAGGCCCAGATCTTCGGCCTCGCCCTCGTACCTGCGCAGGATACACTCTCAGCCTGTCGAAACTTGCATGGTCTGGCAAGCTGACGATGGCAGTAAATGCAGGCAAGCAGCTAGCCGCTCAGAATCAGCCATACATGCTTCTGCCTTCCAATGCCTAATGCAAATCCAGATAGACATTTTTACACATGTAGGTCTCCAAAAGAAGGACTTCTGATCAGGCTGTCGTAGGAAAATTCTGAAATCCTGAGAGTGACAAATCGGTGCACAGCACAAAAGTGAGCAGGCAGAGCCGCACCGTTTGAGATGCAGCAGATTTCGGTGCAGCTCCGGATCGAGCGCTGCCAGCTCGTCAAACATCGGCCGCCGGCCCTGCATGCACAATTTACTAATAATTCTCAACACACTAAAAAACATGCACTCATATTTGAAGAGTCAACAGGTGAGATACAGCAGCACAAAGTTTTGCTTTCGCCTGCAGCTTCAGCCAGGCCCTGCATCCGCGAAACACAGGCAGAAAGAAGAAGCGTTTTCAGAGAACACTTACAATTAGGAAGTACTCAACAATCACAATGTTGTGGAAATTTTAACACCAACTAGAATGACACCTGCACCCGCGCAACAAAGACAGGAAATTATAATCTCAAGCTCATATCCACATGAGACAACAGCAGCACTTGCAGCTGCGCGACGAAGGCGGGCACAAAATATATGGATTTAAACATTTGAGCACAGGAAACAGAAAAATACCTGCAGCCTTGCGACAAAGAAGGGCGCCAGGGGAGTGTCAAGCAGAATGCCTTCATACAGCGCCTTGCCAAACACAAGGCCCAGGAAATGCAGCAGCGCCGGCGCGGATGCAATGTGCGCCGCGGCCGGCTGAGGGAATGCCAGGCCTCCCTCGGCCGTCGACGTGAACAGGCCGCGGTTCACGTCGAACCCCGCCTTCACCACCTGCAGCAGAGGAAGAGAAATGAGTGCACAGATAGGCCTTTGTTCAGCTGCTGTATCTTGAGCCACCTGTACTGCTCCCGTCTCACAGTCTGCGATTTGCACTCTGCATACTTTCTCCAGGAAGGAAGTGCAAGAACCGAGAAGACTGGAGAGCAATAATTAGGTGTTGCTTGACGTACCTAGTCCTTGAGGACTAAAAAACGTGTAATAATAATAATAATACTACTTTCTCCACACAGCTGCATGTTCCTGACTGCCTCACTGACCTCTCCTCCTCCACTTCTGATCTACAGGGATGGCTAACGGAGTGTGTGATTCTGCTGCAGCACTAATGTTTTTCTATGCTGGGTGCACGGAGGGGTCCTCTATATAGCCGGTAAGGATGGAAGGATGGTAAAGATGCTGTTTGAGGCAGTCAAGCATCTCTCTCCAAGCCAGCGGCCTTCTATGGATATTCCTGGAGTCCGACAAATTGCTTTCCTCCCCAAGCAAGCATGGCAACAGCGCTCACATTTCCATCACCAGGACCAAAGTAGCAAAACTAACCAGTGCACAAGAGAGTCCCACTGCCAATTAAAAACTTGAGGCACGACAGCAACAGGGCAGCTGATCACCACTTGTCATAACCTTTGTGACTAAGTGGGACATGCTTGAGCTCATTATAAGCCCGCGCTTCTACTTCTTGTTGTATGTGCCCTTCCTTTCCTGCACAGTGCCTGGAGAGCAGGTCTCTGCCTTGAAGGCCAGAAGAGCGAGTCACCTCCTCCAGAAATTCTTTCACCAGGCCGCCATGGTCCAAGCCGGCCTCCATCTCCCCATGAACATTCACAAAGGACACGCTAAGGCGGCCCTTGATTGAACTGCCGACATTTCGCAGTGCCGCGTAGCCGTCGTCCAAAATGGCGCTCCGGCGCACGGTAATCTCCAGTGGCCGAGGTCCCGCGGAAGCGGGGGGCGCCTCCCAATTGCCCCTGCAAGAATAACAATTCTTTCCTCGAATTTGAGGACAGATCTGTATTCTCTGTGTCAGTGTGTATTGTGAGGTATCTGTGTTCAAAATCTTGGCAAACATATGGTCTTGGGATTTAAAGGGCACTGTTGCACCGCTTGTTCTTGGCCTTGCAGGCTTTGCACTTTACACAAAGGGACTGACGGGTTCTCTTTCATTAGACTGCAGCGCATGCAGGCGTCAGAGCACAATCGGTCATGTCAATACTATTCTTGTCTGGCATGATGACTCACGAGGAATCAGTTCGCGCACCGCTCCTTGTCGGCTGCCACCAATGAGCGGAAGATGAGCACTCGTTGTGTGAAGGGCACGCACTGCGGCGCCTCTGTCAGCAGCGCAGCCAACGCAGCCGAACGCCCGCTCACAGCGCCATCCCTTTTGGCACAGAGAGGCAGAATTTTCAGAGGAGATTACACGATATACAGGCGGAATCCAGACATAAGGTGCTGTTGCCCTTTTTGAACTGGTACTTGATACGTTGTGCCAAGCCATGCCAGTGCAGATCAGCAACTTGAGGACCCTCATACACGTACCACTGCCCTTTGCTCTTGACATGGCTACTCTTTGCCAGCTGATGCAGACGTATCAGGAACAGCGCGTGGGTACTGGCATGCGTCAGTGCCACAAAAGGGGGCTCAAATTGCATGACTGATATGACTTTGCAAGCAGGTATCAGCATGCTGCATTTGTTGCTTCATGCATTGATCATCAAGATGGCAACCCTGTGGGATAGATAATATCTTACTTGTTCTGGGCGGGGGATCCCGGGGGACCCTGCAGCAGCGCACGCATGACGGCTGCGGCGCTGAAACGCTCCTCGGCCGATTCGTCCGCGGCGGCCTCCGCAGCCGTAAACGGGCCCAGCCACAGCGCGGCCGGGCAGTACCTGTTTCGCGCAGTTCCAGCTTTTCTCTCCTTGAAGTGTATATCTTCAACATCTACCAAGTAAGAGGTGGGCTTTCGGTACCAGCTTGTCTGCACCTGGCCTCTGGCAGGAGAGCGTGTAACCACAATTTCATATCTTGCTCAGGGTGAGGCTGATGTGTGATTGCGGGCACAGGCGTCGTCATGTTAGTAGCTTGCTACCCAAGCATTACTTCTACTGCATTTGATCCGTCAGACTCTTGACAAGCAAGGCCTGTCTGTTGCATGCCTGCCGTGCCATGCAAGGTGCCGTTCTTGCTTTCCAGGCACATTGACCTAAATCTACGATAACAAAAAAGGGCAACACCTGCGCCGCACGTCGCGCTCGTACATCTCCCTCAGCAGCCGCGGCGCCCACCGGCCTAACAGTGCGCGTGCCGTGGCCGCATCAAACCCTGCACAGCGTCAGAAACAATGTTCACACTCCTTGCGTGCACAAGCAGCCAATGACAGCAAAACTGCCTACATTCCCCTTCCCAATGATACAATAGGCTACAAAACTGTGCCTGCACACATCTGTACATCTGCTCTTCCTGCCTGTGACCCTGCTTGGACCCAGAGCTGACCCCGGCCCCATAGCAGCGCCTGCAAGACTAGCCATTTCAGACCCAGTACCAGCTGACGTGATCCGTGAAGTTCAGCTGGGTGCCAAGGCTCATAAGCCCTCAAGGGGATGCGAGGGCCCAACCTGGGTAAGGCGGTGGCGGCTGCCGGGCGGCAGAGGATTTGGCGACGGCGGCGGGGCAGTGAGTCGAGTAGACAAGGGTGTTGAGCGAAGTGGCGATGCCTCGCTGCTGCCCCAGATTGAACATGCTCTGCAGGGTGTAGAAGTCGTCATCATCCAACACCAGCAGCGCCTGTGAATACACCCTGCAGCCCACCCAAAAAAACAATTCAAACTTGCGAAGACAAGTAGAGACAGACACAGATAATGTCCAAAGACAAAATTAAATTTAAACAAAGCAAATTAAGCAAATTAAGCGAATTAAGCAAAACTGTCATAGGTATGCTGGCTGGGTAGACATTCATGTATCTCAAAAGTTATTTCAATGCAGCACTGCAGTAGCATCAGGCAGCCATTGGCATGCTGACGCAGGCAAGGAGCGCGAATCATGCAACAGGTATGCAACTTATGGCAAAAGTCCTAACACTTGAACATGGTTCCTTGAGGAGGCAGGAAGGCTGCAGCACCTGCAGAAGAGGCCAAAGACGGCTGCGTGAGCTGGTTCTACACCGCGGAGGCCCATCTGCAGAGAGACAATGTCCCAGCCGCGAGTGGCCTCCATGGGAGCCTCCAGGGGCACACCCAGGCTTGTGGCCAGCCACCGCCACAGCCTTGGCAGTACAGCACTGCCCATCGCCTGCCCCCAAAGAATACTTTTTCTTGACTCGCCTTTCCTTGCGTGTGCACTACAATATAACGTTGCTAACAGTGAGCATTTCAGGTGCTGCCCGTCGCCTATGCCCCCAAGAAAGTTTGATCAATGTCACGCTCCCGAGCGTATAAATTCACACATTGCCTGGCCAAGCAGACAACTGCATTTTCCACTTTTCCCGAAAATTGTGGCATGCGATTGGGTCCGTATAGGTTGTGACAAAGCCACATGCGGTTGTATGCAATGAGATGCTTGAGGCTGTTCCACTTCAGAGGAAGCAGGAGCCACCGAAGATGCCAGCACTCTTTGCAGGAAAAATTGAATGGACACCAAATGTCACTGAATGTGCAAAACCATCCAAGAATCTTTTACTCGCATATGCTGGCGGTGCAGATGAATGAATGGGGTTCTCACCAGGGCATTTACAAATCTGGGCTCCTCCTTGTCGGCCTGACAGCCGGTGGCGGGGGCCAGAATAGGGAGGGAACTTAGCAGGAGGTGGTACAGATGCGCCAGCAGGGGAAGCTGATTTGCTGGCAGCCCTGACAGAAGCTGCATGACAAAGGTTCCCTCGGCCAGCGGCCACAGCCCAGCAATGGCACCTGCACAGTCATTGTCAGGCCATCCAGTTGTATCACAATCGCCTGTGATCTGTTGGACAATCCAGTAGACTCGCTTGACTTGGCACGCATGCATGCATGCATGCATGCATGGCTGCGTCATTGCAAACGGCCATGTAGCTTCTGGGTTCCTAACGCATCCATCTCTCAGATAATACAGACAATGAGGTGATTACCTTGAGCATCAGAGGTGGAGTGGCGGCTGGTTTTTTGTCGGTGGGTGGAGATCGTCCTGCTCAAGAGGCCCAGCGCCACTTGGAGGTACGCCTCAGCACTGGCGCTGTCCCCAAGCAGGGCTGACTTGGGCAGGTACTGCACAGAGCGCCCACCCTGCACCACATTACCCTGGTGCTAGGGGTGAAATGCCTGAAGAACATGTGCCCTATCTGTACTACTATGTCACTAATCATATAGACATCGTCACAACACAGCATGCATCTGCTGAGGATCTTGTTTTCATAAGTGTCAGCAACTTGAGCTCAACCACACAATCATGGCTAGGGATAAGATTGAATGTGACTCATGGAAGAAGACATGAAATCAGCACGTTGTGTGCCAGTCATGCTGCGTCAGACTGCAAGAGCTAGCAGTACATCAGGTCCTGTCAGTCCTTATGCAGAAAGGTCAGCAGCGCACCTCGAGCTTCTTAGTGACAAGGACCCCGGAGACAAGCTGCGTCAGGTTGACCAGAGCCCACAGGTAGTCACTCCACACCAGCCCATCTCCAGACCATGGACTGCCCGGGTCAGCACTCGCGCAGTTACCAGCAACGCCCCTGAGCTCCCCAAGCGCAGGCAGGAGGGCGTGGAACGCCCTCAGAGAGGTGAGCTGTGCGCGCACGCCAGCTGGCACGTCCTCGATCAACCGCGGCGCCGTGAGGAGGTACGCCGCAATACCGCGCGCTGCCGGGGCGGCCCCGGGAACCTGCGGCGCGGCATGCGCAGCCGCCGCTGCAGCTGCCGGCAGCTGCCGCCCACCGGCTTCCGGCTCCCCGGCGGCTGTAGTTTCCTGCCGCTGTGGCACCGTGCACAGCAAGGCTGTTGCCGCCATCTGCATTGTGGAGATGAGCTGTGCTTCCGCCACTGATACGCATTCTGCGTATCCTGCTCCGTTTGCGCCGTAGTGATCGCTGCGCCGGCACTGAGCCAGCCTCCTCAGACCCGTCGCCAAAACAAGCGTGCTGCCGGCGAAGCTCCTCAGCGCTGAGGCTGCTTGAGCAGCATCGCTGTCACCTGTACATGCAAATACAACATGTACTTATTCAGCATGTGTGCTGTTTCCACACGATGTGAAGGTACCATTACAAAATTATCATTCTAACGCGTTCATCATTGCACCATCTCCTCTCCATTCTTGTTGAAGAGAATGCAAAGGAGTTGCAGGAAAAGGCAGCTGGAAGGTGCAGCACAACCTTCTTGCAGGAGTTTTACATAGGTGCTACAACAGCAGGTGCTCTCATAGCAAAGCCAAAGAGGTCGGAGGCATGACAACCTCTCTGGCTTTGCGCACAGGTGATGAAGGAGTGCTCACCTTTCGGGTAGCAGGCCCAGGAGTTGGAGTCCAGCAGCAGCACAAGAACCCGTGCAGCTGCCATTTCCAGCAGAGCGCCTCCCCGCCCTTTCCTGGCAGATCCCAGCAGCCCAGCACACAGCAGCACCAGCGTCCTGCTTTGGCGCTGCCATGTCTGCCTGTGTGCACATGCAAAATAGCTTTTATATGTGAGTTTGAATTTTGGCACGCCATTCCAATCCATGAGGATCAGGTACGTCGCAGCAGCGTTGTTAAAACAGCCATTCAACCTTCTCTAACTTGAGTATACGTATGCTAGCTTGCTGGAAGTGCTTATCTTTGTTAGTGCGACATGACATGCATAACAAATTGTCCATCACTATGCACACATCAGCGTTGCATGCAAAGCAAAAGTATTGAAAGGACATGAAAACTGAATGGCTACGGCTACTGTGCACCATCGACAGTGGCACCTGCCTTCGCTGAGGGTCATTTGCCAAGAAGCTGACGTTGAGGCCCGTATCTGCAGCAGCAATGCTGCGCAGCAACAATGCCAGCATGCCTCTCAGGGGGGCGCCCTCTGTGGCATGATGTATACTGATGGCGCCTCCATTTGAGGAATTGATTGGATGCCTACGAGAGGCTTGTGGCAGAATTGCAAAGAGTAGTGGCGGCAGCACCTTATCTGCAGCCACAAGAGCAGAAAAGATGAGTCATTTAAAATGACCATAACAGCATGGCAAATGCAAACAATTCTTGATGGCTGCATGCAGCAGGAGAGGGGATTAAGTCACAAGAAGGCCAAAGCGCTTGCCTTGCAGTGTTGTAGCTGGCAAGGTGGTTTCTGGGGAGGCTGCAGCAGAGGCAAAGTCCTGCAGCCATTGCTCGAAGAGGCGCTTGCGCACCCACCTTCTGGCTTTGAAACCCCTGCAGGCAACACATACCCAGGATGCAGCTATTTTGCGGACATGACGAGGCTTCGTTTCGAACATGACTGGTTGCATCCACCCCTTTGCTTTCCGTTGAACTGAGAGCTGTGTGTGGTGAGGATCGTACCAGAACGCCCTCTGTATCAGGCTTGCTGATTTGCTGCGCACTCTCTGTTCACTGCGCGCTAGCCTCTCCGCCTTCACTTGACTCACAAGCTCATCCCTGTTACGACAAAATATTGTGTGATCATCACAGTTTTGCTTATCTGGTCTGCAATTGTAGAGGATGAAGTACAAAGTACCAATATACAGAGGTTCGGTGGACTACGGATCACCAGAAGTATTCTCAAAGCAACTTCTCTGGATCACCTGGTGATTTCCTTTTTGGTTCTAGCCGACAGATTGCGCGTGCGACTCCTGTCAAAATCCATGCTCACCAGAATTGTTCACATCAGGTCCAAGACCACCTCGGACTACATTCCGACATACGTCATCGCAATTGAATATTTATGGATGTCATTTTGACGCAGGTACATGCTGAGATGTTCTTCCTTAATGCCTGGCACTGCTCCCTAGGAATCAGTATAACCTGCTTCCGGTGCAGTCCTCTCTGTACGATGTCTTCTGGCACAATATAGTTAATCTAAGACGTGGAAGATAATCTACGATTTTGCTCATCCACCCCACAAGGATCGTACCGGCACGAAAGAGATCTGTTTGAGCCAAAGCCCGAGGTTGGGAAGCTGTCCGCCTTGGCAAGAAGTCGCATATACGCATCACTGCGTTTGAATGGGCAGCTTGGGACTACAACAAAGTTCAGGATCAGGAGCGAGATCTGCATAGTCATCATGAGATTGGGGAGCTTTTAATCCCTCTATAAATTCCTGATCCGGACTGCTGCCTCGCCTTGTATCAGTGCGGGGTTCAGACGAGCCATGGCTTCCGGTAGGAGGAAGGTGTTGCTTTCCGGGTGCTTCTTGGTGCTGCTTGTCCTGTCAGGGACAGCTCAAGGTATGCGATCTATTTAATGTGCTCATTTGGTAATTGAAGGCATATCTGCGTTTTGTAGCACCCGTGCATATTTTTCTATATAGGAAGATGCTCTCCACCGTGGAGGGTACTGCGACATGCAGTCTCGCGTGGAACGAGCAGAAGTGTTTCATTAGATATTGAAAGATGAAACCCTTCTTGGCAAGTGATTATTAGGTCATAGAATCAGCATTCCGCTCTCTGAGTAGCTCAGGGAGGCGTCTCAAGGCAGGAGGAAACGATCCATAATGCATTCTCACATCTCCTGAAGCACATTATCTTCGTCCATTGTGCAGGCCAGAGCGGAGGAAGCAACGGAGGAGGGAACAGTGCAGCGCGCAGCACCGGCAATGGGCTGCTGGGGAATCCTGCTGGAGGCAGTGGCGGCACGTTGGGAGGCGGCAGCACAAGGTCCTTCAGCACCCTGGGGGGAACCACTGGCGGTGTCACCTCTGTGCAAGGAGGCACCACTGGTGGCAGTCGCATTGGCCCCATCCCTCAGGGAGAGGTCCGCGCATCCACATCTCCTCTTTACTGTCCCAATTCTTATTGCAGTTGCAACTGATGCAAAGCTCCTCTAAATGTGCAAGGAATGGCTTTGCAAGCCTACATCACATGGCTGTTGGTAAGGGAAAAGAGTATTAAACACAGATAGCACACTGATCCAATATTGCATAGCACTATCGAGCGCTAACGCTGTTCAACACGTTTATCATGACACTGGTGCAAGGCAACAGTGGGGTGGCTTGTGAGTGACAAAGGGGACCAATCCAGACCATCCGCCTGGTTGCTAAGCTGAGTCAGCTGTGACCTTGCGTTCTCACACCAGGATCAGTAAGCAGCGCATGATGCCGGCATGTGCGCGCAGGTGTCGACCATCAGGACGTCCAGTCAGTTCAGCGCTGCTCAGAACGGCGTGCTGGGTGGCGGAGGGAACAGCAACGCCGGCGGCGGTGTGCTCGGGGGTGGCAACACGAATGGTGGGGGAAATGACAATAATAGCGGTGGCGGCAATGACAGCAACAATGGCAACAATAACGATAGCGGCAATAGCAATAACAACAACGATGGGCAGCGAAGCCGCTCCCTTGATTCCAGGGGTGGATATGTCTACAACAACAGGTGACTTCCTGACCTTTTGCCGCAGCAAGCAACAATCCTAGGATGGGCCCTGCCTGTCTACAGCGCAGCTGCTCAGTAACCACTGAGGAATTGCTTGCTGTTCTGCAAAGGCACATCTCAGAGCTCGTGTATTCTCTTCCCTGCCTGCACATTTTGGCCTGGATATACATTCTTAGGACTCAAGTATCATCTGTGCCTGCATACATACACCATTCTGCAGCCATTTTGGAGCTGCCTATCTCCATCATGACTAACATACAATCCATACTCTGCTCAGCTACACTCAATTGCTGCCAGGCAAGGCCATGCTCAGCCCCTCCTTCTCTTAGTGGCCCTAGGACCAAGCAGCTTGAAGCGTTAAGTGTCAATATTACTGTATTCCACCTCAAAAGTGTTCAAATTCAATTGTCCTGTCACCCAGGTACTGGTGGAGGGGCGGCTACTGGGATGGAGCCTGCTACGCATGTGGCATCTGGCGCAGTGATAATGCCGGCTATCCCACCTGCCCTTCCTGCCAGTACTATGACCCAGATCAGCGCCTATGCATCACCGTCCAAGACTGCCCGAACACCTGAGCAGTCTTGGATGTTCCATACTTCAAGCTTGCGACTTTGCTCATCTGGCAGCTGCTAGGGCACCGTGGCTGCATGCATGCATGCATGCGCACATGCTCCTATGTGCATATGCGCTGTGGTCAGTTTCTGTAACTCCAACAAAAAGAACTTCCTCTTAGGGACCGATGTGACAAGGTGCCGGACACAAAGCTCCAGGCCGTTTGACAGCACCCAGCGCCTCAACAAATGCCCAGGGCTGCTTAGACAGCACTCTCAATGTCTCCCGGGCTGTCCCAGGGATGTATGACCTTCCTAGCGATTTTTCAGTCGATGTGGCGCAAATTGGGGACCAAACCAGGACACTGTTCAAGGACACAAGAGCATGGAGCTCAAAATCAGGAAATTGCATATGGGATGTTTCAACCCTGTGGTTCACTATGCATATATGGACAGCACATGGTTGCCGTGGTAGTAAGGCGTGATCAGGCGCTCAGCCTGCACGCAAGGCAGTTGGCAATACAGGTGGCACCGTGCATGCGCGCCCTATGCAATCGTTCAGACTGCATCTGATGTTAGTCACCGAACGCAAGACTTGGAGGCCGCTGCAGGGGCACAGACTGTGGAACTGCTGTGCCATGTACAATGTATAGAACAAAAGTGTGGCTGTGATGCTTTGAAGCAGTCTGAACATGTACAACTTGAGGCAGCCCTTCCTCGTGGGTGGAGGCATTGCCTTGTATGTCCGTGCATTATCCCTGATGTAAGTTGACAAAACTTGGCAGCTGCTTTGGAGGCTACATGCTGTCACAGGTACTACCTGTCTTATAAATTAGTCACAGTAGTATGCTTTGCCAACGGACTGTATTGAGGCATGCCACATGCTGATCTGCAAAGGCATGCATGTAATGAAACAGATTTACAATCGAGTAAGCTCAGCTGCCACGGCTGGCAGGGGGCGGTATGTACACTAAGCACCGTGCCCATGGTTGATTGGGTCTTGCTTGGATCTAGCGAGTCCATGAAGGGGCAGGCCATGTGGCAGCCACTACATGCAGCTAGCTTGTCTGCAGAGTCTGCAGTGCAGACGCACCCTGCCTCTGGCAGGAAAAGCGTCTAATAATAATAAATAGCTCAGTGTGGCAACACGCTGTTGCATCGCACCTCGAGTCACGTGTGCAAAGAAGGGTGTCTGCAGTGCTTTAAAGTTAAAATGCACACTCACTGCACGGCCCAATTGCCAGTATTGTTTATTGTGCCATACTACGATCAGGTACTTAGCAATCAAGCCAAGTTTTCTCTTTGCCAAATGTGACACCCGGAGGACCCTGTATTCAGCTTGGGGCGTGTTACAGAACTTGCAGCAAGCCACGGCATGTGAGCAGCATGCTGCTAGGGGTAATCAAAGAACAACTAGTGCTTTCATTATCCCAATCCTGGAGCGTGCACACATCACATGCTCTCACATGTCGGGCATGGGCACGCCCAGCTTATAAAGCCAGCGCAGGAACGGTGGCAGAGTGTATTGCTTCTCTATGCGTTCCACAAACTCCCTCGCCTTTGCAAAGTCAGCCTTCACTGTGTCCGCCACTTCTTGCTCCTCTTTCTGCAGCTCCTGCACAAGCCCCTGCTCATCCTTTTGCAGCTCGCTCAGCAACCCCTGCGCGCACCGATGCCGGGTGATTGAGCGTCAGGGTTTGACAAGGCCGTAATAAGGGTCCAAGATGGGGAGGAACAAAGTTTCTTGTGCTCCAGGGAATTCACCGGCAGAATACTGACAGCTGCAAACAATAACACACACGCATTTTTTGGCCATATGGATGATTTGTCAAATCCATGAACATTTTTGCGCGGATCTGGCAAGTCCAACAAGGGCTAGAAATTCTGACAGCCTTCACCTACAGCTTTGCTGAAGACATACCTTGCCTCTGGCAGGAAAGCATGTTATAATACGATGAATAAAAGGAAAGACTCACCTGTTCCAGGACGGTGAAGCCCTTGCCAAATGAACTGAGGTCATTCTCCAGGGCATACTCCACCTTTTCAACCTCCCTCTTCACCTCCTTCTCAAGGCCCTCCTCAACCTGCGCATGCACAACTCGCTTCATTTCCTCTCGCAACATCTGCCAAAGGTATAACGCTCTCAACAATGTGCCCTGATCACTTCACAGGTCAGTTGGTACCCCCTCAAGTGACTCCATGCCTGCTCCCATCCACAGAAGCAGCGGGGCAATTCTTTCGGAGATAAGCACTTGCAGTAGGGCAGTAGCAGTAGGCCAGACAGAACAAATGCGACCAAGATAAACAACATATAAGGTGTTTCCACTGCCCTGATTAGGCAAATCTTTGCAAATCTTGAGGCTGCCCTGAAGGTGCCAAGCCACTGGGCATCGTTCAAAAGATGCCCAGAACTAGCTCTGCACCCTTATTCTGACACCGCCAGTGCTCCGAAAAGATGAAACACAGGAAGGCGTCCTAGTGGCTCATCCTTTGCAGGTGATTGCTTGAGCAGGTTTTGTGATTGTTTAGGAGCATGGGTGACGCACCTCCTCCAATAGGGACTCCTGAGGGGGGTGGGGCTTGCAGCTGTTATCGGTGAGCTTGAACTGGCTCCACGTCAGTCCCGCCTTTTCCACTGCCGCAGATATCTCCGGGATGTATTCCTCCGGCAGAGTTGACGCCCTGAGCAGCCAAACCCCTGTCAGCACTTTCTGACACAATTGCCTCTACCCCCATCGCCAAGATCATACGCCAAAACTGCCTACAAGGACACAGGTGCGCAGAGGCTCTCCCAGAGGGTAGTGCAGGGTGAACGATCCTAACAGTTGCACATGAGTTTGCTGTTCTCTAGACCCCACTTCCCAAGTCTCCATACTGATGTTGCCATTAGCATGACAGCAAGTAATGACAAATTGTGACAGGCACAGTACTAACTTGAACCAATGTAGTGTTATTTTTATGCTTGGATACCTAGCAGCTTGAGTTTACTGTTATCTGAAACAGGTGTTGCTGGACGCCCCTGAATCCTTGATGCCTAGGAACTGGAAAGCATGTACCATTATGAATAATCTCTGAAATAACAACTGCTATAATAAAAGGTTAGCATCCACACAGTAAAGTGGCTTAAGGCACCTTGTGTAGACAGTGGCGCCTCCATATCCCTTCCAGGCGTCGTTGTTGCCTCGGTAATAAATGACCACATACTGGTCGGGCTTGGATGCCAGGATGTACCAATCGTCAGTGTAATTCAGGTACTCGTTCCCATCGTTGCGCAGATATGCAGGGCTGACGTTTGATTTCTGCACATGCACACAGGAGTGATTTATCAATCGGGGGCAAAAACAGCAACTTTGCATGCAGCAGGACCAGTCCAAATGCAGTCCAGTCCTGTCCTGTCTGCCGAATAAGGCATAGGAATCCTAATGTGCTGGGCCTGCAGCATGACTGGCAGCTGAGAAAGCTGCACAGCGTTGGCACAGGCTGCTCTCGTGCTTTGCCCAACTGGACAGCATCATGCACGCGCCAATTATCACATGTATCATAGCAAATGATCAAGGACCGCCTTTTCACTCAACCCCACCGCCAGTGTGCTGAGCATCTGAAATGGCCGCCAGAAACATGCACTGCCTCTTGTCTCTGCCAAGGACAAAGATCAGGAGATCGGAGCTTTGTCCGGCAAAAGTGAAGGTGGTTTTTTGAGTTCTGCTTGACACAAATCAAGAGCTCCACATAAACGTGTGCAGAAGCACCTGGTCAAAGGTCTGCACAGTGGAGCGCTCGATGAAGTCCTGATTGCCCTTGGGGATGCGCCAGTTGATCTTCCCATACAGCTTCCCCGGCTCTGGCACGCCAAAGTAGTGCACCTGGCAGTCGAAGGTGTCAAAGAGTGGGTTGAGACCGGCTGTGATGTACCATCGCCCCTGCAGACATGCACAGGCCAAGGTGAGTCACCTGCTGTCACTCTGCACATAATGTCACATTTGCTGCTGTGCAGAGTGCGAGCGGATGCCCTTTCCCTATTTATCCTTCTTTGTGAGGAGTCACCCTCCCCCAGAGCGTGGGTGCGGAGTCAACAGAGTAGCATTTCCTGCCCATTCTTCTGGGCATGGCTCCTGGATTCCATGTTCTAAGACTACACCGCATACCATCGGAACGAACAGGCAAGTGCACAGTTCATATGGATTCTTGGCTGCAAGATCGATTTTATCTCCTGATGATGTCTTCGTCAGCAGTCCGATCTAGCAACAATTCAAGGGCAGGCACAAAGGGGACCCCCCAATTCAACCACCGCTGCACAGGGTGCCAAGCAGGTGGACCTACTTAGCATGCCCCTCAGCTCTGGTCAGTGGCACATGAGCACTGCTGATGCAATGGGAATCTGTGCCCACCTGGAAGTTGTTCAGGTCAAAACTGGTGTCCAGCGCGCAGTCCGGGGGGACCGGGAAGGATGACTCATCCACCCTCTGCGGCACGCACTTCTTGTCGCTGACTGCGCATGCTGTGAATGCCTCCACCGCCTTGTCAGCGTACAGGTCACCGCATCGGATCTGCGCTGACAGAACTGCCCATTCAGCCGCTGAAGAATGAGGGCCGCGTCGTGGTTTTCAGTGCAGCGCAGGGAGATCGTTGCGCATGCAGGAGAGTCAGACATTCCACATTTCTGCAGTTACTTGTAGAGAGATTCCCAAGATTTGCTGTGGAGACTCACTTCACAGCAGGCCTTGCAGGCACCACCCAACTAACAAACACAATTAGCAAAAAGGTTTAGGATCCATGGAAACTAAGGTGCAGGGATGACAGAGGGCAGGACACAAATACTCTATGGCAAACTCATGACAATGCAGCCAACACGTCCTGTCGAGGAAAAACAACAAGAACTGTGCTTGCCTGGCACTCTGTCTCGTCTGGCCGCCCATTGCAGAGCTGCAGGCACACAAGGTTCTCCAGGCACTCTCCATCACCGATGCACCGCGCGAGCGCCACCTGGCAGTTGGCCAGCAGGCAGGTGCCCACCTTTGCCACATCAGCGCCCGTTGCCGGCCCTGTCGTCGGCGACAAATGCTCATGTCATTTGGCATGTCAGTCGCCTGCATGGTAATGTGCCATGCACATGCTGCGTGCCAGATAGGGCAACATGTATGGCACCAGTGCGGTGTCAACAGCAGCGAACAGTGGTACAGGATGTGAGCCACGCCTGCTAGCAGAATAGCCCCAATAGCTGCAGCAGCAGCTGTTTGTCTGAGCGCCGCGCTGTGTCCTCTGAGCGAGTCCAAAGCTCTTGTAAGCAAGCTCTGGTTGTTAGCAGGCTCTCTGCTGCTGAGCTGGGATCCAGGGGAGTTGGCTGTGGGGGAGAAGGGCTGGACATCCAGCCCAAACAGCTTGGCACCTCTCTGCTGCCTCTCATCAAGGCTGGCACGTGTCAATGTGCGTGACCTGTGCCTACGCGAGAAGTGCGGGACGTGCCTACGCCTGCTGTCGGATACTTGCAGGAAAGGCCTGTCAGCTACCTGCATGGGCAGGTCGTCCTTTTGGCACCAGGACACAGAACAAGAGCTCAACGGAATGCAACATGATCGAGCAGTGCATAGGTATGTGGTCCAACATAATCATCTAACGAGATGACTTCTGTATTCGCTGACATTGAAGCCTGCCAAATTATTTGACAGATCGCCCATCCTTGTAAGCACGTTATCCTTTATTTATCTTGGTCCCTGCTGTGACCACTGGGACAGAGTTGAGCAAAATGGCGTTGCAGGTTGATGTCTCACCAGTCTGCATATGCAAGAGCCAACCTGCAATGGGATTTCCATCGAGAGGCAAGAAGGCATGCGGCCCACTGCCGGCCTAATAAATTTCAGTCAGGATTCAGGAGATGTCGGAACAAAATTTCGTGGAAAGGCGAATTTAAAACAATACAAGATCTCCAAATTGTCGTTTCCGTGAATATTTCGTCGTTTCGAAGTCAGAGGATTGAATCAATCACTGATGAAGCCCACGACATGTCAGCAGCGCAGGTGGGGCCGAGATAGGGGCATATTGGGATACGCACTGGAATCGTGAGTTTTAGGTCTGCCCGCGCATACGAATCATTCACGAGCCTGATTCGAGATTGCCTGTCTATAATTCTGTATTTTCAAGAAATACAAGTTTCGGAGGGAATCAAAGGCTGTGATTGCTACCGTGCTTGTCATCCAGAACGCTGTTATCCGGCTCTGATATAGTAAGTTCCGTTGAAGGCAGGGCGCTGCTTGTTACAACTGGCACATAAGCGAGTCAGAAGGGTCCAAGGACGTAAAGAAATACTCCATTGAAGCTTCCTTGACAAATGACAGGTAAGATGAAGCGCCCTTCAGTCCCAACGATGATTGCGGCATCTGACAGTACCAAGTAATATACTCTTTCATCAAACTACAGAACCTCGATCAAGTGCACTTGCGCAATGTCAAAGACTTTTGACTGTTTTCCCCGCAAAAAGTAGGAGTATGATTTTGTCGAGGCAGTTTTCTGGTTGTTTCAAGTGCTGATACTGTGCCTACTCTCGCAGCAGCAGTATTACCTGTGACGGACGCAGACCGGAGCAAGGGCACGATGTGCACAAGAGACATGTCAGTGGACAGTCTGCAGAGCTCCATGGACAGCCTCGCCACGCACGAAGCCCCCAGCACATCTGCCCAGGTGAGCGCCCCAGCTGGTGCAGAACACGAATCTGAGCTGCCCAACAGAGACTTCTCCGTCGCGAATGCATCTCTGAACGATCGTATGCGCCTGGTGCCATGTGCTGTCCGTATCCCCATTCTGCATTGCTGAATCTGCCCAGGCTCCCAGTCAACCCCTTCTAGCTTTCCTAGGCAGCACATCAAACATGTGGGGGGCACATGTGCTACTGTGCATGTGCATGCAAGGGCATCCCCCTCGGGATCCCCCGTCTCGGGACCCCCCGTTTCTGGATGACAGGGATCAGCCGCCAGCAAATTTCCACGCGCCCAGGAGACCTCCGTGCACAAAGCTGGACTCAGCAATGCAATTCAGCCAGGTGAATGTCAATTTGAAATCTCAACATGCGCAGGGGCGGCACATGGACTATGACGCTGTGTTGGCGAAGCGGCGCGCCCACATCGGCCCCAACACAACGCTCGTCTACAAGCGCCCGCTGCACATGGTGCGCGGGGAGGGCTGCAGGCTTTGGGACGCAGACGGCAACGAGTACCTGGACTGCGTCAATAATGTGGCGCATGTTGGACACTGCCACCCCAAGGTGCGCCCTTGCCTGCTTTCTGCAGCTGATTCATGGGGCCCTGAGGCTAATTGCCAGACAGTAGGATCCCCGAGGTCTAGCATCTATTATGCAAAGGGAAAACACTCCACGCCAAGATGCACACGCGCATCCTTTCACCAGCTCGTTCACAGGGGTGCCAGCCCTGTGTTGGGCTAGGTGATGATTGAGGCTGGCATGTCGGTGTTCCAAAGGGGTCCCGGGCATTGCAGGCGGTCTGCACTGTGCTGGGCAGTTTTGCTCGGGCCAGGCTAGAAACAATAAATCTGAAACGTGCTGCACCCCTGGGGCTACGCGCGCTTGATGCTGCTCATGTGGAGAAGTGTTCTAGGGACCCTGCTGCCATTAAGCATTTCTGCAGAGGATGCAAATTAGGTGAATGCTGCTTGTTCCTGCATGGTCTCCTCTGGTGCCAGCTGTTCCGTTGGTCGTATTCCTCCTACTAAGGGCGCAGACACATCCTGCTCGGGCATGAGGATTTCCTATTCTCCGAACAGGTTGGTAGCCGCCTCAAAGGGTGGCAGAGGTGCAGTGGAATACCCGGCACACAGACTGCTATCAGCACATGATAGCCTGCAGCGTCCATCAATAAACCGTTCTCAGACGCAGGTGCCGGCATGTGCGTGCAGGTGACGGCAGCCATCGCGCTGCAGCTGGCAACGCTCAACACGAATGCGCGCTACCTGCACGAAGGCCTGAGCTCGTACGCTGAAGCGCTGACAGCCACCTTTCCAGAGGAGCTCTCGGTGTGCTTCGTGTCCCTTCTTGTCTGATCTAGCCACAATGTTATAATTTTGTATTATGCATGTCTGCCATGCCTACCAAATGTAGGCGACTGAGCTTCAGCCGGCACATTGATCAAGTTTGGCTAAAGAGGCTACCCCCAATGACTCTTTCAGCATTGAGAACACTGAGTACTTGCCCATGGATGTCCGCCGAGCCTCTCTGTTGAAGCCAGAGTCTGGTTCACCAAAGTGCTTTGTGCTGTCAGTGCTGCAGGACCCATCGAGGACAGTCTTTTGCATGCTCTTTTGCATAAATCGGGTAGTCCCCTGGACTCTGAGGCACCAGATGACCCCTCTGTGATGTAATATGTTACATGCATGCAAACCCGGGACGCATAAACAGGCCTACCTTCGGGCTATTGGGGCACAGCCTGAAATTTAAAGAGACAGCATTGCAGAAACAGCATTACCTGCACTCAAGCAGGATAGCTGAATTATCCCGTTGGGGGCGCTCTTGACTGGGCACTTCTGCACAAGTGACTTCTTGTGCTCATCCTTGACACTCTCTTCCTGTGGGGCCTACAGGTGGCATACTTTGTCAACTCGGGGTCAGAAGCGAATGACCTGGCGCTGAGAATAGCACACTGCGCGGCGCCGGGGGCGACGCATGTGGCGATTATGGGAGGCGCGTACCACGGACACACAAAGGCGGTCATCGATTTGTCCCCCTACAAATACGAGGGGCCCGGGGGCGAGGGCCGGCAACCCTACGTGCACGTCCTGCCCTGCCCAGACCCCTACAGGTGCGCTTTATAACCCTTTGCACACCCTTGGTCAAGAGGGTTTCTAAATGCTTATCATCATTATGTATTCTACCGTCATCAAAAAGGAAAAAATCACTTGTATATGCTGTGCTGCTCAAACCTTGTGAATGGTTCTTCACATTCCTTGTTGTCTGCACGTTCTTGAATGTCCTCAATCTGACTGGGGGAAAGAAATCTCTTCTTTTCCTGCATTGCACTTCCCATGCATGCAACATGTGAGCGTTGGCCTGCTTTGCTGCATATGGCATTGGAGCACATGCTGCGGACAGCCCTCTGTTTACATCATTGCTCTTATGGTCCTCCGATCTAAGCCCTGATGAAGGTATAATCTTCCACTAAAGGATTGGTGGCAGCTGAAAATGGGGAATGTGCATGCTTCTGACAGGGGACAGCATTTGGATGGGCGAAAGGCGGCAAAGGCAGCCATAGCACAGGCGCATGCAGCGGGCGGGCGGATTTGCGCATTCTACTGCGAGTCGGTGCTTTCGTGCGGCGGCCAGGTGCGCCGCAATGCAACATCCTTTTAGATAACTAGACACCGTTTTTAATGCAGCATCAGGGGGTAGTCTTCAATTACCCCTGGCAGCATGGTAAGGCCACAGCGCCCGACAGCAGCTTAATCAGTTTGCAAGGGCTTTGCAGGAAGCAAGCAATGTTGTAGTAGTCTTCTCTCTGTTGCTGTTGAATGGGGAGAGTCTGTTCTGTGTGCTTTGGCAGCGCAGTGCAGTGGTAGTAAAGCAGTTGCTGCAGGAGCAAGCATGCAGCAATGCCTCCCTCTGCAGCGGTGACAAAGAGGAAAAATAATATATATAATCCATCCTGGTGCTTATGGCAGGACATTTTGGCGGAGATGAGCACTTTTCATTGCAGATTATACTTTGCACATTCAAAAGGGTGTGTACTTCCGCAGATCATCTTGCCGGAGGGCTATCTCAGAGAAGTGTACGAGGAGATGCACGCAGAGGGCGCCGTGTGCGTGGCAGACGAGGTGCAGTGCGGCTTCGGCCGTGCAGGTGACCACTTCTGGGCGTTCGAGGAACAAGGCATTGTGCCTGACATCGTCACTCTTGGAAAGCCCATCGGCAACGGTTTCCCCCTTGGCGCTGTGGTGAGTGAATGCACCCCTCTCTTCTTGCCTGTCCAACACCCAAAAGAATATTAAAGGGCTGGGTGGAAGTTGGCACACCTTTTGGCTGTGCATTGTGGGTTCATCAGAATTTGTAGGGCAGTATAAAGATGCCAATGGCTGTGCAGCACCTTGCTGATTTCTTGATCTCAATGAATGGCCGTCCTATTGCCCAATTCGTGGCAATGCTGTCCCTTCATGTGCCCAGATGGCACACTTCATTGTGTGGATTCCCTTCTGCGTCGCAGTAGTACAATTATTCTACGGCCACAATGGTGATTGTGCCACTTGGGCGCAGAAGGGGATAAAATCAGTGGATTGCACCGCCTGGGAGCAGAAAAAGTGTGTTTTTAGGATTTTCTGTCCGCCAACTAAGAGACTTAAATAATGATTACCTAAGCAATTCTCCATTAGCATCCCACTGGATCGGCTTTCTACCTTGATGAACTATTTTATGCAGTTCCAGCTTTGCGTTCCACTGACTTGTCTTTATGAATGACAAATTTCTCATGACATATTTGTTCCCTGTTTCAGATAGTCCAGCCAAAGTTTGCAGCGGCCTTTTCCAACGGGATGGAGTACTTCAACACGTATGGCGGCTGCACGGCAGCAGGCGCCGCCGGCATGGCAACGCTGCGAGTCATCCAGGAGGAAAACTTTCAGGCGCGCGCCAAACGCGTCGGGGTCTACCTGACAGCTAAGCTCAAGCAGCTGCAGCAGGTGCGACGCGTTCCCTTTTTCTCAGCACTTTTTCCAAAGCCTGGATTCGTAGCAGCTTGCCGCGCAGAGGGGTTGTGCCTGAGAGCTGTTCTTGGGGGCAGCTTTGCTTTTGCGAAGCTGCTGATTAAAGCTGTGGATTTGAGCTTGTCAGCATTGTTGGGGAAGCTGCCTCGGTGCTCATGGAAACTGCTGTTTGGTGCGAGTTCGTCCGGCATCTGCTAATCTGTCTGGGACCTCAGGCAGCCGGGCATGTAGCCTTTCGCCTGACGCCCACAGGGGGCAACAACTTGATCTACTTCCCGCAAAAGGGGAGGAAAGAACACATGCACATCTGTTGCGCACTCGGCAAGCAATGCAAATACTTGGAAATTAAGTAATCAGAAGGACGCGAGGACGCGAGGATGCGCAATGCAAGAGACTCAACCTGCAGATGCTCCACATGCAGGGCTGCGCTACGCATGATGATGTCTGAGCACATACTGCATGTGCGCGCAGAGGTTTGAGTTTGTGGGCGACGTGCGCGGGAGCGGGTTGATGATAGGGGTGGAGATTGTCGAAAACAAGGACTCAAAGAAACCGGCGCCCAACGCAGCCACGTACATAAAAGAGACGATGGTGGCGCGGCATGTTCTGCTCGCTGTGGATGGGCCGCACGCGAATGTGGTCAAGATTAAGCCGCCCATGGTTTTCGCCGAAGCTGAGGCGGATCACCTCATCGCTGAGCTAACCCAGGTGCCTGTCTTGCCTTCCCTTCCCGACTTGTGCTGGCCTTCATGCTCTGTGCAGCTGCGTCGGCTTTGATGGTAGCATCAACTTCGTTGCTTCTTGTGGAAGATGAAGCAATTGTGATAGTATGAGCCGCTGTGCGTCATTTTGTGTGCCTGTTTTATTGTGTTATTTGGACCGCTGTGGAGACTACCATCGTTTGCTTGATACACCCAATCAAGACATTTGCTCTGCCCATGCATTTGGGGGTTGAGGACTGGCGTTGCAGGCGTAAATATCACTATCTGATGTGGCTTATTTGCTTTGCAGGTGCTTGAAGGGGGTCTACCCGAGGGTGTCATTGCAGCAGACAAGCAGTGGGAGCCAAGGACGCCCCTCTGAGCTGCAGTGTGAAGTATCTTGGAGTTGATGAGCCTTGTCACATGAGAATGAATGTCTTGTCGCTGGATGCACTTAACTTGAGCAAGTGTCTGCTCCCATTTTGGTGAGTTGCCAGTACGTGACCAGCGTTGCAGTGAGAAGAGTATGTTGCTGCCAGTTGAAACTTTCACATTTTACATCTTACATTTTCTGCTGTCCTCAGAGAGAATCTTGTACTGAGATCTCAAGAAATCAATCGAGATGTCCGTGACTCGGTTAGACCTACTCTGACAATCGCCTCACCCTCTAAAAGATGACAGATAACAGGCAGCAGCATTAAGTTAAAGAAACTTTCAGGACTCCAGAATTGCTAAGGAAAGCAACCTGCAGTACGAAGATCTGCAGTACAAACTCGTCTCAGCAGTGCTGCTCTGTCTGAATTCATATTTGCATCTGTATGATGCACACTGTCTAAAATACTGTCCCATTCTCATCGTTTCTAAATGTGTGCATGCTCAGCATGACACTTTTGAAGACACTTCAATACCAGTAAGACTTCCTCTGAATTATTACCACCGGAATTGATTGCAGCCCCAAATAAATACAGTACACTTCTCTGTGTAACACGAGGCACACTGCTTCATCTGATCATGACAACAATTCTAACAATTAACTTAAAAACACCAGCTATCAGCACTTGCCACCGGTGGCAATTGGCTGGCATGTGCCGGGAGCAGCCTGGCCAAAGCACATCTGCCCAATGCTGCACTCGCTGTCATCCATGCAGCTTCCCAGTGAAGTGCCCATCGCCACAAACACCCTGACCTCCCGCCCCTTCTGCTGAGCTGTCAGGCTGACATCAGCGCTGCATGTCAGGAACCTGTCCGGCTCTTCTGTGCACTGCGGCTGCTGCGTGTCGCCCGGCGAGCAGAGCGTTGCTGGGCAGCAGACACACGCACATCCAATTCAGAGAATTGCAATCACAACAACAAGAACCCCGCTCTTGGACCCAGCTGTTGGGCTAGCTGCGGGGCCTGGCATTCACAGTCACATTCACCAGTCTGCATGAAAGGTGCTGACTACGGTAACTTCCAATCCAGATGAACTGCAAGCTAGTTGACAAATCATTGCTGCCCAAGAGTTTCTTGTAAGGACGGCAACCTAAGTGCTGCATTCCTTGTACATGCTCCAGTGCAGTGCATGCAGTCTCGACTTATCTGGAAAACTACCAGATTCCAAGAACAGGCCATGTGAGTGCTGCATGCAATATAAAACTACAGAGGAGAGCAACGGCTAAAGATGGGCAAAAGGAGCTTACCGGCTTGAGCCTGGTCTGTGACGGCGCACCCTCCGGCACCATTGCACCTGCCATTGATGACTGCGTTGTGGTTGCCCAGGAGGTCAGAACAGACGGAGTTGCCTCCTGCAGGCCTGCATGCACCGCCCACTGCTCCACATGTGGGGGTTGTGATAAATCCACATGCACCGCCCGCCTGCACCAAGCCAGAACATGCATTATTTGGAGGGCATTGCACATTATGTACTGCAGCTCGGCTACAAGTCTGCTCGCTGTTTTGCATTGCGAGTGGCATTGAGCAGATGCATGTCAACAGAGCTAGTACTGACTATCTACCAGAGACCATGGAACAACAGGTATGACACACAGCCCATGCATGCAGGCATGTCATCTCCTATTGGCAGTCCCTGGCTGGCAACAATGTTAGCCATGAGGAGAGGAAGGTAGGCGGGTTCAGACAGCTCTCACCGTGAGGCATGAGTTTGCAGGGCAGCAGTGGGACACCTGGCTCAGTGTCAGCGGCTGAGTGCATGCGCCTGACAGAACACAGAAATCATGACTAGCTTGCACATGCTTTGCACATGTTTGCTTTCTATTGATGAAAGACACAGGTTATTTCCTCCGGCACTGCATTTCAGAAAGCCTGGCTTCAAGCAATGCATGCAAGGGACATGAACAGCAGACATCATGCCTGGTCATGGGTGCTGGTTACAAGGATCTCCTCATGCATTGCATTCCAGGAGTCTGGCTTTCCAAGCAAGGCATGCATGTGACATGAACATGCATACATTTTGAGGAGTGCATGCAGCATGCATGAGGTCTAAGCAAAATGTAACAGACCTGGGGCGTAGGCAGGAGGCTGAAAATTGGGAGGAGAGTAGGCAGGTGGGCTGGCAGGGGGTGGTGAGCCATGTGCAGGTCCGTAGGCGGGGCCATAGGCAGGGCCGTAGGCTGCAGGTGACTGCATAGAGGCAGCTGGGGATGGTGGTGGGACTGCAGCAGTGCATGAGAATCCCTTGGGAGCCTTTCTTACCTTGATTTAGTAAGGATCCTGGAAGGTACAAAATAAATGATGAGACTTGCATCAGTGAGGGCTGAAGCACTTGTGACCTCTGAGGAACCTCCTCCTTTCCTGAGCACTGACCATCAGAGGCAGATTTCGGCGTGGTCTTTCCTTCCAGAATGATTTCTGTTGTCTGCAGCACCTATGAATTTTACCTACGAACTTCACAAACAACGGCGGGGACATGCTGGAAGGGCGTACTCTTAGGCAAGAAGGTGCCAGATGAAGCAGTTCCTTCCAAGGACTTCAAAGTCTCCTGTCGAAGCAGAAGCGCCAACAGTCAATTCAAACAAATTCCAACGTAATCAACAGACTTACCATCAAGTAGGATGAGGTTAATAGGAGGCCACTGCCTCCAATGTACCCAAGCACACTTGGCGTGCTGCTTCCTTGAAAAGACAGCACGATCCCTTGGACGGCTGCCAGTTGAGTTGTTGTAACGTAATAGATGGTACTCAATCCAATTATGCATGGTCCTAATACAGCAACAAATTTTGTTCAGGGAAGGAGGTATCAGAAGAACACACCGAGATGCTATCGTTGCTTGCACCTCCCGCCGCTGCCGCATCGTAGGCAGCCTGTTGCGCTACACTGATATCTGAAATGGAACCGTACACATTGCCCTGGCCACTGTATTGGCCGGATGCGTGCAGAAAAGACGCACTCAGGAAGAGCAGCAGGGCCATCGACGCAGACGGAGCTCTGTCCTTCAGCCCCACTCTTGGCGGAGACATCTTGCCGCTTGCAAGGACCTTCTGGTCTAGATGCTGAGATTCACAGGATCAGTGTGCTTTCAGAGGCATCTTCATTCTGGAAAGAATCTTAGAGCACCAGACTTCTGCCATCGCATCGGCGGGGCGGGGAACGGGTTCCCCCAAGGAGCGAGGGGACCACCAGCACGACAGCTGCTCAGTCGCATCCCACCGAGTCCGATTTTTTTGGTCTAAAATTTGATCCTGAGCGGTGCCTCAACTTGTCTCAAAATACTTTTCCACAGTCCTGGTGGGTTGACCAAGTTGCAATAGCACATTTCAGGGCGGATGACAAAGCTGGACCGTGTCATACGCGTAAGCTGCATGCAGCTGCCCGCATGCACTGCCGCTGCGCGTGGTAAAAGGCCCATAGATCAACATTGCAACATGCTTCACTATGATGAAACAACACTTTTTACATAGGTCGTCTGCCATGGTTGGCCAGCAATGTACAAGCAAGCAAACACAATTGATCAATGAGCATGCATATGCTAACTATAGAATAGCGCAGCCTCATAGCTGACAGGATAGCATGGGGATGATATCACGAATGGCCCACAGTGCCCAGGCGGTCCCACAATACTTGCAAAAGGCTCTGAAACACTTCAGGATGCATAATCTCCACACCGAATTTCAGGAAGCTCGCTACTTACGTCAAACCTCAGCCTGAAAGTACCCTCTGTCTCAGCAGCAATCCTGTTACTGAGAAAAATCGTCTGAACAGGTTGAGCGGTCAACTCAGTGCCACTCAACCAATACACCCGTTAGCGTTGTTTTCCACTGACCGGAACATCTGCACGTTGGTACATTCATGCTGAAGACTAAATTGCTTTTGCAGGCTGCAGAGCCCGGGCCACAACGCTGAAATTCTTCTGCAACACACTTGGACCAAGAACGCTTAGAAGACACCCATACACACCGAAGGCAACAATGCTGATTCCACAAAACAGGATGATGCCATCTCAGAAGTTCTGAGTCAGAACGCTACAGTGCGCGCGCGAGCCCTTCTTTGGGCAATCTGTCAGCACAGGCGATGTCAGCGGCAGTGACTCAGCGGCGCCGGCTCTCCTCACATGGAGTCAGCGCGTGCAGAACTTTGAGCGCTAGCGCTGATGTCAATGGAATGTCTCAGCGGCGGCGGCTCTCCTTGAGCAAAGTCAGCACGTGCGTGTGACCCCGCGGCGTTGTCAATAACCCAGCGCTGACATCAACGCCGTCAATAATTCTCCTCAAGCATTTTCAGCGCATGCCTCCATATTCTGGCATTGTCATCTGCTAGTGCTGACATCAGCGCCGGCGGATCTCTTCCAGTGGAGTCAGCGCATGCGGCCGTTGCGTGGTGTTGTCATGCATCAGAAAATGATGTTATTGGCGACGACTCAGCGCCGCCGGTTCTCCTCGAGCGGAGTCAGCGCGTGCGTCCGTCGCCCGGCGTTGTCATGTGGCACTCGGGCCAGCCGCTGTTCCAGGTAGGTGGCGCAGGGGCGTGCGCCGACCCGCTGGGCCTCGTCTAGCGGGGTGTTCCCCCACCTGTCGCGCACGTTCACGTCCGCGCCGCCCTCCTCCACCAGAAGCCGGATCTGCCAGGGCAGTGAGGCACTTTTGTCGGGGGACAAAATGAGGAAGAAATAATACAGCAAGGCTGTTTGTAAGCCCGGCTAGCTTATAATGCGCTGACATTCTCATAAAAACAACACTACAAGATGTTTCTGTGCAAGGGGACGTCTTGTTGCAGTATTTCTACCTGTGATCATGTGCAACTACACTACGCAGGTTTCAAAACCCAGGAGCCACGCTGGCACGCACTTTTGGCATGTATGCCAGTGGTATGCTGGTAGCTCCCCTTCCATGGAAACTTGTGAGGTCAAAAGCATAAGCATGATTTGAAAATCGCAAGTATCTTCATGTACACTGCAGGAGCAGAAGGTAAAGGCAGCCGCACCGCTGCGGTGTTGCCTTCTGATGCGGCAATATGCAGCGCGGTGCGTTTGTCGTAGTCCCCGGCATCGGCCGGCGCGCCAGCCGACACCAGCCGCCGCAGCAGCGGCAGGTCCCCCTCAAACACACATGTGCACAGCTGCGAGGCCATCGCAACCCTGTCCTGGCCCAACCTGCAGAGGGGGAGGAAGCTCAATCAAAATCCCCATCTCCATTTACCTTGCTGGACCTTGGGGACCAGTCTGACCTGCTATACAAGAAGGCACCAAACAAGAACCTGTGGTAATCAACAAAACGCTTGATAGTTCCCTCTCTATGGATCCTTCCAGGGTCTACCATCAATGTCACTGGAACTCTGGGAGGTGAGTAGACCCCAAAGTACGTTGACAAAATCCCTGCACCTCCTCCTTGCAACTTTACTTGCTATTGCAGTCAGAAAACCCAGAGCACCCCCTGCATCTGACCATGCCATGGCAGTTATCCCAGCATGAGATGGTTCAGGAGGAGCACTCAGTGAGAGTCTTCTACCGTACAAATCTCAATCACTGCTGCACCAGCGGCATGCCTGAAGAAGCAAGCATTTCATTTCAAGTTCTTTCAATTTAAATACTTATGAGGAAAATCTCACATGGCTCCCTGGCGGCGCAGCAGCTCGACGATGTCAGCGTGGCCGTGGATGCAGGCTTCCATGAGGGCGTTCCTGTTCAGGCTGTCCTTGGCGCTGACGTCAGCGCCCGCTGAGATCAGCGCCACCGCCACGTCAGCGTGCCCCTTGGCCGCCGCCAGCATCAGCGCCGTCCGGCTGTCGTAGTCTGCGCTGTCGGGCGCAAACCCCTGGTGCAGCATCTGCGCACACATAAAACATAGACTTTTGTGAAGTTGGTGGTTTGAAGTACACTTGTCTGAAACAGTTCGCTTTGCGTTGCCCAGACTTGAGAGAATTCTCCTGGCTTCAGATGCGCGTGATAATGTGCAGAGCGCACTAGAATTTATAATGTCATGATTGCACGATCACACTTGTTGCAAGACACACTCTATCGACACTTTATTATCCCTGTGATAGAGCCTGCAAGAATGGCCGTTGCGGCACATGATTTTTTCTGTCCCCGAGAGCACCAAGGCGTGACTTCCTGAGCAAGAGTGGCCAATATTGATCCTGGTATTGATTGAAGGTATGCAGTTGACATTTGAGAGGACCCTGACATTATTCTTCACCCACTTTAGCTTAGGGCTTAGGGTTTAGGGAAGGGGCCCTTATAGTAATATTTTTCACGGGGATTGCAATGGTAGATTTAGGGTTTAGGGTCGATGAAGGGTCGATAATTATTCAAGACACAAAGTGGGTGAACTTTAATGTAAGACGAGAGAGGACATCGTACAAATGCTGACCTGGCGGATTTTAGCCGCGTCGCCCTGGCTGGCGGCATACAGGAATTGGTTGGTGCGTTCTGCGTCCTGCCGCGCGAGCGTCTGCTGCACCATGCTCCTCACCCGCAGCAGGTTCGCCATCGCCTGCAGGGCAGCTTCCCAGCATCAGCCTCTATTCACCCCAGCTTGCTCGGTTCATGACCCCAACAGCACATTAGCACAGTATCATTGTAAGTGAATAAGTACAAGGACTGCCTGCACAGATCACAGTCACGCAATCCTGTTACAGATCAGGGCACCTGCAAGAGACACAGTACACAGTACACAACACGCAAACACCACAGAGAATACTTAAGAGTGCATTCCTTCCATGAGAGGCAACATAGACATGTTGTATGAGGCGCTCAAGGAATGCAAGGCAACAACAATTTTGGTGATGTTCTGACGTCATGTAATAGACTGTGAATGGCCATTTGACAGGGCTAGAATGCAGCCATGGCCAAAGGTGGGTGCATCATCAGGTCACAAAGAGAACATCTAAAAGTCTTTTCTTGCAGAATCTTTTAAGGGCGTGTGCAATCCACACAGTTGACTCACCATCTCCTGCCGGTGAGTCAGGCCAGGAATGGAACTGCCACCGTTGACTGTTGAGCCGGCGGAGGGCGGCTGCGCCCGAGGCGGTCGCCCTGACAGCTCACCACTCCTCCTGCAGAACATTAATTTAATTTTTTCTTACTACATTTTTCGGGATCTTTTGGGAACCACCTGACTTTCATTGGCTGCACCACTGTCACGTCAGATTATGAGTGCGCGTTACGAAGTACATTTCTCTCATGGACAGGAGATTCTACTTACCCCCTCAAAGCTGGACGGCCGGCACCGCTCGGATCAGAGCCCCCGCAGCCATCAGCCTCCGAAGCGCGCTCGGCTGACGGCTGCACGAATTTGAAACTGGCAGCGGCTGAAAACGGCGTCGGCGGCGGCACTTGCTGCTGTGGCGCGGCCTGCGGTGCGGCTTCCTGAGTCCCTGTAGAGAGCCAGAACACATCAGTCAACCACTAACCTTGGCAATCAGTATGGGTCATCGAGACTAGGCCCGGCAGACAAAACCAGCTCAGCATAGTCTACATCTGTCACCTTTAACTTGCTCACCAAGCATCGCCTGTTCTCAGCAGGTGGGCATGAGCTTGTGGAGGGGCAAGGAGATTATTTCATAAGTGCATGGATTGCCAGGCATGGGAAATCGAGATACTCACTAAAGCTCTTTATAAGCATGGTCTCATTATGCTTGCTCGGGGACATGTGGCCCCAATTGGCGGGGGCCAGCGTAAATAATGAGCACCATGCCCATGCTTTATTGGGTATTGATTGATCTGGCGAGTCCAACAAGGGGTAGGATTGTGGCAGCCTTCAACTGCAGCTTGTCTGCACGACGCACCTTGCATCTTGGCAGGAAAGGCGTGTAATAACAACAGGGACATGTGAGGGGAACCTGCGCGCACCTGCGGCCGCAGCAGGCAGGTCACGGGGAGATGCGCCGCCGGACGACCCCGAAGCAATGCTCTGCAGAGTGGCCACCGGTCCGGCCCTCACACCTGTACCTGCAACACAATCAATTCTGCTTTTCATCTGTTGACCAAAGCTGGTCCGCAAGTTTTGCAGCCAGATGCATCTGCCATGAGAGACACCTGAGCTGTCATTGATCAAACTGAGAGAATGCTGGACTGTCTGCTGCATGTCAAAGCTTGCAACCCAGTGACACAGGTCAAGAGGTAGGACAATGATAGTGCCAAAGCTCCTTTCGAGCAAAAAAGCTGGATAAATGCATTATTCTTATTTTCACATTTCAGAGACCCGTTGGGAGCCGCCTGAGGCTCACTGGTCTTGTGGGCAGTCTTCCCATGCCCATCTTCATATCCAAAATTCTTGAAAATCCCACGTGTCTGCATTTTGTCAAAGAATTGGCAATTCTTATACTGTTCCGTACTGCATTTTTTTCAAAATCTGCTTCCGCTAAGTCTGTTACTGCTCTGTGTTTGTCATGTACTCGGTCAGAGGCCAACACTATGATGCCAAAGCTCCAAAGACAGCCAGCATATCTGCATTGTTTTAGAGTATGTGTCAGGTGAGGTTTGGCAGTGCTCAAATAGACAGTCCGAGGCCATAACGATGAGTCAGCGGGATTTACTACACCTGGGGGCTCGTCTATGAGGGCGCCCTCCACCAATTCTGGCGCGGCCCATTTGAACTTGAGTTTGGATGGGATGGTCGGAGCTGAGTGCAGCATGATGGTGTTGTATGCATGCGCGCCCCCGCGGCCCCGGAATTGCTCCTGCACGTTCTGCGCGCACATGCCCGCACATGTCACCATGCTGCGAGTACCGTTCTACAAGCACCCTGCATCTTGTGGAGCATGGCTCCAGCCCCTTCTTCTGAATGAGAAACATTCTCCTTGCATTTGATGTTATACTCTTGCAAAGGTGCCCAATGCTTGAGAAGCTCTTTCCAGGTGCTGCTCTTTCAAGACAGCTGCAACTTGGCGAGATCTTGAACATTGAGAAAGTAGCGCAAGGGCTCACACCAATTTGCCTTCCAAACCAGACAAAGCAGCTGTTGGCAGTGCGCAGCACCTAGGAGCATGGCGCTCGCGCTCTCAACGGCCCATATTGCAGCATACGGGTCTATGGACAATATATCAGGCCTTGAAGAAGAGCCATAAATAGCTGCACCAAGAGCAAGCACCTCATGGGGGCGCGCACGCAAGTTGGTGACCACGGTACAGAAATTGGGCTCTAGGATTTGGGGAGTAAATTCCATTATATCAAGTCCAAAAGGGGACAGATATCAAGGGGTCGCGAATAATCACCTCGTGGGCGCGCGCAAGAAGGTTGGTAAGAACGGTGCGAGCGCCGATGGGGAATGCGGCGGCGATGGAGTTGTAGGCGCCACGTGGCACGACTAATATGCGACACACGCTGACGCTGCGCACCGTCTCCAACTGCGCTACCTCCGTGTAAAAGGCCACCTCCCCAAACGCGTCCCCCGCCCCGTACAGCGATCTGCCAGACACCAGATCGATTATTTTCAAGCTACCTGCCCAAAACTTTGCCTGTTGTGGCGCGCCAAAGTATGATGCACGAGCTGCAGCCTTCATAGGGAATGCCATCACCTTTGACTATGCCTTCGGCATGCTTCAGCACTAAATTATGGGGGTCCGAATGGCACATACGCAATGATGATGACCCATTAAATACAATGCAGCAGAAACCTCCGGCAAGGTTCTGAAACCCCTAGTATTTCTTTACAATTGTTTGCCACGCAGTCGCGGAATTCATATCAATGTCATGCACCCCTGCCCTACAGAGAGCGGAAGGGTGCAGCTCCTTCGGGTCACAGAAGTATATTCCACCTGCTGTAGGAGCCGCCGCGGATGCTCGAGTGGCCGTCCAAATCGATGGTCAGCTCCTCGGCCTCCTGCCCCGGCCGCAGCACTTCCACCATTCCCCCCACCAGCAGCATCAGCTCGTTCACAGAATCGCCCTCCGACAGAATCTCCACCTGCGCAGCGCAGCACAGCGCGCGTTTCGTGCCTGCTGAAGGTTCCTCCCCTTGCTATAATAGAGGTCTATGGCGCTCTGCATGTCTGCGTGCACCTACGTAGAGCCACTGCACAGGACTGGCACTCTGGCAGCCGTGACCACACAGCAGTGCTGATTGATCCCTATCATGTCGCTCGGTTTGCCTTCTTACATATGTGCAATCCTGCATTGTGTAGGAATTGCCAGAGGTCTAAGCAGTGCTCAGGTGACAAGCAATCCGGCTGGCCGCTGATGGCTGCACCAAAATGCATCTGCCCCGGACGCAAGAATCACGACAAGCAAGCCCGACTGTTCCCCTGTGAGAGGCGCTTGAGCTCCCTCGCGCTGCTGTTGATCTCGGTCACACGACCTCCTTTGCCTCAATGCATGCAGATAAGTTTTGAAAAATGTCATTTGGTAGCTCAGAGCAATCAGGCATGCGTGCGCGCACCTCTGGTATGAATAGTTGCATGCTAGCGTCACTCAGAAGCAGCTGGAGATATTTCTGGTGATTTAAATGGGACCCAAGACACGCTTTTTATATAAATAACACCCTGAAATTATTCTGTTTCCACTAACATGAACTTAAGGCATGCGCGCGCACCTGCGGCATGAAGAGCTCGATGCGCGCGACGCTGAGCAGCGAGTCTAGGAACTTTTGGCGTACGCCCTTGAAGAGGTACGCCCCCCGCACGTGGCGCAGGTACAGGTGGCGCAGAATGCGGCGCCGGATTGTGGTAGGAAATATGTGCAGCACCTGAAGGATCATAATTCGACATAAATACTCTTGCAAGTTGCTGGTGACAGATGGCGCGGGGTTCGAGACTCAGATGGCCTTGAGGTGGATCCAAAATTTACAAGGCAGCACTTTTTGGCTGTCTCTAGAGCAGCAGTGTGGTTTCAATGTGCAGCAGTGGCAGCGCATGCCAAGAAAGGACTCCACGCAAATTGGAAGACACACGGGGGTACAGATATCTCAGAATCTGAGGGAGGTGGCCTCTGGGGTGTAGAGCAAAATCAAGGAGAAGACTCCAGGGGGTCAGAGAGCGCAACCTGCTCGTCTGAGGCCTCCTCGTTGTTGAAATGCAGGCGCAGGTGGGAGTGCATGCTGTCATTCAGATCCTGCGCACCAGCAACCCATGGTCGAAATCTTACCACACTAAAGTTTAGTGACTAAACAGCTCCAAGAAACCATTACAGCACTCCAATCTGAAAGCTGCCCTGACTTGATCCAAGTCGGATTAAAGTCATCCAGCCTGTTTAATGCAGCAAAGACAAAATGGAGGCAGCTGGAAGCATGCTATGAGCTAAAGCCATGTGTATGCAACAAGCACATGCCCAGTTGATGACAGCTCACATGTTTTCCTCCAGAGCTTTTGATGCCAGCCCATCTAGACCGTGTACTGACCATTTCATGCAGAAGTAAAAACCTCCTACGGCCAGATGCAGATTGGGCCGAGGTGCACCTCAGGGATCTCATTGACGGCGTTGTACTCCTTCAGATTTGTGGACAGGTCTCTGTAGCGCCCGGTGCGCTCGTCATGCTTCACCACCAGCAGAGTGATGGTTCCCAGTACGTATGCGCCCAGCGCCAGATTGAAGAACATGTACATCGTGGCCCACACCGCCTGCACGCACGAAAGCTCACTTATCAGCTGTTGTGTTGCCAGAATCACTAAATTGAGGGGGTTTCCCAAAGGTGACTATATGCTGCACCGGGGTTGCATGGATTGATTGTCAGTGCAACTTCAAAAGAGCTACAATGCCTTTCCAATTGAAGTTCCAATTTGAGCAGGTATTTGTTGGTTGCACATGCCGTCAGGAAGGGTAGCTTGGCCAGCACCCAAGCTGTGTCCCAGGTGGGGTTGCAACTGCTAAGCAAGGCAGCACGTGTGAATGTCTTGTGCAGACGGCAGTTTCATTAGAGCCTGACCTCTGCTGTGTTGACTGCAGAGAAGTCCCCATAGCCGACTGTTGCCAGCGTGGTGATGGCCCAGTACAGTGAGAAGGCATACCTGCGATAGAAACCTGATCAGGCGCAGATGCTTCATGGAGCATTTTCATGTCACCACAGAGAAGACGAGAAGAAAATGCAGTCATGGCTCTGCAGTCATCGGTGTATGATGCACCGTGAGCACATGCAATAACAATGCAGCAGGAATGCACTGTGTCATGCAGAAACAAGAAGGATCAATGGGCATCTCCAGCATGGACAAGGCAGCATGCAGAGGCACCGCACAGTGAAGTCCTTGTTTGCTGGAAAGGAGCAGGGAAGGAGAAATCAGTACCTGACTGGCAGGCTCAGGTCAAACACATCGTCAAAGTGGCGCCCAATCCAGGTGTCATGGTCCAGGCCGTATTGCACTGCTATGAAGTAGAACATGCATGCCGACCAGTGCGTCACATAGAACACATACTGCGCAGCCACACAACACTTTGAAATATGTCAATAATACAGGCCAATTCATGTTGCTCCCTCTTGAAATAAGCATAGATGTTTGAGCAGATGATGCCTCCCTCATTGCAGACACAGAGTTTGTGCATCGACCCACTTGATGGAACTGCCTGTCATGCACTGCAAGACACCTGCATAAAGGGATGGCGAGGCAATAATTGTCTCAGGCTGAGACCCTCAGCAGTCATGGCATCGTTGGGGGCGCTTACTATGAGGTTCCTGATGAGCGTGACCCAGAGCAGGGACATGGTGAGGTTGAACTCCAGGTGCTCAAAGAACCAGCGCACACGGTACAGCCGGATCTGCGCTGCCAGAACTTCATCAGTCCTGCCTCTTTCCTTTTCAAAATTTTTATGGAGAAATAATCCAGCCACATGGAGGCATGCCTAAGTATGCACCTGCTTGCAGCTACCAATCCTGCATGCAAGAGTTTGAGTCAAGTCCATGAAAGGTCCAATTGTTGGGTGCAGTGTGCAAGACCGGACAAGCTCTGCCCCAAATGCTATGCATGACTGGGAAGACTATAAGGCTTCACATAAGGTTGCATGTGCATGCAAGGGCGCGCTACTGCACATGCCAGCACATGCTGCAGCAAAGCAGGGCAATAAAAATGAATAATGGTTCCATACAAGCCCTTCAGGCGCACCATTCGGAGCAGTCTCAGAAGTGGCACCCTTGCGATTATGCTCTGCCCGGCATGGAAGTCACCCAGCACCCACAGGGCCAGGTAGTCCAGTGGTAGCCAGGCTGCCATGTCCCAGTAGAACCGAGTCCTGCAACCAAAACGACAATCTTGACTATTCTCTGCCCTCAAGGCAGGTCCACCTAACTTGACATCCCTTTCAAAATACATCCCAGAGGCGCAGATGCCTATTTGCATCATTGCAAACATTACTGCAGCTTGTCTGCAGCACTTAGCAGGAAAAGCGTGTGATAATAATAATAATAATAATAACAATAACAATAATAATAATAATAATAATACAACTCTGCACTCCATTCAAATGATAAAGCCACAAGGAATAAATATGCAATATCCGCTATTCTGGTCAAGACATGTCATAACGAAGACACACAGTTCTAGAATTCTGTGTGCCGCACAGTAAATACTCTGTTGATGTGCAATGACAAAATTTTTGCAATGTTTAATCAGGCTAAGAAAGTGAAGAACAGGCACCTGCGGTAGTTTTTGGCCACGTCTGCCTTGTTGGTGATGAGGACCTCGTTCTCAGTGAAGGCCACTCGGAAGCTGATGACGATGTCAATCGCATACAGCAAGTGCAGACCCATGAAGATGATTGATGACGGGGATGCCCACGAACTGCACAGTATCACAAACGACATCTGATCAGGTGCACAAGTGTGCTTTCAATATTAGAGAGGTCCTTCTCTGCTCTACATGCAGTGGAATGCACCAGCCAGATCTCAGGCATGGCTGTCGTTTGAGCATGATAGACATAGTTTGGATCTGCCCTGATGTGGTGCAATACACCAGCCAGATTGGAGGTGCATGCGTGCCATTTGAGCATCAAGGACACATTTTGGGATCTGCCCTATATGACGTGCAACGCACCAGTCATACCAATTGTGCATGCCTGTCATTTTATCAATATAGGGATGAGCCTGCCCTACCGCATGTTGAACATGGGACCAGCATGGAAATGCAGACATGGCCAAGGAAAAAGGGTGTATGATATTCTTCCAAAGGTCCTAATGTCGTGCGCTGGAGTCCAAGTTGTGTGTTTGAGGAGGTAGGATCGCACTAGCGCTCTGAGTGGGGTAGAAAAGCCACGATCCAAGGCTCGTAGACGCCTGTGAAGCCCGCTCCAGCAATGGTAACCCCCCACCAGATGCAGTACCTGCAAATCAACGCCCAGGATATCTGGAAGCATGCAGCCACTGGCATACAATTTGATGGACTACCGTGTTACTCAAAGGTGTGTGCGCTGAGTGCTGTCAATCTATTGAGCTTACAAGGAGCGCTCACCAGTCGGCATGGGGGTCTATTATCCACTTGGGGATGTAGGGCTTTTGGAGGCCGCTCTTCCGTCTCTGCATGGACAGCACATGAGCTGCTCGGTCCTGGCCTGCAAATGAGCTGAATTTCTGCCCAGATCCGGGACCACCGTACTGTTTTACACAGCAGTTCCAGCATGAATGAAATTCAAAAAAGGTCTAAATAACGAAAATTGCCTCCTGCTGCACCTGCCTTTGTACATCACAGCATCAACAACGTAGCATGGACTGCGAGCTCAGAGCTGTTTGACTGATATTAGAGGAGCAACACAGCTCTAAGAATGTTATAGGAATACCTTTAAGCGTTACAGAGAAAGAGGCAATTGTGAAAGTACATCAATAGTGCTAGAGAGTTTACTCTGTCCAAGTGGCCCTGCACTGCTGGCAGGCAGTGCGCGTCGGATGTGGCATGAAGCAGCGACTCCCCCAGATCATTACAGGAGGATGGCCGGCGCCTCATGCTTGCATTGCTCGACATGTGGCCGAGCTGAGCGGTCTCTGCAGCTCACCGTCCGCTGGAAGTGTTGGCACACACCCATTTGGTGCGCATCGAGGCGTCCAACCTTGTCAATATCCTCGAAAAGCTCTTGAATGTAAGAAATGTTTTTTTGCCTGAGCAGTGGGGACTCCGCTACGCAGGATCGAGCTAGGTTCTCCGAAAGACGAGTCACATGGTGCACGTGTAATGCTGATGTCACTTCCCCTTAGATTTCCCCTCGAGACATTCTCAGGGTTTCAGCCTTCGTGGCTCTAGCTTCTTCAAGATTGCTAGCCTGGAAAAGATATATTTGAAATGCAACTCTACTACAGCTTAATACTCAGTACTGTTCTTGCAGTGTCTGCGCTTGACAGGGCTCAGCCTGTGAGAGAATTTAGGGCTGTGTCTGCGGATAGTCCAAGGAAAATTTGATAGCTTGAGCAACAATCTATAGTTTTCAATATGGATAGATGGCTGCTATATACTCGTTCTGAGTGCTAGTGCTCCAGGCATGTTCCGCATCTTATAACTTTCCTTATTGCATCGACGCAGTCAGCAGGTTTCCTTCGGAGCAGGAAATTTCAGCAGGGTGTCCTGCATTGGTGGCAATCAAATGCCCCCAATGAGCGTTTCCATGCCCGTTGGCGCAAGATACCCCAAGCATTTTTCGAATATGAAAGCAGACATGCCGCTGGTAAATATAAGGATTGCGAGCCACAGCTTTGCATCTACCAGCCAGCGCGCACCCCGCAGCACAATCCCTCCAGTGGGTGCCGAACCATCACAGGACAATGGGAAGCACTTGTATCCTTCAGCCGACCACAACGTACTGAGCAGCCAAGTGAGCACCTGTCCTTGGGCTCTCTTGCCCTTTGGCTTGTGAGCAGATCCCTTGTATTCACATATTCAGGAGCACCATGTATTTCAAAAAGCACCTTGCTTGGCACTGATCGTCGATCCTTTCAACAGACTGTACGTTTTGCGCATGCCTTGCTAGAGCCCCTGACATCTGCCTGATGGTAGTGTGGCATTCCATCAACAGAGCTGGGAAGTGAGGGAGGCAGCGGTGCAAGGAGTCCCCCAGGAGCTACCAGACCTAGTATTCAATCCCCAGGAAGTTCAGGCGCAGCTGAAGCAGATGCAGAGCCTGATCCGCTCGCAGCAGCGCCAGATCTTGGAGCACCAGGAAGCACTGGCTGAGATGTACTCGCTCATCAGCACACAGGTCAGCTGCGCAGTCCACCTCTTGATAGAATGAGTGTGTCAAGACACATTAGCACCGGAGACGGTGTATTTCACATGCACAAGGGCCTTGATGCTCAGATCGACCTCATCAGAGAGTTGTATTCACCATGGAGAGATACCTCTGAATTGTTCACAAGCAAATACATTTCCTGGCTTGAAGGTTCTTTTATTTGACAAGGCTTCAAGTAACGACTCCCTTGAAGCAAACCAAGGCCTTTTCGCTGACAAGCATGTCGGAATGAATGCTCTTTAGGACATTCAACGCCCTGATGAAGGCGATCTGAGCCCATTTTAAATTGCTCAATCCCGTTTTTTTATTTTCGTTGAAAAGCTCTTTGCATGACATAATTTCTGTCAATTCTGCTGCGCAGCCGGCGCAAAACAATCGCCTAAACGGCGCAGGTGGCGGCAGCATGCGGCCGTTCGACGCGCAGCTGGCGGCCGCCAGGGACCGGCGCAGCATCGGACTCTATGACGCGCGCTTCCATTCCACCAACTGGTGCACTCTCCCAAGCCTTCTTTTCCGTTGCAGCTGCAAGACTTTACCCCTAGCTGTCTCTCAGTAATTTTCTGTATCAGAAGTGCCACCAAGATTCCTACTTGAGGGGGTGTTGAGGCATCAGGCATGGGGCATGCATGAGATGTCAGAATAGTTGTGAACACAAACGTCGTGAGGATGGCGCACGATCAATGTGTTGCTGGGTAGTTTATCTCAGTGGATAATATGTAAAAATAGAAGGTCACCTAATAACTCACCTAATAATCAGGCAAAAGTGGCGCGCAAGCAGTGGATTGAGCCGGACTGGTGGTGCAGGGGAGCGACGCCGAAGGACCACAGGGTGCTGCCAAAGCGCATCATTTTAGTACGGCACGCTGAGTCAGAGGGCAACACGGACCACTTTGCCTATTCGCACATCCCAGACCCCCAGATCTGCCTGGTGAGGGCTGCTCTTCATCAATCGTCATCTGATGTCAAAATATATCACATTTGAATCCAACGTTATCGATCATCGCACCCGATCATCTTAAGATAGTGAGGGTCTCGTTGTATCCTGGGTTTTGCAATGCATGCCAGTGCGATGCTGTCCAGAGGCAACTGATCTCATTGACACTTTTAAAGTGCTCCTCTCTGCACCCTGGAATTATGTAACCCTCGAGTGCACTTTTCCAGGGATCTGCAGCACAGTGTGGCCTACATCGCGTTAAGGATAACCAGTACTGGCAGAGCGTTTGAGAGTGCACTACTAATACACTCATGCATGCAATGTGCGCAGACGCATCGAGGCCACGAGCAGGCGATAGATGCGGGACGGAAGATTCGGTCGATCATAGAGGCGGATGGGCAGCCCTACAAGCTCTACTTCTACATGAGCCCCTACAGGTGCCACGCCACCTCATCTTCGATCTTGAATTCACACAAATATTATCAATTGCACCTCCTTGCAGAGCTCCTGCTGGGGCGATGCACTCAGCTAGGCCTTTTTAAAGCCCATGGATTTGCACACGGCTTTCATGAGTGGGCATGTGCAATTTGCACGGTCCCTGTTGAGGGCTCAAAAATGTGGACTAGGGAGCCCTACCAACCAACCGCTTGATCAAGGGTTCTGGAGTGTGTTACTCTTTCTGACTTTGATTACTAGACACACGTCTGCTGTGTCTTGCATTACGAGTTTAATCCTACTAATGTGAAATATAGCTTGTGTGATTTTGGATTATGCTGAAGGGCTGCATCTGCTCAGCTGTTATGGCTGAGAAATCAAAGGTCTGACTAATCTGTTGACCCTTCACATGTTCACATGTGTGGCTGCAGGCGCTCCAGTCAGACGGTGGAGGGCATTGCGAGCTGCTTTGAGGTTGACCAGATCGCCGGCTTCCAGGAAGAAGTGCAGCTGCGCGAGCAGGACTTTGGCAACTTCCAGGTGGGTTCCTGCGCCTGATCAGGCACATGCCGGCATATGCTCCTGTTGTCAAAGACTCGCAGCTGTGCAAAGAGATCTTTGGCACCTTCCAGGTTCGTGCCGCGCCTGATCAGGCAAAGATTTCGTATTCTCATGTGCCTGTCTCAGAAGGACATGCAGCTGCCCGCTTAGGACTTTAATGAAAGGTAGGCAACCGGGTCCGCCACGTGCTCAGGCAGCGAGCCGGCATGTGCGCGCATCTGTGCAGTGCGTGCATAATTAGGTCGGTGCAATTATTGTGTTGGAACAGAATGAGACAAGTTGAGACTCCAACTCACGCGCTGCAACTCTATATGACAGCAAGCATACACTTGCACAGGGTGACAAGGACTGCGGAGATTGAAATAATAACTAAAGCCAGATGCATGCCTGTTTGTGTGAACGAGCCAGGGCAGGGTGCGGGGGGTTGCTCATTTGACAAGCGGTTATGAGACAAATTAATGAACCAGTTGGACGCTCTTTCCCATGCTGTGAGATGATTAGTGATGTTATGGTGCCTGATCAGGACACGGAGGGCAAGGAGAGGGAGAAGGCTGAGCGGATACGATTTGGGCGTTTCTTCTATCGCTTTCCCAACGGCGAGTCCGGCGCAGACGTCTACGACCGCATGACCATCTTTGAGGTGTGCTGCCGAGCTTACGGCCACTTTTGTTGAGTCCATTAATATGGGCAATTCCACCCACTAAAGACAAGACACGACCTGTTTCATCAACATTGTGCTTCGAGAAGCTCTGTAAAAGCCCTGGTCTGTCACACCAAGCCTGACTGCAGGCATGCAACATGTCCAAGGATGCAGGTACGAACTCCTCCGTACACTGAATTGATTTAGCACATTTGTGGAGTCTCTCACACGGGTTTGGTGACATGGCGACGGCCATACTGTGGGCCCTGGCCTGTAATTGACAAACCAGATCAACTCGGGCAGGAGGCGCAGCAATTATGGCGCTGTGAATTAGGGGTCTTGAAGAGGGTTTCTTTGCATGCTCGCAGAATTGTGGTGCTATGAATTGGGGGACTAAAGAGGGGGAGTGATGGGAGTTTTCTATGCATGCGCACAGGACCACATGATTCGGGACATAAACGCGGGCCGGTTTGCGAAGAACACAAGTCTGGTTCTGGTGACTCATGGCCTGGCCGCGCGCATTTTCCTCATGCGCTGGTTCCACTGGTCCGTGGCAGAGCTGCTCATGGTCTTCAACCCGCCCAACGCCGAGGTGCGACCGAGCGCCTTGCCCACTGTTTCAGCAGCCGCAGATGAGTAACCCCCCTAAGGATCATGCCTCAAGAGATACACTCGGCCTGAGAGCAGCTTGAGGAGTGAACCAGCAGGACGTTTGCAGAGATCCTGCGAGTTACCTGCAGGAGAAAACCATTTTGAGATGGGCATGTCACCTTCAGAGCAGCTCACGCATGTGGCATGCAAGCTTAGAAGTCACTTTGGGGAGCTGGTGCCCTGCACAGCATCTCTCCCTTGTGACAAAGAGCCTGATCTGCCTGCTATGCTGCTGGACAATAGAAATCTCTTCATGTCACAGCAGCTGCAGCTGCAGAGCCTGACAGTCACAGCCATCCGACGCCACTTTGTATGCTCTCACCGCTTACTTGGAAGCTCTATCGCTGTGCCATGACCGCCCAAAATGTTGAAATCTGATACACATGCTGCTGGACGTACAGTACCTAAATCCCAGATGCCTAGGGACTGAAAAACGTGCAATGAAAACATGTATAATCGCTGTGCCGGGGCTCTGGAATGCTGACATTTGTCATATTCTGGCTGTGCTGCAGCCGATAGTGTTGGACCGAATACCAAAGGATGAGGCGGCCAAGGCGGGCGGCCGAGCATCGTGGATCCACACAAAGGCGCTGTACCGGCTGCGGCCGGAGTCCAAGGACATCATAAAAGGCTGCTCTGATGACATGTGCTCCACCGCAGCATTCCTGTCCGGCGTCAAAGTCACTGACTGGGTCGAGCAGGACTGATATTCTTTGCTGCCCCCATGATTCAGGGGCCATGGGGTGTGGCCCTAGGCTAGTTGCTCAAACTATGTGCAGGCCTCATACATAAGCTGTCTCTGCTAGTCTAGCAGTGCTAGAGTCTCAAGTGTCAAAGATCTAGATTATACTGATTGCAGGGAGTGCAGTGGGTCACATCCAAGGCCTTAAGGCCAATTCCGGTCACCCTGCCTTATGCGCACTTTGCCGACATGTTTGCAGCTGCTGCAGTTGCTAGCCAGCTGTGGCAGATGCCTGCGCTGCAGCTGCAGGATTAGGAAAGATGTATCTCATATGCAGCCCCCCTCCAAAGCCACATGTTGCAGCCACCTGGTGAAATTCGTTCCTGTCCTAAACATTATTTTCTGTCTAATGGTACAGTAACAAAAATCTGCTATTTAACTCCTCTGGTTTTCAGATTCATGGTCCCTCATCTTCAGGTCCCCACCCCACAGCTGCTGAGCTGGCATCCCACAAGCTGCGCGCCAGATCTGGATCCTGCGCCAATTCAGACGCCCTGGCCTCCCGCATGTTGTGCAGATACAGCACGCTCCTCCCTTCAAGCTCCGGTGCTCTCGCTGCGTAGAGCACGGTTGATGCTCCCTACATCCAGTAGACAGTTGGGGTAACTCACTTCACTTCAATCATTGGAGAGCCCAGAACAAAAGTGTCAGAATCAGTCCGCACCAACTGGCTGAGGAGCTGTCCTGTCAACAATATTGCATGCCATTCTGCCGAACTCTACTGAGCAGCATCCCGGCAGCCCTCCATGCTGCCACAAAGGCCTGAGCTTTTGGAACACAGTGCAGGCACTGCAGCAATTTATTAAAACACTGCTCGCCTGGACATGTCCTGGTGTCCTGACGAGCGCATCAGACAATGCAGGCATTGACGCAGAGGGACATAAATGCTGCTCACCTGCTTTGGGGTCTGGAAGAGCACAGAAGCCAGCGGCTTGAGCAGTGTGCGAGCCAGAGGCGGCAGGTTGTCAAAGATATTTGTGTAGACTCGGCCGGGGCTGACTGCATGCGCCGTGACGCGCGTTCCCTCCGCCGTGAATCGCCGCTGCAACTCTAGCACGTGCAGCACGTTGCATAGCTTCGAGCGCGCATACTGCAAGTACCTGTGGCAGAAAGGATTCTTGTTAAAGAGCCTGCGTGGGCTTTTGCAGGAGGGCAATGTAAGATCAGCGCCTTGATGGCCCTACAGAAATTGCATTCCTCCTAGTGCAGCAGCGGTGGGAAAAACTACTATATCCATGGGCATCATAGATCTGCAGGTTCCCACTCTGTTGCCAGGCCACAAGCAAAGTGCCTCTCTGTTATGGGCTAGGCACTTTTCAAGGTGCGCAGGTGTTCGTTGAACACTTGATAGAACACTAGGTGAGGACGCACCAGTGGGAGGGCGTTCCCTGGATCTTGCCGTTCTTTATTTGCAGGGAGCCCTGCTTGTGCGCCCTGCTGGCCACATTGACTATGCGGGCTTTGGGCGCCAGGGCTGGCGTCAGCAGCCTAGTCAGCAGGAACGGCCCAAGGTGATTTACCCGCAGCTGCTGGTCCACCCCCTTTACTGGTGACACCCCAATGACACCTGCACGCATGTGACTCTTTTTTGCATCTGCATGAAGGTGTTTCTGCAGAACTGCACACATTCTGGTGCAATTAGTGAGATGTGGCTATGAATATCTTGGCAACTTCCCATCTGCCTTCTGTGCAAAACATGACTGCAGATGCACATGCACCCTGCAGCATCAGATCGAGACCTGTTGATCTGGAATTTGGCTACTATCCAGGATCTGGGCTAAAGGTCAGTCTACAAGAAAGCCGCAAGCAAAGTGCAGTGAGGCAATGCAGCTGCAAGGAAGGGAGCACACCTGCATTGTTGATGAGGATGTCAATGGGATGCCTGTCATGCTGCACGCGCTGCCGGGTGGCTGCAGCAAACTGTCTGACGCTGGCAAAGTCGCCCAAGTCCAAGCGGCTGCACTCGCAGCTGCCTGGCAGCTGCCTCTGCTCCAGCTCCTCCCTGGCTTCCTGGCAGCTGCCATTGCCACATGCTCTTTTAGGTCCCGTCCCTCGTGCAATGTGTGACTTGGATGGCAAAAGAGTGCGAATGATTTTGCATCCACTGATCACCAGGTGCATGTCCAGGTGCATGTCCAAGACACATGGGTCCTCAACAATTTAGGGCAGGCTGATCAGTATACATGCCATGAATAACATGTCTGCAAACTTTAAGCAGGCCAAGGACCATGCAAAGATACCGGTCTAGTCTCCTGCAGGCCATGATCACATGGCAGCCACTCTCCATCAGCCCAGCTGTCACTTCCTTCCCTGGGCGCACAGAACATATGACTATGGGCATGTTTGGCTCCACCGCAAATTTTTGGGAGGTTGCAGCTTCACACAGCAACATTTCGTTTTTTTGAAAATGAGGCCCCCAAAATGCTTTGGTCGATTACCAATGCCAGCGTTAGCTCCAGTCACTATCGCCAGTTCCGCTCCCTCCCTCATGAGGGCGTGCCAAGATTACTCTTATAAGTCTCACTGCGCCATCCTGGGATGTGTCCCTTAGCACGGATCTTTATTTAATTATTGTCAGCGGTCCAAGAACTTTGGCATGCCGCAACTCTAGCGATTGCTCTACAGAGCTGTTCCTGTGGCGAGCTTGGTGCATGCTGGCTACAAAATCTGCTTCAGACCCATTTTTCGTCAAACTTAGTTGTAGTTCAACATGTTCAGCTTTTTCAAAGCAGACGAAGGAGATTTATCCTAGGGTTCGAATAGGGCTTGAATTCCTTGCGGCTGTCTATTGGGCTGTTCTGGAAAAGAGATACTTTATATCAATCACTTCTCTTTCTTACAATTTGTCACTCTTGAGGATGCTTCTCTTTGTTCCAAAACAGTATCAGAACTGGCCACTTCGACCTTGTTGGCTTGCATCGCAAAATGGGAAGTCCGAAGAGCGCCTGAACATGCATTTGTGTTCCCTTGGAGCTTGCTTAAATTAATTTTAGGAATCATGCAGGCGCAATCTGAGCACTGGAATTCGCATCTACGGCAGAGCCACCAGAGATGCTGTGGTGCTCCAACAACCAGAGCGGGAGGTGTTTCGCATGCTCTTTTGTGCAGATTTGCACAGGTAAAGACAAAAAATTAACAGGAATATATCATGGCGTGAGATAATGGCATGCATCCCTCGAGAAAACTTTGCTGTCCAAGGCTTGGAATGACAGATCATGCTGCAAGGGGGTCCCCCTTTCCAAATCCAATATTTAATAACTATCGCAAATGGTTACAGGGGCGTTATGGAGGACGCACGAAGCCTGTGCTACGACAGTGCATGCACAGACAGAGATTGCAGCCCGTCTTGACTGCAGGTAGTTGCATTTTACCTGCACTGCCAAAGGCCAAAGGAGTCTTCTCGCCCTTATGAACCTTGTGGTGGTCTTGTCCACGGACAAGGTGCTTTGCGATGCCTAGCGTGAGGACTTGACAGCATCGCCAGCGTGACAAGTAATGCCATGCCATCCTTGATTATGCTTTTTGTCTTGGTCCCTCCTCAGGTGTGCCAGCGGCCACATGGCTGCTGTCAGAGCCAACAGCAGCCACCGCCAGTCTCATGCTCCTGTCAGCCGTCATAGGATTCAGCTTCCATGCTCTGCTGCAGCCACTTTTGTTGCATTCCCGCTCCATCCCCAACAGATCAGCGGTTGGCAGCGCAGCAGAAAGGAGCACTGCTGCTCATGCCATAGAGATGTCTGGCGGCGAGCAGGATAGGAGAGTCGAGACAGGAGAGCTGGCAGCTTCATCCACTGTATCAAGCTCATATACAGGCAGGTTATATGCCACACATGCAGGGAGCGACTCAGATGAGTCACCATTGCTTACATCTTCAGCACCATCAGCGCTTCCTGCTTCGGGACTCCCTCAAATGCAGCAGAGCAGTCCGGCGCCGGAGGGTCTTTGGAGTGCGGCCTGGAGAGGCTTTGAAGCCGCTTCCACTGTGCCAAGTGACAGCGGTAGACCTGGCACACAATCCCTCAGGGACAAGCTGCTCGGCAGGCGCAGTCTCAGCTCAAGCCCAGTCAGGTATTCACTGTTCAGCCTAATGCAATTTGCTCTCTAGTAACAGCATCCTCTTTACCCTAATAGTCATGAATGCACAGACACAAAGTAGTGGGAGTCCAAGAGAGTGCATGGTCGGGCATGCCAAGGGGAGTATAAGAACTCCCCTTGGGCATGCGAAGATCATCACAGACACGGAGTGCCTGATCAAGTGCTGATGCAGCATGCCTGTCATGCAGGAGGCGCCAGGAGCGAAAGCAGGCACCAAGCGCTCAGCAGGCAGATGCATCCTTGCAGCGGCCGCGGCTGTCGCTGCAGGGCATTGCTCCAGCAGCCAGGCTGGAGCTGCTCTCTTGCTCGCTGGCAGCGCTGGAAAATCAGATCCTTGCTCTGCCTGACAGCGTCAGCAGGTGATCCAAACACAAGTCAGAATCTTATGCAAAGTTTGTCCTGTTCAGAACCAACCAATGTACATGGTTGGATGTGGGTTGACCTGCCAAAGTTTAAGGGTGGCTGAGCTCTGATCCCTAAATGGGTTTCTAGCATGAGTTGGTGACCGCAGCATTACTTCACCTACCGCGCCCCCTTTCAGCTGAGGTCCAGTAAAAGGCTTTATTTGCATTTGCTCATGAAAACTACCCTTGCGTGCAGGGCGTCCGAGAGTGAGTGGAGTGCAGTAATGCCGGCGCTGCTGGAATCCTGTAGCGCCATCGCAGCTCAAGGCTGGCTGGGATATGCACTGCCTGGATTGACTCAAAATGTCACGTCAAGCGCTTCAGGTTCGCATCCCTCCAACTCCCTCTCATGCCCTTGCTATCACTGACAAGTGCTTCACCACTCTCTGACAGTGCTCAGAATTTCTCAAACCCGCCTGCCTGATACATAGTGACTAAAAATGCCACAACTGCTGCTGTAGCTCACATGTACAGGTGAAAGGATTGCATTATGACCTGGGTTCTGTGTAGGAATGCTGAAGCCCAGTGTGTGTTGCAGAAGGTGTGCTGGGAGAGGTTGCGAGCGCAGACGCCTCCATGGAGCTGACATCAGCGGCAAGGGCCTCCCCAGCTCAGCAGCTTCAAAATGGAGGCGGGTGGGGCGCAGACAGCGGTAGCACGAGGTCGGCTGTGGGGCTGCAGAGTGATGAGAAGGCTGCCATCCATGCTGCCATCGTCAGCTTCCTGCGCTTCCCACCATCAGCAGATGGGGCTGAGACACTTCCCAGTAGCCAGGTGAGCTACAGGCATTCAGTGTTCCAAGCAGCAAATTACGTTCCTTGATATCAATAACCATGGTATTTCTCCTTCAGCACCAGATGGGCACATGCATCCCAGAGCAGTCAAGTGTAAGACATAAAAAAGGGCCACCATTCCACTCTTGAGGGGCCCCTTTTTATGAGCCTCCTAATCGGCCTTACTAATTGACGGGTGTACCTTCTCGAGCTGAGACCAGTAACTCCCACAGTAGGCTCATGGACGTCCATAGCTAGTGCTTTGCGCAGCAAAATCCGTTCTGGAGATGCACTCTGGAAAACCCTACCCTTACAAACCCCCTAAATAAAATATAAAATATAACCCTAAACCCTAAAAAATGCTGTGTGGTGGGAGGCGGTAAGCTTGCATGTATCCTGATTCGTTCAGCTGCCATGCAGGAAGGAGACTTGGGGAGCAGTGAGGGCAATGTGGCGGACAGAAAGGCGTCAAATGATGCTGCAAGCACGAGTGCTGCTTCTGCTGGCAGCAGGAGGGAGCAAGCACTGGCCATGCTGATGGATAGAAGGGAAAAAGGCTCAGGGTGAGCGCCATTTCCTGTTTGGCTGCTTTGTCCATGCCTGTCTAGACTGCAATCATCAACAATCCCGTTTCAGAATAGATAGCCATAATGTTCCCAGACTGAGGAGAAGTCTCAGAGGCTTTTTTCTGCTGTTTGGCACTGCCGGTGCATTGCAGCAGAACTCAGAAAATGCAGGTGGACATTATGTCATAGTACATGTGAACAAGGCTGACGCTCTGTGGGATGCTTGCAGGGCTTCGACTGGCAGCAGAGCAGCAAAGGATGCGCCCAATCCATCAGGAGCAGTGACGCCAGCGCTGCTCAGGCGAGGGGCCGCCATCATACAAGACATGGCTGTAATCATCGCTGAGACAGTCGCCGAGTCCTACCTGGCAGATGCAGGCCTCGCCAGAGGAGGTACCGCCCTTCAACTTGCCGCCATTATACTTTGTGACACTATAGCAATGCAATTTCATTATATCCACATACTCCCAGCCTGGCCCCAAGAATGATCTTACCTTCATCACACCCATCACTGCAGGCCCTATGCAGATCTCTTCTGCAATACCAGAGCATTTGCACCGTAAAGACAAGATAAGCGTTCATGGTGGCAGGAATCATATCTACGGATTCCGAGCAGTATATTGCGGCTTTGCAACCCCATACTGGCTTTTGTCTGCAATGCTTCTGTGCAACACCACACGAGTGGCATCTAGAAGTCATGCATCACATGGTTGCAAAATAGAGCATCTGAGAGCATCGAGTTGACGTATTTTTATGTGTATGCAGTCACACCAGGAAGGGCGGGGTCGCGCGTGGGCAGCTGGCCGCTGCACCTGCACCGCCGAATCTCTTCCACCCGCTCCCTCGAACGCTTCCGCAACCAGGTGCGCCTGTACTCCAGACTGTGGAATATGCGCTCTTTTTGTTGAGGATTCCCCTTGGGCATGACTCTTTGCTGCTTCTGCATTCCTCCAGCATTCTTCCTTCATGTGCGATCAGCATGTGCTGTCGCTCGAGCCTGTACTTCTACTCTCAAAACCTCTGCGGTGATCATGGAGGTCTTTGCGCTGCCCTCTCTGTTGCAGGTGAGCGCCAAGAAGCCACTGAGAAAAGCTGCAAGCCATGCAGCTCCAGATTAAGAATATTGAAACTGGCTGACACTTGTGAAAGTGCACTGAAAGTGTGGCATATTTATGCATGTGCCAGGTGGCGCTGCAGCAATGGCTGGAGCGCAACTTTGGGTCCGTAACGGCGATGTACGAGGACAGGCACGAGCTGTGGGGGTGGGACCACCACGGGCGCCTCTTCAGGCGCATGCTGCCAGCCAGGCGCGCCCAGGTGAGATGCTGTCACGTCAGATTTTATGTATGCAGTGCGCACACGCATGCGCCAGGCTGGATTCGACAAAGGGTACTGACTGGTACAAAGAGCTTGGTCATGAGCACTGCACAGCAGCCACACCACTATGTCACCAAGCAGAACGCTCCTCCTGTTCAGCCTGCTCTTCCACGAAATGGGTTGGTGACTTGACAATGCATCGGCGTCTGGACGACTAAATCTGAGACAGAAAGAGAATTTAATTATGCCATTCCAACTCAGATCTCTTTTGCACTTTGTCGTCTAAATGCGAATGTCATTGTCGTGTGTAGGTGCTCCAAATTACCTTCGCGTCCCTTAGATCCTTAGATTCACTGACTGTGTCATCAACAATGAGATATAATTGCAGGAAGTGGAGCGGCTGAAGGGGCTGCGATACGCACACAGCCTGGGGCTTGAGGCAATGGACGTGGCAGCGCCTCTGCTGCAGCGGCTGCTGGGGCGGTTAGGTGATGCGGTGTCATGGTTACTTGTGCGCCTGATCGGGCGCTCCCTGGGGCTGATCTACCGCGGCGTGCGCGAGAGCCTGTCCCCCCGGGGCAGGAACGCCGGCGGAGACAAGTCCCCCTCGCCGCAGCTGGACGGTGTCTGAGCTGGGAATACATGATGGAGCAGTACTTGCTCTTTTGTGTATTCTATGTGAGCGTGGTTTTGTGCGTTATGTGAGAGTTTCAGCTTAATGTTTGCAGAGGGGGTTACAGGTGGGGAACAATTTTGCAGAACTTGAGACGGCTGCAGTGCTTGGGCAATAAATGGCTGCTGCAGCTAGCGCGCAATGCATATGTGCAGATTTGAACACAGCGTCTTGAAGCCGTGAGTGGAGAAACTGCCATTCAAGTGAAGGCTGGTTGGCTGTCTTGCATGATGGAGCGCATTCAGATCAGATTGACATGTTGTGGTCTGCAGCTGTGAATATGAATGTACTGAAGTCACCAGTGTTTCTCGCACAAGCAGACAATGCCACGCCACATGCAGATGCATATGCCAAGGCAGTGTTGTTTAGGGGCTCTTGAACCAGGGCACAAACTGTTACAGCAATTGCATGCAATGATCCTTTGCAAATTTACTCATGATCAAGAGTATTGAATTCATGAATAACCAAGACTTGTACAATTGAGAAGTCAGTACAGGAGTGGGCAGTAAGCTCTGGGAACATAGTCGTAAGGCTCTATAAGCATTAACCACGAAGCTTTCAAAATCCGGGAAAAGAAAATTGGCATTATTTTCTTTTCTTATATGCCAGCATAACAATCGCTGTGAGCAGCATGGCTGCTTACTCCAAATTCCAATATGTGAATCTCCGTTACTGCGCAAAAAACAATCCCAATGCTAATTACACAATGCTAGTCGCTGAAATCTACTCAACGCGCTCCAACATCGCACACTCGAAGGTTTCAGTCAAAACTGGTCTTCTCCACGACCTCAACCTGCACAGGAGTGGCCGGCTCGGTAATCGCCGGCGCCGGCGTCTCCCCAAGAGCCGCCAAGTTGATCATGCGCCGCTCGGTGACCTTCACACCCCCGGCAGCTGCTGGGATGCTGGAAGCCGCCACTGCCGGCGCCGCATTACTCCTCACTGAGTCACCGCCGTCGCCGGCCCGGCCGGCCGGCGCCGCCGCCGCAGCCGTCCGCCGCATTGGCCCATCCGCCTGACCCCGGCTTCTGCTGCTGCTGCTGCTGCTGCTTGCTGACACAGTGGCTGACATAGTAGGGTGCGCTAGCGAGCTCACAGTGCTGCGCGTGGTTGTTGCAGCTGTGACAGGTGGCTGCGAGGTAGCGCCGGTGGCGGAGGTAGCGCCGGTGGCGGAAGCTAGCGAGGCTGAGGAGTAGGTTGGGCCAGAGGCGGAGGAGGGAACAGCGGGGCCAGGGACCACAACCTCGTTCTGCAGCGCGGACGCCCTTGGATACGGGGCGGTGAACGGCGACAGCCTCGGCGGCTGCTGCTTCTGCAGGGCAGCACAATCGTGAGTCAGCGTTTGAAATGTGGGCCTGAGGGAATTTTCTGTCTGTGCCAGATGCGTTGGCCTTTTGAACTTGGTATGTAACCCAGGCTCCCCTGTTCAGAATTTCTAGGCAATCATTGGTTGCGGACATTAAAGTGCCACCCAGACATGACCGCTCTTCACGCCATTGCACGCCATTGCAGCACAACTCCTGTCCCCACTTTACATTCCAGACGCACCTGCGGCCCGAAGATGAGCTTGATGGTGCGCGCAACAAACCGCCGGCTGAGCGCCGCTACCAGCTCCGCGCGAAGGTCAATGGCGCCCGGGGAATCGGCGACGCCACGCACCTGCCCAGCACCGACATTTTGAGTGACTAATACACTGAAAGTGCCCCAGTGACAAAAAAAAAAGGTGGAATTCCAGGTCCATTCTTCCTCAGGACTCTTCAGGTATGGTAGTTCCGTCAGACATGCAGGCAGGCAGTAAAAAGGGTGAACCAGAGGCCTTCAGGTGCAAAGCAACACAAAGGGGTGGGTAAGGGGGTCTGAGATGGTTTGGAGTTTAATCACTGTTGCCAGGATGGGGGTCCGAAAACCATCAAGACTTAAGCAGGGCGGCACCTGCGGCCAAATCTGCGCGGCCTGCGCCTGCAGCTGCCGCACAAACGCCTGCACACCCTCCGGCCCCGGCAGCCCAAACGGTCCGCTCCCCTGCCATACACCAGACACACGTCCGTCAAACTCTCCTCACAAACCGGCCATTCTTTGGTGGCATGCTTGCCTACATCGGATATCCAAAGACCCCACTTGAGATGCTCAGCCATGGAGCCAGACTATCACAGATTACCAACTGGTCATCGAATATCCAGAAGCCGCCCTCGGTCAGGCACTCTATGCTTGGTCTGTGGCAGCCGTGGGGCCGTGCTCACAATTCCCCTTTCACAGAGATCAGGCAAGAGACATGAAAAGCATTGTTGTGCTTCGGTGGGGATGCCACATGGCAACTGTGCAGCTGCCACGCAGCCAGCTCCAGGCCTGCTTACGCAGGAACGCCCGAGAGGCACATTTGAAAATCAAAACAAGCAAGAGGGAGCGCCCACCTGCGGCAAGGCGGCCGGCTGCACCCCAATCGCCGACGACATGCGCTCGTAGAGCAGCCGTGCGCGCCGCGCGGCCTCGGCTTCGCCCGGCTGCATCGGCGCCAGCCGCTCGACGAGAGCCGCGTCGCCCGTCTGCGCCAGCACCCGGCCCCGCACCTCCTCTGCGCGTGACAAGAACACAGCGCATTGGCCATTTTTGCATTATTTCATCAAGCACACCACTCATCGGACTCTATGCACTGTGACCCCGTCACTGCTGCTGATGGCGCATGGCCTGCCCACATCAACAATCCTTCCACCCCCTAGGTGCGCCGCTCAAACCTATAATTTGAGCATCTGCGGCATCCATAAACCCTCAGGCCGTCCCAAAGAAAGGGCCTCTGGTCCCTCCACAGAACAACCATCCTGCCCACACAACAGACCACCCCACGCAATCTTCCTCTTGCCTTGGCAGGTGCAGGCACATGCGCACATCTGCAACGGCCGAGTCAACGAGGCGCGACATTCCGGCGGCCAGCGGCTTTTTCCTTCTAAAAAAATATCATCAAAATCAGCAAACAACCAATCCTGTTCTTGCGCTCGGCAGGTGCAGGCACATGTGCGCACCTGCAACGGCCGAGTCGATGAGCCGTGCCATTTCGGCGGCGAGCGGCTTGCGGATGCCGGCCCCGGGAGCGCCGAGCACCCAGTCAACGACCATCCACAGCTGCGAAGGGTCGAAGCTGGCGCTCTTGGCGCTCTCCACTACTAGGTTCTCCACCCGGTTCCAGCGCACGCGGCCGCCCTCCAGCACCAGCTCCTCAAAGCTGCCCCTGGCGAAGCGATATTGCAGGGCGCAATCAGCTAGTGCAGACATTACGTTTACAGCTAGAGATATTGATACCGGCCAGGCAACCTGGCAGCACACTCAAATAAGTGCCGAGCGGGAATGTTGGAAACAAAATCTAAACTCTGGGCTGGCAAGGACGGTGGGGCCTGCATTGCTAATTCACTTGCGAGCCTACGTGTATTGAGTTGGAACGGGAGACTCTGGCGTCATACTCAAAAGAGCATCGACTGCGAATGGTAAAGAAGAGATGCAGTTGCAGGCTGACGGGCGCAGTGGCGCCTACATGGCGCTTGCACTCGGAATTTCAGCCAGAAAATCGCCATCCCTTTTTCAGCATGGGCAGCCCCATGCTCTTTGAAGCATGTTGAAGCGCCATAGCAGCGTGACTGTGTTTGCACAGCGGCACGCAGGCTCCCTTCCAATACGTCATATTGATGTTGCAGAGCAGAATCTCCGTCTCAAACCAGGCATGGAACGTTTAGATATGAGCAGGTTGCCTCTGGTGCAACCTTCTGTTGTGAACGGATTATGGTCCATACTTCGGTTAGCCAAATGGATGATCAGGTTGCAAACCTATGATTGTGCCTCTTATCGTTGTTTCTGGTATGTGTACAAACCACGCTGCCTTGATGTGGGGGCGTATTTGCAGCAGAGAAATGAGGACATTCCCATTCTTCTAGCTCTGCAGAGAGGTGAGCCCCTTGCACGATTTTCCAACATCCACGCACCTGAGCTCTGGCGCGGGGTCTGTGAGCAGGCGGCGGGCCATGTAGGGGTAGGCCTTGCCCAGCAGCTTGTAGTCTGCATCAGCCTGCAGCGCCAACCCCTCCAGCACTGTGAGCGAGCGCAGAATCAGCGCGTAGTATGCCGGCACCCGGAACGGGAAGCGGAACAGGACGCCGCCCAAACCATCCACAATTGCCTGCAGCGCAGAAGATAGGGAGAGACGTTGAGAAAGAAACGCAGATTTGAAGGGTAAGATAGCATGCAAGGATGTGTCTAACTTCATTCACAGAGTCTTAACATATGTATCCATCTGCAACAAACTGCAGTGCATCTCAATAGCTTTGCATGCAGAGTCACTGCTACCATATTGTAGGATGCATGGGCGTTCCACACTTGTCTTCCAAAGCAAAACGCCAGTGTCTATCAAATCACAGACTGATGGCAACGCGCCAATCTGCTGAGTCATTTGCCGTATTCATACATCCGCCTCCTGAGACACAGCTTCCCCGCAATAAAGGCATGTCTCGGAAGCGGCCTTCCATTGCATGATATGCTATTACCCCATGCCATGCCCTTGGCCCAGCCGGACCCGGATCCCTAGGCCTGCAGATGCTTAACCCCACAGAAGGCGGCACACCTTGAAGTTGAGCTGCGCTACTGAGCGATCGAGGACGTTGTCGAAGAAACTGGCGAGCGCTGGCGCGATGGGCGAAGTGTCCACGGACCGGTCCATGAACTCCAGCGTGTAGTAGTCCCGGCACATCGCCTGCGCCCAAAGTGACAATTCGAATCAAATTCCAATTTCATGATGTAAACATTTATCTCATATGCAATGCCATGCTGGCTGCCATTCTGCATGCTGGCAGCTGCCACAACACCGGCCATGCAAGCAACATACGGATCTTCAAGCACACGATAGTATGTCACATCTATTAGCCTATGGAACCAAAGCCTGGTGCATGCAAGACACAAAATTGCCCCACATTTTACGCCAGCGCGAAGTGTTGCAAGAGGAGAGTTATTCAGAGTGGCATGCAATGCGACATTATGGTTCCCTGCGCTACCAATCGAATGCAAATTGCACCCTCAGGAGACAAGCGCTCCAAAACGTCTGTCCTCTGTGAGCTTGGATCCTGCTGTGCCTGATCAGGCATGATGCGGCACATGAGCGATGAGTAATCCACCCCACCTGGTAGTCGCGGTTGACGAGGTGGACCACGTGGGCAATGATGGCGTAGCGCGCGTTCTGGGGCGCCTCGCTCATCATGCCAAAGTCCAGGTAGCACAGATCGCCCTGCCGAGTAGCCAGCAGGTTGCCTGGACATCCCGGCAAACACACTTGGCTGGTCAAACCCGAAGACATCTAAGATTTTACAGAATTGCCATACTTACAGTCCCAATATGCCCACACCAAGAATCTATTAAGCTGCAGCCATTCCTTCGCACGCCCAAGTCCCAGGATATAGTATTGCCAGAGCTGTAAGACAGGCAGCTTTCTGTTCCAAGAGGGGCCCCACATGTTACAGGCGCTGCATTGCCTGCTGTAACAGGGATGCTCTTTTGGAACAAGAAGATGCCTGATGGCACATTGCAGCCAAACAAAGCTGCCATTTCGAAATCCTGAGGCATGTCCCTCTCTCCATGTGATGTGCTTGAATATTCTCTTCCCGCAATGTTGACGCCTCTGAGCCTATTCATCCTCGGAGTGGTGCTGTGAGAAGGCTTCTACCAGCATCCATTGGACCCATAATCTTGTGCTTCAGAAGTCTGATGAGATGTGACAGATTGATGCTGAGAGGCTGTCCTCCCGCACCTGGGTGGGGGTCCGCATGGAAGTAGCCGTGCTCCAGCAGCTGCCGCAGGGTGCACTCGATGCCCACGTCAACAAAGTCGATGATGTCTAGGCCGGCCGCGGCCATAGCAGCTTTATCGGTGAGCTTAACGCCGTCGACCCATTCCATGCACAGCACGCGCCGCGCCGTGTGCGCCCAGATTATGCGCGGCGTTCGGATGCGGGGGACGCTGCCGTACAGCTCCTGCGAGGTTGTGTGGGTCAACGCTGAGTCACCTTACAGGGTTTATGTAAATGCTGAGTCACCCAGACAAGTGACGGGCGCAGCAAGCACAACTACATTGCGAGGCTCTGCTCGCTGCGTCGCTGCTTGCAGAGGTGATGCCTGCAACACAGAAGCACGCTGCCTGGACCTGCCAAAAAGGGACGGCTTTATATCACATGATAAATGTTGGCACAAGCCTACTTAGTCATCGAAGGCTCCTTGGTATGTGCTCCAACCCCCAAAGCATTGATGCAGTCAGAAGATTTGGTGAAGACACCGAAGAACCCAGAGAACATAGAGCGGGCAAGACTTGGCAATGAAGATAATACACCGAAGAACTCAAAGAACATAGAGCGGGCAAGACTTGGCAATGAAGATAATACACCGAAGAACCCAGAGAGCATAGAGCGGGCAAGACTTGGCAATGAAGATAAAATAATGCCTACTAACAAATGCGCGCGAGTGAGTGGGAAAGGGACCTTGCACCCCACCTGGAACTTCTCAGCGCTGAGGCCCTCCTGCACGTAGTCCAGCTCCCCAAACAGCCGCGAGGCAAACTCGTCCACCAGCGGCGTCAGCGGCTGGAGCTGCAGCAACACACAGACACACCTCAACATATCTGCGCACAGCGCTAGGCATAAATACTGGCTTTTGCTGGGACATATAGAGCTTGCACACACAATGCCCCGATGTTGCCCATTCCTTGCTGTCCGTTGCATTGTGACATCACTGCAACTGAAAACAAGGAAAATGGAGAATCACGGCACATTGCCGAAGCCACCTTGTTCGCCATACTGCAACTCACAAATTTTTGCCACATTCATCGTCATGCACAGCCTAAGAGACTGCCATGGGCCTTACTAAGTTCCAAGGACTTCGCATGGCGCAGGGTTGTGATTTTCTTTACACATTCCTAGGCCCAGTGTTACAAGTAAATGAGTGCTGCAGACGAATGAACAGTCACGCAAATCTGCCGGTGTTGCTAGTGATGGTGAGGCGCACTTGCAACGGCAGTTTGAGGCGGGGGAGCGAGGTGTCAAAGGCGGTCATGAGGCGCCGCAGGAGCACCATGTCGATGGCAATATTCTCCCCGATGCCCGGCCGCTGCACTTTCAGCGCCACTTCCTCCCCAGTGCTGCGCAGCCGGCCCCGATACACCTGCACGCCACAAATATTGAGCTCAATGAATGAGCTCAATGCTACAGGCTCTGTTTGCAAGTTCAACAAGAGGAAACAGCAGTCATGAGAGGGCTTCGGTCCATAGCTGGCCCATGTCTATTTTCAGGCCTCTGCATGCAACAGGTCGAGACAAACAGGATGGATAATTGCTGTGACAGCTGTCCTTAGTCTAGGTGCAGGTCTGAGCGGGCGGAGAAGTGTCCCGGGGTGCCCCCTGTTCCATTTGTTGCCACAACTGCCGCAAAAGAGCAGAAGCGCTTTACTGGCATAAAAATAGTCACACAGCCAATGTGCAAGCGGCACAGCTCCCACGAGGCGGACTTGGCAACACCCAGAATTTGGCCGTACATGACCTTGAATTTCAAGAGACATCTTTTCATGTGGCACCTGCAAAGCTTCACTGCCCATGCAAGGGAAAGAGTATTGAGTGCATGTGGCGCACACCTGGCCCAGGCTGGCGGCCGCCACAGGCTCGGGAGTGATGTCGGACAGGATGGCGCTGGCCGGCTCCCCAAGCTCCTCCTCGATCAGCTGCAGCGCAATGTCCGTCGGGAACGGCTGCAGCCGATCTTGCAGCTCTGCCAGTGTCTGCAGGCCGACACCAACAATCTCACCAACACTGCAAATTTCACAATCTTATCCTGAATAACAAGCACCCTGAAGGCACCTGCAACAGTGTTTCTTATAAAGATTTTGGGGGGTGAAGCCAACGTGGCTACAAAAATATGCTACATTAAAAGTATTGAAGCCACAAAAGTGGCTAAAAGCTGACATTTCAGTAATTTTCTCCCAAATCCGGTGATTTGGGCTAATTTCTACTGAAAAGGGATGAAAATATGGCTTCCTGCGCTGGTGAGTTATTTTTCAGAAGCCAATCAGTGCCTTCAAACTAGGACACCCTCGGGTAGTTTATGAGCCACAAAAATGCCCTATTCATTTGTTAAGAGCCACAATGGCTTCAGGACGCCACTGAAAGAAAGCCTGTCCTGAAAGGCAGCAACTGCCCAAGGGAGTCTTTTGAGGAAGTGCAGGGGCACAGAGATTTGGGCATAAACAAGCTCAGACCAACATGAGGTAGACATGCAGTGCTCGATACACAGGCATGCTGGCTGACAAGGAACACTGATGATAACAATTTAGCACAAGCCCCTCTGCGATTGGCTTCAAAGCGCCTGCAGAACTTTTTGAATGCCAAAAACCAGGAGGGCAGGGATGGCACCTCAAGGTAGATCTGTGGCAGCAGGTCTGGCCGCGAGGAGAGGGCCTGCCCGATCTTCACAAAGGAGGGGCCCAGAGACTGCAGCGCGTTGCACAGCTGGCGCGCCCTCAGCTTGGCATTCTGCTCCAGCTGGCCCAGCGCATAGTCCTGCATTGCATGCATGCAGCGCTCTTAAAGGGATACATTTACGCATGGTACTATTTACCCTTTATGTTAAGGGTCAAGCGCCAGACGCTTCCCTATAGAGCTGTGCCCTCTGCGGCACACCGTGCTGCAGTGAATCCTCACCACCTCACCACATGCCCACAGCAGATCTCGGGACTCCACAATGGCAAAATTTGGTTGCCGACGTATAGCGATCAGCCACAGCAGCGGGAATTGCCTGTTGTGCACCACTTGCTGCATTGCTAGTCGAGCAGCACTGATCATAATATGCACTGTATCCATCTGTCCTGCACAGGGGATGTCTAAAGCCCGTGCACTCATCACCGCATAATCTGATAATACATCCTTCCATCCGAATAGCGAGCCATGGCAGGGGCAGAAACAGGCTGCCATGCACCTTGAGCACGTTGCCGATGCAGCCGGCGAGAGTGCTGGCAACCTTGACTGCACGCGCGCTGATCTCAACCTCCCTCCCCTTGAGCGCCTCTGCCAGCTTGGCAGGGTTGTAGTTCACCCCCATCTCCGTCAGCAGCGCTGGCATGTCCGGTGTCAGCATCTTCAGCTCCATCGCTTCCACCTGTATGTTCATAACATAAAGGTCACCTCAAGGTCAGCCGGGCACTACCATTCAGAGCATCATGATCCTGAATGGGCGTCAAGCTTTCCTTGGTCACAAACTATGATAAGCAGGGGAAGCAGAGCTCTCAAGCTCTGCTCGCTGGGAGATCTTGATTGGTGATTTTGCGCCAGCATTGATTGAGCAAGGCACTAGTTGGTTGAATATTGTTATATTGCAGTGTTCATCAGAGAAACAGCTCACCCAGTCCTTCTGCCCGCTTTCTGTGAAGAACCAGTCACCCAAGCTTGTGGCACTCTGAGGCGCAGCTGCCGCCAGTCTCTGGCTAGATCTGTGCTGCCTCTGCCTCGACGCAACATCAACCGGAACAAAAGAGGGACCCTTTGTGGGTCCACAGCGCCGTGACCTGCTGTCAGCAAACAATAATCCTCAGCAGATGTCCATGCCAGTCCACTGCTGAGAACCTCGGGCGCGGAATTCTCGCACGAAGCAGCCATCGAGAATATCCATAGATTTATCCAGAATGCCTTGTAGGGAACAAGTCATCAGACTTGTACGAGAACAAGAAAAAACAAAGGCTTCATGACATGCCAGCTTGAACGTAATCTGCGGTACATGGAGCCCAGCATATTTTCGTCTCACCGTAAGCTGATGTGTGCGCATCTCGATTGTTCGCTTGTGTGGCAGAACGGCCTGCCAGATGTCTCAGCCTGGCATGAACTCCTCAACAGAGCAGTCTCCATCCTTTCCCTCGGAGATACACAGTTCCTCAGTTTTGTGTGTTACCGTACATGTCTTGAACAGAGTCAAATTTTGTTGCAACGATCATCTACCACACTAAATTTGCCGTGCGGAATTCTGAAGCGATCAGCAAACTGCTCCCAGATCGCTCCACGTCCAAAATCCTAGCTGCCACGTTGGCAGGCCCCAGATGAAGAGTCATTTGAATATTTTGAAAAAAGATTTTGAAGGGAAAAGGTCCTCAGGAATTAGAATTTCTTCTATATGCAGATCTGTTCCAGTGATTTGAGCTTAGGTGCTTGCTAACCACGTTGCAATTGGGCACCTGCATGCGTACCTCAAATCATGCATGTGATGATGACATGCACAAGCATGCATGCAAACGAAGCCTTAGTAATTACAGTTGCATGCAAACAGACTATTCAGACAAGGCAGGGGCCCCGCAAGTTGCTGCTCAAGAACACACGCACTACCAGTACAGCTGCATGCTAATGTGCCCATCAAGCCGCTGCAGAAATGCACGGCTTTGTGTACACAACAGGTTTGTCAAGGCTTGGCCATAAGATTCCTTCACAATGATTGCACAACCCAAAACCTATCCCACTGTTTGTTTATAGATAGTCCAGGTGCAAGCCACGATCACCCCGAACCCAAACTAACATTGCTGAAGCTTGAACTCTTATTAAGATAGGTCCAACATGGCAGTGCCTAGGTATGTCCCTTCGGACAGCGGTATTCTGGTCAACATGGACAGGGAATTCCAATCTTTGTCACCCCATCATACATGATAGCGATGCAAGACTGTCACACTTTAAAGAATGGGCAATCTTTCTTTGATCCTTAAGAAGACCTTACAGAAGGTCCTAGAGAAGGTCTTCAAACCTTGTTTTTCAAATTCATCGCCCTGCAGATGCTGTCACTGACAGAGGGATGGGTCCTCCGGACGCATAAGCACCGGCCTTGCTAGCGTATTTCCCTGCAGTCGGAGCGCCTCCCTTGGAAGCTGCTTTAGCGGCGGCCGCCTTGGCGCCGAAGCAACCGGTGAACGCTGCAGCTGCCACAAAAGCCGCGACAAGAAACACCGATCCCACCGGCACCACTGTCTTGATGATGATGGCGTCCCTCTTGCTGGATGACGCGAGCTGCAATTGCACACCGACCTTTCAGGCTCTCTTGAAATCTGAAGCGACATGTTTTTGGTGTCATTGCGCTGTTCTTGCCTGCAGTTGCTGGTGTGAGGTTGAAGCTTGCGCAATATCTCTATATGCTGCTTATGTCCTGCCCAGATGCCTCCAATGCATTGATTACAGCAGTAGAGAGTTAAGGCTTGGCAGCACATTATGCAAACTCCAATAGTACAGAGGGATATACAGTGTGTTCTGACCTCGCTGGCGGTGCCTGCATAGTATAGCTGCCCAGAGCCGACGGCTGCCCCGTTGGTGCAGTTGCCAAAGTACGTCACCGAGCCGTTTTCACACTCCGTCCGTGGACCTACGCTCAGCAAGAGAAAATTCAACTAAGAACAGTCCTAGCACTTTTTGAGTAGACCAGTTCCAAGAAACACCTGACCACCAGGAAGATGGCTAACCTTGATCATGCATGCATGCACAATCCATGAATTGCAAGGCCTGTGCCCGCTGATATGCTGGCATCAAGTGCAGAAGCAATGCAGCACTAACTTAGTGCTGCATATTGAATATGTCACAGGTGCAGTAAGAGAGCTGCAGGGTTGACTCAGCTCGTCCGAGGGCTAAGGGGGATTAAGCAGATGCGCGCCTGCCGGGGTGAAATCTGGGAAGGGTGAGTTGGAGGGTGCCGCGGCCGGCGGCGGTGCGGTGCCGAGCTCCGGCAGCGGTGAGAAGTCCGCAAGATACCAGGGGCGCAGGCCCAGACCTGCATCAGTACAACCCCTTGATTAAAAAACCCTCAGGGGAATTTTCGCCGCATTGTCTCCCCTCAAACAGCATTCCCCCTTTGGGTCCGGCCGAGTGTCAGCATCCAGAGATGTGGGGCTGTGGTGTTTATACCCTTGAAGGCAGGAAGGGCCTAAAGCTTTAGTAATGGGATTCTCAGACCCATAAGGAACTCAAGAAGATTGGAGACCAATAATCCAGGTGTTGCTTGACGTACCTAGTCCTTGAGGACTGGAAACTTTCTTGAAGGTGTGATAATCATAACAACGATAATGATATCAAGAGTATTACAGTACTAATAATTTAATAGTTATAGTGAAAGAAAATCTTCCCCTGCCAAAAAGCATCTGAAATTGCATACCTGTGGACATGTAGCTGGTTCCCCCGGTCAGGGCATTGACCTTGAACCACTGTAACTGGCGGTAGTCATCCGCAAGGATGCCACCAGTTCCGTAGGAGTCCGGCTGCCAAGACCTGAAGAGACCCCATTTGAGAGTTTTAAACCAATTGCATTGACTGCATGGTAAAATGTGCTTATGTCTCACCGCCTGCTTGCAGTATCCACTCTTGTGCAGGGGCTCTTTTGCGTTGGGCTCTTTTGTAATCATGCCAAGTGCAAGCCATTTATCCAAGCATGGGAACTGCAGAAGCTTGACATGTACTTGATCACGGATGGCAGTCTTATGAAGCTATCTCTGGTGCGAAGATAGCAGGCTGCTTAGCAGTAGAACCAGTTCTCAATCATGGCATATACGATAGCGATATACACCTTCAAGAAAAGGACAATCACCCAAGCATGCATCACAGCAATAACCGTCACTGGTGCCACTTTGCTGTGGTAGGGCCCTCACCAGTAGAACCAGTTCTCAATCATGGCATGCAATCAGATTCACCATCATAGCGCTTTAAATCCACAAATAAGAAAATCAACCAAGCATGCATCATACCAGCAACCATAACTGGTGTAATCTTCCTGCGGCAGGGCTCTCACCAGTAGAACCAGTTCTCGATCATGGCATGCTGCCCGTCAGCCGCCTCTAGCTCGTTGTTCATATAAGCCACGATGGACCGGAAGCATGTCTGCTCATCCGCGCTGTTGAACATGGATCCAAATTCGTCCAAAACAGCCCCAAACACACGGCAAGCCCCTCCGTCTGTGGGGCAGAAACCTGCATGGGTTTTCAACACTTGGTCATCGGGGCAAGACAGAGTTGCAAGGGTTGCTCAACATGATGAAAAGGCTGTAAAACCTGCAAGGTGCAGCTGTTAGGCACGATCAAAAAATTGGGTTTTGTTCACAACGATGTACCAGAAGTATCAGCCTGCTACATGACTGGGAATTGGGCAGTCAGAGCTTGGATGGCAGGCAAACACAGTCTTTCTGAGCACGGGCTTGCTATTTCAGACATCAAAGCACAACGAGTGGACAAACTCAAATAGTGGATGCAGTCTTGCATTGAAAACCATGCACGTTGAACACATCAAGGGGTTGCAAAAAACATCCAGCATGGAATCAGCGCTGACCTGGGCTGAGGGTGAGGTGACCGAATGTCATGGTGAGCTTGTCGTAGAGCGGCTTGCCGGAAGTACCGTAAGTTTGCCCCGTGACCTGTGACAAACAATATAATTAATATTATTACTATTAAACGCTTGTCCTGCCAAAGGCAAGATACGTTCTGCAGACAAGCTGCAGTTAATGGCTGCCACAATCCTACCCCTTGTTGGACTCGCCAGTTCCAAGCAAGACCCAATCAAACGTGGGCACGGTGCTCAGTATTTGTACCGCCCCCCGCCAGCCGGGGCCAAATAAACAATTTGCTACACCTCAAATACCATAGCAGCATGCCAGCTGCAGCAATCAATGTCTTCTGAGTACATAATAGCACATGTTGAAGTTCCGCAGATTTGATCAGATCAAAGCACGGCACTTTGAAGTTCATTGTAATGTCATTGCATTGGTGGAGAAAGTGCCATGACCTGGAAAACGTGTAATAATAATAAGCACAGCACTACCGTACCATGCCCACAGTACATACAAGTGGTTTCCTGGAATTTACCTCTCCGCAGTATATGTGCGGTGCGGCCATGAACTGAGACGCGTATGCTTTCTTTACGAGGCGGTTGAAGAAGGGAGTGGCATCGCTGGCGCCCGAGTTCCGCACCACTGACTGATCGATGACGTAACCATCGCCTGGTCAGGAGCGGCACACTCGCCACGTCAGCATGAACCGAGGTTTGAGCCAAACTCGTGCAGCTGCTCTTGTGGGCGCTCACGTTTTGGGAAAATCACTAAGGGGGGACACCGCTGCTGCTTAATTTCCGTGCTTTATCACAAGAATTCATGCATCTGTGCCCCTCATCTTGCAAGGAAACTGATCATGCAGGAATCACACGTTTCCCCATGTGCACCAAAGCAGGTCCAGAGAAGGCCAATTTGTTGCTTCACTGGGGTACTGTTGTCTCCTCGCTGCTTTTTATTTGGAGTTCAATTTCGCACCATAGTTTGCTCCGACCATGGCAGCTCCGGTGCCTTCTCCCAGGAAGAGGCAGTCTGGGCAGATGGGCCACAGGGCATCCATGAGGGCGATGTAGTAATCTGCCAGGCCCCCAATGTTGCTGTTTCCCTGCCTGTAATGCCACGAAAATCCTTGTGCTCAGGTCACGGACCATGCCTTTCTTTGATATGTGTGCTACTGCTCATCTCCTTGAAGCACCATGCATGCTGATGGCCTTTATGCAAGCAGCCCTTTCCTAGCTTCCGGCAAGTTTGCTCTCTAAGCTCTGCCGCAATCGTGGTCCATTTCCTTACTATTGTCTTTGCGATGCCTTACGCAAGGCATGCGTGCATATGTGTAAAATAAAATTTCATATGGGTTGAGTTGGGCAGCTAGCTGAATTAAGCAAGGGCGCTCACCAGGTCATTTTGTGGCCATCTGGTTCATTGATGAGATCAAGCACGATTCTGCCTTTTGCCTCTGGGATCTCTGTCAGCACCCGCGTGACCAGCGTGGTCCAATTGCTGATAAACGACTGCACCAGAACAATCACATTTAGTTTCCGCACTCTATTGCCAAACTTTGGATGAAATGCAGACACATCAGAAATAATGTGAGATATGAAGATTGGCATGGAAAGACTGCCTACAAGACCAATGAGCCTTACATGGCTCCCAACAGGTCTCCAGAATGAACTAATGTATAAAACTGCACACCGGCATAACAAGCATGCAATCGTTTTCTTGTCAAGGAAACTGCATGTCTGGCACACATGGAACAGCACACAATTAGCTGTCAAAAGAAAAACTGCGCTGACTCTTAGGCACGCAATGTCGGCAGCTACAGCATTGGGCGGTTCAAGCAGAGTTCTGGCAGGGTTCTCCTGCCAGAGGCAAGGTGGGTATGCAGACAAGCTGCATATATGGGCCGCCAAAACCCTAACCTTCATGGACTCAAAAGGGTGAGTAACAAGGGGAATAATGCGCACATCAAAGTCCTTGAGCCGGTAGTCGGGGTCGGTGGTGTGGTAGTCGATGTTTACATAAAACCCCTGGTCGACGTAGAATTTAACTACCATCAGGTAACGGTCGTACACCGGCAGCGTGTCGAGAAACTGCGCGGAGCAGATTGAGCCAGGCACCGCCGGGGGGGCCTCGGCAGGGAGGTCCAGGGAGCTACGCGGAAGGTTGGGGAACGAATCCGGCACCATCGTGTACTTGAGGTTCAGCTGCGCGCAGCAGAGAAGTTGTTTAGGCTATGCAAACAGCTAGAAATCATTGCAGGACTGGTGCTTAGGAGAACCTGCATGACCCCGCTTGGTAAAAAGTCAAGATATGGCACTGGATACAGGAAAGGAAAGGCAGTCTGGGCTCTCTCTGTACAGCGCTCCCCCTAGTTCAAATCAAATTGCACATTAGTCGGATGAATTTTAGGAAGGTGTTCCTCTAAATCCACATTGCAAGACTGCATACTGCCAACTTCAATAGAACGCTCTCATTAAGAGCTTCCCAAAGCCGCCTTCAAACATTTCAGAGCCTTGATAATTTTGGTGATATATTAATTTTTCGACTCATTATTGCTAAAGCATGAATGCAGTAGAATATAGAGGTAGCTTGGTGCCTTTGAGTGGTTTGTTTGAAGCCCCCTGAACAGTCAATGCAGGACGATGGATAGAACACGGACAGTATGAGCCTCTGAGCTGCACGGCTGGCAGGAAATTGAGCAGAGGTGGAGAAATTGTACACACTCCCTCATCACACCGTACAATGTACAACACTTATGATGACGATTGTACAGCAGCTATATGGCTGGATCCCACACAAAAAAGAGATCCCACCGGCTGCACTGGACCCCGTCCTGATGGAACGATGCAGCATCTGAGCTGAACTGGAAGGGTGACTCACCGCAGGGGCGACTTGGCACTCATGCTTGACTGGGATGGGGTCAACTTCAAAGTCAGTGAAGCGGAAGGGCAGTCGAATGGCATTGAATCCCAGCTGCTTCATTCGCCACACATTGGTGGCAAAGTCCTGTGTCACACTGTCCTTGCCCATCCACAGGCCCTCTGGGTATGAGAACCTGCAAGGGGCGCATCCTTCCTTGTCACTGAGCTGTTCTCCCTATTCTGTCCTCTCCCTCAACCTAATTTCCTACAGCTCAGGCAATGTTCTATTGATCAGTGCTTCACTCAAACTATGCATTTGTGCACGCGTCTGTCTCAACGGCTATGTGTTTCAGCCGCCACGTGCACAGACAAGGCATCTGCAATCCTGGGGCAATCTGAGAAATGTTTTTAGTGCAGGATTGCTCTTGATGTGCTGCAAAGCAGGTGTTAGTCAGGAGTATACAGAGTCGTGCTGGGAAGGGCTGAGGTAAGGACTGGTACTTACGCAGAATTGAAGCCGAACCATCCGATGCCCCTGAATTTGACCACGTTGCCATCGCCATCATAGATGACTCCATTGTTGGTGGTCAGCAGAAGCCCTGAAGCTGCTCCTATCAAGGCCAATCCTGTGAAAGTGTTTTTCCGTCAGTCGGCCTGGCCCAGCTTTCGTATTGGTGAACACACAGTCTGTCTCTGCAGGAGACCTGATTTTTCTTGTGACCCTAGTTGAGTAAGTACTGAGTGCCACCGATGGCGCCAATGATGAGCAAGCGGTAAGAAGTTTAGTTATAATATAGCTACAACTTGTCAGCTTTGACGCAAATCGAGTTGAAGCTCGGGCAGAGAAGTGCTGAAAGACCCATCCTGCGGTCCAGCAAGCGCCCACCTGCTGCGACGAAGACGAGCAACGCTGGTCTCCTTATTCCAAACATTCTCATCATATTTGATCTGATTGCTGACGTGCCCTTTCGCCCGTGTACCATGAACACAAGGTTCGACACGCCTCAGCAGGGCCACATGCCGCAGGGCACTTCCGACAGGGCAGACTCTACGATGGACTGTAAATCAGTCCTGTCTATTCTGTTTCCGATAAAGAACTTCAATGAAGATGCCGTGCATCCAATCAATTAAGAATAGGCCTTATCTCATGGCAGCCCGCACAGTCTGCGCTTCCGGCCGGCGAGGATGGGAGTTACTAAGCGGAGGGTTACACCTGTAACGTCGTTTGCTGGTTTCTCTTGCCCAGAGCTGATTTGCAATGAGCGAAGGCATTGAAAGCACTCTTAAAACATAACATGAGCCATCAAGTTGCACATCAAGCGAGAAAGATAACAACGACGACGGCCAGTGACTCTGCTCGCAGCTTCGACTGCCCATCTTCTAGCACATCCAGAAGCGAAACATCACTCTGTATGACTATTCTGTCCCTTGGACGTTTTTTAAATTGCACATGATTTTTGGTAATCCGAAGAAATGACGAACTGCTACATTTTTGGGTCCTTTAATTGTCCCATTTCAGGCAATTGCAGCCCAAGATTGCTCTCTACAGCCCTAAATATCTTGCCTGTGACGACCCAATTCAATGAAATCATGGAATTGAATATAATCATGGCATTTTAAGGTTCAGTAACACACCCAAGAGCACGGTTTCCAAAACTGTGCGGAGGGCCTGCTGTAATTGCCACATTCTCTGCTTCACTCTTTCACACGCGGGCCGTCCTGACAGAACGCAGAGACTGCGGAACTCTGCTGACAAATCTGACCTCCCGTAACAGCTAAGTGTAAGGACCTTGCCTGTAGCCGGGCAACCAGGCAAAACGCATGCACAGCTTCTGCATGACAGAACCACAGATCTGACCTACCCTAACAGCTAACTAAGAAGACTCTTGCCCAATGGTGATCTATCAGGACACCATGCATGCAGGACACAAAGACCACAGAAGAAAGCTACCAGATCAGGCCGGACCGAATCAGCTAAATTGCAAAGGCCCTGGCGCAGTGGTGAGCAATCAGGAGACCACGCATGCAAGGCTCCTGCACGACATAAAATCACGGCCACAAGGCATGGCTGCCAAATACTGATCCCCCCTGTCAGCTGACTGGAAAGTCCGTAACAAAACATAGAGCCCAAGTATGCTACACTTGAGTTCCCCACTCAGCTCAGCGGGGGACCCCGCTGGCCTCCGGGATTGGCGGCAAAAAGCCCTTGCCCTCCTCTGCTTCTGTGTCCTCTTCAAACTTGGGCTCCTCTTTGACTGGCACTCGCTCGCACCAGCCACACGTCCAGCACATTGTGCACAGCGCGCAAGAGACTGCAACGAAGCATGCGCATCCCATGGCGATGATAATGACCAGCGCTCCGTGTGTGATCAACGGCAGCCGCTCGCGCACCAGGTTCAGCGGCGTTCCCGGCTGCAGCCCTGCGCATTGTTCACCCCGGGGTGTTTATTATCACCCATTGTATTCAAATGTCCACCCCGGTGTGCTGAAGACATGCAGGCCAAAGGGGCGCAGCTTGTCACCCATGGTCTGCCAGATCAGCTCAGAGAACCAAGAAAAGAAACATCGTAAGCTCTGTACGTATTGTACAGCTGGCCAAAGAAGCAGTCTGCGGCCTTGCATACATATAAATTGCCCTGTCTCACTGTGATCTACAGCTGGCAAATGCATCTGCCTGCAGTTTTGCTACACTACATTGACTGTATGCTCACCCGGCAGTAATACAGACAGAGAGCTTGCTGGTCATGACCTCCCGAGACAGTGCATACTCACTAGTGTTTTTCTCTCAGCCGTATCCTGAAGGTTGGGTTTGGCAATGTATGTGAGGCATTAGAATTTGCAGGAGCAGGAAAGGATGTCTGACCTGGCAGGGCAGGGGGCTTGAAGTCCTTGAGGTACCACGGCTTGAGGCCAACGCCGGTGGGGAACTGCACAGACCCCCCAGTCAGAGCGTTGATGGGCTGCCAGTGGATGTCCCTCCAGTTGTCTGTATCCACAATGCCTCCAGTGCCTGTGTTTTAAACCACAAATATCTTGATATGCATGTGATCTGCCGTGCCTTTCAGCCTTGATTGAACTAGCCTTGCTGGCTGGCTAACATGTCCCCTTCTCTATGGGATTAAGCTGTCAGTCCTGGTGGCTCCGTTTATCTGAACATGTGAAAATGCAGTTTCAGCAGAGCACAAACCTAGCTTTCATATGCAGGAAATTCTGAGGCTGCTGCCTGTGGCAATTAATATGCATGGCACACAGTGCTGCAAGCACAAGAACCAGGAAAATAGCAGATATCAGTTAAATAGAAGTGAAGGCACCTCCAGAGTCTGGGTTGTAGGCCCAGTAAAACCAGGAGGTCATGGGTGCGTGGGGGTATTTCTTGGAAGTGGCAGCCACATTCATCCAGTCCACAATGCCCTGGAAGCACTGCGCCTCCATTATGCTGTCGAATGTGGACCTGCACAGCGTTGCAGCAGACCCTCAGCCTGCAGATAACGACATGTACAACTGGCGCCCGCAGCGGGCGCACGGCCAATCTACCCTGATGGATTTGTTGCTGATCACCCTTGTTTCAGTCATCACCCCGAGATCAGAGGCGTGAATCATATATAAGCCAAGTGATCACAAGGGCACATCGACTTCAAGTCGATTAGGCCTAATACATTGCATGTGCCGCAGTAAGCAGAAAGGACTGCATCGCGGTGTAAAGCAATGCATGCAGCCTCAAGATGGCTCCAGCAACACATGATTCAGCATGTGAAGCTCACAATTGAATACTGAAGCTTTTGAAGGAGGATGTTGGCCAATCTCTGTTGCTAACAATTTTGCACATCAGGAAACCCGGAAGGGTGTGTTGCTGCATGTGAAATTCCCCTCAGTCCAAGGAAAAAGGCATGGAACACTGCGTGGCAGTGCTTCTCTAGTGCCCATCGAAGGGCATGAAGGCAGGTACGCTGAGAAATCAGAGAGATGCGCACCCAAACTCGTCGTTGATGGCTGCAAACACGTGGCAGGAGCCCTTGTGGCAGAATCCAGGTGGCGCTGTGAAGTGGCCAAAGGTGTAGTTGTACACCTCGTACTGCCCCAGAGACGGCTTGTAGAAGTCCTTCTGCCCAGACACCTGTCGCCACCAATCACAAATCAATGCAAGTACAGCATTCAAGGGGAACTCGGGCCTGCAACTGTCATCACCCATGCTGCCACTAGACCGCATGAGCTTTCTTGGACCACTAAATTTCAGGTATCTTTGTCCTGTGAGAAGTAGAGTGGTCCGCACATTGGCGCCTGCTTAAGAGTCTTTGGTCTCCACCGCAAGTTATCCGTGAATTTGCTGTTGTTTCGAGCTCCCCAGCCCCTTATTTTGCAGCTCAAGTTGGATTTGGGCAGGCCATAACTCTTTGGCCCCATTTTCTCAGGTGCTCCTCTAGATTGTGCGGACTAAAGACAGGCAATATGATGGCCCAACATGTGAGAAAGACAGGACATATGGGGGCCTGACATGCACCGGCATCCTGCACACATTAAGGTGCTGACTAAAGCAAGGCAGAATGGGGTCCCTGTGAGACTCAGGGTCTCAGTGAGAATGCTGAGACTGAGACTGAGACTCATGGCACATGCAGCTGCAGCCATCTCAGCATGACACAAGCGGACGCATCTTTACCTTTGGGCAGTAGAGGTGAGGGGCCAGGACGACTTGGTTGATGTAGGCCTTTTTGACAACTGCCTCAAAGAAGCCCCTGGCACTGCTGGACTTTGGGTCCTTCGCCAGCTGCTTGGGGTCTATCGTGAACCCATTGCCCCTGCACAGCATTCCTCTGCTCAGCACATGTGATTGTACTACATTTTTGCGTCGCACCTGGATCTCATGGATTGGTGAAGCATGATAGAATAAGATTAACGCCATGCATGCCTTCACCGAGTCCTGGGACCAAAATTTTGGGCATGCATGTGCTGCGTAAGCAATTCTAGGCTTGAAATCCCATATACACATATGCAGCATTTGTGATTTTTCCAACAGTTAGAGAGTTTACCAGGTAGCTCCAATGCCTGTTTGTCCAGTACCTGGTGCAAACAGCAAGCACACACATGATCTTCCAATCTGTCTTCATTCCCATTGCCGGAACAGCATTGAGAAAATGTGCACATTGAGCCCCTCAAGACACACTTTTTGCAGTCATGATGCATGGTTACAGCAGGTAGACAATCCCCCATCATGCATGCTCAAATCTTCCCAGCATGATTTTGGCAGAGAACAAAGAGGAGCGTGATTTGGGGAAATATTGCACACCTTCCACCAGGAAGAGGCAGTCAGGGCAGATGGGCCACAGCGCATCCATGGCATGCATGTATAACATGCTCATGCTGGGGTAGCCATTGTTGCCCTGCCCACACCACATCAAGTTTACATGGCCAGCAGCACAGATGTCTGTGCTTTGTTCCTCGCCATGGTCACCCCAGCAGCTTCTGCTTGTGCCAAAAGCACTTCAGCCTTGCTCATCGGAACTGACACACACCGAGCCATAGGAACATTGTGATGCACAGCAAATATAAATTGCCTTTGTCTGCAGTGCTCTGGCTGCAGCCCTTTATCCAGCCAGAAAGCAAAGCAGAGTTTGTCTCCGGAACACCCATGCGACGTGGAAAATATAGCCAGGGCATTCACCTCCCATGTGAGGGAGTAGCCATCGGGTTCGTTGATGAGGTCGATAATCAGCCGCCCCTTGGCCTCTGGCGTGTCAGCCAACACATCCTTCACAAGGTCCACCCTACAGCATGCATCCCCCTTCACATGCAGCATTAAGTGATTCAGCATGCTGAGCCTCAGTCATGCAAGGAGGCAGCAACCACTATTCAACACAAGTGCACCCTGTCTCCACTTGCTACTTCCCGGTGCATGCAACAAGCTGTATGTAAGCTGCTCCACTAGGCATGCATGATGACACCATGGAAATTTGGCGCCCCTTTCACCATGCATGCCCTGGCATATGCCCTGACATGCCAGCAACAAGATGCTTGCACAGCTATTTCGCTAGGCGGCATGCATGATGACACCATGCAAACTTAGCGCCCCTGTCATCATGCATGCTTTGACATGCATGCATCAAGCTGCATGCATTGTGTCATCCTGGATGCCTGAAGCATGCCGAGATTTCTAGTAGTAAGGATTGAGAAGTACCACAGGCCGACCCAGCCGTCCATGTCATAGAGGGTGTAGTCATCTGCGCCGCTGAAGGGGGTGTCTCCGGT